>Ga0153916_10001741_pt1 | contig 15808 bp, 13 predicted proteins | sample Opewatmetagenome_FD_109642 | JGI IMG/M metagenome (GOLD analysis project Ga0153916, IMG submission 109642) | Freshwater wetland microbial communities from Ohio, USA - Open water 3 Core 3 Depth 4 metaG | ecosystem: Environmental > Aquatic > Freshwater > Wetlands | place: USA: Ohio, Lake Erie...
TCGGACATCGAGCGCCACGCCGAGGACATCATCAAGACCAAGCACCGCCTGAACGAGCTCTACGCCAAGCACACCGGCCAGACGGTCGAGGAAGTCGAGCGCACGCTGGACCGCGACTACTTCATGACCGCCGACGAGGCCAAGACCTGGGGTCTGGTCGACCACGTCTATGAACGGCGTGAAGAGGGCGAAACCCCCGCGGCATAGGGTGGCGACGGGCGGGCATGCCCTCGTCGTCGGAGGCGCCGGCATGCTGTCCGGCGCCGTCCGCCGCTTGGCCGAAGACGGCTGGCGGGTTAGCGCGCTGTCCCGGCGCGCGGCGGCCTTCTCCGTCGAACTGAACGGGACGATTTCCGGATTCGACTGCGACTATCATGATCCGGCGGCGTTCCGCGCCGCCCTGGACGCGGCCTGCCGCGAGGCTGGGCCGATGACGCTTGGCGTCGCCTGGTTCCACACGCTGAAGATCGCCGCTCCCCGCCTGCTGGCCGAGCGCATCGGGACGCCGGAGCAGCCGGGGCGGCTCTTTCAGGTCTTGGGCAGCGGCGTCGCCGATCCGTCCCGGCCCGATCGGCTGGAGATGGCCGCTGCGGTCGCCGCGAACTTACCCGCATGCCGCCTGCGTCAGGTCGTCCTGGGCTTTCAGGTCGAGCCCGGCGGCTCGCGATGGCTGACCCACGACGAGATTTCTGGCGGGGTGCTGAATGCGATCGCCGAGGATCTGGAGTTCTCGGTCATCGGCCGGACAAACCCCTGGGCGGCGCGGCCAGCGGGTTAGGCGCGCGCCTGGACAGCGGCGACGAGGGTTCGCTGCCCCTCCGCGTCGGTGACGTCGAACCGCTCGAACGCCGATCCCTCCGCCGCTCGAAGATCGGCGAACAGGCCCGCCGGATCTTCGTGGAAATGCAGAAACGCGCGGCCCCTGCGGTAGAAGACGCCGTGCGAACGTTCCTGGAGGCCGCCTGCCGCGCGAAGCTCGCGCAGCAGGGGTCCGAGGCGGTCAAGGGCGGCGGGGCCGGCGTGCTTCATGGAGCGATCGGAGCCGCGGAGGTTTCTGCGATCGCAGCAGAGCACGCCTCAGGCGGCGAGCGCCAGCCGGCTCGCCAGATCATCAAGGTCCTCCGCGGGCGGCGTCGGCCGCGCGCAGATCAGGGCCGCTCGTTGAAGACGCGGTAGCCTTTCTCCTCGGCGATCGCGAGCATTTCATGGTCGCCGGCGGTGTCTCCGTAGGCCGCCTTGAGGCGCAGTTCCTCCCCGAACACCTCCTTCAGGCGGCGCACCTTTTCCGGGCCGCGGCAATTTGCGCCGTCGAGACCGCCGGCCACCCGCCCCAGATCGTCGAAGACCAGACGGGTCGCGACGAGGTGGTGCGCGGCGAGGCCGCGGGCGAAGGGGGCTACCAGAATGTCGGGGGAGGCGGTCACGATCACGAGCTTGGCCTCGCGTTCGCGCCACTCGGCCCAGACCCGCATGGCGTCCGGACGCAGCATCTGGGTCGCCTTCTGCTGGGCGAACCGGCGGGCGTCGGCCTCCAGCTGCGCCTTGGGCACGCCCTTCAGGAACTGCCGCACGACGGCGGCCTTCAGCCGTCCCCGGTTGCGGTCGACAAGGTAGGCGAGCGCGGCGGGCGCCAGCCGCGCCATGCCCAGGACGTATTTCAGCCAGCCGGCGCGCCAGCGCAGGAAGGCCCGGAAGCTGTCGCGCACGGTCAGGGTGCCGTCGAAATCAAAGGCCACGACGCCGCCCATCAACGCCGGCTCGTTCACGCGCCCGCGGCGGGCCGCGCCGGCCCGGCGCAGAATTCGTTTCGCCATACCCAGTCCCAGCGGCGTATCGACGCCGCGATCCCCGAAAAGAGCCTCGGCCGCCGCGCCCCAAAAATACCCGCTTTGGGACGCGTTCTTGTGCCGTCCTGGCTCAACACCATCTATATCAGCGACATGCCCGCCTTCGCGACGCTCGGCAATCCTTTGTCGCCGGGACGATCGAGCGCTTGTGATCGTGATCCGGATCGAGGAATGTCAAGGATTAGACAACCTGCGGCGCGTATCCTGCAATGATGGCGTCAGGAGCGCCTTCAGGGGCGGACCCGCGGCGGCTTCGCCGACGCCGTCCAGAGAGTGAGAAACGACTATGACCAAGGCCGCGAGCGGAGATTCGAAGAGCACGCTGTATTGCTCTTTCTGCGGCAAGAGCCAGCACGAAGTCCGCAAGTTGATCGCGGGGCCGACGGTGTTCATCTGTGATGAGTGCGTCGAATTGTGCATGGATATCATCCGCGAAGAGCACAAGATTTCCTTCGTGAAGTCGAAGGATGGCGTGCCGACTCCTAAGGAGATCCGCGAGGTTCTCGACGATTACGTGATTGGCCAGGACCACGCCAAGAAGGTGCTGTCGGTCGCGGTGCACAATCACTACAAGCGCCTGAACCACGCGTCGAAAAACAACGACGTGGAACTGGGCAAGGCCAACATTCTGCTGATCGGCCCGACGGGCACCGGCAAGACGCTGCTGGCCCAGACGCTGGCGAGAATCATCGACGTTCCCTTCACCGTCGCCGACGCCACGACGCTCACCGAAGCCGGCTACGTCGGCGAGGACGTGGAAAACATCATCCTCAAGCTGCTGCAGGCGGCCGACTACAACGTCGAGCGGGCGCAGCGCGGCATCGTCTACATCGACGAAGTCGACAAGATCAGCCGCAAGTCCGATAACCCCTCGATCACCCGCGACGTGTCGGGCGAGGGCGTGCAGCAGGCTTTGCTGAAGATCATGGAGGGCACCGTGGCCTCCGTGCCGCCCCAGGGTGGGCGCAAGCATCCCCAGCAAGAGTTCCTGCAGGTCGACACGACGAACATCCTGTTCATCTGCGGCGGGGCCTTTTCGGGACTCGAAAAGATCATCTCGGCGCGCGGGCAGGGCACTTCGATCGGCTTCGGCGCCAAGGTTTCCGATCCCGATGATCGCCGCACCGGCGAGATATTCCGCCAAGTGGAGCCGGACGACCTGCAGCGATTCGGTCTGATCCCGGAGTTCATCGGCCGTCTGCCGGTGATCGCGACCCTGGACGACCTGGACACGGCCGCCCTGGTGAAGATCCTCACCGAACCGAAGAACGCCTTCGTCAAACAGTACCAGCGCCTGTTCGACATGGAGAACATCGGCCTGACCTTCACCGACGACGCGCTGACCGCGGTGGCCCGCAAGGCGATCGCGCGCAAGACCGGCGCCCGCGGGCTGAGGTCGATCTTGGAAGGCATCCTGCTCGAGACCATGTACGAACTGCCGACCTACGACGGGGTCGAGGAGGTTGTGGTCAACGCCGAGGTCGTGGAAGGCCGCGCCCAGCCGCTGATCATCTACGCCGAACGCCGGGACAAGGGCGGCGCGGCCTAAGGCCGACTCCCCGCCCCGATCGCATCGAGGGCCTCCCGGCGCCTGTCGGGAGGCCTCTTGCGTTTCTCAGGGAGCGCCGAGGAGGCGCTCGGTCTGAGCGATCTGAGGCGGTTGGTCGCGGAATTCCCTTGCTCCGCTTGAACCAGCCGCGAAAGCGTCCACATAAAAGGCCGAGAAAGCCGCCGAAGTCCGGCGGACGGATCGTCCGACTCAAGCGCATCGTTTGAGTGACCACGATCTGACGGTCGAGCCCGTGGGCCAAACGGGCCGGTCAGGAGTTGAGCATCATGTCTGAGAACACCACGCTTCCCGTCCTGCCTTTGCGGGACATTGTCGTCTTTCCGCACCAGCCGGTGCCTCTTTTCGTAGGCCGCGAGAAGTCCGTTCGCGCGCTCGAAGAGGCGATGCGGACCGAAGACAAGCAGATCCTCCTGGCCACCCAGAAGGACAAGGACGACGACGATCCGGCGCCGGGGGGGATCTATGACGTCGGCGTCGTCGCTACCGTCCTGCAGCTCCTGAAGCTGCCCGACGGCACCGTGAAGGTGCTGGTCGAGGGCAAGGCGCGGGCGGGCGTGACCCGCTTCACCAGCCGCGAAGATTTCTACGAGGCCGAGATCGCCTTCATCTCGGAAGACGGCGGCGCGTCCGCCGAAGCCGAAGCCCTCTCGCGGGCGGTCGTCGAGCAATTCGAAAACTATGTGAAGCTGAACAAGAAGGTTCCGCCCGAGGCGCTCGCGGCCATGCCGCAGATCGACAATCCGGGTGAGCTTGCCGACCGCATCGCGTCGCACCTGTCGGTGAAGATCAGCGAGAAGCAGAACCTGCTCGAAGTCTTCAACATCGTGAAGCGCCTGGAGAAGGTCTACGCCCTGATGGAGGGCGAGATCAGCGTCATGCAGACGGAAAAGAAAATCCGTAACCGCGTGAAGCGCCAGATGGAGAAGACCCAGCGCGAGTACTACCTCAACGAGCAGATGAAGGCGATCCAGCGCGAGCTGGGCGAACAGGACGAGGCCCGCGACGAACTGCTCGAGCTCGAAAAGCGCATCAAGAAGACCAAGCTCTCCAAGGAGGCCCGCACCAAGGCGGACGCCGAGCTGAAGAAGCTACGCAGCATGAGCCCGATGTCGGCGGAATCCACCGTCGTGCGGAACTACCTCGACTGGCTGCTGTCGATCCCGTGGGGCAAGGCCAAGCAGAAGGCCATCGACCTCGTGAAGGCCGAGGCGATCCTCGAGGAGGATCACTACGGCCTCGAGAAGGTGAAGGAACGCATCCTCGAGTATCTGGCGGTGCAGGCGCGCACCGGCTCGCTCAAGGGCCCGATCCTGTGCCTGGTCGGTCCTCCCGGCGTCGGCAAGACCTCCCTGGGACGCTCGATCGCCAAGGCGACGGGCCGCGAGTTCGTCCGGGTCTCCTTGGGCGGCGTGCGCGACGAAGCCGAGATCCGAGGCCACCGCCGGACCTACATCGGCTCCATGCCCGGTAAGATCATCCAATCGATGAAGAAGGCCAAGACGACCAACGCCTTCTTCCTGTTGGACGAGATCGACAAGATGGGGTCCGACTGGCGGGGCGACCCGTCTTCGGCCCTGCTCGAGGTGCTGGATCCGGCCCAGAATTCGACCTTCGCCGACCACTACCTGGAGGTCGACTACGACCTGTCGCAGGTGATGTTCGTCACCACGGCCAACAGCCTGAACATGGCCCAGCCGCTGCTGGACCGCATGGAGATCATCCGCATCCCCGGATACACCGAGGATGAGAAACTCGAGATCGCCAAGCGCCACGTCCTGCCGAAGCTCACCAAGGATCACGGCCTGAAGCCGGAAGAGTTCGGGGTGCCCGACCAGGCCATCCGCGACCTGATCCGCTACTACACGCGCGAGGCCGGCGTCCGGTCCCTGGAGCGGGAACTGGGCAACCTGGCCCGCAAGACCGTGCGGGATCTGGGACGCGAGGCCGTGAAGTCGATCACCATCGACGATGAGCGTCTGGCCAAGTACGCCGGCGTGCGGCGCTATCGCTACGGCGAAACGGACGCGGAGGATCAGGTCGGCATCATCACCGGCCTGGCCTGGACCGAGTTCGGCGGCGACATCCTGACCATCGAGGCGGTTAAGATGCCGGGCAAGGGCCGCATGTCCATCACGGGCAACCTGAAGGATGTGATGAAGGAGTCGATCTCGGCGGCGAACAGTTATGTCCGCTCCCGGGCGACCAAGTTCGGGATCGAGCCGCCCGTGTTCGAACGCACGGACGTCCACATTCACGTCCCGGACGGCGCCACCCCCAAGGATGGCCCCTCGGCCGGGGCGGCTATGGCCACGGCCATCGTTTCGGTGCTGACCGGCATTCCGATCCGCAAGGATGTCGCCATGACCGGCGAGGTCACGCTGCGGGGCCGGGTGACGGCGATCGGCGGCCTGAAGGAGAAGCTGCTGGCGGCTCTTCGGTCCGGCGTGAAGACGGTGCTGATCCCCGAGGAGAACGAGAAGGATCTCGCCGATGTCCCGGAAAGCGTGAAGAAGGGGCTGGAGATCATCCCTGTTTCCACGGTCGACGAGGTGCTGGCCAGGGCTCTGACTCGCCTCCCCGTGGCGATCGAGTGGGAGGAAAAGCCCACTTCGCCGCCGGTGGCCACGGACGACGCGGACCTGGAAACGGTGATTACGCACTAAAATGGGCACTTATCGACGTTAATTTCGGCGGCGCAGGGGGTTCCTGCGCCGCACGCGTTTGACGCGACGTAGGAAGACCGCATAATCCGTAGAAGCGAAGCAGCGTCGTCCATCGGCGAGGTGCGACGCGACTTGCTCAAGGGCTGGGAGATACACCAAATGACCAAGGCCGAACTCGTCACGGCGATCGCCGAGAAGGCGGGGCTCAACAAGGCGCAGGCGAAGGACGCGCTTGAAGCGTTCATCGACTCCGTGACCGCGTCGCTTAAGGCCGGACAAGAAGTCCGTCTCGTCGGCTTCGGCAGCTTCGTGCCTGTGAAGCGCGCGGCTGGCACCGCCCGCAATCCGCGCACGGGCGAAACCGTGAGCCGCCCCGCTTCGGCCACGGCCCGCTTCCGCGTGGGCGAGGGGCTGAAGAGCGCGCTCAACGGCTGACGCGTTTTCGAACAGCGACACAGTGACTGTGAAAGGACGGTCGCCGGCGACGGCGACCGTCCTTTTTCGTTGCCGCCACGCGTGTTTCCGTCGAGCGGGCGGGTTCAGTCGCCGACGAAACTGCTCTAAGACGCATCCTGTGGGCGGCTAGCTCAGCTGGTCAGAGCACCTGGTTTACACCCAGGGGGTCGGGGGTTCGAACCCCTCGCCGCCCACCAGAACCGACAGGCCAAGGCCATGCGCTCAAGGACGCTCGGCAGCACCGGGCTCAGGGTCTCCGAAATCGGAATGGGCTGCGCCAGCTACTGGGGCCTGCCGAGGTTCGACGAGCCCGCCGCGATCCGACTTGTGCACGAGGCCCTGGACCGGGGCGTGACCTTCTTCGACACCGGCGCGAGCTATTCGCGCGGCGAAGCCGAGCCCCGGCTGGGGCGGGCGCTGGCTGGGCGGCGCGACGACGCCCTGGTGGTGGCCACCAAGGCCGGCACGCGGCACACTGGCGGCGGCCGAATTGTCCGGGACTTTTCGCCGCAGGGCCTGGAGGCGAGCATCCTGGCCAGTCTGCGAAATCTTGGGCTGGAGACCCTGCCGCTGCTGCAACTTCATGGCCCGGCCGTCCAGGAACTCGAGGAGCGGCTCATCGAGAGCCTGGAGCGCCTGCGGGCGCGGGGCCTGTTTCGAGCGCTCGGGGTCAACAGCTTCGACCCCGCCGTGATCGAGGCGGCGATCGGGCTGCCATCCTTCGATGTCGTGATGGTGGACTACAACGTCATGCGTCCGGAACGCGAGCCGCTGATCGCCAGGGCCGCCGCAGCGGGGAAGGGGGTTCTGGCCGGCATGGCGCTCGCCATGGGCCATCCGGGCCGGCAGGTCGCCAGCCTCCGCGGTCCGCAGGACATCTGGTACGCCCTGAGGGCGCTGAAGAACCATCGGGCGGACATCGTCCGCGGCGCCAAATTCGGATTCCTTGACGCAGTTCCTGGCATGACCGTGGCGCAGGCGGCCCTGGCCTTCGTGCTGGCCAATCCGAACGTCGCCTGCGCGGTCACGGGCACGACGCGGCTGCCCCACCTGCTGGACAACATCGCCGCCTCCGGCATGGAGCTGCCCAGCGAGGCCCTGGCGCGAATCCGGGCGGCGCAGGCGGGATGATTTTTTGTTGGGCGCGGGCTTTCGCGTCGGCGCAGGGCGGGTATTGTCGGCGAAGAAAATTATAACGCATGCAGGAAATGCCCATGACCGCAGATCTGATGCAGCTCGACGAGGCCCTGGCGGCCGCGCATGTGCCCACCCTCGTCATGTCGCTCACACACCTGACTGGCGACGACAGCCTGCTGCGCCCCGAGTGGCGACCGCAGTACAATCCCCTGGACCGTAACGACATCGGGGTTTCGGCGGAGGAGCAGGACAAGGTCCGCGCGCTGGCCAAGGACATGCTGCGGCGCCACCTCGCCGGCGACCTGAAGACCAAGCACCTGGACACCGCGCTGGTCCAGAAGATGATCGACTTCATCACCGGGGCGGAGATTCCCGAGGGTTATGACGACTTCCTGATGGACGAGCTGGCCATCGAAGGGGGCAGCACCAAGGATCCGCACTTCGAAGCGCCGCGCCTGAAGGAAGCCGCACGCAAGATGCATGTGCTGGTGATCGGGGCCGGGATGTCGGGCCTTCTCGCCGGAATCCGCCTTTCGCAGGCGGGCGTGCCGTTCGAGATCATTGAGAAGAACCCCGAGGTGGGCGGCACCTGGCTGGAGAACACTTATCCCGGCTGCCGGGTCGACAGCTCGAACCACATGTACTCCTACTCCTTTGAGCCGAACCACGCCTGGCCGCAGCACTTCTCGACCCAGCCCGTGCTGCTCGACTACTTCCGTCGCGTGGCGGACCGCTATGGCCTGCGCAAGGCGATCCGTTTCGAGACCACAGTGCTCGAGATGACCTGGGACGAGGGCCGCGCGCTCTGGTCGGTCCGCCTGCGCGGCAAGGACGGCCGCGAGGAGGTCGTCGAGGCCAATGCGGTCGTGACCGCGGTGGGCCAGCTGAACCGTCCCCGCATTCCGGACATCAAGGGGCGCGACAGTTTCGCGGGCGTTTCGTTCCACTCGGCGCAGTGGCGGCACGACGTCGACCTGACGGGCAAGCGCGTGGCGGTCGTCGGCACCGGGGCGAGCGCCTTCCAGTTCGTGCCCGAGATCGCCCCGAAGGTGGCCCACATGACCATCTTCCAGCGCACGCCGCCCTGGGCCTTCCCCGCGGAGCATTATCATGAGGACGTGCCGGCCGGCATGCAGTGGCTGCTCGAGCACGCGCCCATGTATGACAAATGGTACCGTTTCTTCCTGTTCTGGATGGCCACTGACGGGTTCCTGCCGGCGGTGAAGGCCGATCCCGACTGGGCAGGGCCTCCCACCGCAGTCGGCGTGGACAACCAGGCCTACGCCGCCATGATGGCGGAGGCGCTGGCCGCTCAGGCGGCCGATCGCCCCGATCTCGTCGAGAAGATCGTCCCGAAATACCCCCTGGGCGGCAAGCGCGCGCTTCTGGACAATGGGGTCTGGGTCAAGGCGCTCAAACGCGACAACGTCGAGCTGACGACCTCGCCGATCACCGAGATCACTCCCAAGGGCGTAGTCACGGCCGACGGCGTGACCCATGAGGTGGACGTCATCATCTATGGCACCGGCTTCTATGCCAGCCGCTTCCTGTGGCCGATGAAGATCAAGGGGCGCGGGGGCAAGGACCTGCACGAGACCTGGGCGGGCGATCCGCGCGCCTATCTGGGAATGACGGTCCCGGAATTTCCCAACCTGTTCATGATCTATGGTCCGAACACCAACATCGTCGTGAACGGCTCGATCATCTTCTTCTCCGAATGCAGCGTCCGCTACATCCTGGGCTGCCTGAAGCTCCTGGCCGACACCGGGGCTGCCGCTCTGGAACCTCGGCGCGAGGTGCACGACGCCTTCAACGCCAAGGTCGACGCGGGCAACAAGCTGATGGCCTGGGGCGCGCCCCAGGTGACCAGCTGGTACAAGAACGAGGCCGGCCGCGTGACGCAGAACTGGCCCTTCGCGCTCGTCGACTATTGGCGCGCGACGCTGGCGCCCAACCCGGACGACTTCGTGCTCCAGCGGAAGGCGGAACTGGTGAGCTAATCCGGCCGCCGGGGTTGACCCGCGTCAAGGACTTGCGGCTGGCGGCGGAAGAGCATCTGTTCTGGTCAGGCTTGATATTGGCCGACGAGCTGCAGGGACTTGGAGCGGGAAGCCATGGCGCAGGATGAAGCAGCCGATACCATGCCGGTCCAGGACGCGAGCGGCCGGCGACTGCCGGTGGCGGGCGCGGGGGCGCTCGGGGCTGGCGCCGTCGGAGCCCTGGCCCTGGGCGTGGTCGCCCTGGGCGCCCTGGCCATCGGCCGGTTGGCCATCCGGCAGATGAGGGTCGCCAAGGTCCGCGTAAAGCATCTCGAGGTCGACGATCTGACGGTGCGGCGGCTGCGCGTGCTGGATCAGTCCCCGTCGGCGAAGGCCCGGCGCACCGCTACGTAGTTTTCCCGAGCGGACGCTCGGGCCCCTCTTGAGCCGGATCAAAGTGCCGGGGATGGGCAGGCGCCAAGGTCTCGGAGAACATTTGGAGCCTTCCCATGACCTACCGCGACATACTGGTCCAGGCGGATACGACCACGCCCTCGCTTACCCGTTCGCGTTTGGCCGCCCAATTGGCCGGGCGGTTCGGAGCGCATCTGACGGGCGTGTTCCTGAAGACGGAGTTCCTGCGGCAATACATGGTGCCCGAGGCGATTTCCGGGCTGCCCGCCGCCGAGATCGATCGCCTGGTCAAGGAACACGAGGACGCTGTCAGCGAGGCCGCGGAACACGCGCGTCTGTCCTTCGAGGCGGCGGCGGCCCAGGCCGGGGTCAGCTCGGACTGGCTGGTTGTCAGCGGCGATACGCCTGAAGATCTCCTGGCCTGCGCCCGGCGCATCGACCTCGCCGTCCTGCCGACGGCGACCACGCCGAACCTCGGGCAGCAGCGCATCACCGCCGCCGAGGTCGCCCTGGGCGGCGGCGGCCCGGTGCTGGTCGTGCCGGACACCGTCACGGAGGCTCAGTTCGGCAAGCGGGTGCTGATCGCCTGGAACGGCAGCAAGGAGGCGTCACGGGCGTTGCGAGACGCCTGGCCGCTGATCCAGCAGGCCGATGCCGTGCATGTGCTGATCGTCTCCCCGCACGGCGAGAGGGGGCCGGAGAGCCTGTTGCAGCGGCACTTGGAACGCCACGGCTGCGATGCGAACATCATCGTCGACCGGAGCGACGACGCTTCGGCCGGCGAGGTGATTCGCCAGCAGATCCGGGCCTTGAACGTGGACCTGGTCGTGATGGGCCTCTATGGGCACGCTCGGGTCCAGGAACTGGTATTGGGCGGCGTCAGCCGGGATTTGCTCAAGTCTTCCCCGGCGCCGTTGCTGGTCTCTCACTGACGCGCGACCGGCTATGACGAGATGGGGGCGACATGGCGACAAACGCAGAGGGATCCCCGCCAGTCGATGCTGCGCGCCCTCTGGCGTTTCGTGTGCGCGGCCTGACGAAGGTCTATGAGACCGAGGCGGGGCAGGTGCACGCGCTCCGCGGGGTCGATCTCGACATCGTGCAGGGCGAGATCCTGGTGCTCCTGGGGCCGTCGGGGTCCGGCAAGTCCACACTCCTGAACATTCTGGGCGGGTTGGACCGGGCCAGCGGAGGCTCCATCCAGTTCAATGGCGGTGAACTGACCGCAGCCTCGGAACGGGAGCTCACCGCCTTTCGCCGGGCGTCGGTCGGCTTCATCTTCCAGTTCTTCAACCTCGTGCCCAGCCTGACCGCCCGCGAGAACGTGGCGCTTATCACCGAGGTCGCGGAGGATCCCATGCCCCCGGAGGTGGCGCTGGCCAAGGTTGGGCTGTCCGACCGTCTGGACCATTTCCCTGCCCAACTCTCCGGCGGGCAGCAGCAACGGGTGGCCGTCGCCCGGGCCATCGCCAAGCGCCCGAAGATTATGCTCTGCGACGAACCCACGGGGTCCCTCGACACCGAGAGCGGGGTCCAGGTCCTCGAAGCCATCGTCGAGGTGACTCGCGACGTGGGCGCGACGACGATGATCGTCTCGCACAACAGCGACATCGCGATGATCGCCGACCGCGTGATCCGGTTCCGCGACGGTCATATCATCGAGGTCGAGGTCAACCCGACCAAGCGCTCGCCGCGGGACATTCGATGGTGATCCGCGCCCTCGACCGGAAATTGGGCCGCGACCTCTGGCGGCTCAAGTGGCAGGTCATGGCGATCGCCCTGCTGATCGCCTGCGGCGTCTCGGTCTCGGTGATGGCCTTCTCCGCCCAGCGGGCCCTGCGCGAGGCCCAGCTCAAATACTACGCCGACACCCATTTCGCCGACGTCTTCGCCGACGCCAAGCGCGCGCCCCTGTCGCTGGCGCGCGACCTCGCCCGGATCGACGGCGTGGCGCAGGTCGACGTGCGCCTAGTCGAGGTCGGCCTGCTGGAGGCGCCCGGACTGGCCCGACCGGCGACCGCGCGGGTCATCTCCCTGCCGGAGAACGAGGCGCTGGCGTTGAACCGGTTCGTCCTCAGCAAGGGGCGGATGCCGAACCCGACGCGGACCGACGAGGTCGTCGCGCTCAAGCCCTTCCTCGACGCGGCGAAGGTCAAGCTGGGAGACCGGCTCACGGCGGTGATCGGCGGGCGCGCTTTCACCTTCACGATCGTGGGGGCCGGGCTCTCGCCGGAGAACGTCTACGTCCCCAGCCCGGAGTCGCTGATGCCCGACGACGCCCACCGGGCGGTTTTCTGGGCGCCCCGGGCCATGGTGGAACGGGCGTCGGGGATGAGCGGGGCGTTCAATTCGGTCGCCTTAGACCTGGCGCCGGGCGCGTCGACGCCCGCCACGCTCCTGGCGATCGACCGCATCCTCGCCCCCTATGGCGGCCGCGCAGCCTATGGTCGCGAAGATCAGATCTCACACGCCTATCTGGAGGCGGAGTTCAAGGAGCTGTCGACCTCGGCCTCGATCCTGCCGCCCATCTTCCTGGCGGTTGCAGCTGCGCTCGTCCACATGGTGATCGCCCGGCTGATTGAGGCCGAACGAGAGCAGATCGGGCTCCTGAAGGCCTTCGGATACCGGGACGCGGAGGTGGCGGCGCCCTATCTCAAGTTCGCCGCGGCCATCGGCTTGCTGGGGGCCTTGGCCGGCGGCCTGGCCGGCGCGTGGCTCGGCGCGGCCATCATCGACATGTATAAATTATACTTCCGGTTCCCCGTCCTGGGGATGTCATTCAACCTGTCCGCCTTCGTCGCGGCTTCCGTGGCCTCCATCGCTGCGGCGACGGCTGGCTCGCTGCTCGCCGTGCGCCGCGCGGCGGCCCTGTCGCCGGCGGTGGCGATGCAGCCGCCGCGTCCGGCCGTCTATCGCCAGGGCCTGCTCGACCGGCTGGTCCCCGGCCGGGCGATCGACCAGGCCACGCGAATGATCGTACGTAACCTGGAACGGTTCCCCCTGCGCGCGGGCCTCACCGTGACGGGGCTGGCCGCCAGCCTCTCGCTGCTGGTCGGCACCCAGTTCCTGTTCTCCAGCTTGGATCACATCATCGACCAAGCCTACTACCAGGCCCAGCGCTGGAGCGACGCCATCGCATTCGGTGAGATCCGCGAGGCCCGCGCGGTCCACGAGGTCCGGCGGTTGCCGGGGGTGTTCGGCGCCGAGCCGGTCCGGGCGGTGGCGGTGACCGTAAAGGCGAACGGCAGGCAGGAGCGGACCCAGATCAGCGGCCTGGAGCCTGGCGCGCTGCTCAACCGCCCGTTGGACAGCGAGGGTCGGCCCCTGCGGTTTCTGGGGCGTGGGGTGATCATCAGCCGGGCTTTGGGCGCCCGCCTGGGCGTAAAGCCCGGAGAGGCCGTGCATCTCGAGATCGTCGACGGGCGGGCGCCTGCCGTCGACCTGCCGGTGACGGCGCTGGCCGAAGACTACAGCGGGTACGCGGTCTACATGGCCCGAGGCGAGCTGAACCGCCTGATGGCGGACGGCGACGTCGTAAGCGGGGCGCAGCTGCTCATGGCTCCCGATGAGCGCGCGGCCTTCTACAGGGCGCTCGACGGCATCCCGCTGATCGTCGCGGCGGCCTCGCGCGACGACACGGTCGCCAGCTGGCGACAGGTCATGACCGAGGCATTCCGCGAGATGATCACCTTCTACGTGGGTTTTGCGGCGGCCATCGCCTTCGGGGTGGCCTACAACACCAGCCGAATCGCACTGTCCGAGCGCGGGCGCGACCTGGCGACCCTGCGGGTGCTGGGTTTCAGCCGGACGGAATGCGTCTACATCTTGTTGGGGGAACTCATGGTGCTGGGGCTTGTGGCCGTACCCCTCGGGGTTCTCGGCGGGAATGGCCTCGCCCATGGTCTTTCCGCCGCCTATTCGCGCGAAGAGTTGCGCCTCCCGTTGACGATCACGCCCTGGAGCTATGCCGTGTCGCTGACCGCCTATTTCGTGGCCATCCTGGTGGCCGCCTTTGCGGTGGGACGTCGGGTCTGGAGCCTCGACCTCGTGTCGGTCCTCAAGACTAGGGAGTAGCGGGATGGCCGCCCGTCGAATGCGTTGGGTGATTGTGGGCGGGCTGGGTGTCGTGCTGGCGCTTGGATTGGTGTGGCTCTACTTGCCCCGGCCAGTGCCGGTGGAGACCGCGGCCGTCACGCGCGGAGCGATCGACGAACGCGTGGAGGATCAGGGCAAGGCCCGCGTGCGCGAGGCGTTTCTGGTCGCCGCCCCTGTTTCCGGGCGGCTCGCTCGCATCGAGCTGCATGTGGGCGACCAGGTGACGGCGGGGCGCAGCGTCGTCGCGCGCATTCGACCATCCTTGGCTGATCTGCAGGATCCCCGGACTCGAGCCCAGGCCGAAGCCGCCATCGCGGCCGCCTCGGCCGCCGTGACCGCCGCGGCGGCCTACGGCGACCAGGTCGCCGCTGAGGCCCGCCGCGCCGACGCCGATCTCCAGCGGACGCGGGCTCTGGCGGGACGGGGCTTCGCGTCGGCTCAGGCCTTGCAGACGGCCGAGACGGCTGCGCGAACCGCCGGCGCGGCGGTGCGCGCGGCGCGGGCGGAGTTGGCCGTGCACCGGGCCGAGCTGGTCGCCGCCCGCTCGGCGCTGACCGGCCCCGAGGCCGGGGACGGGAAGGCGGTCGAGGTCATCGCGCCGACCTCCGGATATGTCACCCGGGTCATCGAGCCGAGCGAACGCACCGTCGCCATGGGCGCGCCGCTGGTGGAGATCGCCGACAAATCCGGGCTGGAGACCGCGATCGAATTCCTCTCCCAGGATGCGGTCAGGATCCGTGAAGGCATGAGCGCGGAGATCTTCGACTGGGGAGGGGAGGGGACGATTCCCGCTCAGGTCCGCCGCGTGGAGCCTCAGGGCTTCACCAAGGTGTCGGCCCTGGGCGTCGAAGAGCAACGCGTGCTCGTGCTGCTTCAGTTCACCGGAGCGCCGGACAAGTGGACCAAGCTGGCGCCAGGCTATCGCGTTTGGGGGCGCGTGTTCCTGCGTCGGGAGCCGAAGGCGATCAAGGCGCCGCTTGGCGCCCTGGTCCGCGCGGATGGGGGATGGGCCGTGTTCCGCGTCGTTGACGGCCATGCGCGGCTGCGGCGCATATCGGTCGGCGCCCTCACTGATCGGGAAGCCGAAGTGATCAAGGGACTGGAGGTCGATGAGCGGGTCGTGGTGTTCCCTTCAGACAAGGTCAGGGATGGGGTGGCGGTGAAGGTTCCGTGATCGGTGCCGTCGGCAATTGTTGATCGGGATCAAGGCGTCCCCGGATGGTCGGCCCATCGTGCTTAAATTATGAACATCCTCGCAGCCTATGCTGACCGTGCCGAAGCCGGGCGATGCTTGGCTGAAAGGCTGGCGGTCAGGCGCCTCCGCAATCCGGTCGTCTACGCCCTGCCGGGGGGCGGGGTGCCTGTCGCGTGCGAGGTCGCGCGGGCGCTGTTTGCGCCGTTGGAGCTGATCCTCGTGCGCAGGCTCGGCGCGCCCGGCTCGCCGGAGGTGGCCGTGGGCGCTATCGCCGAGGGCCTCGACGGCGCCGTCGTCAATCTGGACGTCTATGAAATGAGCGGCGCGGACGAAGCCTATGTCGAACAGGCGACCACTGAGGCCCTGGCCGAGATCGCGCGGCGTCGAAAGGCCTATCTGGATGGCCGCCCGTCTCTCGACGCGAAGGCGCGGACGGCGATCATCGTCGACGA
>Ga0153916_10001742_pt1 | contig 15803 bp, 12 predicted proteins | sample Opewatmetagenome_FD_109642 | JGI IMG/M metagenome (GOLD analysis project Ga0153916, IMG submission 109642) | Freshwater wetland microbial communities from Ohio, USA - Open water 3 Core 3 Depth 4 metaG | ecosystem: Environmental > Aquatic > Freshwater > Wetlands | place: USA: Ohio, Lake Erie...
AGGGGGTTCCGGCCGAGACATTCAAACCTCAGAGTGTGCTTTCCAGGCTTGAGCGTGCAACTCCCGAGATAGAGATCCTGGACCTGAAGATCCCGCGAATAGAGGTCAAAAGCCTGGATTCCCGGCGCCCCGGCTTCCCCTTCCGGCTGAGGCATGTCCTTCCCGTCCAAGGCGATCCGGTAGATCCCGTAGTCCTCCGCGTGAGTGAGCCGGAGGATGAGCCCCCGGTACTCTTCCTTCCCGACGTTGAAATCGACCTCGAGGACCGGCCGGTCCGAGGAGGGCATGAAAAAGGCCTGCCCCTCCCCCGTCCAGTCGTAGCCTTTCTGGACCTCTAGCACCCCGGGCGAATGGCGGGCCGCCGCGGCCAGCGACTTTCCCTCGGTGATGATGTCCAGGCTCGGGAAGCGGCGTTCAGCGAGAGGCGGCAGTTTCACGAAGCGCTTGGGCTGCCCGGCCTGATACCAGAAGGCCACGGTGGCGATATCGTCTTCCCGCTCGACGTGGCCTTCGATCTTCCCGCTCTCGGTCTCGTCGGCCGAGATCCAGCCCGTGTGCTCGATTTCGAAGCGGAGCGATTTCGAGAAGCGGACCGGGTCGGCGATGTGCCAGCGGTACATGCAGTACTCCGTGCCGAGACTCTCGATGTCGGTACTCAGGTAGGTGCAGCCGAAATAGGGGTAGAGCCCCTCGGTGAGGCCCCAGGCCATGAGGAAGTAGTCCTCGGTCCCCGTGCCCTGGACGGACGGCTTCGCGTCCCCGTCGACGTACACTCGGGCATCTCCCTCCCCGAACCAGAGGGGGCTGCGGGACCGAACGGACATGACGGTCCCGACGTAATGGCCTTTGCCCTCGAGGTCGGCGATGAGGTAGTCCCGGCCCAGTTTTTCGGGGAAGGCCTGGTTGTACTGGGAACAGAAATAGGCGGAGTCAGGCGGAAGGCCGGGGTCTTCATCGTAACCGATATGGTAGTAGAACGAGCGGACGTTCTTCGGGCTCTCGTTGGTGACGGTGACCAGGCCGCGCTTGAAGAAGGGCATCGGCCAGAAGCAATTGTAGCCGTCGCCTCCTGTTTCGACCTGGACGGGAACCGAGATGAGCTCGAACCTCTTTCCAAATCCCGCCCCGAAAAAGTCGCCCAGAGGGGCCTCCACGGCCGGTTCCTTGGCGCCGTCCCAGTACATCCTGATGACGATCTCGTCCGGGGCGGCGGAGCCACCGGCCTCGAGCCAGTTCGGCCGGGCCTCGTTGAACGTCAGCCAGATATGGCGGATGACGGCCGGGCCCTTGAGATCGGCCAAAACCTTGGTCTCGCCAGGCGCAATGTACCTGATGCGATCGGCGTTGCTGTCCAGGTTGGGGTCGGAAGAGGTCACGGCCCTGGACTTCCCAGGCTTGAGCCTCATGAGCGAGTCGAGGTCCTGGGCGGACAGGCGCCCGACTGCAGTGGGTGCCAAGTATAGGCCGAGAAAACAAACGGCGACCCGGAGCACGCCTCTCTTGTTCATTGATGTCCCTCCACTCATCGTCAGATAGGGGGACGTTTACCACAATCTCTTCGGAAAAGTAAATATCGGGGAAAGAAGGACAGCCCTCTCGCAGAGATCGTGGAAGGGTGGCGCGGCTCAGAGGTCCCCGTCCCCCGCTGCCTCTCGGGCCGGGATCGTGCAAATAGCGAAGAGCTCTGGCCTGCGGAGGCGAGGATGGACGGGGATGGGCCGCGACAGGACCCTATTGATGAGCCTTCCGGAAGGGACTGTCCCTCTTTTTTTGGCGAGCCCTTGACACGCCGAGGCCGATTCTCTATAATCGCTCGCATGTCGGAGCGTGTGGTTCTCGAAGATTTCCGCGCCGTGCGGCACGCCTCCCTCCTTTCTTGGCTCTGGTGGGCGGTCCCGACCGCCCGATAAGTCCGTCCCCCGCCCATTTTTTCCTTTTAGGAAGAACCGCGCCGGAAATCCATCGCCTTCGGCCCGGGATCCCTGAGTCCGGAATGAAAACACCGGCCAGGACAGGAGAAACCATCATGCGCTATGCATCGCGAAAAACGGAATACCTTCCGACACACTTCTACAATATCAAGGCAGACCTGCCGGAGCCGCCTCCGCCGCCGCTCCACCTGGCCACCCGCGAGCCCCTCAAGCCCGAGGACCTGGAGGTTATCTTCCCCAAAGGGTTTATCCGCCAGGAGGGCTCGACGTATCGAGAAGTCCCGGTTCCTGATGAGGTCCTCGAGGCCTATTCGGTCTTCCGGCCAACGCCCCTAGTCCAGGCCTCTGCTCTCCGGAAGTACCTCGGCACCCCCGCCCGCATCTTCTACAAGTACGAGGGCGTCGGGCCCGTCGGCAGCCACAAGACCAACACGGCCCTCATGCAGGCCTATCTCGCCGCCCAGGAAGGGATTACGGCCCTCACCACGGAGACCGGCGCAGGGCAATGGGGCTCGGCCCTGGCCTATGCCGGCTCGCGCTTCGGGATCGAGACCAAGGTCTTCATGGTCAGGTCGAGCTTCCGCCAAAAGCCCGGCCGGCGGGTCATCATGGAGCTTTTCGGCGGCACGGTCCTCGAGAGCCCGAGCGACACCACCGATTCCGGGAGAAAATTCTACAGCCAGGACCACGAGCATCCGGGCAGCCTCGGCATTGCCATTTCCGAGGCCGTGGAGACGGCGGTGAAAAACCCGGGGGTCAAATACTCGCTGGGCTCGGTCCTCGACAGCGTCCTCATGCACCAGACCGTGATCGGTCTCGAAGCAGAGAAGCAAATGGCCGAGTTTGGCCTCGCCCCGGACATGGTCATCGGCTGCGTCGGCGGCGGCTCCAATTTTGCGGGCCTCGCCTTCCCGTTCATTCGAAGGAATCTCACCGAGGGACGCCGGACGCGATTCATCGCCGTCGAGCCGGACGCCTGCCCCTCGCTCACGGAGGGCGTCCTCCGCTATGACCATGGCGACAGCGTCGGCCTCACTCCCCTGCTCTGTATGCACACCCTCGGGATGGAATTTGTGCCGCCGCCGCTCCACGCCGGAGGTCTCCGTTACCACGGGATGGCCCCTCTCGTGAGCCATCTGACCAAGCTGAATATTGTCGAGCCGCGGGCCGTCGACCAGAAAACGGTTTTCGACGCCGCCGTGCTTTTCATGCGGACGGAAGGGATCCTGCCGGCGCCCGAATCTTCGCACGCGATCGCCGCCGCCATCCAGGAGGCGGTCCGGGCGAAGGCGGAAGGTCGGGAGACCGTCATCCTCTTCAACCTCTCCGGGCACGGCTTCCTGGACATCAGCGCTTATAACGGACGCGGCAACGGGGGCAAATCCTGACTCGAGGCCGGGAAGCGGCGACGCGGGAACATTTTCCGTTCTGAAACGTGCTATATTATTGGGTAAGTTTCTCGACGGGAGGTTCCGTCCGTGACAAAAAAGTTCTGCCCTCTGCCGATCCTGGCTTTCGTTCTGGTTCTGACGGCGGCGACGGCCCTTCCGGCCAGGGCCGCGGACGACGAGGCACTGGTCAAAAAAATCGACGCGGTCATGTCCGAGGTCTACAAGCCCGGCGAGCCCGGGGCTGCCATCATCGTCCAGAAGGAGGGGAAGACAATTGTGCGCAAGGGCTACGGCCTGGCCGACCTGGAGCTCGGAGTCGCGGTCGAGCCGGACATGGTCTTCCGCCTGGGATCAATCACCAAGCAATTCACCGCCGTCTCCATTCTTCTCCTGGCCCAGGAGGGAAAACTCGCCCTTCAGGACGAAATCACAAAATTCCTGCCGGATTATCCGACACAGGGCCGGAAAATCACCGTCGAACACCTCCTGACCCATACCTCCGGCATCCAGAGCTACACGGACATGGCGGAATGGCTCCCCCTCTGGCGAAAAGACTTTACGGTCAAGGAGCTCATCGACCTCTTCAAAGATAAGCCGATGCAGTTCGAGCCCGGAGAGCGGTGGGCATATAACAATTCCGGCTACATCCTCCTCGGAGCCATCCTTGAGAAGGTCTCGGGGAAGACGTACGAGGAGTTTGTCGACTCCCGGATCTTCAAGCCGCTCGGGATGAATCAATCCTACTACGGAAGTGCTGAGCGGGTCATCCCCAGGCGTATCCCGGGATACCAGGCGGGCAACAAAGGTTTCAACAACGCTCCCTACCTGAGCATGACCCAGCCCTATGCCGCGGGCTCTCTTCTTTCGACGGTCGACGACCTGGCTCGCTGGAGCGAGGCCGTCTTCTCCGGAAAGCTGTTGAAAAAAGAATGGCTGGACAGGGCCTTCACGGCCTACAAGCTCAAGAATGGGGAATCCACGGGATACGGTTATGGCTGGTTCATCGCGGATTACCAGGGCCATCGCGGAATCGAGCACGGCGGCGGCATCAACGGTTTCACGACCTACGAGCTGACGCTGCCCGAGGACCGAGTCTTCCTGGCCGTCCTGACGAACAGCGCCGCGGAGGGTCGGGACCCCGAACCCCGGGCGGTCAAAATCGCCGGCCTCGTTTTGGGCCTGCCTGAGCCCGAGCGAAAGCCTGTCAGCCTCCCTGTCAAAGATCTCGACCGGCTGACCGGCGTCTACTCGAACGAAGCGAAGGACGAGGTCTACATTTCACGTGAGGGAACAAATCTCATCTTCCAGAGGAAGGGCGGAAGCAAGAGAGACATTTTCCCCGCTTCCCCGGCGGAGCTCTTCTTCAAGGACAGGCCCGGCCGCATCCTGGTCGCGAAGGACGCCGCGGGAATCCCCACCGGCCTGCGGATCGAATCTCGAATCGGGCCAGCCCAGGTTTTCACGAAGACGGCCAAGCCCCTCCCCTCGCCGAGAAAGCAAGCTGCGGTCGACCCGAAGATCTACGACCTGTATATCGGGGATTATGAGCTCACACCAGGCTTCGTGATCACTATTCTGAAAAGAGGCGACAAGCTGATCTCCCTGGCCACCGGCCAGCCGGAAGTCGAACTCTTCCCGGAATCAGAAACGAAATTCTTCCTCAAGGTCGTGGACGCGCAAGTCGAGTTTGTCAAGGACGCCTCCGGCCGTGTGACCGGGCTCGTCCTCCACCAGGGGGGCCAGGTTCTCCCCGCAAGAAAGACCAAAATCCCCTGAAATCCGGAACCCGGGCCGGTCTTTTTTCGTATACCCAGATGAACGTCCGGAATTGAGGACGAGGGAGGCCAACCGATGAAACCGTTCTCCATTAAAATGGTCATAGGGGTCTTTTTACTGGCCGGGCTGTTCGCGGCCTGCGACGAGCCGCGGGACATCATGACGGACAGCCAGACGGTGGCGGCCGGCGACGCGAAGACGGCCGAAGTCGAGCTCCAGATGGGCGCCGGGGAGCTCCGTCTATCCGGCGCGGCTCAGGACGCCCTCCTCGAGGCGACCTTCCGCTACAACCGGCCCCGCCTGAGGCCCGAGGTGGATTATCGCGTCTCGGGGACGACGGGAGTACTCCGGGTCGGCCATCGGCGTCACCGCGGCTTCAGCTTTGGGCGCGTTCACAACGAATGGGACCTGCGTTTGAGCAAGTCTTACCCCGTAGACCTCAAGGTCAACCTCGGAGCCGGCCAGAGCGAGCTTGACCTGCGGGGTCTCGACCTCGAGGGACTGGACATCGACATGGGCGTTGGCGAGATGAAAGTGGACCTTCGGGGACCCCATACCCGCAACCTTAGGGTCAAGATTGACGGCGGCGTCGGGAGCGGGACCCTCTACCTGCCCGCGGACGTCGGCGTCCGGGCCCAAGTGGACGGGGGAATCGGGTCCGTTAATTTCCGGGGCCTCATGAAGGACCATCGCGTCTACACCAACGACGCGTACGGGAAAAGCGGGGTCACGATCGACATCGAGATCGACGCCGGCATCGGCAGCCTGGACCTCCGGGTCGAGCCCAGCGAACGGGTCAAGCTCTGATTCGGCGGCTAAGGCCTGGCGAGAGGGGCTCGCTCCCGATCTCAGATTTCCTCGAGGCGCGCCGTGAAGTGTCTCAGGAACGGCGACTCCCTGACAATCCTTAATCCGCGGACCTTTTCCCTGTCCTTGTGGAGCTCGATGAGGGCGTCGGCGACGGCCTGAAGGTGGGAGGCCGTGTAGACACGCCGGGGGATGGCAAGGCGGACCATCTCGAGCTCGGGATAGACCTCCTTCTTGCCTTTCCCCGTTTTTTGGCCGAACATCACCCCGCCGATTTCGACGGCCCGGATGCCGAATTCGCGATACAGGGCCACCGTCAGGGCCCAACCCGGATACTGGGACCTCGGGATGTGGGGCAGAAAACGGTCGGCCAAGACGTAAACGGCATGGCCGCCGAAGGGCTTGAAAACAGGCACATCGGCCCGGTTCAGCAGCTCGCCCAAGTAGGCGACCTGGGCCGTCCGGTGCTCAAGGTAATCTTCGTCCAGCCCCTCGTTCAGCCCGCGGGCCATGGCCTCCAGGTCCCGGCCGGCGAGGCCCCCATAGGTCGTAAAGCCCTCGCTGATGATGAGGAGGTTCTTGACCTTCTCGGCCAGGCCGTCGTCATCGAACGTGGCGAATCCTCCGATGTTGACCAGGGCGTCCTTTTTGCCGCTCACCGTCGCCCCATCGGCGTAGGAGAACATCTCCTGGGCTATCTCGAGGACACTCTTCCGGGCATAGCCCTTTTCCCGCTTCTTGATGAAATAGGCGTTTTCAGCGAAGCGGCAGGCGTCGAAAAAGAACGGGATCCCGTAATGGGCGCAGACTTGGCTGACCTCCTTGATGTTCTTAAGCGAGACGGGCTGGCCTCCCCCGCTGTTATTGGTCACTGTCAGAAGGACGAGCGGAATCTTCTTGACCCCCTTCGCCTCGATGAACTTCTTCAGCCGGGCTGTGTCCATGTCGCCCTTGAACGGAGCGTCCGAGTCGGGGTTGAAGGCCTCGGGCTTGGCCAGGTTCACGGCCTGCGCCCCCAGGAACTCGATGTTGGCCCGGGTGGTATCGAAGTGGATGTTGTTCGGGACATAGTCCCCCTTTTTGACCATGGCCCCGAATAAGATTCTCTCGGCCGCCCGGCCCTGATGAGTGGGCACGACGTACGTGAAGCCGAAAATCGCCTGGACGGACTTCTCCAGTTGGAAGAAGTTCTTGCCCCCGGCGTAGGACTCGTCGCCGCTCATGAGGCCGGCCCACTGATAGTCGCTCATCGCGGACGTCCCCGAATCCGTCAGGAGGTCAATGGTCACCTTCTCGGCGGGGATGGCGAACACGTTGTATCCGGACTGCCGGAGGATGGACTCTCTTTCCTTTCGGGGGATGGTTCGGACCGGCTCGACAACCTTGATTCGGTAAGGCTCCACCGGCATTTTGATCTCGGCCATGATTGTCCTCCCTCCCCGTTCCGCCCGCCTGCTCTCCCGGCAGGTCAGGCTGTCAAAACGAAATCAGCCGTTTGAAATCGCGGAACCGGCCCTCGATCGCAGCTCGGTCCAGGGTCCGGAAGCGGTCGATGCCGAAATCCTCGATGGCGAAAGATGCCAGGACGCTGCCGTAGACGGCCGCCCTCCGGACCTCCCGCCGGCCCAAGCTTCCCGCCCGGTCAAGAAATCCGAGGAATCCCCCGGCGAAGGAATCGCCGGCGCCGGTCGGGTCGATGACGTGGGCACAGGGATGGGCCAGGACGCCGAAGACGAAGCCGCGGCCGAAGACGAGGGCCCCGTGTTCGCCCTTTTTAAGGACGACGAGCGACGGTCCGTAACGGACGAGGGCCTGGCCCGCCGCGACGAGGTTCAGCTCTCCGGAAAGAAGTCTCGCCTCCTCGTCGTTGGCAAAGAAAATATCAATCCGGCGGAGCTCTCGGATGAGGGCATCCCTTTTCGTCTCAATCCAGAACCGGATCGTGTCCATGGCGACGACTCCGGGTTTCCGGAACTGCCGGAGGATGAAGTCGTGGCCGTCGGGGTCGATGTTGGCCAGATAGACGATGCCTGACTGAGCGTACGCGGCGGGGACTTTGGGCCTGAAATCCTCGAAGACGTTGAGGTCGGTCCGGACGGTTGTCCGGATGTTGGGGTCCTTTTCGTAGCGGCCCTCCCAATGGAAGGTCTTCCCGGCGGTAACCTTGAGCCCCCGGAGGTCGATGCCCCTCGTCTTCAGGAAGGCGATGGCCTTTTTCGGGAAATCCCGGCCCACAACGCCTACCACCCGGGGACGGGTGAAATAGCTGGCCGCAAGAGAGCAGTAGGTCCCGGAACCGCCCACGATCCGCTCCCGGCGGCCGAAGGGCGTTTCGATCGTGTCAAAGGCGACCGACCCGACGATGACAAGGCTCATGGTTCCGCCCGACGGTCAGGATTGAAGATATTTCCCGATGAGGAGCCGAAGCCTGTCCCGCGTATCGCGAGGGATGAGGTCTGGGCTCGTCACGATCGTGTTCCTGAGGGCCCGGCCGCACTCGCAAGCCGCCGCCCGCTCCGGGTCGAGGCTGGCGACCGCCCGCTTGATGACGGCCCTGGCGTTTCCGATATTATGGCACAGGTTCTGGAAAATGAGCTCCACGGAGACCGCCTCCTCCTCGGCGTGCCAGACGTCGTAGTCGGTGACGAGGTTCATGGTGGCGTAGCAGATCTCCGCCTCGCGGCAAAGCCTGGCTTCGGTGGCGGCCGTCATGCCGATGACGTCGCACCCCCAGGACTTGTAGATGACCGATTCGGCCTTGCTCGAGAAGGCCGGTCCCTCGATGCAAATGTAGGTTCCCCCAGGATGGCCCCTGAGTCCCAGCCCGACGGCCGCTTCATAGACGGAACGCGACAAGTCCGGACAGACGGGCCGGCCGAAGCTGATGTGGGCGACGATTCCCGCACCGAAGAACGTTCCCGCGCGGCGCGTCCGGTCGAAAAACTGGTCGGCGAGGACGATGTCCCTGGGCCGGATGTCGGCCTTGAGAGAGCCGACGGAGTTGACGGAGATGACCTGGCCGACGCCCAGCATCTTGAAACCGTAGACGTTGGCCCGGTAGTTGATCTCCGCAGGGAGGAGCCGGTGGCCCTGGCCGTGGCGGCTGAGGAAGGCCACGCGCCTTCCCTCGAGGGTGCCGATCATATAGGGGTCCGACGGCTCACCGAAGGGGGTATCGAGACGGACCTCCCGGACATCCCCGATGCCTTCGATTTCGTAAAGTCCGGTCCCTCCCAGGATCCCGATGTCCGCGCTCGGCATATAGGTATCGATCGTCCGGGCCATGGCGTCTCCTCGTCCTCATATACCCTTTTCCGCGAGGCCAAGTCAAGCTGTCCGAAGGGCGCTTTTGATTTTTGCCCGGGAAAGCGATATTCTGGGGAACGAATTTGAGGCCATGAAAGACGAAAAAGCGGCCCGGCTCGCGGATGTCCTGGGGGGGGCGGAGCGCGTCGTCGTCCTGACGGGCGCTGGGATCTCCGCAGAGTCCGGAGTCCCGACCTTCCGCGGCCCGGAGGGGCTCTGGAGGCAATACCGGGCGGAGACGCTGGCGACGCCGGAAGCATTCGAGCGGGACCCGGCTCTCGTCTGGCAGTGGTACGACTGGCGACGCGGACTCATCTCGCGCGTCGAGCCGAACGCCGGACACAGGGTCCTGGCCGAATGGGAAAACATGTTCCAGAGCTTCGCCGTCATCACCCAGAACGTCGACGGCCTGCACCGGAAGGCGGGCTCCAGGAACGTTCTCGAGCTCCACGGGGACATCTGGATGACCCGCTGCACGCGGGAAAAGACCGTCCGGCAGAATCTGGAATCCCCGCTGCAGAAGATTCCCCCGGTCTGTCCGGATTGCGGTGCTCTCCTCCGTCCCCATATCGTCTGGTTCGGGGAATCGCTCGACCCCGAGCTTCTTGACCGGGCCTTCAGGTTATGCGGGACGAGCCAGGTGATGCTCGTCGTCGGCACGTCTTCGGTCGTCCAGCCGGCCGCCACGCTCCCTTTCGCGGCCGCGGAGGCCGGAGCTGTGATCATCGAGATCAACCCTGAGCGGACCCCGCTGACTCCCCACGCCGATCTCTTCATGCAGGGCAAAGCCGGCGAGATCCTCCCCCTCCTTGACCGGGCGCTCAAGGCGAAGGGGCCGGGGGAAGGCGGAGGGCCGCGCCGGGAGAAGCCATCGGAGAAAGGATAGGCCACGATGAAATACGCCTACTTGGACGGTTCTTCCGGGTTGAGCGGCGACATGATCCTTGGCGCCCTGCTTGACCTCGGCATCGAGCCCTCGCTCTTCAAGGAGAAAATGGCCTCGCTTCGACTCCCCGTCGAAATCAAGGTCCGCCGCGTCAGGCGCGGCGCCTTCGACGCCCTCAAAGTCGACGTCCAGATCCGGACGGACAAGCAGGTTGAAAGGACCTTCGCTGACATCGAGCGGGTCATCTCCAGGAGCCGGCTCACCGGGACCGTCAAGGACCGGGCTGCGGTGATCTTCCGGAAGCTGTTCGAGGCCGAGGCCAAGGTGCATGGCCGCAGGCTCCAGGAGGCCCATCTTCACGAGGCTGGTGCCGACGATGCCCTCATCGACATCGTCGGCTGCGCGTTTCTGGCAGAAGAGCTCGGAATCGGGGAATTCTACGCGTCGCCGCTCAACGTCGGCTCCGGCTGGGTCAAGACGTCCCATGGCGTTCTGCCCGTCCCGCCGCCTGCGGTCGCCGAGCTCCTCAAGGGAGCCCCGGTCTACTCAGCCTGGGTCGAATCCGAGCTCGTCACCCCGACCGGCGCGGCCATCGCGGCGGCGCTCGTGAAATCATTCACCAGGCTCCCCGAGCTCGTCTACGAGAAAATCGGCTACGGGGCGGGCCGCAAGGATTTTCGCGAGATGCCGAACATCTTGCGGGTGTATTACGGCGAACAGCGGCTGTTCGAGGAAACCAAGCGCGTCTTCATCATCGAAGCGACGCTCGACGACGCATCCCCGCAGCTCCTGGCCCATTTCCTCGAACGGGCCCTGGACGAAGGCGCCCTGGACGCCACCCTTTCCCCCGTCGTGATGAAAAAGAACCGCCTCGGCACCAAATTGACCCTCCTCGCGGCAATTGATAAAATGGATGCTCTTATAGAGGCTGTCTTCCGGGACACAACCTCCATCGGTGTCCGCTATTTTCCCGTCGAACGGCGGGTCCTCGAACGCAAGTTCGAGAGGGTGCGGGTCGACGGCGAGCCGGTCGCCATTAAAGTCGGCTCTCTTGGAGGGAAAGAGGTCAACGCCCAGCCCGAATACGAGGACTGCGTCAGGGTGTCCAGGAAGACGGGGCGGCCTCTCAAGGAGATCGTCCGGCTGGCCGTCCGCGAGTATTACCGGAAACGATAGCGGCGCGGCGGCCGGTGGCGAAGGAGCTACGATGGACGTCAAGAAGATCGAGAAAGGGGTCAAGCTCGTCCTCGAGGGGATCGGCGAGGACCCTCGCAGGCCCGGAATCCGGGAGACGCCCAGGCGGGTGGCCGCCATGTTCGCCGAGATCCTGGGCGGAACCGAAGAGACCGCCACCCGGAACCTGAGGGTCATCGAGGATGAGAAACATGATGAGATGGTTCTGATCAAGAATATTCCTCTTTATTCGATGTGTGAGCATCACCTCCTGCCCTTCGCCGGCGTGGCCCACGTGGCCTACATCCCCAAGGGCGGGAGGATCGTCGGTCTGAGCAAGATCGCCCGGGTGGTGGAGGAGTTCTCCAGGCAGCTCCAGGTGCAGGAACGATTGACGAAACAGATCGCTGACCTCCTCGACAGGCACCTGAAGCCCCTGGGCGTCATGGTCGTGATCGAGGCCGAGCACATGTGCATGTCCATGCGCGGGGCCAAAAAGCCCAAGTCCATCACCGTGACCTCGGCCGTCCGCGGGTCTTTTCGGACGAACCCGGCGACCCGGGCCGAGGCCATGATGCTCGTCCGAGGAGGAACGATCAGTGGAAAAGAAATCTAAACCGACGTTTTACGTCACGACGCCGATCTACTACGTCAACGACGTGCCGCACATCGGGCACGCCTACACGACGATTATCGCCGACGCGCTGGCCCGCTTCCAGAAGCTCGCTGGAAAGGATGTCTTCTTTCTGACGGGGACGGACGAACACGGCCAGAAAATCGAGAAGGCCGCTGCGGAGAAGGGAATGAATCCCCGGCAGCTCGCCGATTCCGTCGTCGGCAGGGCCCAAGACCTCTGGAAGGCCCTCAACATCTCCTACGATTTTTTTATCCGGACGACCATGGATTTCCACGAGCGGGGCGTCCAGGTCCTCTTCAAGAAGCTTCTCGACCAGGGCGACATCTACAAGGGCGAATACCGGGGCTGGTACTGCGTCTCCGACGAGAACTTCCTCGCCGACGACGTGCCCGCCGACGGGGAAGGAGGCAAGGCCTGCCCCGACTGCGGCAAAAAGGCCACGGTCGTCTGCGAAGAGACCTATTTCTTCCGCCTCTCGGCTTATCAAGGGAGGCTCCTCGACCATTACGCGGCCCACCCCGAGTTCGTCCGGCCGCCGAGCCGGATGAACGAGGTCTCGAGCTTCGTCCGCGGCGGGCTCAAGGACCTGAGCATTACAAGGACGACGGTCAAATGGGGCGTTCCCGTGCCGGGAGACCCGGCCCACACGATCTACGTCTGGTTCGACGCCCTCCACAATTATGTGACGGGCATCGGGTACGACTGGAACATGTCCTTGTTCGAAAAATTCTGGCCGGCGACGGTTCACCTCGTCGGCAAAGACATCCTCAGGTTCCATGCCGTCTATTGGCCGGCCTTCCTGATGGCGTCGGGCTTTCCTCTCCCCCGCACGGTCTTCGGTCACGGCTGGTGGCTTAAGGACGACACCAAGATGTCGAAGTCCAGGGGAAACGTCCTGGACCCCCAGGCCATCCTCGCGACGTTCGGCCCGGACCCCTTGCGGTACTTTCTGCTCCGCGAGATTCCCGTCGGCCAGGACGGCAATTTTTCCCACGAGGGTTTTCTCCACAGGGTCAACTCCGACCTCGCCAACGACCTCGGAAACCTGGTCCAGCGGACGCTGACCATGATCCGGAACTATTTCGGCGGCGGGATCACGGACCCTGGAGCCGAGTCGGACAAGGACCGGAAGCTCCGGACCGATTTCGACGCGCTCAAGACGCGGGTGTTCGAGCTCTACGATTCCTATTTCTTAAACAGGGCCCTCGAGGAAGTCTGGACCTACATCAATGACGTCAACAAGTATCTGGCGGAGGAGCAGCCGTGGATTCTGGCCAGGGACCCCACCCGGAAGCCAAGGCTCGCCCGGGTGCTCCAGCAGGCCGCTGCGGCCATCCGGGGCGTGAGCTATCTCGTCTTCCCCGTGATGCCGGGGTCGGCCGAAAAAATCTGGGGCTATCTTGGCGAAGGCAAGAAGCCATCCGAGGTCCTTTACGCCGAGGTCAACTTCGAGGACTTCGGGCCGGGGCGGAAAACAGCCGAGCCCCAGCCCCTCTTTCCGAGGGTGGCCTTAAAGGACTTTCTGGGAGAAGAGGCGCCCCCCGCCTCCCCGCCGCCGGCTGCCAGGCCCGAACCGAAAAAGGAGGAACGACAGATGGGCATCGTCACGTTCGAAGAATTCAAAAGGATGGACCTGCGGGTCGCGCACATCCTCAAGGCCGAGCGCGTTCCCGGAGCGACGAAGCTCCTCAAGCTCGAGGTGGACATCGGGACGGAGAAAAGGCAGATGGTCGCCGGAATCGCCGAAACCTACGCGCCTGAAGACCTCTTGGGAAAGAAGTTGATCGTCATCGTCAACCTGAAGCCCGCCGTCATCCGGGGCATCGAATCCCAGGCCATGCTTCTGGCCGCCGTGGTGGACGACAAGGCCGTCATCCCGTTCTTCGACCGCGAGGTCGCCACGGGGGCCGTCGTTAAATAGAAGGCCGTCCGGCTTCAGATACCGAGAGCGGCTCGAATCCGGTCCGAGGAGATCACCCCCTCCCTGAGGAAATGCAGTTCGGGCCCGGTGAGATCCAGGAGGGTGGACGGCATGCCTCCCGGCGTCGGCCCCCCATCGACGACAAGCTCGATTTTTCCGTCAAAAAGGGCGGCCACATCGGCGGGATCGGAGAGCTCTTTTTCTGCCGAAAGGTTGGCGCTGGTCGCCGTCACCGGCTGGCTCAGTTCGTAGACGAGCCTGCGGAGCCAGGCCACCGGTGGGATTCGGACAGCGATGGAGCGTCCGGGGCCGAGCAAGAAAGGGGGGAGCGAAGGGGAGGCCTCGAGGATAAGAGTCAGCGGCCCGGGCCAGAATTCTCGGGCCAAAGACCAGAAGGCGGGCGTCAGGGATCCGGCGATTTCCCGGACCATGTCCAGGTCAGAGGCGATGACCGACAGCGGCTTGGAGGTGTCTCGGCTCTTCAATTTGTAGATCCTCTGTACGGCTTTCGCGGAAAAGCCAGCGGCACCAAGCCCGTAGAATGTCTCGGTCGGGTAGGCCATCACTCCGTCTTTCAGGAGGACGGAGGCGACGTCCGCAATCAAGCCCGGATCGACGACGGCCGGATCCAATCTGAGGACCTTGGTTTTCACCTTTCGCCTTCTCCCGTAGAGAATGGTAAGGGGGGGTGTTCCAAAAGTCAACCCGGGCCGTTCCGGAGGACATTTGACCTGTTTTGACCACACATCCTCGTTCCCGCCTCCCCTGATCCTGCCGGCGTTCTTTCTGGCACGGTTTTTGCTATAATAACGGGGTGCGAGGAGAAACACCATGAAAAAGCTGATCATCCTGATTGCGGCCCTGATCGTCCTTATCCCATCTCTCGGCTTTTCCGACATGCTGACGATAAGGCTGGGCTACTACATGCCTCGGGCCTTGAACAGTATTTCGCCCCTTGGCAACAGCCTGTGGGACATCGAGCTGACCCAGATGAGCATGTTGAAGAGCGACTACCGCGGCTCGATCCTGGGCGGGGGCTATGAGTTCTTCCTGACCCCGCAGCTCAGCTTCGCCGTCTCCGTGGACTTTTTCAACAAGCAGAACGGCGGGTATTATCTGGATTACGTGGGCATCACGCTGGACAACGTCGATTTCCAGGGCGATTATGCCTTTCCCGCTCAACACTATGCTGGAGATTTCGAGATCCTCCATACCTTCCATGTGTCCATGACGCCCGTCCAGTTTTCGCTCAAGTTCACGCCGCTCGGCCGAAAAACGCGGCTCATCCCCTATGTGGGCGGGGGGGCCGGAGCGTATTTCCTGAGTGCCTCGGTGCGGGGATCGATCGTCGATTTCGGCCAGCCCCAGCTGGTGAACGATCCCACCCAACCGGATCTCGGCGATTTTAATATCTACCCCGTGGTGGGAGCCAATGCTCATGAAACCCGGGTCGTTCTTGGCGGCCACGCCTTCGCCGGAATCATGTTTCCGATCGGCTACCGGCTGACCCTCGAAGGGGAAGCCCGCTATCACTTCGCCAAGGTCACATTCCGGGAGGCCTTCCCCCCTCCGGATTACGACAAGTTCGACCTGAGCGGCCTGTCACTCAGCATCGGGCTCAATTACTGGTTCTGATCGCCAAGGGCTTTCAGCCTCTCCCCTATTTCACAAGGGCCGGCCAATGGCCGGCCTTTTTTTTGCCTGCTTTTACGGGAGGGAATGGCCTCGGCCGCGTTTTCTCCAGCAGGAAGGTCGGGATTCAAGTCGGCTTTTCAACCGGGACGGTTTGGGCCTTGTCGAAAGAGATGAGGAGCCGACCCCAGACAGACGCGATCTCGATCTCACCTGCCAGGCGGCAGGGTATGGCCGGCTTCTGGAAAAGGTCCCGCATGTCTTTTCCCGCCTCGAAGAAATCGATGATAAAGGGAAGGGAGAACGCCTTGTCTCCGGAGGGCGGCAGGCTCTTGTCGCCCGG
>Ga0153916_10001744_pt1 | contig 15785 bp, 15 predicted proteins | sample Opewatmetagenome_FD_109642 | JGI IMG/M metagenome (GOLD analysis project Ga0153916, IMG submission 109642) | Freshwater wetland microbial communities from Ohio, USA - Open water 3 Core 3 Depth 4 metaG | ecosystem: Environmental > Aquatic > Freshwater > Wetlands | place: USA: Ohio, Lake Erie...
GCCATCCCAATAGCTTTTGATTTGCAAGCCATGCTCGTTTAAACGTCCGCAACCATAACAATAGCTCACATTATCAGGATAATAATCCTGGAATGCCTTCTCATTCATTTTGACCCTCCGATTTCTTCCGCTGCATCCTTCAAGATCTCGAAACCGTGATCTACCAGCTCGTCCAGTGCGATCGTATTCACGTCTATTCCCGCTTCGATGCGCTCCACATATAGCAGAAGGGAACCGCGTAGCCCGCTCGCCTGGTGGGCATAAGAGGAATCAGCCGATAGTCGCTCCAGGCGGTCGACCAGGCGTTTGATCAATGCCAAATACTGTTCATCCACAGCCTAAGATCATGATTAATCAAAGCAATTTGGAAGCTTCACCCTACCATGAGATTATGCGTTTCGGGATGAGCTTGATTAGCAGGTTTTCTGGATCATTCAGCCAGGATTGGGGCTCTTGTTCCTTTAAACCCTCGGTTCCAAGATAGCGGACGTAGATGCGGCTGGCAATCTCGCTTACCAGCTGGCGTGGCTGCGTCACCAATTCCACCGGGCCTTCCAGGAGAACTGCCTGTAGCTTGCTTCCCTCCTGCTTAGACTCAATCAATACCGCCCCCTGCGGATTATTCCTGAGTTCTCTGATCTTGCGTGTGCTGATAAAACTGCTGATCCACACATTTTCACCATCCCAGGCAAACCAAACCGGCACCACGTGCGGTTGCATGGTCCTTGGATTGGTGGTGGCCAGGCGTGCTAACACCGGCTCCGCCAGCACTGCTTCGATCAGCTCTCTCCGGTCAATTTTTTTGGCGTTTGCCATGCATATCCTCCGCTCAATATTCAGGCTGGAGTATAGTACAAAACCTGGTCTGCTACAACTTCCATGGGAATCACGAGAGCCGGTATGACTATCCGGCTCTCAACAAGGAGGAGAAAAAAAACTTATGCGTATCATCAGCGTATCAGAAACCCTCGCTGCATGCTTGACGTTTCGCATACAGTCACTCGACGGTTAACCTCCATTCTCCGTGGAATGCCGCAGTCGTTTTATTTCACTGCGCTTCCGTTTCTCTTCGAGCCGGCGATATATCGACGCCCGGCTGGGACGGGTTTTTCGTCGTGGTTTGGGAGGTTTAGCCGCCAGCTGGATCAGGTGCACCAGCCTGGATTGCGCTGCCTGTCGATTTCGCTCCTGAGTGCGGAACTGCCTGCCTTCGATAATTAATACTCCCCCGCTGCTCATGCGCCTGCCAGCCAGCCTGACCAGGCGCTGTTTCACCTCTGCTGGCAGAGATTGAGACTCGCCCACATTAAATCGTAACTGGACTGCCGAGGATACCTTGTTGACATTTTGACCACCCGGACCGGTCGAACGAATGAAAGTAAACTCGAGTTCATCCTCATCGATAGATATTGCGGGTGTGATTGCGATCATTTCTCAAGTATAACAGTCATACAAACTGCGTGAGCAGTCACTGTCTCTAATACGATCAGTGAAATATGAGGAATACAGCCCATAAGCCCATGAAATAAGCTGCTGAATTTCCTGATAAATAAAAATCATATTAATCATACCCTAATGAATCGCTTCTATCACATCGTTGACACTCAAAAAGTTTAAGGATAATATATTTTCAGGTCCATTTATAAGGAGACTGTTCGAGTAGTAATTGGTGATGATTAAAGCATCTCGATGGTGCGAATGGAATGGGCCTTATCTTTGGCCTTCGTTCGCGTATTTGATCAGTATGTATTAGCAACATAGGATTTTTACCAGTCGGGATTACTGATCCTTCATGAGGGTAGAGAGTGAGCGGCTGGTGATACCGAACGCTCATTTCGTTGGAGGGTGCATGCAAAAAACGGTCGTCGCGGCAGCATTGGGGGAATGTGTTCATGTGGCAGGGGTGCTGAACTTCCTGCGTCTGGCCGAATCTGCCGGCTGGCGCACGGTTTTCCTCGGTCCGGCGGTGACCATCGACGAGGTATTAAGCTCTGCGCGCAAGGAAAAGGCTGATTTGGTTGGCGTTTCCTATCGGCTCACCCCCGCGACTGGCGAGCGCCTGTTAGGTGAATTTGCTGAAGCTGCGGACGACCTGCGAGCGGCTGGAATGCGTTTCGCTTTTGGTGGCACACCCACTGTAGCAGAAAAGGCTGCTCAGCTGGGTTTCTTCGAGCGTGTTTTCGATGGCAGTGAAACCCCCGCTGAGGTGCTTATCTACCTCAAGGGACAGACTTCTCAAGTGCCTCTGGAGCAAGACTACCCGCAATCCACGGTTGAGCGTATTCGATGGAAATCCCCTTACCCGCTCCTGAGGCATCATTTTGGACTGCCAACCATGGGTGATAGTCTCGAAGGTGTCGCAGAAATCGCTCAAGCCAGGGCGCTGGATATTATCTCCCTGGGGATTGACCAGGATGCCCAGGAAAATTTCTTCCATCCCGAACGGCAGGACTTAAGGCGTAAAGGGGCAGGGGGTGTGCCCGTCCGCACCGCCGATGATTATCGGGCATTGTATCTCGCCAGCCGGCATGGGAATTACCCACTGATGCGTACATATTCCGGCACCGACGATTTCCTCAGGCTGGCGGAGATGTACCTGCAAACCATAAACAACGCCTGGGGTGCCGTTCCTTTATTCTGGTTCAACCAGATGGATGGAAGAGGTCCATGGGATCTGGAAGGCTCCATCCGTGAGCACCAGGCGCTGATGGCGTGGTATGGCGATAGGAACATCCCCGTCGAGCTGAATGAACCCCATCACTGGGGGATGCGTGATGCCTCCGATGTGATCTTTGTCGTCTCTGCCTTCCTATCTGCTTATAATGCGCGTGCCTTTGGCGTTAAGGATTATATTGCCCAATTTATGTTCAATAGCCCTCCGGGCACTTCGGCTGCCATGGATGTGGCGAAAATGCAGGCGGCTCTCCAGCTGATCGAGCCTTTGGCTGGTCCGAATTTCCGCATCTGGAAGCAGACCCGTACGGGCTTGCTCAGTTACCCACAAGATCTGGCAGTTGCTCGATCGCACCTTGCCACCAGCGTCTATCTGCAGATGGCACTTAAGCCTCATATCGTCCACGTCGTCGGTCACACCGAAGCCCTCCATGCTGCCACTGCTGAGGACGTCATCGAAGCCTGTGGGATCGCTCGAAAAGCGATTGAAAATGCCCTCAATGGCTTGCCAGATATGACTGCTGACCCTGCCGTACAGGCTCAAGTTGACCATCTTGTCTCTGAAGCAGGGATCACCCTGCAGGCGATCCAGCGCTTTGCTGCTGGTTCATCCCCCGATCCCTGGGCTGATCCGGTGATCCTGGCAAAATCGGTCAGGATGGGGATTTTGGATGCACCTCAGCTAAAAAACAATCTATTTGCTTTGGGACAAATCAGAACACGCATCTACAATGGTTCCAGTGTAGCCATCAGTCCTGAAGGGCTGCCCCTCAGCGAGTCGGCACGTCTGGAAATGCTTTTAAAATCATAAAGCGGGAGGGAAATATGGCTGGAAAAATAAAGATCACCGTGATTGGAGCCGGGCATGGCGGAAAAGCGATGGCAGCTCATCTGGCGATGATGGATTTTCCGATCACCTTATATAATCGCACCCCCGAGCATATCGCTGCTATCAAGGAATTAAGCGGGATTTACCTGGAAAGCTTTGATGGGGGTCCACGCGGCTTTGGTAAATTGGTTAAGGTGACTTCGACCATGGCCGAAGCCTTGGAGAAAGCCGAGATGGTTATGGTGGTTGTGCCCTCCTCAGCTCATGCTGATATCGCTAAAGCCTGTGCCCCGCATCTGAATGACGGTCAGATTATCATTCTGCATCCCGGACGCACTTGCGGGGCAATTGAATTTAACAAGGTGATCCGCGATAACGGCTGTACTGCCGACGTCATTATCTCTGAGGCTGAAACATTTATTTATGCCTCGCGTTCGGATGGCCCTGCACAGGCACGCATCTTCAGGATTAAAGAAGCCGTGCCTTTAGCTGCTTTGCCATCCAGTAAGAACCAGCTCGTATTGGATCACATCCATGAGGTATTTCCGCAATTCATTGATGGAGGCAATGTTTTACAAACCGGGATGAACAATATGGGTGCCATTTTTCATCCCGCCCTGACCATCCTGAATTCCGGCTGGATTGAATCGACTCACGGTGATTTCCAGTTCTATATCGATGGGGTAACGCCTTCAGTAGCCCGTGTGCTGGAAGCCCTCGATCGCGAGCGGGTGACCGTCGCTGCTTCGATCGGCATTCGTGCCCGCACTGGCATGGAGTGGTTGAAGCTCTCTTATGATGCCGTCGGCGAAGACCTGAATGAGGCTATCCATAACCAACCCGGTTATTATGGCATCAATGCTCCACCAACGCTGAATCATCGCTATATCTTTGAGGATGTCCCCATGAGCCTTGTGCCAATTGCCTCCCTGGGTCAACGTTATGGAGTGTCAGTCACTGGGATTGATGGCATAATTAAATTAGCCAGTATAATACATCGTACAGATTATTGGCGTCGTGGTCGAACGATCGAAAAACTTGGGATTAATAATCTCAGCACAGATGAGCTGATCCATTATGTGAACGAAGGCGTATTGGGAGTGGACTGAGTTGATCGGGATGAGCATTTCAATCCCTCATCCGCGGGGAAGGTAAACATGGACATGCAAAATCAATCCACCATGGTGATCGTTCTGGTAGTTATACAGGCTCAGGATGCCGAATTGGTCACCGCAGCCTTGAAAAAGTTTGGCATTGCTGGGTATGAGTTATCCAGCACAGGCGCCTTCCTGGGCAGGAAAAATGTCACCTTGCTTATCCCGGTCCAGACAAATAATGTCGAGCTGGTGCTTTCCGAGTTGAAAAGGAATTGCCGTCAGCGCATTGAGTACGTGTCCATGCCGATCGAAGGTCAGCCCTTGCCGATTCCAAGCCCAATCCCCATCACAGTTGGTGGTGCAACCATCTTCATCCTTGAGATCGACCAATATCTGGAGGTGCTAAAATGAAGTTGATGATCGCCATTGTGAATGATGAAGATTATGACAAGATTGCTCACCAATTGACCGACGAAGATTATCGGGTGACTTGTATTGCTTCCACTGGAGGCCTGTTTCGACGTGGTAGTACCACCCTGCTAATGGGTCTGGATGAAGAAAAGATCAATCGCGCCGTGGAAATCATCCAAGAAAATAGCACCTCCTCCGAAGGAGCTGGCACCCACAAAGCTGCCATCTTTGTATTGAATATTAAGGAATATATCCACTTGTAAAGTGGATATGCTCCTCAATGTACTTTTTCGATTAGCTGAATTTCCTCAAGTAATCCCATTCCCTGCTCAGGTGTAAGCGACTCGTCGATTACCAATAACAAACCCTTTCCCCCTAGCTCCCGCAGGATGGTAAGGGCTCCCTGGGCGTTTACATACACCTGGCACAGCTTGCCACTCTCGAGGATACGCTTGAGTAATGCTAGCCAGTGCTCCGCCTGGGGTTGGCCATCGCCTGGCACCCATTGGATGCCCCGCAATCGCTCAAGTGACAGCAGCAGATCGAGGTGGGGAAGCTGACCCTTGCCATCCAGATGATAAAACGCATAATCAAGCCTGTCGCAACAAGCTGTAAGATCAGGCATGACGTAATGTGCGAACATGGTTGGGGAGATCATATAGGAGAAATCAGACTGTAACAGGTATCCTCTGGTGGGCGATAGGCACGGACCCCAACAGGTAATGCCGCGTCCATGCTGGGTAAGTGCGTACAACTCTTCAAAGCATCCCAGCCACAGTCCAGTGATTTCACTCACCAGTCGTTCCACCTCCTTCGGGGAGTCGCGCAAGTCTATCAGCAGTTGTTGGCTGCCACGCAGGTGAGCCAGGATATCCAGGTTGCCTCCCAGGTCGGTGAAACCGATCGAGAGCTGCTTACCCCAGCGTTTCACTGCCGCCTGGGTGACTGCCATAACTTGCTGCCACCACTGATCCCTTGCCCGGCTTTCCACGCGTAAATCAGCAATCTTTCCCTTGAAGCTGGGCGAAAACCAGGTGGTGTCTTGCGCTGCATTTATGCACCCCCCTGCGCATGCCGCCACGATTCTCGGCCCAAAGTTGGGCCAGAAACGAGGGAAAGCATCGCCAAGGTAATGTGCAGCTTCCAGGCGGGGGATGAAAAGGTCCAGCAGCTCGTCTGCCGGGGCCGCTAGTCCATAGTTTTCTAAGAAAGTACTGGCATAATGCGGAGGTATCGCATCACGGGGATCAATACATTCCAAGACTACCAGGGCTCGGTCAAGCTCACCTGCCCACCAGGCAGACCAGGCCTTGAAGACGGTCTCCCAGCCATCATCAGGAAAGTGCAGGTTTAATTCCATCCTGAAGTATATGTGATACTCGGAATATCAGAGAGACCGGGCAAAAAAATCAATCACCCGCTGTAAGTGCTCTTCAGGGTAAAGCAGGCTGGCGGTAGTATGCCCGGCATCCGGTAATCGCCAGACCTCTTTGGGTTCCCGGGCTGCAGTATATAGATCATCAAAATCAGTACAATATTGGTCCTGGTCGCCATGGATGAATAAGATCGGTCGGGGCGAGATTTTATCCACCCAACGCACAGGTTCATATCGAAATAGGTTAGCACCCACAAATAGTGAGGTAACGCTGAAAAACAGCTTCGCTGCCCCCTTGATCAGCCATACAGGTAATCCCTTATTCCGTGCCCAGCCTGCTGCTCCAGTTATCCAGCGTGTCGGCCCCCCATCGGTGATAACTGCTCCAATATCGGGATTAATTGCAGCAGTCAGGATGGCATTTATCCCACCGTAAGAGAATCCAAGCAAACCAATATGGCGCATGCCTCGCTTGTGCAGGAATTCGATTGCTCCCAGCACATCCCAGCGTTCCTTATAGCCAAATGTCATCCAATTCCCATCACTCCGACCGTGCGCCCTGAAATCGAACAGCAACGTGTTGAAACCAGCCCCATGCAAGGCCGGCACTCGCCATAGGTCTGGGTCATAACTGCCCTGGTAACCATGCAAAATGACTACAGCTTTGTCAGATCTAGGGACAGGTATCCACACCCCTCGCAGGGTCAATCCATCCCTTGCCTTGAATTCTATGGGTTCAAATTGAAGGCCATATTCGCTTGGGGAGTGTCTCTCTGTCAGTGCTACGCGCCTCGCGAAATTCAATGAGGTCGCCAGCCAAAAAACCAGGATGAGCAGGATGATACTGAGCAATACCCAGAGAAGAACAAGCATAGTGTATCCTAGACAGATTGGACGCTTGGCTGAGGGTTGCTTGGCGTGTGGATGAACTTCAGGCTGACCGCGCTCAGGGCAAACAGGACTGCATAGGCCGCAAAGATAGCAAAATATCCCACCCCAGGTATGCTCTGGTTGAGATAATCCGCCACCGGGCCACCAATTCCCGCGCCAATCATGCCTGCTCCAGCGCCTGCCAGGTTGGAAATGCCCAGGTAGCGACCGGCTTCTGCGGGTGGTACCAGGTTCGTTCCCATTGCCCAGTTGGTGGTCATGAAGACGCCACTGGCCATGCCGAGCATGGTGCCTGCCACGTAAATCAAGCTTTCGTTAGGCACCCAGATGGTGCCCAGGAGCACGATCGCGCCCAGGGTCGCTAGAATTCCACTCAATCCTAATAACAGCTTATGGCTGAAGCGGTCAGCCAACCAGCCAGCCAGGAGAGCAGAGATCAAGGTGAAGACCCCCACTATGCTAAGCAGGTTTCCGAATAAATTCGTAGCTGGGTCGACCTCGATTTTAAAGGCATACATGAAAAAGTAGATGGCGAAACCTTGCAGTGAAGTAACCGCGGCCAGGAACAACAGGCGATTGATGATCCACCAGACGAATGATGAGTGTTGGCGAGCCTCCCGGCCGATGGTGGCGAGTGACCCCGCCCACACACCGATCAGCACCGCAATGATCATGGCCATTGCCCCGCCTAATCCAACCGCCACCAGGATGGCTGCCGATTGACCGGTAAATGGCCAGGCAATTAATCCTGCGATTGCCCCGATCAATCCACCACCAATCAAGCCCGCCAGCCCTCCTAACAGGATGCCTGCCAGCATGCCCAATACCCGCAGCATCGGTGGCCAGAACGGGACGGTCGGTTTTTCCTCTAGCGGGTGTTCCTTGACCGTGAACATGGTCACCAGTGCCATGATGAGCAATCCCGCACCGGTGACGACGATAGCCCAGCCCATATATCCTGCGGCTGCTATTTTAGCAATGCTAACACCTACGAGGAATATCCCCGCCAGCTCGAGTAGGGCTTTGATCGACGATGCCCGCCCACGCTGGTCCTCAGGCACCAGGTCAGGGATCAAGCCCTGTAAGGGTCCGTGGGAAATATTGGATGAGAATTGGATCAGCAGCACTGCCACCAGCAGCGACCAATAATTCCACGAGAGACCGATCGCAGCCAGGAACAAGAGATCTAGCAACGTTCCAATCAGGATGAATGGTCGCCGGCGTCCATAACGCGAGGTGGAACGATCACTGAATATACCCGCTGCAGGTTGGATGAGCATGGCGATGATGAGGCCGGCAGTGCGCATCGCACTCAGGGCTGTATTGATCCATTCAGCCGGGGCATAGTGTTCCACCAGGACGGGCATGAAGATGGAGCCTACTGCGGTGTTACGGATGTTCAACCCCAGCCAGAACAGATTGATGGAGAGAAAGTCGAACCAACGGAGGCGTTTCATGGGCAATAGTATAGCATGCCTAATTATTCCAGGCATCTGCTATGTAGGCGAAAAATTGACCAATATAAAACCGTTGGCCGCCGGTGGGCCTTGCATACCATGTCAGCTCAGGACCAATGCCCCTGATCAGCTGTCCATCTAGATGTATGCGATGGTTCCCCCGATCATTACCGGATCTATGGACCTGATTCGATCCCCAGCCCGTGTAAAAAGACACCATTTTAAGCTCATTACTCACTTCGTGTATAATCAAGTCAAGCATTATCGATCCAGTCTCATAGACGCAAATTACCAGTATTTAATTGTTCTAATTCTTCATTACACGTTCGCCATCATCAGTGTGGCCTGAATTGGAGATCCGAAATGTCTAAGCTCATTCGGGCAGCGATCATGATACTTTGTATGATCAGCCTGGCAGCTGTAAATCCCATCCAGAGTGCTTCTGCCCAGTCAATCTCTGCTGCAACTCCGAATTCTGACCCATCTGCTGCTGATCTTGAGCTGGCGCAGCGTTACGCCCCGGTGTTTTACTTCCATCCGGACGAGATTTACCATCCTCAGCCAGTGGACGTTGTTCTGAGCTTATTGCGCATGCGTCACAAAGTACGCATGTGGTTTGACACCACCATCATGAATTCGTCCAGCCTACAGGGATTATTTTCTGTACCTGGCGATGAAACCTACTTTCTAGACCAGTGGTTTGGGGATACCGGCAGCTCTGAATATGGCAATTACTCGACGCATAAGGCAATTTATGAGTCCCTGTTTAGCCCGCATTCCGGTGGACCCAAGCCAGTAACCTATGCCCATGTCGTGCGCAATGAAGACCCCGCATATATCACCATACAGTATTGGGTTTATTACTTCTACAATGACTGGTTTAATAAACATGAGGGTGATTGGGAATTGGTCGAATTAATTTTGACAACCGATGGCCAGCCAGAATGGGTGGTTTATAGCCAGCACCATGGCGGAGTACGCCGTGCCTGGAGTTCTACACCTGTAGAAGAGGGCACTCATCCAGTTGTTTACGTGGCGCGTGGCTCGCATGCCAATTACTTTGCTGGGAATGAAGTCTACCCCCACGGACAATACGTCGGCAATCGACGTATCGTCCTTGTAGACCGGACTGGCACTTCCGAACGCCTGCTGCCCGAGGTCATCTTGATCCCCACCCGGGCTGAGTTGGCTGCTGATCCGGCTAGCTGGCCGGGCAGGGAGTGGTTGATGTTCCGCGGGCGCTGGGGGGAGACCGCTGTCTATGGCGATTTCAACGGACCGTATGGCCCAGCTGACAAGGGTTATCAGTGGGATCAGCCTCTCGCCTGGGGGAAAGACCAGCCCCTGGATGAAGAAACCTGGTATAAGAACCGGTTGAGAGTGGAGATCACCGGACCCGCACAAACGCAGGCACATGTTTCACTGACAGATCTTAGCGGGCACATGTTATCCCAGGCAGAAAGTATCACCAATCTGGCTATCCTGCATACCAATCCATCAGACATCGTCATGGCAGTGATCGATGGGACGCCTGGCGCGCAAGGAGACGTCACGATCTCTTGGCCCGATCCCATCAGCCAGGTTGTGACCAGGACACGCTTTTCAAGTTTTGAGCTGGACCTTGCAGGTCATGCTCAGCTCGAGCTCTCTGCTAGTCAGGTAACCTCCCTTACAGCTTTGGGTCCATTTCCGCTGTCACAGACATTATTGGAGACTTACAAACCCATCTGGGACGCACCCGACTCAGTCCTGGTGGGTAATATCCTGCCCATCCATGAAATCCTGCTGGGGTTGCTCTTTGCTCTTCTATATAGCCTGGTACCGATCCTGATCCTGATTGGCATCTTGTATTGGCTCGACCGTTATCAGAAGGAGCCAATCAGGCTGATGGCACTGGCGTTCTTCTGGGGTGCGATCCCTGCCCTCGTGATCGCTCTGTTGGTGCAATGGTTTTTTAAGCTTCCGCCTGATATGTTGGGGCCCAATGCATTACAGGCCGTGCGCTTGGGCCTGCTGGCGCCCGTGTTGGAAGAGACCCTGAAAGCTGGTGGTGTGCTTTTCATTTTTTGGCGCAGACGCAGGGAGATCAATGATGTATTGGATGGAATGATCTATGGGGCGATTGTTGGATTTGGTTTTGCTTTTCTTTCCAATTTATTCCGTTATGCGGGTAATTTTGTTGCCCTGGGTTATCCCGCCTTCAACCTGAGCTTGATCGCAGAACGCACTGTCCATGCCCTTGATCATGGTCTATATACTGCCATTTTCGGAGCCGGCCTTGGTTTTGCAATTTCAGCCAAAAACCGACAGCGCTTCTGGGCTTGGGTGTTAAGCGCATTGGGTTTGGCAATCTCCGTTCATGCCCTTCACAATTTACTGGCAAATAGCACCGTGGGGTTGAATCTGTTCACTGTGGTTGTGACCAGCCTTGGCACGCTGGTGTTGTGGGTCGTTGCCGGCTGGTCGCTGATCGCCCAGCACAGGTTGCTGCGCGTGGAGCTACAAGGCCTGGTTCACGATTCGCTCTATGCATCCGTCCAGGGTCCGATCGGACGCGCCCAAGCCCAATGGTCTGCCCTGCGCCGGGAAGGATTCCGTGCCTGGCTCCAGCTGCGGCGGTTGCAGGGTCTGTGCATTAAGCTGGCACATACCCGCCTGCAGGCACGCTTATTCCCTGAAAAGTCGGCCCTGTCCTCCGAAGCTGATGCGCTGCAGTCTGAGATTACACGCCTTTTTGATCGCATGCATTAATTAGATGTAGAGACACCCCAACGTGGCGTCTTTGCTTGTTCGTTGAGATATTCTGCATCTCAGCGCGGCCAAATGCTTGTTGGGGATGTTTAAATTGGTGGTTGATTATATAAAAAATATCTTTTGGGGCAGCCCTTAATTTGAAAAATAATCTCTGTCTTTACGATTATTCCTTCGATTGCGCTCAATTCTTTTTAGCCCGATCCAATTTGCCAATCTTGTCAGGCAATCTTTCACTTGTTCAATAATTATGTTTGCTCTTTCCTGGTTGGATAGGCCCGGTGCGAGCCATCGCATAGCGGTTTGAGCTTGGATCGGCCGCAGTTGCACAACGTCACCCGGTTGCGGATTTCGAATGGCCTCCCATCTGCTCTCATGATGGGTATGCCTCCCGTAACCCAAAACGGACCACGGATCGGACCCTCCGAGGTAATCTCAGTAGTTACCGCAATCTGCTTGGGAAGATCAACCTCGTTATCCTCTCCTTCGCCCTCAAATTGATAGGTAAGTGCTCCCGAAGGGCAGTGCTCGATCATCCCGATCACCTGGGTGCGCACCTGGATATCATTCGTTTTGTCGGCTATTCTGCCTATTGTCGCTGCCCGGTTACCGCAAAATCCCGACTCGCTGCACAGGCTTGAATCGTAATGGATGCTGACTTTTGTGCTTCCTGGGTACACGAACCGTCGCTCTGTCGATAAACTTGTCGGCGCATTCTCGCTGCCATCAAAACCAACCTCGCTGTGCCTGCCATCGCAAAATGGCATGTAACGCGATTGTCCGCACCGGCACAGGCGGTACTCTTCTCCAGCCGCGATCTCGCTCTCCTTTTTCCATGTCAGTGGTTCGCCGGATTCGGATACCACCTGACTCTTACTCACCAGCGGGATATTCCCCATGACCTGATAAGGGCCATTGAGGCTAACGATTATCTTTTTTATCCCGGATGGATCATCGTAGGACGCCATACACTACCTCCATTGGAAAGGTGCGAACATTATACTCGTTCTGGTCTTCCGTTATGGTGAGGCAGGATTAATCTGTGGTTATAGATGCGGCACATCGCACTGACCGTGTGTGTTCGAAGAATGCCTTAGCGACTCACAAAGGCACTGTGTCTTTTCGTAGGATGTAGTCGCAGCGCTTGAGATAGCTTCCCTGATATGATGTCGAATCATCCACTCAGGATCTTTTCGATCGCCCTCAATTCATCCTCGGTGAAGTCCAGCTTGTTAAGCGTTGCTATGCTGTCTTCCACTTGCGATACCCGGCTTGCACCCACTAATGCCGATGTTACTTCCGGCTGCCGCAAGACCCATGCGAGTGCCATCTGGGCCATGCTCTGACCACGCTTTTGTGCCATCTCATTTAGTTGAAGTACCTTTGATAGTTTGTCATCTGTGACCTCCTCGCGGCTAAGGTAGGTATCAGGTTTACCCGCTCTTGAATCAGGTGGGATGCCCTTCAAATAACGACCGGTCAATATTCCCTGTTCGAGCGGGGAAAAAACGATGCATCCGATACCTTCCTCCGCCAGCACATCCAGCAATCCACCTTCGATCCAGCGATCAAACATGCTGTAATTAGGCTGGTGGATCAGACATGGCGTACCCAGATCACACAGGATGTTGGACGCCTGGCGGGTCAGGTCAGGTTTGTACATCGAGATGCCCACATATAATGCTCTGCCGCTGCGCACGATGTAATCCAACGCGCCCATGGTTTCTTCCAATGGTGTTTCAGGGTCTGGCCGGTGGTGGTAGAAGATGTCCACATATTCCAACCCCATGCGTTTCAGGCTTTGGTCAATGCTCGCCACCAGGTATTTACGTGAGCCAAAATCACCGTACGGGCCTGGCCACATATCCCATCCAGCTTTAGAAGAGATGACCAGCTCGTCCCGATAAGGAGCAAAATCTTTGCGAAATATCTGCCCAAAAGTCTCTTCCGCAGAGCCATAAGGTGGTCCATAATTATTAGCCAGGTCGAAATGGGTGACGCCTAGATCGAATGCCCTGCGCAGCATCGCCCGGCAGTTTTCGAACACATCCACACCCCCAAAGTTATGCCACAAGCCCAGTGAGATCGCGGGGAGTTTTAGCCCGCTCCGTCCACAGCGGTTATAGCGCATTGAATCATAGCGGTTTGGGAATGGGGTATAAGTCATGCTCGCCTCCTTTTATACCCTGATGAAATTTACTGAATTATACGCCCAGGTTTCGCTTATCTGCTATCACTTGGCTTTCCTCGGTGTTGTCTTCGGTCGTATGTTGTGATTGATTCGGAACAGATTCGTTGGGTCGTAGCGAGCCTTGATCTCGCTCAATCGTTCCCATGTGGACCCTGGGTAGGCCGCCCGCACCTGTTCCTCGCTTTCGTCCCCAAGGAAATTCACATAAGCACCCGGCTCATTCTGGTGCAGTGCGGAGGCAAAGTCTGCCAGCCACGACAGGCGTTTTTCCTTATCCTCGGGGCTGGTGTAAAAAGTGGCCAGGTTTACCATGATCCGCCTGTGACGGTGTGCAAAAGCTGTAGCCTCATTCAGCACACGACTGATCGCTCCACCCATCACGCGCAATTGTGCGACGCGCATGGGCGCATCTGAAGCCTGCAGGTATTCGATCATCGCTCGGGCAGCCTCGTGGTCAACTCCGTCTATAAACATGGGGCGACCGAGTGCCAGGGGGTGGTATTCACCTTCCTCGCCGGGGAACATTTCCGGGTAATGCATTGGACGCAGCATGTCTGCCAGGGGCTGTGCCATCTTGCGGAACGGGGCGACTGCGCCCATTCCCTCTTCGATATTGCCCGCGTATACCATCATGCCCATCAAGATAAGCTTGCCATGATGCTCGGCTGGTAGGAATGGCATGGGCGGGGCAGGCATGATATTGGCAATGGTCGATAATTCCTCTGGAGCCGACTCGGCTTCAGTGATGAAGTTAGTGATAACCTCAGGCGTTGCTGGAAGCAAAAGCATCCCGCCTAACACTTTGCCGACCTCGTGTAGCTTGAATTGGAATCGAGTAGCCACGCCAAAGTTGCCACCCCCACCTCGGATGGCCCAATACAGGTCCGGGTGGTTCTCGCCATCCACATGTAGCTGCTGGCCATCAGCGGTTACTAACTTGGCTGCTTGCAGGTTGTCGACGGTTAATCCATGCTTGCGTGATAAGTAGCCAATCCCGCCGCCTAGTGTCAGGCCACCAATCCCGACCGAACCGGTGTCCCCGAAGCCAGTAGCCAGGTTATAAGCATCGGCTGCCGTGGTGTACTCACCTGCAGTGAGGCCCGTTTCCACCCATGCTGTGTGCTTCTTCGGGTCGATGCGCAGTGTCTTCATGTTGCGTAAGTCCAGTACAATCCCTCCTTCACATACGCTATGACCAGCAGCACTGTGGCCGCCACTACGCACTGCCAGTTCCATCCCGCTCTCAGCCGCCAATGTGACGGCGCGCGCCACATCTTCTGCATCAGCCGCCTGAATGATCATCGCTGGTCGTCGATCGATCCCACCGAAGTATACTGTCCGCGCCCTATCGTATTGCGCATCATCTGGCAGGATTAAGCGCCCTTTGAGTGCTTTCCTCAGCTTCGCGATGGATGCCTGGTGGAGGGCGGAAGTGTTTTTATCCTTGATGTTGCTGGTTCCTTTACCTTTTGCTGCAACTTTTTGCCTGTTATTTTGAATCATAGCTATACCTCCTCCAATTTTGGATACGCGTAATCTATACATGCCTCACGAAAATTTATAAGTATTTCGTGGGATTACTTGCGAAATACCCTATCCCCTAAGGGTACTTATTCTATGAGCAGGTGAGTAGTTTGTCAATAATAAAAATGGAGTATTTGGAGGTTTATTGTGAGAATATCGACGGTTTACCCGTTACGACAATATTGTTTCACTAGGCATATTCCTATTTATGAGCTGAATGATGCCAGCTGAAGGCTAATTGCTGCTCTTCAGGCGGGGAGGGCGGGAACCTTCCCCGTAATGTTTAACAAGGCAGTAGCCTGGCTGGAGCTGGGCCGCTGGCTGGATATCGGTAAGCGTAATTCCTCAACCGCATTCTGTTGCGGACCTGATCAAGGAGTCTTTTTTGGGGGGAAGCATGCCAGCCTCGGAGTATAATATTTATAGGCCTGTATATAGCTAAATATACCGCAAAGTTGCGTTATATGCACAAGTTAGGCAGCATAACGAGAAGGATAAAACGAATAGCTCAATTCTCTCTCGAGGAGCACAACTCGATACTCATTCAGGATAGGCGCATATTTCATGACTGACAACAAGGAGAACA
>Ga0153916_10001745_pt1 | contig 15781 bp, 11 predicted proteins | sample Opewatmetagenome_FD_109642 | JGI IMG/M metagenome (GOLD analysis project Ga0153916, IMG submission 109642) | Freshwater wetland microbial communities from Ohio, USA - Open water 3 Core 3 Depth 4 metaG | ecosystem: Environmental > Aquatic > Freshwater > Wetlands | place: USA: Ohio, Lake Erie...
AATCGCCCTACCGGTTCGATGGCATACACCTGTTTAGCTGTCCGCGCGACTTCCAAGGTCACCCTTCCGGTCCCTGCCCCTGCATCAATAACGATCTTACCTACCAAAGAGCTAATACTTGTAATCTCTCCGAAATTCCATTGGTGAAATGGCAAATTGTCATATACCTCCGGGCACTTGTTAAAAATTATTAAATCTGCGACTGTCCACACTACCCTTTCACAGCACTCCGCAAGTTCACTTTCACTCTCGATCGGCTCATTTTGGGAAAGGATCGTATTTATAAAACTTTCAATCGCAGGATTACGCGTAATCAAGAAACGTTTTATAGCAGGATAAGTTCTGATTACTGTAGCAAATTCCCTTTCAGGGATCCAACCTGGTAAATACCCAATTTGAAACGATTCGAGTAAAAAGAGATCTTCGATCTCCAAATTTACTCCGTTAAACAATTTTTTAAACGAATGGTATGTAGACATATTCCTCCATCCTGGGATCTACAACACCCCCCATTGTAAGTCAACTGGCTTAAATTAACGTTTATCCCCCTAAATATGCCTTCCTTACAGATGGATTCTGCGCAATCTCCTCCGCAGTGCCTGAAAGGACAATACTTCCGGTTTCGAGAACATATGCTCGTTTCGCGTATTTTAGCGCCATATGTGCGTTTTGCTCTACTAAAAGAATGGTCGTTCCTTCTTTTTCATTCATCTCTTTGATAACATCGAAGATTGCTTCAACCAAGACCGGCGCCAGGCCCATTGACGGCTCATCCATCAATAAAATCGCTGGATGCAGCATTAATCCCCGCGCGGTAGCCAACATCTGCTGTTCTCCACCCGACAATGTACCTCCTGTTTGGGTTAACCGTTCCTTCAAACGCGGGAATAACTTGAAAACAGCCTCCATGCGTTTCTTCAATTCATTTTTATCTGTAATAATATATGCACCCATCTCCAGGTTCTCTTGCACGGTCATACGAGGGAATATTCCACGACCTTCTGGTACATGACCTACTCCAAGCGCGACTATCTCATGGGGTGGCAAACCAGTAATTTCGCGATCTTTTAACCGAATAGCTCCAGAGCGAGCCTTGACCAATCCAGAAATTGTACGAAGAGTAGTCGATTTTCCCGCTCCATTCGCGCCAATTAGTGTAACGATCTCTCCCTCTTCGACAACGAGTGAAATCCCTTTCAAAGCATGAATATGCCCATAATAGGAGTGAATATTTTCAAGTTCAAGGAGGGCCATAGATATCTCCCTAAGTAACCATTTCAGTCGCCGCACCGCGGCCCAGGTAAGCTTCGATTACGAGTGGATTTGCCCGAATTTCAGCAGGTAAACCTTCGGCAATCTTCTCGCCGTAATCCATCACGGAAATCCGCTCGGATATCCCCATAACTACCCGCATCTGGTGTTCGATCAATAATATGGTGATACCCAACTCATCCCGGATTTTTCGGAATAGAGTTATTGCTTCTGCTGTTTCCGCTGGGTTCATCCCTGCAGTGGGTTCATCAAGTAAAAGAAGTTGTGGGTCAGATGCTAAAGCCCGCGCCAGTTCTACTCGGCGTTGTCTGCCATATGGTAAGTTACGTGCTAATTCATCTCCTAGGCCATGCAATCCTACATATTCCATTAATTCGATTGCCCTTCCACGAGCTTTTTCCTCTTCAGTCTTGAAAGATTTTAATCGTAATAGTGCCGCGACCGTTGACTGGTGTAAACGGGTATGCATACCTACCAGGATATTTTCGATAACAGTCATATACCCAAACAGTCTGATATTTTGGAATGTCCGTGCGATGCCCAGGTTTGTTATTTGATCGGATCGTAAACCCACCAACGAATGGCCATTAAAAATGATTTTACCTTCCTCAGGACGGTAGATACCCGTGAGGGTATTAAAAAAGGTTGTCTTCCCCGCCCCATTAGGGCCAATGATACTAACGATTGCCCCTTTCTCGATTATAAAATCCATTTTGTTGACTGCTACTAAACCACCAAAACGTTTAATAACCGTCGTTGTTTCAAGCAGAGCCATGGTTAACCTCCCCTTCTGCAACGGATTCTGCTTCGGTCGGTTCTATAATATCTGCCTTTAATTCTCTTTTCCTGCGTGCTGCCGGTATCAATCCTCCTGGGCGATAGATCATCATTATTATTAAGATTAACCCAAATAACATACGTTGATATTTCGCTGGATCCAACTGGTTGGATAGATTTTTCCAGGCAAAGTTTATGATCGGAATTACAGCATCACTTTGCCTTAATTGGCTCAGGTAAAGTGAGAAACTCTGCAGGACCTGTAGATTGAGCACGACAACCACAGCTGCTCCGACAATGACACCCGGGATACTACCCAATCCACCCAAGATTACCATAGAGAGAACCCCAATGGATTGCATGAACGAAAATGATTCCGGGCTGATAAATGTTCGGCTAGATGCGAGTAAAACACCCATCACACCCGCAAAAGAAGCTCCTGCTGCGAATGCAGCTAGTTTCATGCGAACAAGTGGTATTCCCATCGCTATCGCAGCAGTCTCATCTTCCCGTATTGCTGTCCAGGCCCGACCAATTTTCGAGTCATCCAGGTGACGTGCAACCACAATTACGATTATCCCGATAAATAATGCAGCCAGGTAGAAGAATAAATTATAAAATTCACCGATAGTGACATCGTGTCCAACAATAGGATTTAATACAAATCGTATAATATTTAAAATTGGTTCCGGTAGTGTGGGTCTTTGAATTGGTGTGATACCCTGTGGTCCATTTGTCAGGTTTAAAGGTTTATCAAGGTTATTGGCTAATACCCGGATTACCTCACCGAATCCAAGGGTTACAATCGCCAGGTAATCCCCACCTAGACGTAATACTGGTAAACCTAGTAATATACCTGTAAGACCAGCAACTAAGACTCCCCCTATAACAAACAAATAAAACATATTCGCTGGTAAGAAAAATTTATCAGTCAACGGTTGTGTGCCTGGGATGGCATGGAGCATGAATAACTGTTTTGAGCCGAAGATCGCCCATAAGTATGCGCCGACTGCATAAAAAGCCACATAACCGAGATCTAACAAGCCTGCAAATCCAACAACGATATTCAACCCTAAAGCCAAAGCAGCGAATACGCTGATTTGGAATATCACTTCTAAATAGAAAATATTGCGAACTCCCATTATAGGTATCAAAACCAAAGCAATGACAATCGCTAACGTAAATTTGATCCGATTATCGATTTTTAAATAATATACGAGAAGTATTCCTGATAAAAATATTAGAAAAGCTATTAACGAACGTGGGCTGATAAACACCAGGATAAATCCGAGTAATATATAAAGAATTGTAAAAATATAGGCTGTCTTTCCTGTTGTAAGGAAATTAACTACGGCGTGAATATTGTGGGAGATTTGGCTAGTCATTTTCTTTAACATATTTCCCTCCTATGCCTTTTGTCCGACCTGTTGCCCAAGTAAGCCTGAAGGTCTGAAAATTAATACCAGGATTAATATGGCAAAGGCGAGGATATCCTTATATTCTGCTCCAGCTGCTCCCATGGTAAACACAGATAGATAAGAACCTGCAAATGTTTCAAGCATGCCCAATACAATTCCCCCCAACAATGCACCCGTAATATTCCCAATCCCACCCAATACGGCTGCCGTGAATGCTTTAAGCCCCGGGAAGAAACCAATAAATGGATCGATTTTGGTAAACTTGAGAGCGTATAATAATCCGGCTGCACCACCCAATGCACCGCCAATTAAGAATGTAAGTGAAATAACTCGATTTACATTGATACCCATCAAGCTGGCAGTTGGTCGATCCTGTGCTACCGAACGGATAGCCTTCCCCACTCGTGTAGCGTTTACAAGGTAATTTAGCCCCACTAGCATTAACACTGCTGCCATGATGACCATGATAGATTTATTTTGGATATTTACATCCACCACCTGTCCGGCTAATCCGAGTTTTACCAACGAAACGCGTTCGCTGAAATTCCCAAATGTCGGAAAAATACGGTTAAATTGCCCTGTAGTTAAACTTTCCGTCAAGCGAATAGCATCTTGTAAGAAAAATGAGACACCAATCGCAGATATTAACGGAACAAGCCTGGGTGCACCCCGTAAAGGTCGGTATGCAACAAATTCCATCAACATCGCCATCCCACCAGCTGCTGCCATTCCAGCGATCATGGCTATTATTACCATCGCATATGCCCCCCAAATGGGAAGACCTGCCAATTTTCCCGCAGTGTCCAGGGCGATTAGAATTTCAACTCCTACAAACGCCCCAATTGCAAATATCTCGCTGTGGGCAAAATTTATAAACTCCAATACCCCATAAACCATTGTATATCCCAATGCAATTGCCGCATAAACAAATCCAATGGTAACACCATCGATCAACACTTGGGGTAAATTGACCAGCGTATAAGCTAAAATACCCATCTTATTATGCTCGAGCGTAGCTTGGTCAACCGCAGATCCGCGCAAAAAAAACGCCACGAGTAACAATAGGGCAGAAAGGATTACACCGCTCCCACTAACGAATATAATTATTTGCCCAATAGGACGAAGGATTTCGCGGAGAACAGGTGATATAACTATACGTCGCATTGGCTCTCCTCAAATAATCCCGGCCCCCTCTACCTGAGAGGGCCGGGTAAACAAGTGTTTTTTTATGGTTATTGGGGTGGAGCTAGCTCAAGAGTCTGGCTAATTTTATTTTCAGACCATTTTGCTGGATCAGATGAGCTAACTTGTATCACGAAATATTTCGCCTTGACCAGGTCACCTTTGCTGTTGAAATTAAGTGTGCCGGTGATACCCTGGAAATCTTTTAAAGCGCGGACGCCATCAGTTACTGCTGCCCGGGTAGGCATTTTATTTCCGGCTGCCTTGGCTGCATTCTCAATGGCTACAAGGCAAATATGCATTGAGTCGTATGATTGAGCCGCGAAAGGTTGAGGATCATGACCAAACTTAGCTTTGAAATCCTGGATAAACTTAGCGGTTCCAGGATATTCGCTGGCTGGTCCAGACACGGTAGAGAAGTAAGTTCCAGCTCCCTGCAACAGGGGATCCCCACCGATCTTGGCAGCATCGGATGAGTCAAAACCATCGTCGCTGAGGAACATACCCTGGAAGCCTTTTTCGCGTGCTTGCTTGAACAGCAAAGCTGCTTGATCATACATTCCACCAAAGTAGATGACCTGCGGGTTGGCTGCCAGGACAGGAGATAGGATCGCGTCGAAGTTAGCCTTTTCCTCGGTTCCATCGAAACCTAATACCTGGATCCCCAAGTTTTCAGCTTCACGCTTAAAGTACTCAGCAATGCCCTGACCATAAGTGGTCTTATCATGGATAACATAGGCGCTCTTTAAACCTTTAGCATTGGCGAATTGCGCGCCGACTGCACCCTGAACGTCATCACGACCACACACTCGGCTGACCTCTTTATACCCTCGCTCAGTCACCGTGGGGTTGGTGTTGGCTGGGGAAACATTAGCCAGACCTGCCGTATGATACTCTTCTGAAGAGGGGATTTGTACACCCGAGTTATAGTGGCCTACGATACATAAGATGGCTGGATCTGCGACGATGTTCTTGGCGTTGGCAACACCTGTATCAGGAGTCGCCTGGTCGTCGTACGGAGCGAGTTCAACGGTGAAGCCCATTTTTTCAAGGGGGCCTTTCAATTGCTCCAAAGCCAGCTGAGCTCCATTTTTCATATCGGAACCCACATTAGAGAGGGCTCCCGAAAGCGGAGTCTGGGTAGCGATTTTGATCGTTCCTTTAGCCTGACCAGCGCAACCCGCGGAAAGCATGCTGACTATTACGATTATCGAAAGTACGAAAAAGATTTTTTTACTCATATTCCTTCTTCCTCCTCAAAGATGAGTGAATCTGGTGAGAATTTGAGTTTTATCATTTTGTGAATTCGAATAGCCGGTACTTATTACAAGGTCTAGTTCGCGTCTCTCTCCTTTCTTTCGAATCCATCAATATCGATGGTATCCTCAATGTAAGAATTGGTTAAGGTTGTTAAGGTACGAATCACCCTGGATATAGATTAATCCCTGGGCGTATTTCCAATGACTTTACATCTATATATTGTACAGAATGTAACTAAGTTGGTCAAGCTATTTTTAAGTGTAAAAGCGCAGAGAAATGAAAATGTCAAACATCTTCGAAACTCTTAAAAAGACTGGTGCTCCGTTCGAGCAATGATCTCATCTTGCAGTGTTGTACTGAGATCGCAAAAATAATCACTATATCCAGCTACTCTGACGATTAAATTCCGGTATTGATCCGGATTCGCCTGTGCATCTCGTAGTGTCTCAGCATCAATGACATTAAATTGGATATGGTGTCCATCTAACTTAAAGTATGTTCGGATTAATTGGACCAGGTGATCCAGGCCGTTATCGCCTTTTAGTAATTGAGGTGTAAATTTTTGGTTTAATAATGTTCCTCCTGTTCGGACATGGTCCATCTTCGCTACCGACCGGATGACTGCGGTTGGACCTCGCCGATCAGCTCCTTGTACAGGTGATACACCTTCAGAAAGAGGTCGCCCAGCTTTTCGCCCATCCGGCGTGGCACCAATTACAGATCCAAAATATACATGGACAGTAGTAGGTAGCAAGTTGATGTGATATTTACCACCTTTTGTATTCGGACGACCCTCAACCGCATTGTAATAAGCCTCAAACAAGCGTACCATCAGTTTATCTGCGCGGTCATCGTCATTCCCATACCGAGGGGTCTGGTTTAAAAGCATCTGACGTAGACGTTCCTGGTTGACAAAATCATCTTTTAGTGCCTTTAATAACACCTCCATAGTCATACTTTTTTGATCGTAAATATTATGTTTTATGGCTGAAAAAGAATCTGTAATTGTCCCTAGACCCACTCCCTGGATGTAGGATGTGTTATACCGTGCTCCACCATTATGATAATCTTTTCCTGAAGCTATACAATCATCAATCAACAATGATAAGAAAGGCGCTGGCATATAATTTGCGTAAATCCGCTCAATAACATTATTACCGCGCACCTTAATGTCTATAAAGTATGACAATTGTTTCTCGTAGGCATCAAACAATTCATCAAACGATGAAAATTTCTGCACCTCCCCGGTTTGTAGACCAATCATGCGTCCTGAACGTGGATCGACCCCATTATTGAGAGTAATTTCGAGTATCTTTGGCATGTTGAAGTAGCCAGTCAGGTTGTAATTCTCTTTACCAAATGCTCCTACTTCAACACATCCACTGGATCCACCACCTCGCGCATCGATGACTGACTTTCCATGTCGAATAAGCTCTTCAACGATTAAATCAGAGTTAAACACTGAGGGTTGTCCAAATCCTGTTCTTATGATTTTCGCGGCACGCTTTATAAACCGATCAGGATTCTTTTTACTCACCTGGATCGATGAGCTAGGCTGAAGAAGACGCATCTCCTCGATTACATCTAAAAGTAAGTATGTGACCTCATTGACTGCATCAGAGCCATCTAAACTCATCCCCCCCAAATTGATTTGAGCAAAATCGGTGTAAGTACCACTTTCCTCCGCCGTTACACCGACTTTCGGTGGTGCAGGTTGGTTATTAAATTTAATCCAGAAGCAATCGAGTAGCTCTTCCGCCTTCTCGCGGGTTAATCGACCTTCATCAATATCACGCCGGTAGAATGGATATAAATGCTGGTCGAGATGACCCGGGCAAAATGCATCCCAGGTATTAAGCTCGATTGTTACCCCTAAATGCACAAACCAATAATATTGAATAGCTTCCCAGAAATTGATGGGCGCGTGCGCTGGCACACGTGAACAGACCTCGGCAATCTGCTCCAATTCCTTTTTTCTTTGTGGATTGCCTTCCACTCTAGCCAATTGTCGTGCTTTCTCAGCATGCCGTTCCGCAAAAAGGATCAATGCATCCGCGCATATTGCCATTGCTCTTAATTCCTCTTGTTTGTTGTAAACCTCCGGATCGTTAAAAAAATCCAACCGATCTAGGCTGGCTTGGATGTCCGCTTTAAAATCCAACATTCCTTTCCGATAAATCTTGTCATCCAATACGGTATGCCCTGGTGCACGTTGCTCCATGAATTCAGTAAATATACCCGCCTCATAAGAGTCTTTCCATTCTTGCGTCATCTCCTTAAATATCAAATCCCGTATTGATTTCCCATACCAATAAGGAATCACTTGATCCTTGTAGATTTGCCTGGCTTTGGAGTTTACCTTAAAGGATATCTTGGATCTGGTATCCAGGATTTCGAGATCCTGCAATGTGTGGCAGCATAATTCTGGATATGTCGGTGTCGCTTTCGGTGCAGGACCTTTTTCGCCCACAATTAATTCCCCCTCACCAACATAAATGGCTTTGTGTTCTAACAAATAATAAAAAGATAATGCCCGTTTTACTGGAGTCGATCCAAGTTCCACGTCCTGTTTGTAAAAATGAGTCATGAGTTCAGCGCGCTCGGTAGAAATCACCGCCTTGGCATCAAGACTTAGTTGGCGTAACCGTTTCACACGCTCAGTCATAGCCATATCTATCCTCCGAACCGTTGATTACGGATAACAATAAAACTTATAGGTACATCATAATTTAACACCTTTTAATTTAGCTTGATTTTATCAAATATTTGGGTATTATTTTTTATGAATTGCTGTTCTATATTGTTCAATCCTTTTTAGATATTACTGTATTTGTGAAGGGTTATCGAAGGTAATGAATAAATAATCGGTTGCATCGCGGCTGCCTTTGACATACAATAGAGTAAATATTCAAGAATGATCGAATATTATCTTATGATATGAAATACATACTCATTTCTTGGAGGAATATATGGTCGAACGAAAAAAAGTAACATTACCCACGCTCTTTAAGAAGGTTGCTAACGGTGAACCGATCACGTGGCTTACTTGTTATGATTATCCCACTGCTTACTTGCAAGAAGAAGCTGGTTTGGATATGATCCTGGTTGGCGATAGTCTTGCGATGACCATGCTGGGCTACGAAAGCACTCTCCCAGCTACCATGGAAGACATGATCCGTCATACCCAGGCTGTCCGGCGTGGCGCTCCTAGTGTATTCTTAATTGGCGATATGCCATATATGAGCTACCAACCCAGCATCGAGACGGCTATACGCAACGCGGGTAGATTCATGGCTGAAGCCAGTTGCGATGCCATTAAGCTCGAAGGTGGTGCTGAGATGGCAGACCGCATCAAGGGTATTGTTGACTCCGGCATCCCAACGATGGGACATCTTGGCTTGACTCCCCAGAGTGCCTCTGCCCTGGGTGGATTTCATGTACAAGGCAGGGGTGCGGTTCAGGCTAAAAGGATTATTGATTCAGCCAAAGCCCTCGAGAAAGCTGGGGCTTTTGCCATTTTGTTAGAAATGGTACCCGACCGTGTTTGTGAAATTATCACAAATCGCGCTGAGAACTGTATCATTATGAGTCTGGGCTCTGGACCGGTTGCCCACGGACAGCTTTTAATTTTCCATGATATGTTTGGTCTTTACCCGAAATTTAAACCTCGCATGGCAAAGGAATTCGGTAATGCGGGAGAAGTGATATTAAACGGTCTGAAACAATATGTACAAGAAGTTAGCTCTAAGACCTTTCCTAAACCAGAGAACTGGTTCACAATGCCCGATAATGAATACGATGATCTCTTGAAAATGCTGGAATAATTTTATGGATAAGAAAACTCACCAACTCCTAAAAATCCCTCCTTCTCGTCTGGATGAAATTAATAACATCTTACTAAATCCGGACATGGAGGTAATAAACGCGTTCCTCCAAGTCGTCGATAAATATGGTACACCTGACGAGATCAACCGTAAAGCCAGGCAAGCAGCCCAGTTACCCACCCTACTTGAGCGCGTTAAAAAAGTTAAACCGGAATTCATCAACGATCTACATTGGTTGGAAGAGCAACGTGATATTGGGGCCTTTATCAGCATTGCTGATTATCGGCGTAAAGTACTTGGTCCAAAAGCCGATACAATGAAGTTCATGGATGAATATGCCGTTACTTTGGAAGTAAGCGCTACTCAATATTTCCCCTGGGTAATCGCTGCAGCTAAACGCGCGATTGAGCAATCTTCCTTGATGCCAGGTCGCTTTATCAAAGTACGTAAAATGAAAGAACAAGAAGCGGACGGTGATTTACCAGCTATTGCGGCTGCCATGCAGATTATTGGCGCTAGTTATGTGGAAACTTTGGATACCAAAGGCACTGATGGTTCGAACATCCATCTGGGTGGACCCGCAACCATCACGGGTTATTTTGGGGGCGTGGGACAGCCCAACCATTACCCATTGAAATGGGTAGAAGAATATTTATATTACTATACGAACTACGGCGTCCGTCAGGTCTTGAATATTAACTCAGGCACGATCCTGCTGGGTTACTTATTACACCGTTTAGGTATCGACATCGAATTTAAAATCTCGGTCTTTGTTGGCAACGATAATCCATATGCAGCATTATGGACTTTAATCGGTGCAAAGTTATTCTCGCGCAATGATGGCACTTCCCCCTTGATTGGGTTTAACTGGAGCAATTCAGTGAATAACCAGACTCTTGAGTTAACTGCCCAATTTCGTAAAGAACTCGGTTTTGAAGATGTTGTCCGCTTCGAACACCATATCACCGAGACTTGGAAAAGCATCGTCCGGCAACCCTATAATCGCCGAGATGAGTTAGTCGAATTAGCTAACCATGTCGCAAATATCTCAGCTAAACACGAAGGTGGCGATCCCGAGATCGACCAGAATCGCCAGCACCCCTCTGACATCTTGGATTATTTCCGCGACAAATCTGAAGTAATTGCTTCAGGAGATTGGGATGCTTTACAGTTAAACTTCCTGGATAAATTTGACTCTACCAACAAGACTGCCTGGGCACTTACAGAAAATGGATTATCATTTATAGCAGCTCACAATCTTCATAAATAAAGCGCGTCAATTAGTTGGGAGGGACACATGATCCCAAAAAGTATGGATATTTTCCTGCGAGATCGTCTCCCCGCCACAACCTGGGAGAATCGCTTGATCCATCAGGAAGGTATGTGTTTCTTGGAATTTACCTCAACCGACGTGGATCGTCTTGCCCGTCTCGGCATCGAGGTAGACAGCCTGGGTCCTCAATTGGTAGTTTGCCTGTGGAGTGAGGATTCCAAATTAGAAGTCGGCGGTTATTTGGTAGTAGACAATCTGGCCATGGGTCGCCCTTCAATGGGCGGTATCCGTATGTTACCCGGAGAATCGGTTACTCCTTCTACCATCCACAATCTGGCACGTGGTATGACTTTAAAGAACGCCGCTGCCAACTTACCTTATGGTGGTGGTAAATTAGGGATAGTTGCCGATCGACCCTTGTCTCACCAGGATCATACCGAGGTAGTTCGATGCTTCGCCAGGTTAATCTGTCGGTATCGAGATATTTACCTTCCGGGTCCGGATGTCGGTACGAATGATACTGACATGAAAACTATTGCTATCGAGAATGGTATAGACAATGCCCTCTCAAAACCCGTTGACATGGGTGGAAACCGGATCGATCAATTAGGTGCAGCGGCTGGGGGTGTCATTATTGCCCTCCAAGCGCTCTTGACAGAGATGCCTCGCTTAGGAAACCTGCCACAATTTAATAATCTACAAATCCCATCCCTACCTGACATCACCCTTTTAATTCAAGGATTTGGTGCAGTCGGTGCACATGTTGCTCGTATTTTACACGAACGCTTACCAGGAGCGAAAGTGACTGGCATCAGTGACATATCGGGTTATCTTTATGATGACGATGGTCTGCCAGTATCAACGTTGTTTCATTTATGGGAAACTCAGAGTCTGGCAGCACAGCCCTATTTTCTGAATCTCTTACAAACCGACAACCAGGCGAGTCTGCCGCAAACAATAAAATTCTCAAATAAGCCGAATGACCTACTGAGGGAAAATGCCTTTTGCTTGGTCCCTGCCACGCCCATGCCCAATTACCTGGACACAGATCCAGGATCAAACCCATCCATGACTGTCGATCGTATGGGTTCTTGGCGGGTTATTATAGAAGGGGCAAATACTTACTCCCCCGATCCTGCCCGGAAAAATGCCCGCGCCCGCATGGAACGTGCTGTTTATCGGCAACTCGGGGTACTAATTGCCACTGATTACCTGGTCAATTCGGGTGGGGTGATTTTTGCTGCTCAAGAACGTCTGATTAAGACTCCCGACCACCTTCGTATTCCGCAAGATTTACTAGGCGACCGTCCGGCTGTGGATCATTGGTTGATTGATCACGAGACCGCATTTACCCAACTGGCAAATATGCGCCGTCGAGCTGCTGAGGTTTATCGGGAGGAAGTTATCCAGGGTAACATGCATGAGTTAGTAGACCTGTTAGCTTCTGACGCGGATCTACTTCCTTGCGAAGCGGCTGAGCGTATCAGTATTAGGCGCATAGCTTCTAAAGAGAGCGATCGCACTGCATGTGACATCATGGAAGCCATCCCGACCATCTCAGCAAAGGCTTCTGTACGTCAGGCTGCTACCCAGCTGGTTGAGGCTGGCTGCCCAATCTTGGCAGTGACTACCATTCGAGGTAGATTGGTCGGCGTAATCACAGAATGGGATATCACCCGCGCAACCGCCGAAGGCAGTCCGGAAGACCGGGTGCTCGAGGAAATTATGACCCACAAGGTGATTTCTGCCTCACCCTCCGACAGTATCCTGGAAATGGTACGAAAGTTAGAATACCATGATATCTCTGCCATGCCTGTCGTTGATAAAGGTAAGGTGCAGGGGATGGTCAGCGCTGACTTACTTGCTCGTCGTTCGCTTTTTAGATTACTACAATCTCAAACTGACTAAGATAAAAAATGGGATTTTCGTTTAGAAGGTGCACGAAAATCCCATTTTTATTATTTCTTACGGCTTATAGAATAGGTAATAGGTAATCGTACGCACTCAGTGCTGCTTTGGCACCTTCTCCAATCGCAATCAGAACCTGCTCTGGATGACTTAGAGTCGCGTCTCCCGCCGCAAATAGACCTGGAATGCTCGTACATTTATTATTATCAACTTTAATCCGACCTTGACCATCCATTTCGACCAGGTCTTTTACCATCTGGGTATTGGGGATCAAAGCCATCTCAATGAATGTGCCATCTATAACGATCTCTTGTATAGATTCATCGAGTCCTTTTACTATCAGGCTTCGAGCGTATTGATCGCCCTTGATTTCCACGACCTGGAAACCATTCAGGATGGAAACATTCGATGAGGTAGCCAGTTTCTTATAAAGAGGGGTATCACTGCTTTCCCTTACGGAGCGTATTAAGGTAACATGCCCTGCCACGGTCGCTAGCTCAGCTGCCGAGCGTAAAGCCAGGTCGCCATCACCAACCACAGCTGTCTGCTTATCTATAAACAGGGGTGCATAATTTAAGGCTGAATAACACAGACCTCGCATTATGAATTCTTTTTCCCCAGGGACATTTAAACGCTGCTGTCGCACTCCTGTTGCGAGAATAACTGATCTGGTCTGTAACTCGCCTCCCCCTTTCGTATGTACAACAAAATAAGCTCCTTTTGGATCATCGTGGCGAGTGACTTGTTCGACCCCTTCCATGTGTCGTGCAAAATCAAGGTATTCCAATTCACTTCGAAACTTGTTTACAATCTCTAATCCACGAATAACATGGTAATCCTCAATCCACGGTAAACCCAGACGATAATTTGTCTTTCCTCCTAAGTCTTTAGACACCAGGAGGACATTCAAGTGTTTCTGAAGACCATAAATTGCGGCGGTTAAACCAGCAGGTCCGCCTCCGATAACAATCAAATCATACACACGTCACCCTATTTTAATAAGCAGCGTTTGCATCTTCGGTAGTGATCTCGATTTGGGTATCATCAGCCGGAGGTTCTTCGATAAATCCTTTTTCCATCATCATTTGGGTTAATTTCCGTGACCGGCCAATAATCTTCATAGCATTTTCTAATTCAGCCTGGTAAGTCATCTTCTTCCTGGCAATGCCTTGTTCCTGGGCTTTCATCGCAACCGCAGCTGCTTCCCGTGGGAATACTTCCCATTCATCCATGTTGGGGAGAATATTGTCCTCGTCCAATTTATCACCGATCATATTGGCTAGCGCTTCTGCAGCCGCAAAGCACATCTCGTCGGTAATTGTTCGTGCTCGTACATCCAAAGCCCCGCGGAAAATTCCTGGAAAACCAAGAGAGTTATTTACCTGGTTGGGGAAATCAGAACGTCCGGTTGCCACAACCCGCGCCCCGACTGCTTTTGCTTCCCAAGGCCACATTTCCGGCACTGGATTTGCACAGACAAAGACAATCGATTCTTTATTCATTCTTTCTACCCACTCAGGCAAGATTACACCTGGACCAGATTTAGATAAGGCAATACAGACATCAACGCCTCTTAATGCATCCGCAATATTGCCTTCTCGTCCTTCTGCATTGGTAGTTTGGCATAATCTCCATTTATCGACATATTCTGTTTTGCGCATCTCCAGATCTTTACGATGCTTGCCCATAATGCCTTTACTATCCACCATAAAGCATTTAGCCGGATCAGCTCCCGATCCAAAGATCAAGCGACTACAAGCCACGTTAGAAGCACCCGATCCAATAAAGGTGATTTTAACCTCACTCATTTTCTTGTTGACAACTTTCAATGCGTTGATCAATCCAGCTAAAGTTACGGTCGCTGTACCTTGCTGGTCATCGTGCCAGACGGGTATCTCAGCTTTCTCCCTGAGAGTGTCCAGGATGTAGAAACATTTCGGATTAGAGATATCTTCCAGGTTCACTCCCCCAAAACCGGGTTGGAGCATCAGGACTGTCCGGATGATCTCATCGGGATCTTTCGTATCCAGCATGATCGCGACACCATCGACGCCCCCCAGGTATTTAAATAGCAGGGCTTTACCTTCCATTACAGGTAAACCTGCCTTTGGACCAATATCCCCTAATCCAAGCACACGGGTGCCATCACTAACTACGATCACAGTATTCCACTTATTGGTGTAATCGTAAACCTTTTCGGGATCCTTTTCTATATCACGGCATGGAGCAGCTACTCCTGGTGTATACCAGATGGCAAAATCATTAAAATCACGTACAGTACATTTAAGCGCAACTTCAACTTTTCCCTTGTAAAAGGGATGTAACTTCATGGCATCTGAGGCTGGTTTCTTAGCTCTCTCCAATAATTCCTCAACAGTTAGTATCTTTTTTTCACTCATTGTATTAAGTCTCCTGGTTGGGTTTCGAATTAATTATTTTTCAAGTGTAGAGTTGATCGAAATAGAAAATATATCCCATCCCTCCGGTTATCTATAAATCGCAGTCTGTTACCAATATAAACTATACCTTTATGGCCTCCTAGTAATTACTGTCACGATAACCGTCCGATGTTTGTCACCACTACCACCTTGACAATTCGACCATTTGTTCTATAATTAATATATGGACGCATTGGAGCAGTTAAGATTACTTTCATCCCAAATGCATTTGGAACCTGCTGAAGATGTAGATTGTCCACAAATTGCCCAGAATAGAAAGGATACCGTCTCCGTCAGTTATGCCTGCATGCCAAATGGCAGACGTATCTCCTTACTGAAAACACTATTAAGCTCTGCATGCGAGCGTAATTGTTATTATTGTCCGTTCCGTGCCGGACGTGATTTCCGCCGGGCTACTTTTAAACCCGA
>Ga0153916_10001746_pt1 | contig 15777 bp, 9 predicted proteins | sample Opewatmetagenome_FD_109642 | JGI IMG/M metagenome (GOLD analysis project Ga0153916, IMG submission 109642) | Freshwater wetland microbial communities from Ohio, USA - Open water 3 Core 3 Depth 4 metaG | ecosystem: Environmental > Aquatic > Freshwater > Wetlands | place: USA: Ohio, Lake Erie, Old...
GGATCTTCCCAATCACCGCCAAAGATGCACGCGGCAAGGTGATGGTGCTGTAAAAGACGGCTTCCCAAGCCACCACGCCCTGCCCAATCATCGATGGGGGTGAGACGCCCTTTCTTGACCTGATTACTGCCAATGATGCCCTGGTTGGTCTGGCGAGAGGCTGGACCGACTGCAAATACCCGCACCCAATCTTCGTTGTACTCCGCTGCATAACGGTCAAATACTGCTTGCTGCAAAGCATAAAAACCTATCAGGAGATTCCCATCTGGGTCAGCATAACCTGCCCAAAGAGGGTCGGGGTTGATGGGTTCCAACCGTACATCAATTTGCCCTTGCCTTTGATTCAGGATAAGCACAGAATCTTGCGGAGCTTCGCCATGGATGGTTATAAAATCGACCCCAATGCGGTGCATGATAAAGGCAGCTCCACCCAGGCTGGATACATAGAATCCTTCCCACAGGGGAGAATACCCACAGAAAACCAGACGGCGAGTACCCGGAATACGTGATCCTGCTAAAGGCCCACCCCCCCAGGTCATGACATCAGGAATTAACCCTTTTGAGCTCCTCTGACTGATTTCACGAAGCTGTTCTTTATATTTCGCCCACCCATAATCCACAGGACCAACGATATAAACGCCTTCGATTCGATGAAGAATTGGCCGGATTTCGAATTCACCGGATTCTAAATTGATAATAAGCTCACGTTGGTTTAACTGGTGGGTCATGACTCTGGTCGAGAGTTTCAGGTTGAGAAATGTTCTTGACTTGGGTTATTTGTGAAGTAAATCTAGGCTGGAATAACAGAAACAGGTTTTCCAGACCTGGCAGCACTGTAAAGCGCCAAGAGGGTAGCAATGTTTTCCCGGCTATCTGCAATCGAGACTCGGGGTGGTTTGCCCATCAAAATTGCATCAGCCATATCTTCAACCTCGCCGGAATAGAGCTCGGGCGAGCGAACAGGAATGTCTTGGGTTTTCCCATCTCGGTGAAGTTTAACCACCTCTTTACGACCTGATGTAAAAGGGTGTGCAATCTCCAAAATGGCTTCGGTTCCGACAACTTCCAGGTGTGTTCGATATGCGGTCCGGAAGCTGCTGTCGAACTGGGCAAATATATTTCCTGGAAATAGAAGCTGTCCGATAAAATGGATATCCACCCCTGAGGTGTTTATCTCTTGCATGCCATAGACCTCAAGTGGTCGGGTGCCTGCCAGGAAGCGGGCATAACTTACCGGGTAACAGCCTACGTCCCATAAGCAGCCTCCACCCAGGGTTGGATCAAAGCGCACATTTTCAGGCCGGTCAAGCATGTTAAAAGTAAATGAACCATGGATCAAACGCAGTTCGCCTATTGCCCCAGAATCAACAAGCTCTTTAACTTTTAGCGTTTGCGGGTGATGACGGTACATGAATGCTTCTGCAACGATTTTGTCTGATTGACGGGAAGCTTCAGCTACGGCATCGATTTCCTCGAGGCTGATAGTAATGGGTTTTTCACACAGCACGTGTTTTCCGGCTTTTAGGGCTTTGATGGTCCATTCTGCATGCAGGCTATTCGGTAAAGAAATGTAAACCACATCGATTTGTGGGTCTTCCAATAAAGTTTCATAACTTCCATAAGCTTTGGGAATACCCCATTCCTGAGCGTACTGGCGGGCGCGCGTTTCAACTCTGCTTGCGACGCCTATTAATGCATTGCGCTTTGAGCTCTTGATGGGGGGAATCACCCTGCGGTTAATATGAGCTGTGCTGAGCAATCCCCACGAAAGTTTTTTGGTTTGGGACATTGGAAGCCTCTCAGTCCTCAATTATAATGCACAGTCGATGAATGCATCTAAAAACCGAATGCAAACCCGCACGACCTACGATCGCCTCAGTGGATGGTATGATTTATTAAGCAACCCAGCGGAAGGTCGAGCCAGGCAAAAAGCCATTTCCCTATTGGATGTCCAAACCGATGATCTTATTTTAGAAATTGGCTGCGGTACAGGTAACTCATCCATTGAAATGGGTGGAAAAGTTAAATCCGGTGGGTACGTGTATGCTTTAGACCTTTCACCAAAAATGTTGAAAGTTGCACACATGAAACATCAGAGGCAAGGATTTCTATCGCGAACCGGATTCTTCTGCGGGGATGCTATTTCGCTCCCTTTCCCTGCACATTCTTTAACTGGTATCTTGATCAGCTTTACACTGGAATTGTTCACCGAAGACGAAATCCTAATAATCCTTTCAGATTGCCGGAGAATCCTTCGCAGAGGAGGCCGGCTATGTGTCTTATCTATGTCAAAGTGGCAGCCAAACGCTCGAATGCTCAAGCCATATGAGTGGCTGCATGAACATATGCCTGCCTGGTTTGATTGCCGACCGATTCTTCTTCATAAAACCCTCGAACAAAATGGTTTTAGGATCATCGACGATAGACGAAGCAGTCTGTTCGGTTTGCCAATAGAAACAGTCCTGGCTGAACCTTTAACCTGATTGCAGCAAGGAACAGGTTACTTTAGCTTCCAGATTCGTTCTGCACGAATAAAGGGCTCGGATTTTTCTTGGTCCAAGATCACCAATCCCTCGATAACAAAGGGACCATGACCTGTTAGCTCAGACCGGCATCTACGGTAAACATCTGCAGAAATAATGACATCCAGCATCCCCTCCAGATCTTCGAGCGAGAGGAAATAGATATAGTCCCCGCGAGTCGTCAGGCTGCGCCGCCAGGTTTGGCGCATCCCCACCACACGAACGCGCTCATCCAGCCGGGCAGCTGCCTCAAGTGTATTCAATGCACCAGCTTTTTCAATCTGGTCTGCAACTAACTCCAGCGGATTTGCAATCACACCGACTCCCAGAATGCTTTCCTGAGCATCAACCTTCTCTTGTAAAGTCCAATCATCGGTATGATTGGCATCCAGATTAAAAAGGGACATTTGTCCACCCCGCCAACCACCCGCAGATAATTGCTCCAATAATTCAGGTATCGCTCCAAAACCTTCCAAAGCGCCTGCCTTGACCAGGTTCTCTGCCTCTACAGGTCGAGGATCGACTCGAGCCAGGAAATCCATAAAAGATGAAAAAGGTCGTTTGTACATAATGGCGGTTTGGGTCCGTTGGGTTAAGTCTTTAACCTGATCGAGTCCCATGAAAAGCATAATTTCATGCTCAATGGTATTAAGACTGAATTCGTGCGCAGCATAATTAACCAGGGGGGGACGGATTACCAACCCCATGCGCCGTGCTTCCATGAGATAGATACGCTGGCTGTAATAGCCTCCCCAGTTCGCCAAAACAGCAGCCATGAAAAATGCTGGCAAATGCGTCTTACACCAGGCTGACCGCCAGGAAATTTGCGCATAAGAAGCAGCATGGGCTTTTGGGAAACCATAACCCGCAAAGGCAGCCATTAATTCCCAGATGCGGTTGGCTGCCTCCTCGGGCACCTGGTGATGTTCCCAGACCCCTGCAACAAATTTTTCCTGGAGGGTTTTCATCTGCTTACCCGGATCGAAATGCGACATTGCCCGGCGCAGTAAGTCTGCATCAGCCAGACTTAATCCAGCCAGCTCGTGGGCAATACGCAGGACCTGTTCCTGGTAAAGGATCACACCATATGTGTCGGCAAGTAAGGATGCCAGGGCAGGATGGATATCCTGAGAGGGTTCTTTACCCAGATGCCGGCGTACAAAGGCAGTTTTCAGACCGCCAGTCAAAGGACCAGGACGATATAAAGCTAATGCCACCATAATATTGTCGATCGTTCGGACATGAATTTCTTTCAAGGTGGCACGCATCCCTGGGCTTTCAATTTGAAAGCATCCGATGGTCTTACCTCGCTCCAATACATCGCTCGTTTCGGCGTCCTCTTCAGGAATAGAGTCCAATAAGTCGGTAGGCAGATTCTTTATCTCGGGAGTCTTCAAGTGAATAGGAATTGACAGAGGTTCTTTTTGTGCAGAAATACCTTGAGCGACATCGCCTACCACCGTTAAACCTCGGATACCCAACAGATCTATTTTTACCAGACCCAGCATCTCGATTGATTCCATATCGAATTGGGTGGAAACGACCCCTTTTGCGGCGATCTGCGTCGGAACTAGATCGGTCATTTTTCCGGGTGAGATAACGATCCCTCCAGGATGCAGCGAAAGATGATGTGGCAAGCCGATCAATGCTGCAGCTTGTAAAAATACTGCCTGGTGAGCAGGTGTGTTGAATCTTTCGACCAGCTCAGCATAGGGATCTTTATCATCTGACCTGCGTCCTGGAGCACCATACCAAAAAGGGGGGAGGCTGTCGGCTAGAGCACTGACTTCCTTTGAAGGCAGTCCAAAGGCTTTGGCGGTTTCTCTGAGTGCGGAACGGCGGCGGAAACGGTTGATGGTGCAGATCGTTGCAACCCGTTCTTGACCGAAGCGCTCGTACACAAAGCGGATCACTTCATCCCTCCGGCGCGAACACAGATCCGTGTCAATGTCGGGAGGGGTGGCTCGGGCTGGGTTCAGGAAGCGTTCAAAATAGAGGTTCAGGCGGATCGGGTCAGGTGACGTAATTCCCAGACAATGGGCTACCAGAGAGGAAGCGGCTGACCCACGAGAGGAAAAAGGAATCCCTTGTTGGCGTGCAAAACTGAGTATTTCCTCCATGATCAGGAAAAGTGAGGCATAGCCACACTCGCCAATCACCTGCAACTCATGATCGAGGCGGGCCTGGAGATCAACATTTACCTCACCGTAAATACGCTGTGCACCTTGCTGCGCTTTCTGGCGGAGCAGATCCAGCGGGCTAGAACCAGATGGGAGGGGTAACTCTGGAAAGCGAGGTTGACCCAAAGGGAGATTCAATCTACACCGGCTGGCGATTTCTCCGCTTGCTGCCAGGGCCTCAGGGTATTCAGTGAAGGTTTTGCTCATCTCTACAGGAGTTTTGAAATATGCCTGGGGAGGAGCCAACGCTTCAGGCGGTAGCTCGCTCAGAGGACGGATCAGACGTATCGCAGCCAGGGTGCGCTGTAAAGGAGCCTGCTCATTATTAATGTAATGAATGTCGTGGCTGGCTACGATGGGAAGCTTTAAGCTGCGGGAGATAGAAACCAGACTCGCCCAACGGTCCCTATCTTCGGCAGAATGCTCCTGTAATTCGACATACAATCTATCTGGGAATAATTCCCCCAACCTTGCCAACCATTCTTTGGACAAACGTCGTTGACTGGTGGATAACAAGCTATTCAATAACCCCCGCCTGCCTCCACTGAGGCAGATTAACCCATCGGTATGGAACGACATTTGCTCGAAAGTCAACCTGGGATTTTCATCAGACGATAAGCTGCTCAACTGGCATAAGTTGGTCCAGCCAGATAAATCCATTGCTAAAAATACAAGAATACCCGAATTGTCAGTAAGAATACTCGTTGGCGGTGTTACTTCCAATTCCATTCCTAGCACAGGCTGAATGACTGAGTTTTTACAGGCAGCATAAAATTCAAGTGCTCCGGTCAAATGACGATGATCCGTCAAGGCCAGGCTCGGCATTTCATTCTTGACGGCAGCCGCGATTAGCTCGGCTGGAGAAGGCAGCCCGCGCAGAAAGGAAAAATACGAATGAGTGTGCAAGTGAGTGAACATGATGGTCTCAGCACAAATATTCTATCATTTCTCGCTTATAATAGCGTGGTTCTTTTAACTGGGAGGGAAAGCAGGGGAGGAGAAGATAAGGGCTTACTTGATGAGGGAGGTTGACACATTCGTTGGGTTTTCCCAGTTTATATAGAACCAAAACTTCATAGCGAAAATCAAATCAAGGAGATCTCAATGGCAAAGAAAATGAAGGTTGGCTTTATCGGGATCGGAGGGATTGCCCATACACACATGCCGGGATGGCAGGCTTCTCCATACACGGATATTGTCGCAGGCAGCGATATAAATCCAGCGGTTTTCCCGGTGTGGAAGAAAAAGTATGGCATCACAAAATTTTATAAAAAACCAGGCGATTTGATCAATGATCCCGATATTGATATCGTCGATATCTGCTCGCCGAATATGTTCCATGCGGAGCAGGCTGTGGCGGCTCTGAAAGCCGGGAAGCATGTCTTGTGTGAAAAACCTTTAGCGCCTACCCCTGCTCAGATCAAGCAAATGATCGCGGCGCGTGATCAGTCTGGAAAGATGCTGATGACGGCGCAACACTTTCGCTTCCATGGCAATTCCCAGGCTGTCAAGGCAGAGATTGTGAATGGAGCTCTGGGCGAGATTTATCACGGGCGCGCTTGGTGGCTCCGGCGCAGCGGGCTGCCGGTGGCTCCTACCTTTATTTATATGAACCGCAGTGGGGGAGGTCCGTGTATCGATATCGGTGTGCATGTCCTGGATTTGACTCTTTGGCTGATGGGGCATCCGAAACCGATCGCTGTAAGCGGAGTTGCGCGCACAGCCTTGGCTCTTCATGAAGGAGCTTTCTCTTCGTGGGGCATCTTGCCTATCCCAAAGGACATGGATGTGGAGGATTTTGCAGCGGCATTTATCCGCTTCGAAAACGGGGCTACGTTAATACTGGAAACTAGCTGGATGCTGCATCATACACCTGATGAGGAAGGCAAGGTGTGGTTGTATGGCAGTGAAGGAGGGTGCCAATGGCCCAGCGCCGAGTTTGTGACGACGAATTACAAGACAAAACAATTAATCAACCAGACGCTCCAATTGACCCGGGATAGAATGGAGCCGCATGCACTGGAATGCGTTGAGTTCGCAAAAGCGATCGCTGAGGGGTTACCTTCCCCAGTACCAGCGGAACAATCGCTGTCTGTACAAACCATTTTGGATGGGATCTACCGCAGCCAGAAATCAGGTAAGGAAGTTAAGATCAGTGTTGGCGAATAGGAAAAACAAGGTTTTGCGGATCAGGGTTGTGAAAAATCAACCTGTGACCCGGTCTGTAAATGACGGAGCCGTGCGGCGGTTTTTTGCCTGGAAGCGATTGACCGCACGAAAGAATATATTGTACAATCAGATGATGTGCCTGAGGTTCAACGAAACTTTCAGGGAGGTGAGTTAATGGAAATTGGATTGCCTGTCGACTTACCATACCTGAATAGCAGCACTGTTTTTGTGATCAAAAGCTTGTAAGAGCGGTTTTCAATCCGTTTACCATCAGAAAAAGGAGACTTTATGCCACTGGGTTTTGATTTTCCTTTTGAACAATTGAAGACATACCAGGGGATCAACCCTCGCCCTGCCGATTTTGATTCTTATTGGGATCGAGGTCTAGAAGAAATGCGTGCCCTCGATTCGCAGGTGGAGCTGGTTCCGGCTGAGTTTCAGGTGCCTTTTGCGGAATGCTTTCATATGTTCTTTACCGGCGTTGGAGGGGCGCGGGTACATGCCAAGCTTCTGCGCCCTAAAAATGCGAGCGAACCCCATCCTGCTCTGCTGATGTTCCATGGTTATTCAGGGGACTCGGGCGATTTTGCTGACAAGCTGGGATATGTGGGACAGGGATTCACGGTGGCAGCTCTCGATTGTCGCGGACAAGGAGGGCTTTCCGAAGATGCAGGTGATGTGACCGGAAATACATTACACGGACATATCATCCGTGGATTAGATGAGGCATTGAAGGGTAATCCTGAGAAGCTGCTGTTCCGGTCAATATTCCTGGACACAGCCCAAATGGCGAAGATTGTGATGGAAATGCCAGATGTTGATCCACAGCGGGTGGGGGCGACTGGAGGCAGTCAGGGAGGCGCCCTGACGGTGGCATGTATGGGGTTGGAGCCGCGGATCAAACGCGCTGCGCCGGTTTACCCTTTCCTGAGCGATTATAAAAGGGTATGGGAGATGGATGAGGCAAAACACGCCTATGCGGAATTACAAGAATATTTCCGCCATTTTGACCCCAATCATCTTCATGAGCATGATGTTTTTATGGCTTTAGGGTATGTTGATATTCAAAATTTGGCCCCTCGAATTCGCAGCGAGGTGCTCTGGGCAATCGGACTGATGGATGAGATTTGCCCTCCTTCCAGCCAATTTGCAGCTTTCAACAAGATCGTTTCGAAGAAGGAAATGGTCATTTATCCCGATTTTGGACATGAAGGGCTGCCGGGATTAAACGATAAGATCTACCAGTTCATGCTGGACCTGTAAATTAGGAGGAACACTCAGAGGCAGGTGGCTGCTGATGAATATCAACCAAACGCGATACGAGATCCATGATTTCGATGGGTTGGTTGCGCATAGCCAAAATTTGCTCAGTCGCTATCTTCGATTGTAAAATTCTGGCAGATAAGTAGAATGGATAGGTAAACCTTCCCTCAGGGTGAACTCGATCTCCCCTGAATTCAGGTTGTATGCGCCTGGCGTTCAATCTGTGGCAGGTGAGAACGCTCCTGGTGACATTCTGAGGAATAAAAAAAGTGGATTTACGCGAAAAGATCGCTGCATCCACTTCTTTTTACAGGCTTTTGGATACCCCCAGACAGACTTGAACTGTCGCATTTGGCTCCGGAGGCCAACGCTCTATCCACTGAGCTATGGGGGCTTCAAAATCACATTTTACCACGCAACTTAAGCGGCTGCAATTGGCGAGAGCTTGCCTAGCTCAGCCCTCAGATGTTGGATAATCAGAGAGTTTCCGCCTTCGTCCCCTAGCATGGTACTCTGCTGTTTCTTATAAGCCAGCTCGGCTGTCACCTGGTAAAAACGGTTTGTAGCAGAAAAACGCCCGGAAAAAAGTGCCCCAAACCTGACAACACTTTGTGCCCAGGCAGAACATGCCACCCGATATTGATCAGCAGTGATAACACCCAGGGATACTTCCTCGCGTAGCTGCGAGATGATCCAATTTTGCTCTCGATACAATGCCCACAACACAAACAAAATCATGATGAACCAGCCAGCCCAATCATTCAGAGCAGTGACCAACAATCCCCCAAACCCTTGAAGCAATTCGGAAATCGTATTATGCACGGAATGTGTAAAGATGGCAGCACTCAATCCAATCACCGGATAAATGAATTTAGCCCATCCATTCCGGCTTAAGCGAGCGAAGGCCAGGCCAATTCCTGTAAAGGCTGTATAAAATGGGTGCTGCCACCCTACCAATATCACACGCACAAAGGTCAGAAAAAAGGCGCCTGCAAGACCGTTTTCTTGAAAACCGTAGGTATAAATATAATACGTATTCTCGGTAGCAGCAAAACCGAGGGCTGCAATGGCGGCATAAACGATGCCATCCAGGATCGAGTCAAATTCGTTATGGAAAATTAGGAATACGATTAGAACAGTAAAACCTTTTAAAATTTCTTCGACAACAGGCGCAATCAAAGTTCCGGTAGAGAGCTCAGCGGCTGCTTCAGAGCCTGTAAAATAGAATACGCCCAACCCCATGATCGAATTGATGATAAAAGCACCACCTGCCGCTACCAAAGCTCCCCATAGAAACACAGCTCCCAGGAGAAGCTTTGGTTCCTTCTCGTAACGGTCTGTCCAGTAAACAAGCGCGGCAAAAAGAAATGTCGGGAAAAAACCGAAGATGAAAGCGAGCAATATGCCGGTCAGGTTTCCTGATTCCATTTCCAATCCTCTCAATCCCTCTGACGCATTTGGTTATACCATAAGTTTTGAATTACTGGTTGAAAAAGAGTCGCGTGCGATGAACGCGTGCCTGCGACGGGACAAACCCTAACGCATCAATCAGCTCTTCGGGGCGTCCCGTAGCGCCTTCTCGTGCAGCCAGGCGAGTCATAAGGCGAGTTAATCCTTCGTCTGAATCTGGCAGGGGTTGGAGGTCTTCAATCAGCGGCTTGAGATCATAGGATCGATCACGCCACTGGCGAGGGATATCCTTTGCAGCCAGGATATCGTTTATCTTTTTATCCAACCCTTCGATAGGAGTGAGGAAAGTAATTACATATTCAGATGCACAAACCTGCGTCTGCAGAGCAGGTATTCTCAGATCGATTTCTTCAATTTTATCAATCGTGATTCCAGGTGGGATAGAAATTGTCAGTGCATTTCGGATCTCTGTGAGGGGAATGGAACCCTCAAGCCAGGCATCCAAAATTTCAGCCTGGCTGGTAAACCCCAGCGGTAATGCACAGGCCAGGTTCAACCTGGGTTGGGGATGGAAACCCTGGCTATATGCCAGAGATAAGCCAGATCGGCGAAAGATGCGTTCCCAAGTTTTATGCAGATCTAGATGACCGGTATAGCGCATCGCCTCATTTTTGCAGAAGAATATCCGAATACGCATTAATTTAATATCGTCCATCTTTGGATCTACTCATTACCAATGATTGGTAAGTCATGGGGCTGGAGCCTTTGAGCCCTCCGACTGGACTTGGGTGTGACTTCCGGACACTTCCATGAGTCGCCAGGATGGAGGCTACGCATTTCAGCAAAAGTGGGCAGGATTCCACAAGCATAACATTGCTCACGGCAATCGATGCGTGTTTCTCCCTGCAGGCTGTTTAAATAATCTTGTGCGAGATATTTTTTTCTAACGCCCGTGCTGATATGATCCCATGGGAAAATCTCATCGATACGACGCGGGCGGTGGGTATAAAATTCCGGATTGAGCCCCACATGTGCAAAGGCTTCCATCCAGGCTGAATACGAAAAGTGTTCCTGCCAGGCGTCGAATTTCGCTCCACGTTTCCAGGCCTGGTAGATAACGTCAGACATACGCCGGTCACCCCGCGACAACCACGCTTCTAGGAGTGTATCTTCAGGATGTGTCCAGGTCAATTTGATATCGCGGTCACGCAGGGCATGTCTGAGGATATCTTGCTTGGCATGGATCTGCTCGACAGAATCGCAGGAGACCCATTGAAAAGGGGTATGAGGCTTTGGGACAAAGGTACTGACGCCTGCGTTAAGACGCGCCCGGCGTCCCATAATCTTCCTGCCCTCTGCCAATACAGCTTTACATAAATCGGCGATTGCCTGCACATCTTCCAGCGTTTCCGACGGATGCCCAATCATGAAATAAAGCTTGATCGTTGTCCACCCCCGGCTGTAGATGGCGCGTGCAGTTTCAAGTAACTGTGCGGTGCTAACGGGTTTATTGATGATCTCACGCATACGTTCCGTAGCGGCTTCTGGAGCTAAAGTGAAACCTCCATGCCTGGATTCTTTCAGAGCATCCATTAATTCAACTGAAAAGGTCTCAATGCGTAACGACGGCAAAGAAATTCCGAGGTGTTTTCCAGCATAGCGTTCGCTAACGACCTTTACCAGGTCCAGGATATGTGTGTAATCCGATGAGGAGAGTGAAAGCAGTCCGATTTCCTCAAACCCGGTGTTCTTAAGTGCCTGATCGATGGCCTCTACGATTTCATCGACAGATCGTTCTCGAACAGGGCGCGTGATCATACCGGCATGGCAGAACCGGCAGCCTCGTGTACAACCGCGCATGACCTCAATGGGAATCCGGTTATGGATGGTTTCAATATAAGGGACAATAAAATGGGTAGGCGGGGGTGGGAGAGCAGGAACAATGCGCTTCAATACCGGCAACGAGGCGGCTTCATCGAGCTTCTCCAGGTGTGAAAATATTCCATCGTTTTCATAATGGGCATCGTACAAGCGTGGTACATACACACCGGTTAGCCGAGAAAGAGCCCGTAAAAGATCTAGCCTGGAGGTTCCCTGAGAACGCCAATCCTTATGGACATTCACAATCTCCTGGATGACCTCTTCCCCCTCCCCAATCACAAAAGCATCGATAAAGGAGTGCATCGGTTCTGGGTTGAAAGCAGCATGACCGCCTGCGATCACTAAGGGATGCTCCACTGTGCGCTCTTTGCTGAAAAGCGGAATACCTGCCAGATCAAGGGCGTTGAGTAGATTGGTAAAAAGGGTTTCGTAAGGTATGGAAAACCCGATTATGTCGAAGGCTGCCAGGGGGTGTTTCGTTTCCAGAGAATAAAGAGGAACCCGCGCTTCCCGCATGGCTTCTTCCATATCAATCCATGGCATATAAGCGCGTTCCGCAAGTGTGTCGCTGCGTTGATTAAGCAGCTCATAAAGGATAGCAAGCCCCAGATTCGACATGCCGATATCATACAAATCTGGAAAAACGAAGACCACCTTCGTCAGGTCTGTTTGCCAATCTTTGACGACCTGATTGATCTCTCCACCAGTATACCTGCCTGGCTTCTGAACCTTCGGCAAGATGCTCTCTAACCGGCGTTGAATTTCTTCCGGGGGCATAAGCTGGGTATTCATACCAATAAAATCCTTTAATTTTCTAAATAAACTTCTACACAACCAATGTTGGGGCTAATTCTCAAAAATCCAAGGGTCTAGATCGCGCTCCCAATGCATTAATTCTTCAGGCTTGAACCACAAGGCGACTTCTATTTCGCCATTTTCGATCGAGTCGGAAGCATGGGTCAGATTTCGTCCCACCTCGAGAGCAAAGTCGTGTCGAACCGTCCCAGGAGCTGCTTCCCAAGGCTTGGTCGAGCCCATCGTTTGGCGAATCGCCTGGATGGCACGCGGTCCTTCCCAGACCATTGCCATCACAGGTGCTGAGGTGATGTAGCGGATCAAGCCATCATAAAACCCCTTTCCTTTATGGATGGCGTAATGCTCTTCAGCAAGTTCTTTGCTTACCCATATAAATTTCGCAGCAGCCAAGATTAATCCTCTGCGCTCTAAGCGGGAGATCACCTCACCAATCAATCCGCGCTGGACCCCGTCCGGCTTGACAAGTACCAATGATTTTTCCACATAGTCCTCCAATATTCAAGATTCAGAAAGCAGGGATGCGATGGGATTTTTCAGTTACCCCTTCGCATCCCTGCTCTCATACTTTTATCCGAATTACGATAAAAGCTCCTCTGCCTTTACGTAGGCATCCAACGCTTCCTGGAGCTGGTTATTTCTTACGTATGCATCCCCGAGCGTTTGCCAGGCTAAAAGGCTGTCCGGCTGCTGTTTCAACGCCTGGGTAAGCTCAGCGATAACTTCCGACAGGTAAATTTTCTTGTGGACCAAAGCCAAGAATGGGTCAATAGCCGTGTGCAAATTATCCTGTGCAATAGCAGCTCGTCCTTGCATGAGCATCTTCTCATCCTCATCGCGCGGTTCCACAGCTTCCAATTCAAGCCCAGCTGGAACGAGGGCAGGCACAATTTCCACCAGCTCTTTTATTCCATCGATCCTATCAGGACCAATCCCAGGAACCTGGTTCAAATCATCCAGGCTTGAGAAAGGACCATGCTCATCTTTATAATTCAGGATCGCCTGAGCCAGGATAAACCCAATGCCTGGCAGCTTCTCCAATTCAGAAAGAGTGGCTTCATTGAGGTCTAGCTTCTTTACTGGCTCGATCTCCACAGGCACAGTCTCCCCTTCTATTGGAGGCATGGTTGGCTGAGTGACCTCAGAGATTAGCCAGCTGGGTACTGTCTCATCGGTTGCCTGAGCAGGCGCCAATTCTTCCTCAAAGATGGTCGGTTCAGTTATAGCAGCAGGAGCTTCTTCAGGTTCAGTAACGATAGGAGCGGGCCTGGTTTCTTCAGCTTCCGCGGCTGCTTCCAAATCCGCTTTCACCCAGGCGGGCGGTTCCTCAACCGGCTTTAATGGATGGGTGACCAGTTGTTCTTCAGGAACGCCCTTCTTGCGCGCCAGGCTTTCTAACCAGGCTAGAGCTGCCTCTTGGGGTTCTTCTTCTCCCTCAACGGCAGGTTCCACCACTGCTGCTTCTGGTTCTGCTGATTCCGCCGCTGCAACCGGGGCGGTCTCTTCTAATATCGACTCCGGCTCCTGAACGGCTGGTTCTACCGGCGTTTCAGCTTCAAAACTGGTAAGCCAATCCGGGACTGCTTCTTCCGGTTGTACGGGTTCAGGAGCAGCCTCAGGTTCTGTGGCTTTCATCAGCCAATCCGGGAATTCAACTTCAGCTTTTTCTGGCTCTTTTATCTCTTCGGCAGCAGGTTGCTCTGCCTCCAAGGGGGTCTCGAGAACCCAGGGAGCTGTCTCTTCGGGAGTTGCTTCGGGCGGGGTGGTTATTGGCTCTTCAGGAACTGCTTGCTTGGCTGCCAGGCTTTCCAACCATGCCATTGCGGTCTCTTGATCCATCTCCTCGGGGGAAATGGATGGTTCTACCTGGGCAGGTGTGAGGAGTGTGGGTTCTTCTTCTGCTGGTACTTCACTTTCAATCGCTTTGAGCCAATCCGGAATTTCCTCAGCTGGAACAGCTTCCAGCGGTTCAGGTGCCTCGGTTGGTTGTTCAGGTTCTTCAACAGAAGCAATTTCCTCGATGGCTTTCATCCATTCTGGGGTTTCTGCTGCCGGTTGAGCAGCCTCAGGTTGCACTTCCCCTGCCAGCCATTCAGGTACTGCTGGTTCTACTTTCTCTGCCTCAATTTCCGTTGGAATTGCTTCTGCTGGGGCTTCAAAAGACTGAGGAGCTTCTATGGGTTGCTCTTCAGGTAAGGTAGTTAATTGATCTTCAGGAACTCCTTGTTTACGTGCCAGACTTTCCAACCATGCCAGAGATGCTTCCTCATCCATTTGCTCGGGTAAGATTTCGGGTGCAGCTTGTTCGGGAGCAACGATCGTCGGTGTTGCTTCAACCGGCACTTCACCCTCAATTGCTTTCAGCCAATCCGGGATTTCTTCTTCAGGAGTGGTTACGGCTTCTTGAACGGGTTGGGCTGGAATTTCTTGATCAGATGGGACCTCCTCAGGGATCCCTTTTTCCGCCTCAGCCTTGATCTCTTTTAGCCAGTCAGGGATTTCTTCCCCGGGTTGGGCCGGCTCGAGCGATAGGCTTTCAGGTGCAGTTTCCTCAGAAAGAGGTTGCTCTTCAGCAGAGGGTTCCATCCATTCTTCTACCTCACCCGTTTTGGGAGGTTCGGCAGCTGCAGGTGTTTCAGCGCTCAAGGTGCTTAGCCAGTCCGTTACCCCACTGGAAGATGGTTCCTCGGGACCTTGAAACTCTTTTATCCAATCAGGTATTTCTTCAGCCGGTGTTTTCTCTTCTTCGGAAGGTTTTGCGGCTTCAGCACTCAATCCACTCATCCATTCGGGAACTTCCTCTTGAGCTTCTTTCTCAGAACCCGCTTCTGCCTCAACAGGTTGAGTCCCCTCAGCTTGGGGAGTCTCTTCAGCTTTTTGCTTATCTAACCAGGATATGATGGTATCTGAAGCGCCAGGTTGAGCCTCTTGCAACCATGGGAGCACTTCCTCACCTGCGCCCGAAGGTTCAGGGGGAGGAGTTTCTTGTTCTAATGCTCCCTCGGGAGCAATTTCACGCAACCAATCGGGTACTTCTCCGGCTACAAGCTCTCCTTCGGTTTGAGGGGGTTCTTCAATATTCTCTAAGGGTGGGGGAGGTGTTTCAGGACCCGTAGATGGCGACCAACCAACTTCCTTCATCCACTCTGGGATTTGGTCTTCAGGTGCTGGGGTTGCCTCCTCAGCGGCAGGTTCTGGTTCTGCTCCCGTGGCAGGTTCAGGAGTGATGGATTCCGCCTGTCTTTCCGCGTTGAGCCAGTCAGGTAAATTTTCTTTCTCAGGCTCAATCTCTACCCCCAAGGAAGAGGCCCAGGCAGGTTGGCTCGCGGCGCCTTCCGGCGCACCTGGTTTGTATTCCAACTTTTCAACGACAACTGCCTTATCGGGCACTTCCTCTGAAGATGAGGCTTTGGGTGAAGTACTTGCATAGTATGGATCAAGGGAGATAAGACGCTGCTGGTATTCTTTGGCGTTTAAAGCCTGGTTCGTGTCGGGCAATATGGCTGCGAGGATACGGTTCGCCTCGAGGCAGAAGGGTA
>Ga0153916_10001747_pt1 | contig 15771 bp, 15 predicted proteins | sample Opewatmetagenome_FD_109642 | JGI IMG/M metagenome (GOLD analysis project Ga0153916, IMG submission 109642) | Freshwater wetland microbial communities from Ohio, USA - Open water 3 Core 3 Depth 4 metaG | ecosystem: Environmental > Aquatic > Freshwater > Wetlands | place: USA: Ohio, Lake Erie...
CAACGCGATTTCGTTCAGCCCCGACGGCGGCACGGTCACCGTCACCGCCTCCCGCACGGGCCAAACCTTGCGCGTCACGGTTGATGACGCGGGCCCGGGTATCCCGCCTGAGAACCTCGAAGCGGTCTTCAACCGCTTCTATACCGAGCGCCCGAGCGAATCCGATTTCGGCAAGAATTCAGGACTCGGCCTGTCCATCGCGCGTCAGATCGTCGAAGGCGCCGGCGGGCGCATCTGGGCGGAAAATCGCGGCGGCGCCGAGGGCAAATCATCCGGGGCACGCTTTGTCGTGAACCTGCCGTTGAGCCAGGGCGCCTGATGTGAGTGCGAACATTCACGCAAGCTGCATCGTACTCGCAGGCGCCGGCGCCGCCTTCGATGCGCCGCAAGACGCCGGCGTGTTGCTGCTGGGGCCGAGCGGTGCAGGCAAATCCGACCTCGCTCTGCGCCTTATCGCGGCAGGCGCCATGCTGGTGGCGGACGATCGAACCGACCTCGCGATTGAGGATGGCGGACTGGTCGCGACGCCTCCCAAAGCCCTGGCCGGGCTGATCGAAGTACGAAACCTCGGCATCGTCGCCCTGCCCCACCGTTCCAGCGCCCGGATCGCGCTGGTCGTCGACCTCACGCCGGGCGCGGCTCCTGCCAGATTGCCGCAAGCCGCGCGCTGGCTGCCGCCGGCCGGGCTCGATCTTGCTCAAAACGCCCGTCCGCCGCTGATCCGGCTCGCCCCCTTCGAGGCTTCCGCGCCCGCGAAGGTCGCCGTTGCCGCCGCCGCCTTTGCCCACGCACTTTTTCGGGAGGCAGCCACACCGATATGAGGGCTTCCATCCCGCGCCAGCCTTGCTATCGTCCGCAACCTTTCACTTACAGTCTGGGAACATGATCGGCATCGTCATCGTCACGCACGGCCGTCTGGCGCAGGAGATCATCTCGGCGATGGAGCACATGGTCGGCCCGCAGAGCCATCTGCGCGCCGTTTGCATCGGCCCCGAAGACGACATCGAACGCAGGCGCCGCGAGATCGCTGCGGCAGCGAAATCGGTGGACATGGGCGACGGCGTCGTGCTCGTCACCGACATGTATGGCGGCACGCCCTGCAATCTCGCGTTGACGCTGCTGGACCGCGGCAAGATCGAAGTTCTGGCCGGTGCCAATCTGCCCAGCCTGATCAAGCTGGTCGATGTCCGCGCCAAACTGCCCCTGGACGTGGCCGTGCGGGAGGCGATCGATGCCGGACGCAAGTACATGCGCGCAGGTTCAGCCGACCTCGTGGGTGGAGCCTGAGCCGATGGCCGTGCCCGTGCGGCGGCAAGCCGTCGCAAAGATCCTGAACAAGCGCGGACTGCATGCGCGTGCATCGGCCAAGCTGGTCGAAGCCGCGGCCCGCTTTCAATCGCACATCTGCGTGAACAAGGACGGCCAGAGCGTGGACGCCCGCTCGATCATGGGGCTGATGATGCTGGCTGCAAGCCTCGACAGCCAAATTGAAATCACTGCTGAAGGCCCTGATGCCGACGAGGCCATGACGGCAATTCTGGCCCTGATCGAAGCCAAGTTCGGCGAAGACTGACCGTCTGCGAAGTCGTTCGGACATTGCATTGTACGCATGGCCGGGCAATGCTTGGCCATCAGCCTTGGGGGAATCGTGGAATGGATCTCAAACGCAACCCTCTTTTCTGGGGGATCGCCGCGCTCGTAATTGTGGCGCTGGCCGCGGCCTGGTTTTTGATCCCGGGCCTCGGGGGCTCGCGGAACAAGGAAGACGTCAAAGTTGCTGATCAGTTCCCCAACGACCAGTTCCCTTCTACCTACAAGCCCCTTCCTTCCCCGCCGACGTTGATCCGGGGTGCTACCGTGCTCACGGGCACGGACAAAGAAATCCCGAATGCCGACGTGCTGATGCGGAACGGCAAGATCATTGCGGTGGGACAGAACCTGAAAGCGCCGGACGGCGCTACGGTGGTCGACGGCAAAGGCAAGTTCGTGACTCCCGGCATCATCGACATCCATTCGCATCTTGGCGTCTATCCGAGCCCGTCCAACGAGGCGACACAGGACGGCAACGAGATGGTCAAGCCGACGACCCCAGAAGTGCGTGCCGAGAATTCGGTATGGCCGCAGGATCCAGGCTTCACGCGGGCGCTGGCGGGCGGCGTCACGACGCTTGAAATCCTGCCCGGCTCCGGCAACCTGATCGGCGGGCGCTCCGTCGTGCTCAAGAACGTACCCTCGCGCACCACGCAAGGGATGAAGTTTCCGGGCGCTCCCTACGATCTGAAGATGGCCTGTGGCGAGAACCCGAAGCGTGTCTACGCCGAGAAAGGCGGGCCGATGACGCTGATGGGCGACGTCGCAGGCTATCGCGCGGCCTTCCAGAAGGCTGTCACCTATCGCGACAAGTGGCGCAAGTACTGGAACGCCAAGGCCGAAGGAAAGGACGCCGACGAGCCGGAGCGCGATATCGGAATGGAAACGCTGGCCCTCGTGCTCGATGGCACGATCCGCGTGCAGATGCACTGCTATCGCGGCGACCAGATGGCAACGATGATCGACGTCTCCAAGGAATTCGGCTTCCACATTGCCGCCTTCCACCACGCCACCGAAGCCTACAAGGTCGCCGACATTCTGCGCGAAAACGATGTCTGCGCCGTGATGTGGGCGGATTGGTGGGGCTTCAAGATGGAAGGCTATGACGCCGTCCCTGAAGGGATTGCCATGGTGGATCATGCCGGCGCGTGCGCCATGATCCACTCCGATGATCCCTTCGGCGTTCAGCGGCTCAATCAGGAAGTCGCGAAGGCGATGGCTGCAGGCCGGCGCATGGGTTACCGGATCAGCCGCGCCCACGCGATCACCTGGATGACACGAAATCCGGCCAAGGCGTTGGGCATTCTCGACAAGACGGGCACGCTGGAGGCCGGAAAGATGGCGGACGTGGTCGTCTGGGACCGCGATCCGCTCAGCGTCTACGCGCATGCAGAGAAGGTCTTCATCGACGGCGCGCTGCTCTATGACCGGGATAATCCCGATTTGAGCCCGCGCAGCGATTTCGAGCTCGGCCAGGAAAACAATGGCCACACCGGGGGAGCGGGACAATGAGGACGACACTGTTTCTCGCAAGCCTGTGCGCGATGGCGCTCTCCGCTCCGGCATCGGCGCAGTCGCCGGCCATCCCTCAACCGGTGAGCACGGCCCCCCTCCCATCCGTGAATCCGCCAGTGTTCATCCGTCACGGCCACATCTATACCGTTGGGCCGGCCGGGACCCTGGCAGACGGTGACGTGCTGATTCAGGACGGCATGATCGCGGCTGTCGGTCCGGACATCGCCGCGCCGGCCGGTGCGAAGATCATCGACGCCAAGGGCAAACCGGTCACGCCGGGATTGATGGCGTCGTGGACGCAACTCGGAATCATGGAGATCCAGCTCAGCGCTTCGGAGACGAATGACAGCGCACCCAACCAGACGCTGGACAGCGCGGCCTTCGACGTCGCCGATGCCCTGAACCCGTCCTCCACCCTCATTCCCGTAGCTCGCATTGCAGGAGTGACGCGTTCGCTGACCGCCCCGATCGATTGCGGCAACGTGTTCTGCGGTACCGCGGCCGTGATCCATCTCGGCGACGGTCCCGATCTCATTGTCAAGCGACGGGCCGGCGTCCTCGTCAGCCTGGAGCCGACCGGCGGCAAATCTCAGCTTTACACCCGGCCGGACATTTGGGCGAAATTCCGCGAGACCCTGGACGACGCGCGCGAATATTGGGCGCAGCGCGCCGGCTATCACCGCCCGGGCGGCGCCCGAGATCAGCGCAGCATTCGCATCGATCTCGATGCGCTGGGCCCGGTGATCCGCGGTGAGGAGCCGCTCCTGGTCCATGCCGAGCGTGCTTCCACGATCCGCCAGGTCGTGGAATATGCGCAGGCCACAAAACTCAAGCTCGTAATCCTCGGCGGCGGCGAAGCCTGGATGGTTGCGAAGGAACTCGTGGCGGCGCATGTGCCCGTGGTGATCGACAACAACATCAACCTGCCCGGCAGCTTTTCCGATCTTGGCGCCACGCTGAAAGGCGCGGCCCGTCTCGATGCGGCAGGCGTCACCGTCGTATTCCAGCCCCAGAACGATGACCCAGCGCAATATGCGCGCACGGTCGGCCAGATCGCGGGCAATGCGGTGGCCAACGGCATGCCCTGGAGTCATGCCCTGGCCGCGATCACGAAGAACCCGGCCGAAGTCTGGGGAATCGCGGACCATTACGGCACGCTCGAAAGCGGCAAGGACGCCGATGTCGTAATTTGGGACGGCGATCCGCTGGAGGTGACCAGCGCGCCGACCGCGGTCTTCATCAAGGGCGCGCAAATACCGCTGGTTTCCCGGCAGACAATGCTGCGCGATCGCTATAAGCACCTCGACAAGAAGGGGTTGCCCTTCGCCTATCGATAAGTCGCAGCAGTCCAGCGTAGAACGCGAATCCCGGGGCTTTCTGCGGCCGCGCGCGCACGAATAACGTTTGCTTCAAAATTAACGCAATTCCCAACTCGCCGCTTCACAGCAGTGAAAGATGCAAGGGGTAGAAAGACCACCAAGAGATTGGGTGCAGGCCCGCGCCGAATTTTGGTGCGGGAATAAAGTAGAAGGGACGGTGCGCAATGCACGTGCTGGTGTTGGCGTCCCAAAAGGGCGGGTCCGGGAAGACGACGCTCTCCGGCCATCTGGCTGTGGAGGCGCAGAACGCCGGCGTCGGACCGGTGGCGCTGATCGACACCGATCCGCAGGGGAGCCTGTCACATTGGTGGAACGCGCGCTCCGCCGAAGAACCGTTATTCGTGAAAGTCGGCTTGCTCGAACTGAGTGACGCCCTGGACAGGCTGCGTGAAGCCGGCGTCCGTCTTGCAGTGATCGACACGCCGCCAGCGATCACCGAATCGATTTCCCATGTCATCGGTCATGCCGATCTGGTGATCCTGCCGACGCGACCAAGCCCTCACGATCTCAGAGCCGTCGGTGCCACGGTCGATATCGCCGAACGGCATGGCAAGTCCGTTCTCTTTGTTATCAACGCTGCGACGCCGCGGGCGCGCATCACCGGCGAGGCCGCAGTTGCGCTGTCCCAGCACGGTACCGTTGCTCCCGTCACGGTCCATCACCGCGTGGACTTTGCCGCGTCGATGATTGACGGGCGCACAGTCGGCGAGGTCGTCGCCAAATCGGCCTCGGCAAAAGAAATTCGCGACCTATGGGTCTACGTGCAGGGCCGTCTCGCCCGCCTGACCAAGGACGTGGCATTCACGCCGGAATTCACGCCTCAAACCTTCGCCGTGAACGGATTGTCTCCAGCAGATGATCGGGACATCGGCGATGCGGACGCGGCGGCGGCCCAGGATGGCGACCTCCCCCCGTTGCCACCACCGCCGCCGCGCCCGCCGAATTCCCCGGAGGCCCTCTATACGGGACCCGAGCGCCGTACGGGGTTTGACCGCCGGCGCACTCCGGGTGAAGCCCCGCCGCCGGGGATCGCCAACCGCCGGGTGCAGCCATTCGGTCGACGCAGTACCGATCATCCTGCCTGATCCGTCATCATGGAGCCGCACGTGAGTTCTGCGAAGTTTGCTTCGATGACCGCAAGCCTCCTCGCCCGCAAGGGCGACGCAGCACCGTCGCTCGCAACGCTGCCGGCGCGCCCCTCAGCCTTCGCGAACGGCAAGGCGCCGACGCCACCTCCGATGCCGGGGCATCTCGACGCGACGGCGCGACCGACTCCGGCGATCGGCCCCAAGGCCGATCTCCCTCATGCGTCCCCCGCGATACATGGCGACGGTCCGGAAAAGCTGCGGCGCATCATGGTCATCGTGACCGCCGACGAGTTCGAGAAACTGGGCATTGCCGCAGTCAAGAAGGACAAGTCGCGACACGAGATCGTCCGTGGGGCACTGGACGCCTACTTCCAGCAGTTGGCGGCGGACTTGCCGCGCAAATGCCTCTGCATGGCGGACGGCCCCTGTTGCTCCTAGCCTGCTCTTCGCAGCTTCGGGAGCGGCCGACTATAATGGCCGCTCGCCGCGCATAGTTGTGCGGATCAGGTGCCGGCGTTCGTTGACATAGTCATGAATGCCGCAATGCTGCAGGAAGCGGTTGTCCCAGACGATGAGGGTGTCCGGCTTCCACTTGATCCTGCATTGGTACTGCAGCCGGTATGGCAGCTTGCCCAGGTAATCGAGCAGACCGCGGCTGTCTTCATCGCTCCAGCCCTCGAAGCGCTTGAAATAGGCCTCGGTAACGAACAGCGCCTTGCGGCCGGTGCGCGGATGGCGGCGGACGGCGGGATGCGTGTTTTCAAGCTGATCTTCGGTGAAGCTGTGGCTCTCGCGCAGGCGGAGGCGCTTTTCGGGATCGAGCTTCGCGTTCCTTGACCAGATATCCTTGCCCGAATAGACGACCTTCAGATCGTCCACGAGCTTTTTCATCCCCGGGGACAGTTCTTCGTATGCGAGGTACATGTTCGCGAACGCCGTGTCGCCGCCATAGCGCGGCACGTCGAGCGCGCGCATCACCATGCAGAGCGGCGATTGTGCCAGGAACGGGCTGTCGGTGTGGAAGCGGGTGAACGGCACGACGCTGACCGGCTCATGGGCCTCGCGCCGCACCTCCTGCATATCCTGATGTTCGCCATAGGTCGGCGCCTGGGGAAGCTCGGTGATCTCGCCGAAGCGCCGGCTGAAAGCCTTGTGCTGCTCGGGCGTGAGCTTTTGATCGCGCAACATGATGACGAGGAAATGCTCGAACGCCGTCATCAGTTCGTCGAAGACATCATCGGACAGAGGCTGCGCGAGATCCACGCCGCGGATCTCGGCTCCGCACGCACCGGTGAGCGGCTCCACGTCTATGTGTCGGAAGGCCGGCATCGGACGCCCCGCGACGATCAGCGGGACGGCCAGGTTTCCTGCGGCGATGCTGGACATAGCTCCATCTCCGGTCGGGTTTCGCGGCCTGAACTTCAGGAGGCCTCATACGGTTCGCCAAGGCGCGGCCCATGCCCCCGGCGTCATCCTTGATCTCTCGCAATATATGGGCAACGGCCGGCATTAGCCTGCGTGCCCAACCGAAAAGGAGATCTGCGATGAGAACCCGCCATACATCTCTCGCTGCATCGTTCGCGTTCGGCGCGGCCATCGCACTGGCAACGCCGGCATTCCCACAAGGCACGACCTCACCGCAGGCGCAGCCATCGGCCTCACAGCAGATGCCGATGGGCCCAGGTATGGGGTCCGGCCGCATGGGACGCGGCATGGGTTCGGGCATGATGCAGGGACGCGGCTACGGCGCGTGCCGGGGCGGCATGGGCGGCATGATGGGCATGGGCCGCGGCTTCAGCATGATGTACCACACCGACGGCTCGCTCGCCTTTCTCAAGGCCGAACTGAAGATCACCGACAAACAGGCCGGTGTCTGGAGCAAGTTCGCTACTGCGATGCGCGCCAGCGCGGACTCCATGCGCGCGACAATGCAGGCGCACATGGCCGCGAAACCGCCCGCCACATTCGCCGAACGTCTCGATCGGCATGAGGACATGATGGCCGCGCGGCTGGAGTCGCTGCGCAGCACAAAGGCCGCGCTGCTTCCGCTCTACAATGCACTGGACACGTCGCAAAAGCAGAAGCTGGACGCCATGATGATGCCATGCCGCGGCACGGACTTGGGCGGCAGGATGGACAGTGAGGAGGACGACGCGGACTAGGTCCGGCTGCGGCCGGCGGCAAAATTCACCGCCGGCTGGACCGGCGAGCTTCTAGTCTCCCGACGGCGCGGGCTTCACGCGGTAGCTCAGTATCTTCCACTGGTCGTTTTCCTTGACCAGGTGGATCGTGATCGGCAGCGTTCCGCCGCCCTCGACCTGAAGCGTGCCTTGGAGCAGGCCCTGGTCGTTCTGCCAGGATCGGCTCGTAAAAGTGTGTCCGACGATATGGGTAAACATCGGATTGCGTTCGATCATTGCCTTGAAGTCGGCCGGTGAATTCTGCCGCTGCGTGGCAATCGAGAGCTCGTTATAGGCCGCGTCGAGATTGCCGGCTCTCAGGGCGGCAAAGTGGCGATCCACTGGCTCGTCGAGCCCGCTCGTCATCACCATTGCGAAGGTGATGATGAGTGCGATCGCGGTTACGATGCCAAGTGCGACCTTCTTCCATGTCCGCATCGCACGAATGCGGTCCCAGAGCCCCGGGCGCAGACTGACGGATCTCGCCTGCGACGCTGCAGAAGGCGGCGCAGCTTCAGCCGAAATCGTCGCCCCAGGTGTTGCGGCATGGGGTGGGTCGTGCGCCCCAGTGTCATGCGTGCCGGATGCGCCAGTCGCATGACCACAGGAGGGGCAGAAATGTGCTTCGGCGGGCAGCTCTTTGCCGCATTCGGGGCAGAACATCGTCTCGCTCCCCAGACGAAATCGGATACGCCTCCGATGTGCGCACGACGTGAACTGGCTCATGCTGATCCTGATCAATCTGCAAGGCAGTCGTGGGATGGTGCGCCGGCTTGTCGCGTACCGACACCGCACAGGCGGAGAAATGGATGGGGCCCGCACGCCGGATGACGTTGCGCTTGCCACCACAACCAGAGCGCCGGCTTCGCGACAGGTCCCCCGGGGTCCCCGCACTACCCCTCCTCCCCCACCTCTGGCAGCGAAGAAGTGCCGCGGGCACGCAGTCCCCTCCAACCTGCAGAACGCAGCCATGGCGCCCAGCCTGTCCAGGGAATATAAAGACATGCAGATTTCTTTATATCCTCCTTGCGGGGCCGCCGCGACACTGCTATATCCCGGCCGGCCTCAACCCGCCCCCGCGAACCCGCAAGGGTCCCGCCCGTGGGGCGAACACAGGAATATCCGATGACCAGCCCGAACGATTACGCGATCAAGGACATCAATCTTGCCGATTGGGGCCGCAAGGAACTCGACATCGCCGAGACCGAGATGCCCGGCCTGATGGCCACCCGCGAAGAATATGGCCCCAAGCAGCCGCTCAAGGGCGCGCGCATCGCGGGCTCGCTGCACATGACGATCCAGACGGCGGTTCTGATCGAAACGCTGAAGGCGCTGGGCGCCGATGTGCGCTGGGCGTCGTGCAACATCTACTCGACCCAGGACCACGCCGCGGCCGCGATCGCAGCGGGCGGCACCCCCGTCTTCGCCGTGAAGGGCGAAAGCCTGGAGGACTACTGGGAATACACCCATCGCATCTTCGAATGGGCCGACGGCGGTACGCCGAACATGATCCTCGACGACGGCGGTGACGCCACGCTGCTGATCCACCTCGGCAAACGCGCGGAAGAAGGCGACACCGCCTTCCTCGACAAGGCCGAGAACGAGGAAGAGGAAGCGCTGTTCGGTGCCATCAAGCGGCGCCTGAAGCACAAGAAGGGCTGGTATTCGGAATGCGCCAAGAACATCAAGGGCGTGACCGAGGAGACCACGACCGGCGTGCATCGCCTCTATGAAATGCACAAGAAGGGTACGCTTCTGTGGCCTGCCATCAACGTCAACGACAGCGTGACCAAGTCGAAGTTCGACAACCTCTATGGCTGCCGTGAATCGCTGGTGGACGGCATCCGCCGGGCCACGGACGTTATGATGTCGGGCAAAGTCGGGGTGGTCGCCGGCTTCGGCGACGTCGGCAAGGGCTCGGCTGCTTCGCTGCGTCAGGCCGGTTGCCGGGTGATCGTCACGGAGATCGACCCGATCTGTGCGCTGCAGGCGGCGATGGAGGGCTACGAAGTGACGACGATGGAGGAAGCGGCGCCTCGCGGCGACATCTTCGTCACCACCACCGGCAATGTGGATGTCATCACGGTCGACCACATGCGCGCGATGAAGCACCGCGCCATCGTCTGCAACATCGGCCACTTCGACAGCGAGATCCAGATTGCAGGCCTGAGGAACTTCAAGTGGCACAATGTGAAGCCGCAGGTGGATGAGATCGAGTTCAACGACGGAAAGCGCATCATCCTGCTAGCGGAAGGCCGTCTCGTGAACCTTGGCTGCGGAACGGGTCACCCGAGCTTCGTCATGAGCGCATCCTTCACCAACCAGACGCTGGCGCAGATCGAACTCTTCACCAAGACCGCCGAGTATCCGGTCGGTGTCTACACCCTGCCCAAGAAACTGGACGAGAAGGTCGCCATGCTCCACCTGGAAAAGATCGGCGTGAAGTTGACCAAGCTTTCGGACCGCCAGGCGAACTATATCGGCGTACCGAAGTCCGGCCCGTTCAAGGCCGAGCACTATCGCTACTGAAGCCCGCCACGGATCACCCTTGGCGACTTCGGAAGGAAAAAAACGGCCCCTGCCCTCCCCGGGCAGGGGCCGTGGTCTTATCCATCGCTCCGTGTACCGACTGGTTAACGCGTTGATCGGACTCGGTAATCGTGGCGCCTGCCCCTGCGCCGCGACATCTTGCGCGAATGCCAACGCCTAGGGGGTTTACACTTTCTTAACCACAGTCCCTATGCGCGCCCGGTCGATCTCCTTATCATATTGATTCCAATATGATTCGCCGCGCGCGGCAAGAATCGGGGGCGGCCAGAATGCGTCCCATTTCGGGACAGGGAACACGCCGTGGGGGCGGGGGAAGGCGGAGGCGCGTGCGCCTGCCGATCGCCCTTTGCGCCACCGCCTCGCTCGTCCCCTGGCCTGCTTATGCGAACGGCGGTCCCCTGCCGGGCCCGCCCCTTGTGGCATCAGCCATCGCAACCGGCGCCGTGGCGCTCGCTATCGCGGCGGCACTCTGGGCCATCGCCGAGCAGCGGGCAACAGCTCGACTGCGACGCACCCTTCGCAGTTCAAGCGCACGAGCCCGCGCGGCCGCCGGTGCCCGCGACGCCCTGATCGCGGCCGGCCGCGAAGCCGTGATCGTCTGGGGTCGTGATGGCAGCGCACCCCATTCCTATGGCGGGGGCGAGCAACTATTGGATTCCTGTCTCGCGGGGCCCGACGCGACCGGCATCTCGCAGGCCATCGATGCGCTGAGCGGGAGCGGTACAGCCTTCACGCTGACGGCCCATGATCGCGGCGGGCGCGCCATCACGCTTCGGGGGCGCGCCGTCGGCGGCATGGCGGCCATCTGGCTCGAGCCCGAGGCCGAGACCAGCGCACAGATGCTGGACTTCCGCGCAGTGCTCGACGCATTGCCGATTCCGGTGTGGCTGCGCGACAAGACGCTGTCGCTGCTCTGGGGCAATTCTGCATTTCTCTCCGCGACAGGCGCAGAGGACGAGAGGGCAGCGCTTGTTACGCAGGCTGCGCTGGACAAATCCGAGCGGGACATGGCAAGCGCTGCCCGCTCCGAAGGCCATACGATGGAAGCCAAGCGCTTCGCGATCATTGGCGGCCATCGCCGCGCGCTGGCGTTTACGCATGTTCCGATAGAACAGGACCGCATCGTCGGCTCCGCAATCGACGTCACGGATATCTCCAATGCCGAGGCGCAGCTGCAGCAGCATATCGACGCCCATGCGGATACCCTCGACAAGCTCGCAACGGCGGTGGCGATCTTCGACCGCGACCGCAGGCTCACCTTCTACAACCGGGCCTACGCCCGCCTCTGGGGTCTGGATGAAACATGGCTCGACAGCCACCCGACCGATGGGGAAATCCTCGACCGGTTGCGCGAGGCGCGCCGGCTGCCCGAGCAACGCGACTATCAGGCCTGGAAGCGGGCGAGGCTCGCGCTCTACGACCAGGCGGCCGAATTTCTGCCCGAGGAGCTCTGGCACGTGGCGGGCGGAAAGACGCTTCGCGTCGTTGCCCAGCCTCACCCATTCGGCGGCCTGACCTTCCTGTTCGAGGATGTCACGGAAAAGCTGGCGCTCGAGAGTTCCTATAACACGCTGATCAAGGTTCAGTCCGCCACTCTCGACACGCTGCAGGAGGCGGTCGCCGTTTTCGGACCCGACGGCCGGCTCAAACTGCACAATGCCGCCTTTGAGCGCATCTGGGAGCTCGACGCGGCGGCGCTGGAAGGCGAACCGCATATCCAGCGCATCGCAGACCCCTGCATCGCGCGCTTTGGCGGCGATACCGCTTGGCAACGACTGATCGCCAGCATTTCCGCCGGTTCCGAACGCCGGCGCGACTGGGGTGAAATCGAACGCAGCGACAAGACGATCCTGTCTGTCTCGGCTGCGCCGCTGCCGGACGGCGCGACTCTCGTCACATTTTCCGACGTCACCGATCGCTTCCGCATCGAAAGCGCACTGCGCGACCGCAACGAGGCCCTACTCGCCGCAGACCAGCTGAAATCCGACTTCATCCATCACGCGTCGTTCCTCTTCCGGGACCCGCTCAATGCCGTCCACGGATTCGCCGATCTTCTGGCCTCCGGTCACGCCGGCGCCCTGACGGAAAAGCAGAAGGACTATGTCCACGACATCATCTCTGCGTCGGACAAATTGGCCGAGGTCACCAGCGACATCCTCGATCTGGCGATGATCGATTCCGGCGCCATGCGACTGGAGCTCAGCCGGATCGATCTTTACGAGCTCCTCACGCGCGTCGCCGAGCCGCTGCGCAGGCATGCCGAGGGCCTCGACATCGCCTTTACGCTGGATTGCCCGCCGAACGCCGGAATGGTGATGGTGGATCAGAAGCGGATACGTCAGGTCGTCTTCAATCTGTTGTCCAACGCGTTCAAATATACGCCCCGGGGCGGCAGCATTACGCTCGGCGCTTCGATCGTCGGTAGCGACGTACAGATCTATGTTTCCGATACCGGGCCAGGCATTGCGCCGGACGTGAAGGCGAACGTATTCGAGCATTTCCAGGCGAAGGGCCAGGCTGGCCAGCGCCCCGGCGCCGGTTTGGGTCTCGCGCTGGTCAACCGTTTCGTCGAGCTGCATGACGGCTGGGTGGAAATCGAAAGCGGAGCGAACAGCGGGACGGTCGTGCGCTGCCACTTGCCGCGCCGAACCTCCGACGGCGAAGCCCCGCAGACGGGGGTCGAGCGCGTCGCTTGATCGCGACCGTTCTTCCGGAAACCTAGAGCGGCGTGCGTTCCGATGGAATCGCCGCGCCGCTCCAGATTATTGGTTTGGAGCAACTTTCCGCGCGCAAGTGGTATCCACTTGCTTGCCCGTTGCTCTAGTGCTGGCTCTTCGGCATCCGGACGACGAGGCCGTCGAGTTCCTCGGTGACCTTGATCTGGCAGGACAGCCGGCTATTCGGCTCAAGGTCCTGTGCGAAATCGAGCATCGTCTCTTCCATGTCCTGCTTGGGCGGCATCTTCGCCTCCCAGGCAGTGTCCACGTAGACGTGGCAGGTGGCACAGGCGCAGGCGCCGCCGCAGTCCGCGTCGATGCCGGGGATCAGATTCTTGACCGCACCTTCCATCACGGACCAGCCGGCGGGCACATCCACTTCGTGTTCTTTTCCGTTATGCTCGATGTACTTGATCTTGGGCATATTGCGTCCTCGATAAGCCGTGCCGCAGCTCGGCCCTCTGTCTCCTATACGATGTTCTTCATGGCAATTGAGAGGTCCGCAAGCCGTTCGGCGGCGATCGGAGTCCCGTCCGCAATCAGCTTGCGTCCGACGATGTATTCGGGCGCGGCGTTTACCGCTTCCACGGCGGCGACCTTCCCGTCACGCAAGTGGAAGACCGCGAACTTCCGGCTCGCCGGATCGCCGCGGAGCACCAAGCGGTCTCCCGGCCGCGCCAGACCGGCAATCTGCATCTTGAGATCGTACTGGTCCGACCAGAACCACGGCACCTCACGATACGGTGTAGGCTTCCCGACCATCGCAAGCGCCGCGTGCTTGGCTTGGTCGATCGCGTTCTGCACGCATTCAAGACGGATCGGCTGACCATCCCGGCCATGATGGCGCGTACAGTCGCCGGCGGCGAAAATCATTGGGTCTGTGATGCTCGCGCAATACGTATCGACCACGATGCCGTCGTTGCAGGCCAGCCCCGCGCCAGAGGCCAACTCCACATTGGGCACTACGCCGATGCCGACCAATGCGATGTCGGCCGGATACTCCTGGCCGCCCGCCTGGACCGCTTGAAGGCGGCCCTGCCCTTCGAACGCGTGGACGCCGGTCTTGAGCAGGAAGCGGACACCGGCTTCCCGATGTTCCTTCTCGTAGAATTCCGAAAGCTGCGGCGACACGGCCCGGGCCATCAGCCGGTCCAGCGCTTCGAAGACGGTAACCTCTAGCCCGAGCTTCACCGCGACCGCGGCAACCTCGAGGCCGATATAACCGCCACCCACGACCGCAAGCCTCTTGCCCGGCGCGAGGGCCGGGCGAAGCAGATCGACGTCCGCGATGCTGCGCAGATAGTGAACGCCCGGAAGGTCCGCACCCGGAACCGTGATCTTGCGCACACGCGTACCGGTGGCGAGCAACAGCTTGTCATAGGGAAGAATGCGGCCATCGGAGAGCGCGACCGTCTTCGCGGCGCGGTCGACCGAGGTTGCCGAGGCGCCCAGCAGAAGCTCGCAGTTTGCCTCCGCGTAGAAGGCATCCGGCTTGAGAAACAACCTTTCGCGCTCCAGTTTGCCCGAGAGATAGGCCTTCGAGAGCGGCGGACGCTGGTAGGGAGGGAATGGCTCGTCGCCGACGACCGTGATCCGCCCGGCAAATCCCTCTGCCTTGAGCGTCGCAATGGCCTGTGCGGCGGCCTGGCCAGCGCCGATAATGAGAACTCTTTCCGACATGCCTCTACAATCCGGGAAGGTTCCCGACGCGCCCGGGTTCGGGACCGTTCGGTACCATGTCCGACGGTGGGCCCGGAATCAACGGTTGCCCGCCGCGTTGAGGACGGCACGCGGCCCGGCTAAAAGGGCTCCAGATGAACAACGATATCAAGGAATTCTCTCTAACCGTCCCGCTTGCGGACCAAGCGGCGACCGAGGCCTTGGGCGCGCGGATTGCCGCAGGGATCGGGCCGGGCGACACGGTCGCGCTGGAGGGGGACCTTGGGGCCGGAAAGACCACGCTCGCCCGCGCGATTCTGCGAGCGCTGGGCGTCACGGGTGCGGTTCCCAGCCCGACCTTCACGCTGGTGCAGCACTATGAGACGGCGCGGTTGCCGGTCAGCCATTATGATCTATATCGAATCGAGCAGGCCGAGGAACTCGACGAGCTGGGGCTGGAGGAGGCGCTGGCAAATGGTGCCCTCCTGATCGAATGGCCGGAACGAGCCGGAAACCGCTTGCCCCCGGACGCGCTCCAGGTCTCCTTGGCGATGGACAGGCAGCAGCGTGTGGCGACGCTGCGCGGCCCCGGGCGTTGGGCGCCGGCATTTTCGGAGAACGCACTTGACGCAAGCTGAGCGCAGCGAAGCCATCCAGACATTCCTGAAAGAGGCCGGGTGGGGCGATGCGACCCTGGCCCCGCTGCCGGGCGACGCATCCACGAGGCGGTATCTGCGCGTGGCGCAAGGCGGACGCGCAGCGATGCTCATGGATCAGCCGAAGCACGCTGAGAGCCCGCAATGTCCGCCGGATGCCACACCCGAGCAGCGAAGGGTACTTGGCTACAACGCGATGGCACGGCTGGCCGCAGGCGATGTTGCGCGGTTTGTCGCGGTGGCCCGCTGTCTGCGCGCGCGCGGACTTTCCGCGCCGGAAATCTACCATGCCGATCCGGACGCCGGCTTTGCATTGATCGAGGACCTCGGTGACGATCTCTATGCCGATGTTCTCACGCGTGGCGGCAGCGAACGCGATCTCTACGCGGCGGCCGTGGACGTTCTGTCTGAACTCCATGCAGATGCGGCGCCTGACC
>Ga0153916_10001748_pt1 | contig 15764 bp, 15 predicted proteins | sample Opewatmetagenome_FD_109642 | JGI IMG/M metagenome (GOLD analysis project Ga0153916, IMG submission 109642) | Freshwater wetland microbial communities from Ohio, USA - Open water 3 Core 3 Depth 4 metaG | ecosystem: Environmental > Aquatic > Freshwater > Wetlands | place: USA: Ohio, Lake Erie...
GAGATGCGAGCTTCGAATTGCTTGTCGCCGACATAATGGACGATGATGCCGGTGGCGTCTTGGAAAGCCTGCCAGCCAGCGGCCATCTTCAGGTCGTCAGGGTTGGTCTGTGTACCATCCACGACCACAATTTTGCCTTTGAATTCTCCAGCAAGGGCTCTCTCCAGGAATCCACCGGGAGCACCAACGATTTTGCCGAAATCATAAGGCACGGCGGTCGGAGCGGCTGCTACGGTTGCTGGGGGCTCCGCAGTCGGTGCTGCGACTTCAACGGTTTGGATCACCGTCTGGGTCTGGATCTCTTTGACCACCTGGGTCTGCACAACTTCAACAGTCTGGATAATGGTCTCTGGAGTCGGTGTTGCGCAGGCTGCCAGCATCATGGAAAATGCGATGATCAAACAAATAATCTTAAATGAGCCTTTCATGTGCTTCTCCTTCTATTATCAAATTGAATTGGATAGGTAAATTACGGAAGCAAGTATTCTTTTTATAGGCAAATTTGGGAAATGGCACCTCCTATCGGGTTTTATCAGACCGTATCGTCTAAAAAACAAGCTCACGCTCATTTATAGTAAAAGGAAGCTGCATGAGTTGGATGAAACGCGCCGGATCAACCAACCGAGAAAAGTGCAACTCAACCGCTATGTGCCCTGATTCATCCAGGTGATGGCAAATGTTGGGCTACCACTCCTATTCGACTACATCCAGGTCAATGAAACCATAACATAAATTATAGAATGAATTGCAATAATAATCAATATGATTATTTGTTTAGAACGATTATTAATGAATTATTATTAAGTAGTTTACACTCGGCTGAAAAGCCTGTATCATGAATTTAATATTGGGAGCGCTCCCAATTATTATAACATTTTTTTACTCATTATTTCAACTCCTGAGTTGTCAAGTGTCAGTTTAACTTTGGAAGACGTTGCAAAGCGGGCTGGTGTATCCCGTTCCACTGTCTCACGTGTAATAAACGATCACCCTAATATAAGGGAGAATGCCCGGAGGCGTGTATCAAAAGTGATCCAAAAGACCGTCTATAGTCCCCACGCCGCAGCCCGGACGCTTGCCTCTTTCAACCATCAAAGTTGCACTTGTGAGTTGAATCTACTAACCATATATAGGACATAAAAGACTGCTAAGCTCCATATGCATTGGTAATTACTCACCCATCCCCCCTTTATCCCCCCTTCCCAAAGTTTTGGGAAGGGGGGAAAGAGGCCGGAAAACAGGAATCCGCAGGGAAAACCACCTGCGGATTCCTGTTTTCCGATTATCCTCATTCAAACTTATGCAGGTGTGATGAAAATTATGGGTTGGTTAGTAAGTACATGTACTTTATGGAACATCCGTTCTAAGACTCTTAATCAGTTGGTTGAGCGTTCGAGCCGTTCCAACCTACTTATCATGTAAAAAATGCGAAAAATAGATATTTCACCCTCAGGACAGGGCTACGGGTCACCTTTCCTTGCTTCATACCGATGCATATCGGGTACACTGCGTGTACAATTCGGGTAAAGATATGCTCGAACAGTATGGAGATTTTGGTACAAAATAGACGTAATAGACGGCTTTTTCCCCCTTTTCCCCTACCTGCTTATCTATTCCACTGAAGAAGCCGCGGGTTCGAATCCCGCCAGGTCCACATGATATTGTACATTTTCCCCTATTGCAGGCTGATCAACCGTCCTGTCTTTTTTGAATTTATCCCACTATGGTGCGGTTGGGGAAGGGATAACGGGGATAGATTATGTGCCAGATCACCTCTCTCTTTATGGATTTTCCAAATGCTGCTCTCATGCATGACTCTACCAAGATCTCTCGTTGTAACTTCCCTGACTGAAAAGGTATGGACATAATAACCACACGCGAATCCAGCAGTAAAATGCTACTCATGTGTGGAAATTAGTCTACTAACGTGAAATCCAACGCTATTAAGCGCTCCGCATTATTCGGTTATTTAGATCATACCAACCAAATCTGGATTGTCAAGGAATTTTTAGTAAGTATTTTATTCGGTATAGAATATCAGAAAAATCAAGCCGAATAACATCATAGCTGACAAATTGGTGAATCATACATTCCCTCTATTTATCTATTTTTTTTATAAATCCATCTTATTTGTGTGTCGAGTGCTGGATTAATAGATTCTCATCACACTCAAACAGATAGTGAAATGAACACCACATCTTAAAAGCATAAGAAGATGTATAATATTCCGGTCATTCAGGTTCGAGCTCTTGTATTTCACCTGATAAATTCTTATTTATCACTACAAGTCAGTAAAAAAACCTATACAAATCTAAAAGGAGAATGTTTATGCTACACAAAAGGTCGTTGTACGCCCTCTTTGCAATCCTGATTCTTACCAGCATGCTGGCAGCTTGTGCGAAGACCACCACCGAGCCAACCACTCAGATCCCCGTTGTACCAGAAACCCAGGCTCCAGTCACTGTACAAACCGAAGCCCCCGTGGTACAGGAGACACAAGCTCCGGTAACCACAGAAGCTACCACCACTGGAGGTGGGATTCTCACCGTGGGAATCGCCACCGAGCCTGAGACGCTGGACCCCGGTGATGCGGTTTACATCCCCGAGCAGTTTGTATTGATCAGCTTGTTTGATTCGCTGTTATCAATGGCTCCGGATAATTCACTTCACCCAGGTCTGGCACTTTCTTGGGAGCCGAATGCTGAATACAGTGAATTTACTTTCGAATTGCGCCAGGATGTCACCTTTCACGATGGAACCCCCCTCACAGCCGAAGCAGTTAAAGCCTCCTTTGATCATATCAAAAATGACGTGTTGACATCGGGTGGCAAGGATCTCCTGGATAGTCATGGTTATGTGGAGACTGTAGTAGTGGACGATTACATCGCAACTATTAAGTTTAACGCCCCCTACCCCACATTTCTGCGGGATGCTGCCCGTCAGTGGTTAAGCATCTCATCACCTACCGCTCTGCAGAAGTATGGATCAGAGTATGGAAGGCACCCCGTCGGTACGGGTCCGTTCCGGTTTGTAAAGTGGGACGTCCAATCACAGATTGTGGTCGAACGTAACCCCGATTACGCCTGGGCACCCGAGTTTACTCATCCGGGGCCAGCCTCTCTTGAACAGATCATCTATCGCATTCTGCCGGATGCTGCTACCCGTCTGACCGCCTTACAAACTGGTGAGATCCTGGTGGCAGAGGAACCTCCAGCTTTAGATGCACTTGACCTGGTCGATCAGGGGTTAGCCGTGGTAAAGACCTTCACTTCACCCGGACTACCGTCCCACCAAATGATCAACACAACCAAAGTACCCACCGATGACATCAACGTCCGCAAAGCAATGATCCTATCTGTCAACCAGGAAGAGCTAGTGCAGACTGCATTCCGCAGCCTGGGAGTTCCAGCACATAACATTGTTTCACCCACCACATGGTCTTATAATCCCGCAGCAGCAGAGCTTTACCGCTACGACCCCGAGGAAGCTGCCCGATTGTTGGAAGAATCCGGCTGGGTGGACTCTAACAATGATGGCATTCGTGAGAAGGAAGGGCAGAACTTGCATATACGATATTTATCCATCCCCTCCTGGGAAGAAGCCTTTAATGAACTCCTGGCTGGTTATTTGCAAGCGACAGGATTCGAGGTTGAGATGGTGATCGTGGATGATGCAGGTGCAGTCTCTGAAGCACTGACGGGCAACTTCAATATGATCAACATGGGCTGGGTCAAAGCAGATCCATCCCCGATGCGCATCCTATTCGACTCTGCTAATATCGAAGGTGGTATGGCTTATACCCACTTCAACAGCCCTGAGCTAGATAAGCTGCTCGCGGATGCTGACTCTCAAACAGACGAAACAATCCGTGCTAAGGATTATGAAGACGCCCAGATGATCGTTATGGAAAATGCCCTAGTCATCCCATTATTCTGCTACAACCGCGTTTACCTGATGACCGCCGCGGTGCAGAATTTTACTTTCGACATGGAAGGTTACCCGTTTCTGTATGATGTGTCATTGGCACCATAAGTTGCCTTTTGGCGGAGAGCCGAGCCTCTTAACCAGCACATGTACAGTTATCTTGTTCGAAGGATCATAACCTCCATTTTGGTCTTGTTTGGCGTCTCGCTCCTGGTGTTTTCGATCATCCACCTGGTACCTGGCGATCCCGTTACCGCGATGCTCGGACGCCAAAATATGAACGCAGAAACCGTTGCCCAGCTGCGCCAGCAGCTGGGCTTTGACGACCCCATCCCAATTCAGTACTGGCACTATCTGACGAAAGCTCTCCAGGGTAATTTGGGCAGCTCCATCCGTAATTACATCCCTGTATCCGACGCCATCGCTGAACAGCTCCCCAGCACTATTTTTTTAGCTTTTTCTGCACTGATTGTGGCATTGGTGGTCGGGTTTTTCTTGGGATTAGTGGCAGCGCTCAACCAGGGTTCCTGGTTGGATACCCTTGCCATGGGGGTCTCCGTTAGTGGTCTATCCATTCCCACCTTCTGGTTGGGTTTGCTTTTGATTCTGTTTTTCTCGGTAAGGCTGGGCTGGTTCCCAAGCATATCGGATAGCAATAATGCCAGCGCTTTGCTGCTCCCTGCTTTCACCCTCGGGCTCCCTGAAGCTGCTGTTGTATCACGGATGGTGCGGGCGAGCATGCTGGATGTGCTGAGCAAGGAATATATCACCGCCGCCCGTGCCAAGGGAGTCTCCCAAGCTGCCGTGGTGTTCAAACATGCCTTGCGTAATGCGCTCATCCCAGTGGTCACCTTTGTGGGACTGCAGATGGCTTATCTGCTGGCGGGATCCACCGTAGTGGAATCGATCTTCGCCCGCCAGGGAATTGGCAGGTTGGCGGTGCGTGCCATCTCATCGCGTGACTATCCCATGGTCCAGGGTGTGGTGCTGGTCATCTCGGTGCTATACGTGTTCATCAACACCATTACCGATATTACCTACGTCTTCCTCAACCCTAAGATTCGGCTGAAATGACTAGCCAAGTTTTCGCCCAACCCTATTCACGTCGTAACTCGCTTGGCTGGCGCCTGGTGTTGCGTATCCTGCGGAATCGTAGCGCTAATGTTGGAATGATCATCCTGGGTATCCTTATCATCGGCTGTCTGGCTGCCCCATTACTCACCAGCAGGAACCCCAATGCTATCAGCCCAACTAACGCACTTCAAGCACCAAGTGTAACCTACCCGATGGGAACAGATAACACCGGACGGGATATCTTCACCCGTTTCTTGTATGGTGGGCGTCTCTCACTTCAGGTGGGAATCGTTGCGGTGACGATCGGTTCACTGGTTGGTGTGATTTCAGGTCTGATCGCTGGTTACTTCGGCGGTTGGGTGGATTCAGCTTTCTCATGGATCACCGAGGTGCTGCTTGCCTTCCCCGACTTGTTGCTGGCGCTGGCGGTGATCGCCATCCTGGGTCCAGGCATAACCAATGCCATGATTGCGGTGGGGATTTCGTTCATGCCATCATTCATGCGATTGTCGCGCAGCAGTGTACTTTCCATTCGTGAGATGGAATACATCGAGGCCGCCCGGGCTCTGGGAGGTTCCAACATAAGGATCCTCTTCAGGCACGTGCTGCCCAATGCCTTGCGCACATTGCTGGTTTTAGCGACTCTTGGCATCGGCAATGCCATCCTGGCTGGGGCAGCCCTGAGCTTTTTAGGTCTAGGCGCACAACCGCCTTCCCCCGAATGGGGTGCCATGCTGAACGCCGGTCAAAAATATGTCCGCCAGGCCTGGTGGCTGACAGTGTTCCCGGGCATAGGTATCTTCCTGACCATCCTGTCGATTAACTTGATTGGTGATGCCATCAGCGACGCGGTCGTGGGTGCCACACCAAAGAAGAAATGAGTAATATGAGTGACCAAGCTTACCAAAGGTTAGCCGGGCAGGCAGCCATTATCACGGGGGCAAACACGGAAGTCGCGGCGTGCATCGCCCTGGCATTGGCAAAGCAGGGGGTGCAGATGTGTCTGGTTGGCAGCCAACCTGATCTGCTGGAGATTGCTACCCATGCTGTGCAGAGTGCTGGTGGCATATCGTTCTCAGTGCTTTCGGACCTTGAAACCATAGAACAAGCCGAATCGGTAGTCGCACAGACTCGCCAAAAGCTCGGCCGGCTGGATATGCTGTTGCTCGTCTCGCCCATGTGGGGTGGAGGATGGATACACGAGCATGCAGTGAAAACATGGGACACGGTGGTATCAGCCAACCTGCGCCAGGCTTTTTTAATGGCAAGGGTGGTTCTACCCATCCTACGAGCACAAAATTACGGGGAAGTAATGGCGATTGGCTCGGATTCAGGGTTGGGATACTACCCTCAGGACGGTGCTTACGGGGTGGCGATGCACGGATTAATTGCGCTCATGGAGCTTATCCGAGTGGAGAATCAGGAACAAGGGATTCGGACGCATATCCTCTGCCCGGGTGTAGCTTCCACATGTGACGTCGATGCTGAAGGCAAACCGAACCTCACCGCAATGGAGGTAGCTGATTGGGTGGTCTGGTTACTAACCCGACCAATGCATTTACGACCCAATGGACCGATCCTGATCTGATTTAGCTAATTGGCTATATAAGGGTAAAGAATAATTCGTATCCACCGGTAGTAAATTAAACAGTAAGGCTGTTCAGTTATAAAATGGGGGAAGAAAATGTCCTATAATTATATTTACGGGTAGTATCAATTATCTGATATGAAAATCATTATCCTATCTTTTGGTTTGGTCCTGCTACTGGTTGGGTGTTTAGCTCAACCGACGCAACAGTATACCCTGACCGTCATGGTAGCTACCCGCATACCCCAACTCGTGGGATCGATGACACCTTCTCAGACATCATCACCTGCTGCACCGCCAACGCAAATTCCTGCTGCAACGAAGGAAGCCACTCTACCCCGCACACCTATTCCCTCCCCCACCCCGAACCTGCCGGCCACCGTTATCGCTATTCAACAACCAAGACTATACGCATCGTATCCCTCACCGGATGGCAAGTGGCGCACGGAAATTATCATCTACGATTGTATCAAGATGCCTGGCAGAGACGAAGCGGGTGGTGACGAGAATGCATATGAAAAGCTTATGATAATAAATCTGGCTAGTGGCGAAGAGCATCTGGCTGATGAGCAGCTGCAATATTGCGGGGGTGTGGGGGCATTTGGTATGGAAGGATTATTTTGGTCACCAAACAGTCGGTATTTTTACTATACAACTGCACGTGAGGGCAGTCCAGATGGATGTGGAGTATATTGGATCCCTCCGTTCTTACGCTTGGATGTAACTGATCTCAGCACAACCTACCTTGGTGGAGGTCCACTTTCGCCGGATGGGACAAAGATAGCCACATGGCAGTGGCAGCTCCAGGAGCAGATAAACGAATTAATGGTCTGGGACATAAATTATGACAAGATTGCCCGACTGCCTGCATATTCTAATATAGCCGAGACTGGATCGATAGCATGGTCTCCCGATAGTCAGACTCTAGCATATATCCAGGTAGAATCCATTTGTCCAATTTCTGGTAAATCCTACCTTGTTCTGGTGGACTTAATCAATCAAGAGGAACGCTTATTGCTCGAGTCTGAAAGTCCTACATTTGGTAGTGTTGAATGGAAGACCATAAATGAATTGAATTTATTTGAGGCAAATGGAAAGGAATGGCGCTACGACTTCCTTACAAATGAGCTAACACAAGTACCTTAAGGTCTTTTATTCTTGAAAAGTTCATTCCAGGCTAAATTGGATGAACACATACCAAAATGGAGGGAATAAGATGATTGGAGATTGGATTGATAAGGTTAATTATCCTCAATTGCCTGCCATGACCGATAATGAGCTGGTATCCTTCTTCGAGCAAGCTCAATTCGCCAGATTAGGAACTTTAAACATGGACGGAAGTATCCACATCGCCCCAATCTTTTTCAAGTATAAAAACGGTCAGATTATCATGGCTACTCAGGGACCCAGTCGAAAAATCAGAAACATCAAACGCAACCCGAATGTAACTGTCCTGATAGACAAAACTGAGGTGCCCTTCAAGGGTGCATTGATTTATGGTAAGGCGGAATTAGATTATGAAGACGTCGTCACAAAACGCATTGGTATCTTCGAAAGGAGGCTATCCCAAGAAGACGCTAAGATGTACGCCACAAGGTTATCAGCAAAGTGGCAATGTGTAATCATACGGATCACGCCAGTGCACATTGCATCCTTTGACTACTCTAAATGCTAATCCTTGACCTTTGAAAGACAAACGTACCGGAGGTATTACCTCAATAAGGTAATAAGGGTTGAGCAATGAACTTCATAGATCCCAAAATAATTGCCCTGCAATTTAATGAATACATCAACCACCAAAACGACACAGGATTTCCGACCACATTACGGAAAGTCACCGGTTTATAAATCGAGTAGGAAAGGTGGTTAGAGGGAAAGTTAACATGCCGAATGGCTGGATCAGGTTTTTCGAGCTATTTCCTGAGTATCGGAATACAATCAAATGGGTTGAATCTCAGGGGAATCATGTCATTCTCTATGCTTCTGCTATTTGGAAGAATGGAAATGCCCCCGATTATGCCATCTAGACAGTTAAGATCGAGAATTGGTTGGTTGCTGAGTAGCGAATTTATGATGATACAGAAGATAATAAGAAGAAATACAACTTAATCGAATAGCTAAGAAATAAACAGCCTCATAACGATGATGGATTAATAAATAAGGAAATTTATGACTACGAAACCCGAAAACCAACAATCCAGTGATAAGCAAAATGTAGCAAAAGGCATTGCTGCCCGCACTGGGCAGATTCTAATCATGTTTCTCGTCATGGGTTTGGAGCTGTTCCTGGGGTCGGGCAAGCTCAATTGGAGCTGGGCCTGGGTCTTCCTGGGTATCGGCTTTCTGAGCGTTGCTATAAATGCAGTTTTCATGTTGCGCTCCAGCCCAGAGACGGTGGCTGAACGCGGTCGACCCAAAGAAGTGAAAGATTGGGATAAGCTGGTGGGAGGAGCCTGGCTGATTGGACAGTATTTCCTGGTGCCAATCATAGCCGCCCTGGACATCCGCTTTGGCTGGTCCAGGGAACTATCCACCGCGTGGCACGTGCTCGGGGCAGCAATCTATGGCTTGAGCCTGGGGCTAACGAGTTGGGCGATGATTACCAATGCGTATTTCTCCACCGCTGTACGCATCCAGACCGACCGCGGTCAGCAGGTGTGCACTACTGGACCCTACCGCTACGTGAGACATCCCGGGTATGTGGGGTTCTTCTTCCAGGCACTGAGTGTGCCGATCCTGCTGGGGTCACTTTGGGCGCTGCTGTTCGCCATTCCAGCCGGAGTGTTGATGATCATCCGTACTTCCATTGAAGATCGCATGTTGCAAAAGGAGCTGGTAGGATACAAGGAGTATGCCCGAGAGGTGAAGTACCGGCTGTTACCTGGGATTTGGTAGATTTAGTGGGAAAGGACAGTGATTATTTGTAACGTCTGGAATAAAATGCTGTATTGCCGATCCCATTATAGTTTAAATTGAGCTGGAATCATAAATTTATATACTTATTTCATTTGGAGGCATTATGTCTGACCCACGCGTAAGTAAACTCGCAAAAGTGCTGGTCAATTATTCGCTTGGCATTAAACCCGGACAGAAATTGCACATTTCAACCAGCCCGATCGCAAAAGAACTGGCCCTGGCTGTGTTTGAAGAAGCCATCAATGCCGGCGCACATATATCTGTGGAACAACCTCTCCAAGAAGTCTCGGAGATATTTTATAAATTTGCCTCAGATGAGCAGCTGGATTTTATCTCCCCGGTCGAAAAACTTATTACCGAGACGTTCGATGCCGAGTTGACGATTGATGCATCGCCAAACCGCCGATTGCTAAGTGGGGTTGATCCTAAACGAATAGCACGCAGTCAAAAAGCGAGGGCTGAGCTCATGAAAACCTTCCTGGAACGCACCGCTCGAGAAGAATTTCATTGGTGCATTACCGTTTACCCAAATAATGCCAATGCGCAAGATGCGGATATGTCATTAAGGGATTACACCGAGTTCGTCTTTGCTGCAGATATGCTAAACGAGGATAATCCAGCATTGTTTTGGCAGGAGCTAGGTAAACGTCAAAAAATTCTAGTTGATTGGCTTAAAGGGCGAAACAGCGCAGTATTAAAAGGGGCAAATATCGACCTGACCTTATCAATCAAAGATAGAACATTTATCAGCGCAGATGGAAAATATAATTTTCCGGATGGTGAGATATTTACCGGACCAGTTGAAAATTCTGCCAATGGCTGGGTGCGTTTTAAGTACCCAGCGATCTATTTGGGGCAAGAAATAACGGACATTGAACTCTGGTTCGAAAATGGGAAGGTGGTGAAGGAAAAGGCCAACAAAAACCAGGAACTATTGGTATCCACCCTCAATACGGATGATGGGGCACGTTTCTTGGGTGAGCTGGGTATCGGCACCAATTATGGGATCACGAAATTCACAAAAGACATGTTATTCGATGAAAAAATCGGTGGCACGATGCATTTTGCATTAGGGGCGAGTTACCCAGAGACGGGCGGTAAGAATGAATCAGCAATGCATTGGGATATGCTTTGTGATATGGCTGAAAGTGAAGTGACCGTCGATAATGAATTATTCTATAAAGATGGGAAGCCAGTTATCGGGTAAATAATCCCCCCGCATCCACCGACCTTACGCTATTTACTTTAAAAATTCAAGCGAAAGGTTTTTACATAGTCGGGGTCGGTCTTCCCTTATGGTTCAGTTTTACGGGCATCGGGGGATTGAAGGTTATAGTGCTGGAGACCGGTACTTCAAACTATAATTAATCTGGAGGTGAAGTATGCGAACGATAAACATGCAAACCTGGTCACGGCGTGAGCACTTTAAAACCTTTAGCGCCTTCGACCACCCTCATTTTGGCATTTGCGTTAATGTAGACCTGACCTCATTTTATCCAATCGTGAAACTTGGCGGTCACTCAATCACTGTGGCTATCGTATATGTGCTCGCACGGGCAGCGAATGCGATCCCTGAGTTCCGATTTCGCATTCGAGAGGGAAAAGTGGTTGAGCACGATATCGTACACCCATCCTTTACCCTTCTTACAGATAAGGATCTATTCAGCTTCTGCATGTTAGATTATATAGACGATTTCTCGGAGTTTGCAGCCAATGCTGCAGGGAAGATTGCTTATGTGAAACAGCATCCCACCTTAAAAGACACCCCCGGGCAAGATAACTTATTATTCATGACTGCACTACCCTGGGTATCGTTCACGAGCTTCACGCATCCGATGAATTTACAACCAGCGGATTCTATACCTCGTTTCGCGTGGGGTAAGTTTTTCGAGGAAAACAAGCTGCGGAAAATGCCATTGGGTGTGCAAGCGCATCATGCACTTATGGATGGGATACATATGGGTAAGTACTATGCTTTAGTGCAAGATTGTTTTGATCATCCGGAGGCGATTCTGGGTAAGGCAGAGAATTGAGGTTTATCCGCATGGTCAGCGGATAAGGGCTTTACTGCTCATCACAATGCATAATTACTAAAATCAGCGCGATAATTGGGATGGCATTTTGCCTATCACACGACTACTGTTGAGCCGAATCCGTAGCAAGAGAACCGGACCCTATAACAGGGTCAGTGAACTCCTGTTACTGTTGTATTGGCTATGAAAGAAAGAGGTTTACATGCAAAATCCTATTCGTTCTGGATCAAGGCATTTTGCACTTCACCAATTAGCTGATGGCATGTTTACCGCGATTGCAGAAAATGGCGGTGCAGCCATCAGCAACTCAGGCATTATGGATTTAGGTGGAAAGATAATCGTCTATGACAGCTTCCTTACGCCCCAATCAGCAATGGATCTTCGGCAGATCACTGAAAATATGTTCGGGCAGACACCAGAGATAGTCGTCAACAGCCATTATCACAATGATCACATATGGGGCAACCAGGCATTTACACCCGAGACGCAAATCATCTCAAGTACCCGAACCCGCGAGCTCATCGAAACGGCTGGAAAGGAAGAAGTACAATGGTATTTAGCAAACTCCGCTCAAAAACTTGAGGAATTTCGGTCTCAATATCAGAATACACACGATGAACAAGAACGAGGTCAGCTTACCCTATGGATTGGTTACTATGAAGGTCTGGTTGAAGCGATGCCATACCTCTCAGTGCGTGTACCTTCCATCACCTTTAACGACCGACTTAATATTTATGGCTCCAAGCATTCTGCTGAATTAATCAATTTTGAATTCGCACACACAGAGAGCGACACAGTTCTCTATCTACCGAAGGCAGGCATTGTGTTAATGAGCGACCTGTTATTCGTCGATTGCCACCCATACCTTGCAGATGGCAACCCGCTAAAGCTTTTGAATGCATTAAATGTGTTGAAGCAACTAGATGCAACTTATTTCGTTCCTGGGCATGGGCCGGTCGGGACCATCGACGACCTCAAGCTTTTTATTGAGTATATCGAATTCTGTATGGAAACAGCTCAGATTCTTGTTAACGAAGGAAATACGAACGACGATCGGATAATGAAACTAAAGCTTCCCGAAAAGTATGTCCATTGGACAATGTCATCATTTTTTTATACTAATATTCGTTTCTTATGTCATCGTTTGAATTCAGCAAGCAGAGACTAGTTGATTTATTATCAATTCCACTATTTGCGCTACACAACAAGGCATTCTCGTCGGACATAGTACAGGTGAAACTAAGTGTGGCTGGCATCCTGGGTCACGAGAGGCAATATAATTACCAGGTAATGGACATTCATGCAGGTGAACAACCAGCTATTCTTTCCAGATGCGTCAACAAGGATATACATCCCTTGGGTGCAAGATTTGCTCGATCATTAAGCTAATAACTCGTTACAGTTTCCTAGAGAAACCTTTAGAATACTAATCCTTTATGCTCTTCTACTAATGTAAGAGACAATGAACCAAACCCCTTCCGAAGTAATTACAGCTACGCTAATTTTCATTGCATCTTGGCTGGTTATCGTGCTGGTGATCCTGCTAGCAGGCCGATATTATCCAGCTATTGGTAGGTTTAGAGATCGAATGGTCTCAAAATGGAAACCTGCACTTGCCATTTCCGGCTTATACATCCTCAGTACGGGATTAGGAGGCAGGGGCATCTTAAATCCGTATGTGCTTGCGATTTTCTGCCAGGTGCTGATAGGCTTGACCTTTGCCTCCAGTATTGAAGGATTTGAACCACTCCCGGTAGCCAATGCGATAATCCAACGCAATAAGGTCATTAGTCAAACACTTCTGCTGCTTGTAATTTCGATTTTGTCGGTTATACCAGCATTGCTGATTGGCACGATTGGATTGGATATTGGGAGACATATATTCAGTGAAGCCAACTATACACAGCAAGCTGCGTCCACCTTAACCTCGTTGGCACCCAACAAATGGAGTGTATTTTTCCTGCTTATGGCAGGTGCGGGCATCGCAGAAGAAACAACTTATCGGTTGGTCTGCCTGTCTTTGATTTGGAAACTCACCAAGCGAAGGAGATTAGCAATTCTCATTTCAGCCCTTCTTTTTGGTGCGTACCACCTAACACCGCTGAGTGGGATGTACCTCACCAATTGGCAATTCCCAATCTCTCAATTTATTGCCTCGACGCTTATCGGATTGGTCTGGGGTTACCTATTTGTTAAACGTGGCTTTGGGACCGCTGTGCTTGGACATACTTTAAGCGACTGGCTGCCAATGCTGTTATTTTCGGCATAGCTCCCTACTCCAACGGGTTGGTCTCTCTGTTTCACAAAGGAGCTCGACATGAAACGAAAGGCACTTGTGATAATCGGAATCGTGGTTGGTGTATTGGTACTCGCAGTCATCCTGATCTGGCCAGCCGCGCCGCTCTGGGCTCGATTGGGAGCGAAACCGATGTGCATCCAGGGTAGCTGGCCTGATATTAAATTAGTTACTTGCCCCCAAATAACGACGACTCGGGTTGAGATTACACCATTCCCTACTCTGACTGGGCAGACACCGATTCCGATCATCGTAGATGACGATGGCAGCCCTGATGGTGTCATCGCCCTGCTGTATTTCCTGAGTGACCCGCGTTACGATGTCCGGGCAGTCACGATATCGAACGGCGAAGCCCATCCCGACTTGTTTGCGCCTCAGATCATCAAGTTCCTCACGGGGCTGGAGATGGCTGATATCCCCGTCGGTGCAGGTAGAGTCACCCCGCTGGAAGGGAACAATGCGTTCCCAGACCCTTGGCGCCAAGCCAGCGACGGTTTCTGGCAGCTTGCCCTAACTCAGCCGGCCTCTTCCATTAAATCACACCCCGCAGCTGAGCTCATCGTGGAAATGCTATCCAATTCGACCTCTCCCATAATGATATTCATTAGTGGCACGCATACCAATCTGGCTGAAGCCCTACGCCTCGACCCAAGCATCCGGGAACACATTAGTGGGATTTATATAATGGGTGGAAGTATTTATGTCCCAGGGAATATCGAGAATGATTGGCCATCGATTAACAACCAAGTCGCGGAGTGGAACATCTGGGTTGATCCAATTGCAGCTGATGAAGTGTTCGCGTCTGGGCTGCCACTGCACCTCACCCCTCTCGATGCTACCACTCAAATCACCTGGACGGAAGCGGATGCACTCAGCTGGGCTAGCTCGGCAACATCTGAAGGTGGGTTTGCTGCCGACATCCTGAAATGGATGTTAAGCTCCTGGTCGACTGATAATGCATACATTTGGGACCTGGTAGCCGCGGCAATCATGACCGACCAAAGACTATGCCCTGAAATCCCACTCGCCCTGGATGTGGTCGTCGAAGCTGGCTCTGAGCAGGGTCGCACTGTCGTCGGGGATGGTGCTGTAAACACCCTGGTCTGCCTGGAGCCGGATATGGCACAGGTCAAGCTAAAAGTTGCTGACATCCTGGTTCGATGATCGGTACCATAACAGTGCCACTCCTATGCAAAAATTATTCACAATTAACGACTAAATCGTATCCACACCCCATTGGTAAACTTATGAGGCGATCAAATTTCACTAGGAGCAAGTTGGCTCTCAAAGGCAGATAATGATGAAAAAATTATTAGGATTAAAACCTCTATGGATATTCGGAATCTTCATCCTTGTCGACATCATCTGTATAGGTATGGGGATGGGTCTGCCCATCTTCTGCATCCTGTTCGGCTTTCCCGTCGGATGGTTTGCGGCTAAATATATCACTGCTACGCTCACACCAGTGCCGCAGGTATTTCGGAGGGTGCTCTTGTATGCCACGCTGACAGCAATAGTCACCCTGCTTGGGATGATCTTGATATGGGGTCCGACGATCTCATTTTTATTTGATCCTTCAAGAGACCTGGCCAATACAGGAGTCCCGATGATCCTCTATGAGCCCTTGGCGAGTTTCATCGGCTGGCTCGTATTGATGATCGTGATTTCCCCGTTCCTACAATTATTAACCACCCTTTTTGGCTCGTACCTGGCACTCTTGAGCTGGCTGAATGAAGGAGCAAAGGGTCCGGTCCTTATGCCTTAAATATTGTGGTTCGGGGTTGTAATTGTATGCAAGCAGGAAAATGAAGTCTTGCCCGTTTCTCTATAAGCAAGCCATGAAATCATAAGATATCACCTGATAATCGTGCATAGCATATACTATCTGATTTTCACAAAGATACTCGGAGCTCAGGATGACAAAATCGGAAGA
>Ga0153916_10001749_pt1 | contig 15757 bp, 25 predicted proteins | sample Opewatmetagenome_FD_109642 | JGI IMG/M metagenome (GOLD analysis project Ga0153916, IMG submission 109642) | Freshwater wetland microbial communities from Ohio, USA - Open water 3 Core 3 Depth 4 metaG | ecosystem: Environmental > Aquatic > Freshwater > Wetlands | place: USA: Ohio, Lake Erie...
CAATTAAGTGCGCTAATCATGTTGGGTGCGTCGTATCAAGAATTATGTATGTGGATGGCGCTATGTATATAGTATGTTCTGACGGATCATACAGAAAATTAAATAAGGGCGTAGTTTAAAATGTTCATCACAACCATAGCCCCACTGCTTTTAACCGCAATGCTTCTAATAGTCATTGCTCCCATCGCTATAGAAATCATCACGGAGATTTTACAAAATGAAAAAATTTAATCTACAGGAAGCGTTCCTGCCAGTTGAAATTGCTACTTCCGCTGTAATTACGCGCAACGGTCATAAAGTGCGAATCACTGGATACAATCAATGCGCTTCCAGGGAAATGCGCGTTTCAGGTGTCGTAGAAATTAACGGTGATTGGAAGTCACACAATTGGGATGTGGAAGGGAATTATGACTTTTCTAAACCTCACCCAATGGACTTATTTATGGTTGATGAAAATGATGATACGGTAACCTTCACCGCCGATGAAATTAACTTTATATTGGAGTTGATCTTGCGGGCGTCTGATGGGATTTTATTAAATAAATCTATCAAGGCTCAATTGGCACTTGCTATGATAACTATTAAAATTTCTGAGGGTAAACAAAATGTCAATTCTCACTGAAATTAAAAAATACGTGTCAAAGCGCAAGATACATAAGCTTAACACGCACGCTCAAAATTATGAGCATGCATCAATAGCGCTACAGCGTGAAGCTGTAATGTATCAAGAAAAGGCTCTAAGCCTTCGCATTGAAGCTGCCGCTCTAAGCCGTCAGACTGCAAAGATTGTAAGAAAAAAATAACCACAACATCTTGTGCAACCACAACTAAAAACCACTACATATAGTGGTTTTTTTTTCGTCCAATAACAACACACCGCTACTAGTGTTATGTCAACACCGAAACCACAATATATGGGGCTTGCGCACCCCTACCCTTGAGCGTAAATTCAACACCCTGGCTCGACGGGGTATCATGTGGCAATCAAACTAAAAACGGTAGGTGAGTATAAGCGGGCTATTAAGGCTTTGCGGCATTATGCCGGAGGCTTTGAAGCTGCTGACGGCTTTGATCTGCGTCACCTTAACGATGAGTACCATAACCCCTTAACGCGCTCTCAGAAGGCCAAGGTTGCGCGCTATTATGATGTTCTACAGCGCCACGCCGGATATAAAGGAACTACCTTCCAACAGTTCCGTGACCCCAAGAAGCTGGCAAGCGCGCAGCATGCTATGGGCATGCCAACACGACAAACATGGCGCGGGGTATTTGTCCCCATGCCGAGCGAAAATACTCCCGTTAAGCTGGTTAATCATCGGGGAATGTGGGTTATTGAATATTGGGAGCAGGGAGTCGATACAATTTTTGTTCCGTTTGATCAGGAGTTATTCGCGCAATATGATATAGAGTATGTCCGCAAGCTTTTTGAAAACGCTCCAGCGCATTATTTATATAATTTGGACATGGGGCATGGTAGAAATCGGTGGAAAGCTGGCGGTAATTTAAATCAGATGCTTGATGATCTGTCAAGGATTGTATTTAAGTATGGTACATATTATGATTTTGTGATGGGCGTCCACGTTTATCGCGGCGGATTACAGGCATTTAATAAATTAAAGACAGAGCATTTCAAGACAGAAAAAATACGGCGCGTTACTCAAGAGCAGGTAAAGAAAATTATACGCAAGGAACGGAGAAGGTTGCATGATTATGAAGAGTATTTACGATTAGTTAAAAAGTTTTCAAACAAGTAAATTTCCTGAGGGGGAACTATGTCATATCCGCACCGATGTTTAATATGCAATGCGCGCCGCTCATTGTGTCGTAAGTTATCAGAATACACCATAGTCCCAAGGTGCAAAACATGCGGAAGCCGCAATTACTATCTGGACAAGTGGCGCATGAAAAATGAAATGGGCATTAAGCCATCATGCGATTGTGGCGCGTACCACTTTAGGCATCGTAAAGGCTCCGGCTATTGTTATCACCGCCAAGGTGCGGAGCAACGCGACATAGAACGCCGCGCATAATGGCAAAGAAAAAACAGCCCCCAAAATTCGCTGTCCTGGACGCCGAAACTGACCCATTCCTTTTTGGTAGAGTCCCGAAGCCCTTCATATGGGGATATTTCGACGGCCTAAACTTTAAAACTTTTCTAACGACTGAAGCGTTTATTGAGCATATCAGCAAAATAAAAATAACGATCTACGCGCACAACGGCGGAAAATTCGACTATATGTTTTTGCTTGACTATGTCAATGCTTTTGAAAAGCCAACAATTATCAACAATCGACTTTCAAAGTTAAGAATCGGAAAATGTACGCTTGTTGATAGCTACAATATTTTGCCCATCGCGTTAGCTGACTATCAAAAAGATGAAATAGACTATTCAAAATTTGAAGCGAAGAGGCGGCGCTTTCATATGGAGGAAATAACGGACTATCTTCGCTCCGACTGCGTTTATTTATACGATCTTGTGAAGCGCTACCGCGATGAATACGGTGCTGACTTGACCCAGGCTAGCGGCGCTATGAAAACATATCAAACCATGCGCGGCGATAAAGCGCCCAGGCATAATGACGCTGCCATGTTTGGGCTATTTAAAAAGTATTATCATGGTGGGCGGGTACAGTGCTTCAAGACGGGCATTATAGAAGAGGATTTTAGCGTATACGACATTAACAGCGCTTACCCGTTCGCCATGATGTACAGACACCCTTATGGCCTTGACTTCGTTTACGGTGACAGAGAGATACCATTCAGCGACACCGAGCGCGTATTTTATAGGCTTGAGTGTGTAAGCAGGGGGGCATTCCCATACCGCGAAAAGCCGACATCCGGCCTATCGTTTCCCGACGATGAACAGATTCGCGAATATTACATAACAGATTGGGAATACTGGACAGCAAAAAATGCAAAGTTGATTAAGAATATTAGGATATTAGAATGTGTCATATTTCCAACCACAACGGATTTTTCCGAGTATGTCACAAAGTTTTATAACGGGCGAAAACAGGCAAAACTGGATAATGATTTGGCGCTTGATCTGTTATATAAATTTCGCCTCAATTCGCTATATGGGAAATTTGGGAGCGATTATAGAAAATATGAAAACTACATTATTTTGCCCAAGGATTTCGAGTCTGAGGAGTGGGATAAGATAGACGATTTTGGAAAAGATAATGCTCTGCTTTCCTGCCCGCTTAATGAAGACGAAATGAAATTTTATAACGTTGCCACGGCGGCGAGTATTACCGGCTTCGTTCGCGCCTATCTGCTCGCAGCTATTGTTAACGTCGGTTTTAACAATATGCTGTACTGCGACACGGATAGCCTGTCAACAAAGTCAGGCAAGGGGCTGAACATCGGCAAACATCTGGGGGCGTGGAAAGACGAGGGGCAATTTGTCAAGGCGGGAATTGCTGGCAAGAAGTTATATATTTTCAAGCCGCGAAAGGGTAAATGTAAGACGGCTAGCAAAGGAGTGCGCCTGACAGATGCACAATTATGGAAAGTATGCAAGGGGGGAGAGGTGACACACAAAAAAGATTCACCTAGTTTTTCCGTCACAGGGAGGGCGAGATTTACAGAGCGAAGAATAAAAATGATTGTTTGATTAAATTTATGTTGCAAAATATTTTAATCATGATATTATTTGTTTGCGCAATTTTGCGCTAACATTTGAAGGGAATCACAAAATGGCAACTCTATTAAAAAAACTCAGCGTTAAAAATGTGTGCGGCGACATTAAGGCTCCGGCTCCAGGTGTCGAACAAAAAATGATGATTATCATGGGTTTTACAAAATCATCAACGATCAAGCCGACAACCTTTGGCGATAGTGTCGGCTTTAACGGCGACTTTAAAGCCATCGACATGAATACCGGCGAAGAGTTCCGCGCCGGAGTGTGCTACCTGCCGGACGTGGCCGAAAGCTTGCTCGACAATGCGATGAAGGCGAATGCTGGCGTTGTTGAGTTCGCTTTTGAAATTGCAATTATCGGCGTCAAAGGTCGCACCGAGGGCGAAGTTGGAAAGTATGAATATCGCTGCAAGCCTTTGATGAAAGCGTCAGAAAATGACCCCATGGTGGAGCTTGAGGCGCGTTTGCAGCAGGGCTTGCTCTCTGCTCCAAAGGATGGCAGCGGAGCGAAGAAAGGCGGTAAATAACATGTCTCGCTGCGCTCAGTGCATATACTACAGCCCGCTCAAGGAATCTCTTGGCGAGTGCCGAGAGAGCCCTCCCAGAGTATTCCCGATACCTGTCAGGACAATGGAGGGTGACCGCATCGGCTTTCAGCCAGTATTTCCACAAGTGTCAGCTGATACTTGGTGCGGGGCTTATGATGATGGCGATTCAGTTGACTCTGTGATCGGAAATGTAGCTATTTTGCCTCCAACATCGTAGTAACTTGTAGCATTATTCAAGCTTTTGTAGTAGTTTAGATGCAGCTAATTGAAAGATTAGCTGCATTTTTCATTACTGAAAGGGAAAAATATCATGGAAAAAAGGGCTGTTGAATTCATACATGACGAAATTAGTCACTTGCCGCAAACCGGTTTAAATGATTATTACGATGGTTTGGAGGAGCCTGACGTATTTCAAAAAGTGCGGGCATTCTGCGAAACGGGCGGAGCGCCGGAAGCTCTCAGGCTGTATCGCACTGTTCCGAACTCGAAAAAAGAAAATTTTATTATTGATATCGACGCGCAGGATTTTTCCCCTGGCTACATAAAGGAGCGTTTTGGGGGAGGCGACTACATTATAAAGGCGTATGATTCAAACTCTAAAATATCGCTCAAGCAACACTTATCTATTGAAGGTGAGCCAATTGTACAGACAGCGCGCCCTATGGGATTAAGTGTCATTCAGCCGTCAGCGACCCCACAGCTGGATATTGCCGCACTCATGCAGGCAATGCAGGAAAGTAACCGCCAGCTGCTGGCCGGTCTGATGCAGGTCATGCAACCACAGCAGCACTCCAGAGCCGATATGCTGGCCGAGCTTGCGCAGATGCGCGATATTTTTGGCGCACCTCAACAGCAGAGCGCGATTAATCCCATGGATATGCTTATAAAAGGGATTGAATTGGCGGGGAGCATGGCACCAAAAGCGGGCGGTGAAACATCCGGTATGGACGTGCTGCTTGAGTCAATCAAGTCATTCGCGCCCGCCATCGGTGCAGTTGTCGCGCAAAGCGCTTCAAATCAGGCAAGAGCGCCACAACCGCGACCCGCTCCAACAGTACAGCCGCAAGCTATGATTGAAAATACCGCAACGGCTGAACAGCCGCAACTAACACAGGAGGATAATGAGGCCATGATGTTCAAATACTATGTAGGGATGTTAGTCGGATTTGCCGCAGAAAATCGTGACCCCGCGCTTTATGCCGATTTGATTGCCGATAATTTACCGGAAAACAAGATTAACGAGCTTCTCAACCATCCAGACGTGATCGGCATGCTAGGCGGCGTTAATCCTGGGGTTTTGGTTCATCGCGCCTGGTTTGAAGCGGTGATTTCTGAGCTTCGTCAAATTTTCAGCTTGACAGAACTGGTAAACCCATCTACCGTTATCGCGTCAAATACACAATTGTCAGCTGAAAATGTATCTATCGGAAGTGCCGAAAACGCCAACAACATCCAGCTTGCAAGAAATACCGAACGGTAATGCAGGAACGCTTGAGACATTAAAAATCATGCGAAAGTTGGTCAAGGATGGTAAAACATCCTTAACGGTAAGGAATCTGGCGGCATCATTGGTTAATGGTGCGCGCCAGAAAGATTACGCAAAGGAAGCGCGCATTATTCAACGCTATGTGCGCGATTCTATCCGCTACGTGCGGGATATAAACGGCGTTGAAACATTGCACACTGCCGAAAAAATACTTGAATTCGGATACGGCGACTGTGACGATAAGAGCGTTTTAGTTGCCGCCATGCTGGAGTCAATTGGTCACCCTACCCGTTTTGTCGCGATGGGGATTAATGGTAGTGATTACTGTCATGTGTACGTTGAGACAAAGATAGGAAATGCATGGGTTGGCGTCGAAACAACGGAGCCTGTAGAATTGGGATGGACTCCAAAAAAGCAGACTAGCCGCATGATAATTAATAACTAGGTGATCTCTATGTATCTCGGATGCGTTCAATGTGATAGAAAAAACGGGCTCGGCGGCATATTTGACCAGGGCATAAACGTTATTACCGGAAGCAATGCCTGGAAGAGCATGGCGGACACCGTATCGCACACTACCGAATCTATTACAAGCTCACCCGCATTTCAAGCACTCGCCGCTCCCGCTGTTCTCATTACTGCGCCGGTTGTTCACGCTGCCACCGTTACTTATGATAACCCTTTGATTCATGCCGCAGCACAGCCCTTTGTGGCAACAACAGAGGCCGCCATGACTGTCGGACAGGGTTTTGTAGAGGGCGGCATTCAGGGATCCGGAAAAGCTTCCGAGCCCTATATAAAGCAGGGCGTTTTTCTGACAAAAACAACCGCCCCCATATGGGCGGCGATACCAGGTATTAATACGGTTGGCGGCGCAATACTGGCCGGTGATGCGCTTGTGCAAGCGCGCCTGAAGGCAGAGCAGGATGGTCGGGATACTGCCGAATTAGACGCGCAGATAGCCGGAACACAGGCAAAAATTGACGCACTTAAAGCGGGGCAAAGTAACGATGATGCGACCGCCGCCGCTGCCCGCGCTTATCAGAGTCATGGAAAAATTTTTAGGATGACGAAAACGACCGCCATTATTGTCGGAGTAGGCGCGCTGGCGGCTATCGCAGCACTCATGGAGAGCAGATAATATGTATTTAAGCGGATTGCATGGCGTAATATCAAGCGGTTATTTGTACGATCAATACAATAATCTTTCAATGCGCATAAACGCTTTGAAAGATTCGCTTATGGCAGAGTCAAAAGCCCCTTTTACACCGAGCTTTACAGATATTCCGCTATATATGATAACCCGCAATAACGGCATGTTTCCAGATGCTGCCGCACAAACCAGAATGCATATGGAAGATATACAACAAAAGTATACGCCACAAATATCCGATCTTGAGTCGCAGCAGAGGATTTTAAAGGCTCAAATTGACGCTGACGCTGCACAGCAAGCCGCAGCTGATGCACAAGCGGCAAAAATTGCAGCTGATGCACAAGCGGCAAAAATTGCAGCTGATGCGCAGGCGGCCAAAATTGCCGCAGCGGTTACTAAAGCGCCCTCTCCAATGTTTACCACGGGGCAGGACTGTGGAGGCTCTGTATGCCCACCACCATTTTCTATCATGCCTATTTCAGATAAGCTGACACCGCTTAAGCCAGCGCCCGTTGAGAATATTATTACGTCTGTACCACTCACGCAGAGCGCCATCATCGGTCAACAGTCGGCACAAAATATTGTCACAGATAAACCGGCGATATCTCCAGCTGCACCAAAATTAAACTGGAAAATAATACTCCCTGTCGCTATCGGCGCTGTAGCACTTTTGAAAGGTTAATATGCGCCTCAACAATTCAGATGTTCTCGACCCAACAGCGCCAGACCCCGTATTGGATGCACAAGTTCGTCGTATTCTGGAACTAAAGGCTGAAGAAGACGCGAAGAAAATCCCCTGGTCAGTTATTATTTCCGCAACGATCGGCATTTTGTCACTTTTAAAGAAAAGGAGTTAACATGCATCATTATTTACCCTACCCTGAGCGTATGGCATTAATTCGCGCCTCTTCCAAAGTTGCGGCTAAAAAGTCGCTAGGTCTCAATGGCCTGTCCGATATTAACTGGGGTGACCTGATTACTGGGACGCTTAAAACCGCAGCGTCTGACCGCCTGGCGACTATCCAGGCCGATGCGGCGGCGGCAAAACAGCGGGAGCTTATCGCAGCGCAAAGTGCGGCTGAGACACAATCAAAACTTACGGATGCGCAGATTGCCCGTCAAGCTGCTGATGCCGCCGCTGCTCGTGGCGGGAAGTTTCCGATTATTCCGGCAGCAATCGGCGGCGTATCGCTGCTGGCGCTGTTGGGATTTATGCTGTCGCGCAAAAAGCGTTAATCTGTCATGAAAGTTAACGAAGATACGATTTTGATCGGTGTCGCCCTATTAGTGGTGGGCTATATCGCCTATCGCGGCTTCGGTGGAGCCGCTAAAGATCTGTCAAAAGCCGCCGTAAATGTTGCGTCCGGTGTCGTTGAGGGAACAGTAGTTGGGGCGGGGCAGGCATTCAACATTCCTGAGACATCTAAAAATGCGTGCGATAGCAGCATAGCCTCTGGAAGCTATTGGGACGCATCATTTAACTGTCCGGCTAAACGCTATGCGCAGTTTTTAATAACCGGTAAATAAAATCATGGCGACTAAAAAAGATTTAGCTTTTGAGCATTTTATGAATCTGGATAAGCCGGCGCCTAAAAGAAAGCGTAAAGCGATTGGCGCTAAGTCGCAGATTACGGGTGAAGCTCCGACTAAGCGATTGAAAAAACGGCGCGCAAAAAATACGGAAGCGGGGTATTTTCCGAACCCCACGCGCGACCCCATGAACGCCGTAAAAGTTGAGTTTGAAATTCAGGTGCACAAAGCTATTGTTGCGGCGCGCACAAAGTCCCCAAATGCTCTGATGGCTCAGGCCAAGTTATCGTATGCTCAAGGGATGATTACGGCGGGTCATATGCTTAAGATTTTTACGCCAGCTGAAAGTCAATTATTTTTAATGCAGTTGAAGCCCGATGGTGTTATTGGTAAGTGATGATGAAAAACGGTTACAGTCACGCGACCATTTCGCACAACATCGCACTCCTGATAAAAGAGAGATATCCGCGCAACCAGGCGGTCGCTATCGCGTTAAAACATGCACGCAACACCTATTTCAAGCGTTTCCCGCATGGCGCTTTACCGGCTCATCTGGCATTCTCAAGCGGACAGCGTCTTAATACAAAGCGCCGCCATAACCCCGTCCCTCCCTCTTCAGCTTCTCATCATGGCACTGTTGACAATCAGCGCAAACAGGCAAAGCTTTTATACCAGAGATTCACCGGCCACGATGCCAGTGACGAAGTTATGATTGACAAACCGGTTTATCCTGATGTAATGTCAGTTATAGGCGATATAGACGGCGTAATGTATACAACCGTTCGGGACGGGAATACAGAAAAATATATTCATAAATTCAAAAAGAACTCTCGGCCACTGTTTTGCGTTTCACCAGACGGGAAAACTCTGCATATGATCGGTGGGTCATATGAATTTGGCGAACGTGGTATCGAAGATAAATAAAGAAAGGTAGGTGTAACATGGCACAACTGATGTTAATTAACCCCCGCAAGCGTACCGGTGGCCGTAAAAAGCCCCGCACCGCCGCGCAAAAGGCCGCGACAAAACGCATGCTTGCTGCAAATCGCGCAAAGCATGGCGGCGCACCAAAACGCAAAGCGCATAAGCGCCGTAAAAATCCGATTGGGCTCTCCCGCGTAGTGCATCACGCAAAGCGCGCAGCGCACCGTGTTGTACACCACAAACGCCGCTCTGCTCGTCGCCGTAATCCAATTGGTGGTTCCATGCGCGGCGCCGCTTCGGGCGTAATGGGTATGGGTATGCAGGCATTGCAGGGCGCCGGTGGCGCGCTGCTGGTCAATACCGCACTGAACTATATCCCTATGCTCCCAGCTGCTCTGAAGAGCGGAAACGGCAAGTATATTGCGCGTGTCGGTGTTGCTTTGGCAATCGGCGTGTTCGGGAAAAAAGTCATGCCGCAGAAACTGGCAACAAATATGGCTGTAGGCGCTATGACCGTCGCGCTGCATGATTTGCTGCTTGGCCTGGCCGCCACAGCCATGCCGAAGTTGCAACTTGGCGATGTTGGCGACTATGTATATGGCGCACATGGCGGTGCAGCACTTGCCGAATATCAGCCCGAACGTATCGCTTATTCAACCGGCATGCATGGTGTTGATGTTTATGACACCGCCGGCGGGATCGGCGAGTATGTAGCGCACTAAGTAACTGAATAAACCCACTCTAAATGTTAAGGAGCATCAAATGAAAGACTTCTCACAATTCGCAACAGCAATCCCGGGCGCAAAAAATGTTTTGCGCTCCAGCTTGTACGACTTTCAGACATACGCCGCCGCCGGTCAAACGTCTTTGACGTTCTTCCAGGTACCTGTAGGGCAGTCCGGAAAAACTAAAGCTGACACCAATATGGAACAGGCGGGCTCTCTTCCAGCTGGAAAGTCGTTCCTGGTTGAAACAATTGAGCTGGTATTCTTCCCTGGCTCACCTGTTGATATTATCGCAACGACAGCGACGAATACCGCCGCGCAAGCTGACGATATGTATCAGTTCATCAAGAGCGGTTATCTTGAGCTGTACATCGGCTCTACAACATTCCTTACAGAAGCCCCGCTCGGTCGTTTCCCAAGTTCAACCGGAATGCGTATCGACAATTCGATTACCGGCGTATTCACTGCCCCCAATATGGCAAAGAGTGAGTATGCTGCATCCACAGGCTTGATCTATCGCATTCAGCCAGAACTTGAGTTGGTGTCAAACCAGAACTTCAACGTTAACCTGAACTGGCCTACAGCGGTAGCCATGCCTTCAACCATTGCAGCGCGTGTGGGTGTTGTGATGCGCGGTCAGCTGAAACGTAACGCTCAGTAATATGGCGTAGCATGAAGCCCGTTATGAGCGGGCTTTGTCGTGCACCATAATTCTATGTGCCAAAATGGAGATTAATAAAATGTCAATCAAAGATTATTACGTTTATGGTGTGAATTTTCTGGCGGTTGCTGCCGGAGCTACACAGACTCAAACCCTCGCAATTCAGGCAGATTCTGATTTTGAAGTATTGAAGCTGACATTTGCCTCAAACTTGAATGCTGCCGTTCAAACTGCAAACTCGGAGACCATCCCTCAAGCCAGCATATTGATTGTTGATACCGGCTCTGGTCGTCAGTTGATGAACCAGGCAATTGATCTTACCACCATGTTCGGAAATGCGCGCAACCCGTTCATTATTCCAACGCCCAAGCGCTTCCGCGCAAACAGCGCTATCACCTTTGCGCTGACCAACTACAGCACAGCGGAGGTCTACAACATTCGCCTTTCTCTGCATGGCAACAAGATTTTCGGTTAAGCTGCCATGAGCAACGAAGATCGTCAGCGCGAAGAAAGAAGTTTATCCGGTTTATCTGCTGCGGATACGGAAGTACAGGTAATTGCGCGTCAGATATGGCAGCGTCGGGTTCAAGTACAAGCACCTGTCGCCGCACCTGAAGTGGAGCAGCAACTGCGCTCTATTGACCTTAGCAATCCTTTCTTTTCAAAGGGGCGGGAGCCTGCAAGGTACGCGCCTGGTGACGCTCCGCCGAAGAACGCCGAGGCTGTCAATATTACCGGCTCAACTTCTCAGGTTCAAATCACAAACCAGAGCCAATTGTTGCTTCCTGCTGACCCTAGCCGGAAATGGCTGTTCATGCAGAACAACGACGCAATCGGAATCGTGACCATTGCCTTTGGCGTACAGGCGGCGAACGGATTGGGCGCTGTGCTGCGCGCAAACGGCGGCGGAATTGTTATTGACTACAATTGTCCAACTGCTGCTATTTACGGCATCGGCACAATTGCTTCCAACAGCAATTTTGTGCTGATAGCGGGGTAAGGGTATGGGCGGATATTTTCAGGGCAGCACGCCTTTCACTATGCCTGACGGGTCAGCACTCTCGCCAGGATTACCCTTTATTAACCATTCAAATACCGGTATATTTTACTCAACACTACTTTCCGGTATTCATGGTATTGCAATGTCATTTAATGCGATTCCCGTATTATTTTTAGGGGTTGACTCTGTTGGGATTGGTGGTGGTGCGTTACAGAACCTTGGAACTGGTTCGTCTAACACTGCAATTGGACTTCTAGCTGGCGGCAGCGTAGATATTGGTAACTTAAACACTTTTATCGGAGCGCATGTAGCAAACAATATAACGTCTGGAAGTGAAAATGTCGCTATTGGGGCATACGCTTTCAATAATAATGCTACTGGATCACATAATGTTCTGATAGGGGCAAATGCCGGTTCACCAATTATTGGTAATTATAGTAATAGATTATATATATGTAGTTATCAGACAGATACCCCCCTAATTTACGGGACATTTGACCCCGCTGGTGGACTGCTCGGAACCCTGCAAATAAACGGCGTCTTTTCAGCTCTCGGCACAACAACAAACGACAACGCCGGCGCCGGACAGATTGGCGAGTACATAGAGTCAGCGGTTGCTGTTGGTGCAGCTGTTAACCTGACAACCAACACGCCGGCTAATATTACCTCAATCGCTCTTACCCCTGGAGATTGGGACGTGTCGGGATTTATCGGGTTTGCGCCAGCCGCTACAACTTCCATTACTCATACCTCTGGCAGCTCGTCAACTACTACCGGCACAATGGATGTAAACGGTCAAACGGCGCTATCCACTCCGGCAATTGTTCCAGGCGCTGGCACTGATTGGGTTCAAGCTATCCCCGTGCGCAGAATTTCAATCGCTGTGGCTACAACCGTTTACCTAGTTGAACACGCTATATTTACCGTTTCGACAATGGGCGGTTATGGCACTATCCACGCTCGTCGGATGCGCTAATCATGGGGCAGTTCTTCTTGCCCCCGTCAGACGCTACAATCTCCCTCTCTGACGTTCCAACAAACAACTCCAGTACGGCTATGCATGGCTTTCTACCGAAGCTATCAGGCATCGCCACGCAGTTTTTAAATGGTAATGGCCAGTGGGTTCCGGTCGTAGCTCAGGAGTTCATTAGCGGTGTTTCTGTGGCGAATTACGCCGCCCTTCCACCCGCCGCCGCTAACAGCGGATTAATGGCGCTGGTTCTGAATAATTCTGGCATCTGGTTGATAAATTTTCAGTCGAAGGGGATTTACTACTCGGATGGGGTGAACTGGAATTATGAGGGGGATTATGTTATTACCTCTACAGCTGACCACATAGGCGTTACGCCGGTTGGGGGGATTACTTCTACGGATGCGCAGAGCGCGCTGGCGGAGTTGGATGCAAAAAAGCTTAGTCAAATACAGTTCATAGATGGCTGGATGTTTGACCCTAATACATGGACGTGCACTGTTGCCGGTGTAGCAGGCTCAAATAATGCAAACGGATCAATAAATATAACACCAGTAGCGGCTCAATTCACTATTCCTGGAGATCAAACTACAACATTTATTCGCGGTTTGAAAGTAAAGTTTACACAGACAACAGTAAAATATGGCTATGTGCAATCATCATCGTTCGCCGCTGGCATTACAACAGTAATATTGTTCGCAAATGCCGATCATTTAATGACGGTGTCCACAATTACCTCACCTAGTTTTTCTTTCGGTAACCCTAGTGGGTTCCCTCAATGGTTTAACATAAAGACAGCCGCATTTCCAGGCTCGGGAGCATTTACAGCGATATCTCTGAACACGCGAATGAAGATGTTGGGGTCGCAAATTATTTTATATACCGGCACAACAATAACAACGCCTGGAACTGCCAGTTCAGATTTTTTTATCACGCTGCCAATAGCATCATCTAGTGCATTATTTTCTAGCGGAGGGCTTGAAACAACCGTAGCTGGATGGGGAATTACGAGCTTTTCATTCGCAAACGCATATATTAGAATAAGTAAATATGACGGAACATCACCAATAACGATAGCAGGTTCAGTTTTAGTAGCAACTTTGATATACGATTAAGCTATTATGAGAGATATAAAACCAGCGCTTATACTTGCAGGGCTTATCGGAATACTGGCATACTTGACATTAACAGAGTCCGGCAAAGTGTTTGCCAGAAAACTTGGGGGAAGAATCGTGGACATTGCAGAAAGCACCATCGACACAATAAAAGGATTTGAGGGGTTTTCCCCTGTTCCTTATATAGATTCTAATGGTCACTCTATTGGATATGGTCACTACATTCAGCCAGGTGAGAGTTTCAGCACCTTAACGGATGAACAGGCAACCGCTCTCCTGAAATCAGACATGCTAAAGCGCTGGAATAGCGTTAAAGGTTCAATATCTGTTCCGCTCAATCAAAACCAGATAGATGCGCTTTCATCATTTGTTTATAACGAGGGGGTCAGTGCCTTTATCAACTCAACTTTACTTAAAAAATTAAATAGTGGCGACTATCAAGGCGCAGCTGACCAGTTTCCAGTGTGGAATAAGTCGCGCGATTCTTCCGGAAAACTGATTGTTAATAACACGCTTGTTGCACGCCGTGCGCGTGAGCGGACTTTGTTCTTGGCTTGAATATTATGAACTGGGAAAAAGTAAAAAACTCTGTTGTACAAATAGCCCCCTGGGTAGCCGGAACGCTTGGCTCACCCGTGGCAGGTGTGGCCGTTAAGGCTCTTTGCGACGTGTTTGGGCTATCATCGGATACCGCTACACCCGATAACGTCATAGCGGCGCTTTCAGGCGCCTCGCCAGAGCAATTACAGGCTTTGCGCGACGCTGAAACGAAGCATTCAGAATTTATGCAGCAAATAGGCTATACGCACATTGAACAGCTTGAGCGCGATACGGTAGACGATCGTAATAGTGCGCGCTTGCGAGAAGCTTCTGTTAAAGACAACACCCCCAAGGTATTGGCAGCGCTAGCAGTGATCGTGTTCCTATCATTTGTGGTGTTCGTTGCCATAGGTAAAAGCCCTCAAGAGGCGATGTTGCCAGGATTTTGGATGTTAGCGGGCGCGGCAGTGACAACATTCAAGGATGTTTACGGCTACTACTTCGGTAGTTCGCATGGAAGCGACCAGAAAAACGAGACTATTGCAAAGGCAATTACTAAAAATGAATGAACTTGTACAGTCAGCAATTGTCGGGATTATAACGGGAGTATTCTCCGCTGGATCTGTTTGGGGAGTGCTAAAAACAGAATTAAAATTTATGCGAAGAGATTTGAATGAAGTTCGCCATTATTTATGGCCTGAAAGACGATCAAAAGAAAGATTGACCGAAGAGTAGAATTCTGTATAGTTATGCACATTATCCGCACAAAATACCGTACCCCTTCCGGTAGTGGATAACACGAAGCCCGCGTCTGCGGGCTTCTTCTTTGGAGCATGCAAAGTATTTGTATAACGTTACTCAATACTTACGAGTGTGTACTCGCCAAGCTTTGCCATTTCACCGATTACGCGCATGACGTTACACGGATCCGCCGTTATTTCTGTTATAGCATCGCTGCTACCATCAGGAACATATGAATCAATTACAACTTCTTTAATAACTCCGGCGTTGTACGAAGCTACGTCAACGGCATTATGGTTGCTTTTAAATTTTGCTTTCATATTTTACTCTCCGATTAAATCAGTTATTAGAATACCGAGAGCCCTATCTTCTTCCGTTAATTCACAGCTGTCAAGGTCACCTGACAGGCCGGACGCGTCACCTCTCAGGCCGGACACGTCGCCTCTCAGGCCGGACACGTCGCCTCTCAGGCCGACTGGAGCACCTATATTTTTTACTCCGTCAACAAAATAAAAACAATTGATTGTTTCTCTCTTTAGTTCTCGTTTCATTTCCACCCCTTCCAACAAATCCCGCTCAAAATTAAGCGCAATCACAAAATACCATGATGAAATTATGTTGTCAACTGTTATTTTTGGTTGGTTTTGTTAGCGATTTGCGTAAATTATTGCGCACGGAAAATATTTGTCACGAAAAATATGTGAAAATGGTCGTGGCTTACA
>Ga0153916_10001750_pt1 | contig 15755 bp, 11 predicted proteins | sample Opewatmetagenome_FD_109642 | JGI IMG/M metagenome (GOLD analysis project Ga0153916, IMG submission 109642) | Freshwater wetland microbial communities from Ohio, USA - Open water 3 Core 3 Depth 4 metaG | ecosystem: Environmental > Aquatic > Freshwater > Wetlands | place: USA: Ohio, Lake Erie...
CGCCCGGCGCTGTCGATGATCACCACGTCGATCACGCGTTTGCGCGCCTCTTCCACCGCCTGACGCGCGATGTCAGCGGGTCTCTGATCGGATTGGCTTGGGAAGAACTCGACACCCACGGCGGCCGCCAGCCTCTGCAGTTGCTCGATGGCCGCGGGGCGGTAGATGTCGGCGCTCGCCAGCAACACGGATTTTTTTTCGCGCTCGCGCAGGAAGAGGGCCAGCTTCGCCACGGTCGTTGTCTTGCCGGCGCCCTGCAAGCCGGCCACCAGGATCACGACGGGCGGGCGGGCGGCGAGATTGAGCCGGTCGTTGGTGGCGCCCATGAGTTCGACCAGTTCGTCATGCACCACCTTGACCAGCGCCTGCCCGGGCGTGAGGCTCGACAGCACTGCCTGTCCCGAGGCCTTGGTGCGCACATGCTCGATGAACTGTTTCACCACCGGCAACGCGACATCGGCCTCCAGCAGCGCCATGCGCACTTCGCGCAGCGCCTCGGCCATGTTCTCTTCCGTCAGACGGCCTTCGCCGCGCAGACGCTTGAGGGTGGCCTGTAGTCGGTTGCTGAGATTATCGAACATGCTTGGTACCTGAATTTACAACTCAATGATCTGGCCGCGTTTCAGACGGGCCGGTGTTCTGTCCGGAAGATGGCGTGCGACCTCCGCCATGATCTCGTCTTCGGAGCCCGGCATGAGATGAGTAATGTGTACTTGCGCGCCGGATTTCAACTTCCGGATATCGGCCGCCACCAGCGAAGGGCACATGTGCCGGGAGAGGCGGCTGAGTTCGGCATCGGCATCGAGAAAACTGGTTTCGATGATGACATGCCGGAGATCGCTCGTGGCGTTCAGCACCTGCCAGAATTCCTCCGTGGTCGTGGTATCACCGCTGAAGGCCAGGCTCCCGCCGCGGCTGCCGACCAGATACCCCACCGCCGGAACGATGTGATTCACCGGAATGCTGCGCAAGCAGCGGCCATCGAGCACGACTTCGCTCCCGGCGGCCAGCGCCTGGTAGCGCATGAACGGCGCCTCCGGGGTGGGAATGCGGCTGAAGTCCGGCCATAGCTCGCCGCTGAACAGATGATGGCGCAGCGCATTCAGCGTGGCTTCCTGGGCGTGGACCAGGACAGGCTTGTGGCGGCGGCTGCCCACGGTATCAAGCAAAAACGGCAGCATGGTGACATGGTCCATGTGCGAATGGGTCAGAAACACATGGTCAATCTTGACCAGCGCCTCCAGGCTCAAATCGCCCACCCCGGTGCCGGCATCAATAAGGATGTCGTCATCCACCAGAATGGACGTCGTGCGCGCCTGTGCGCCGATGCCGCCGCTACAACCCAGAATTTGTATCTTCATCACCAACCGATCTATGGGGACCAATATTAGCTTACACCCCGGACTTCAAAGGCGGGGCGACCTGTGCCATCATGCGTCGGCAGTTATAGCCATACGAACGATGTAGGGCGACCTGTATTATGGCCAGACGAACGGAGTAGAGCGACATAATTTTATGGCCAAACGAGCGCAGCAGGGCGACTCATATTATGATCGGACGAACGAAGTAGGGAGACATTGGTGACTAATCCCGCCATGAATTTCCTCGCCTTGGCGCTCTATCTGTGCGTCGGGCTCCTGCTTGGGTTTCGCCTCGCGCGCGGCGAAACCATAACAGGTGGCGCGAAAATTGGCATCTTTGGTCTCGGGCTTGGCGCGGTCATCCTGCATGCGGTACTCCTTTATACAGGTTTGTGGCGTGAGGGCGGTGTCAATCTTGCCCTGACCCCGGCGTTCTCGCTGGTCGCCTGGGTCGTGGCCGTGCTGTACCTGTTTGCCTCGATCTCCCGCCCGGTCGACAACCTCGGCACACTTATTATGCCGTTTACCGGTTTCATGTTGCTCGTGGAGTGGCTGTGGCCGGGGCGGATGTCGCTGCCGCTGACCTCGCATTGGCAGGCCGCCCACATCATCGTATCGATCCTGGCCTACAGTCTGCTGTCACTCGCGGCCGTGCAGAGCCTCATGCTGCTGGTGCAGGAACGCCACCTGCGGAGCAAACACCCCGGCGGATTCATCCGCGCCCTGCCGCCGATGCAGACCATGGAGAGCCTGATGTTCCAGATGATCGGAATCGGCTTTGCCCTGCTCACGCTGACACTCATCAGCGGCATATTTTTCTCCGAAGCGCTTTTTGGACAGGCCCTCAAATTCACACACCACATGGTTCTGGCCGTGATGGCTTGGGTCGTTTACGCTGTGTTGCTTGTCGGCCGCTGGCATCTCGGTTGGCGCGGTCGCCTCGCGGTCCACTGGACCTTGGGCGGTTTTGTGCTGCTGGTGCTTGGCTATTTCGGCAGCAAGTTTGTGCTGGAAATATTGTTGGGGCGCGTCTGATGCCGACCTGGGGCAACGCTGACATACATCGAAACCGGTATCTATAAATAACAATATTTGTACATGAAGGAGGCCTGTCATGACTGATTCCACCGTGGCCGGCGCGGGAAAACCGATCACGCGCGCCGTGCTGTACGGCCTCATGTCCCTGATACTCTACTTCTTGCTGTACTTGTTCGAGGATTCAATCCTCGAGTTCACCGCACGCGGCGGCTGGTATTTCATCGCACCCGTGGCGCTCGCTTTCGTGTTCTCTTACGCCCACGGAACGTTCACCGGCCACTTCTGGGACATCCTCGGGATCAAGGCAAAGAAATAAAGGGGCGGCATGGAACTGGTGACGAATTTCATCCCGCTGAGCGCGCTCGACGTTACCTATCTCCTCGTCGTCGGCTTCATCGGCGGACTGGTCAGCGGCTTCATCGGCTCGGGTGGCGCCTTCGTGCTCACGCCCGCCATGATGAGCATGGGTGTGCCCGGCATCGTCGCAGTGGCCTCGAACATCTGCCACAAATTTCCGAAGGCCCTCGTCGGCGCGATCAAGCGCGCCAAGTACGGTCAGGTGGACGTGAAACTCGGAATCGTGCTGGGCATCTCGGCCGAGGCCGGCGTGATATACGGCGCGCATATCCAAGAAGGTATCAAGACGGCATACGGTCATGCCGGTTCCAACCTGTATGTGAGTGTTGCCTTCGTCGTGGTGCTCGGCATCATTGGCAGTTACGTGCTGTGGGATGCATGGCGGGTTTACCGAACCGGCCACGCGGACGAGGAAGAGAAGGTTTCGCGGCTGGCGCGTTGGGTACAGTCCATCCATATCCCCGGTACCATGATGTACTTCAAGGGCCTGAATGCCCGTGTGTCGGTGCTGTTCACCATCCCGCTCGGCTTCGCCACCGGCATGCTCGCCGCCACCATCGCCGTGGGCGGCTTCATCGGCGTGCCGGCCATGCACTACGTGCTGGGCGCGCCCGCTCTCATCGCTTCCGCCTCCGAACTCGTAATCGCCTTCGTCATGGGCGTGGGCGGCACCATGAAGTTCGCCTGGAGCGGGCTGGTGGACATCCGCTTGGCGATGATCATCCTCGCCGGGTCGCTCTTCGGCATCCAGCTTGGCGCGATCGGCACGACCTATGTCAAGCCGCACATGATCAAGGTGGTCATGGGCGTGATCATGGTGCTGGTGCTGGTCTCGCGCGCCATCGCGATTCCCGTCTACCTCTCCGAGCTTGATCTCATCGAGAAACTGAATCCGCATCTGACCGAGGCCCTGAAAAATATCAGCTTCGTGGTGCTGATCGCGGCGCTCGCCGCGGGCGCCGCGATCGTGTTCGCGTCGTTGTGGCGCGGTATCAGCGTGCACCGACGCGAAGCCGCGCTCGCCGGCGCGCCCTCCGCCGCGTTCGCACCCTCGACTGTCGCCGCGCCCATGAGCCCGCAGCTCTCCCCGCTCGGCCGCTTCGAACGCTTCCTGGTCGCCACCGACGGCTCCGAATACAGCGCCGGCGCCGTGCGCGAGGCCTTGAGCATGGCGCGAAAGTGCGGCGCGCGCGTGCACGTGGTCTCGGTCGTCGCCAGTGACGCGGAACTCGAGACCATGGGTAAACAGCTGCTCAAGAAGGAGTTTGACACGGCCCAAAGCCATCTGGAATCGGTCAGGGCGCAAGCCGCGGCGGACGGCGTTGCCTGCGAGACGCACCTGATCCACGGCAGTGATCTTCATCAGGAAATCGTGAACGAGGCCGAGCGCACGCAGGCGGACCTTATCATCATGGGCCGGCGCGGGCGTCACGGGCTCGCCCGGCTCATGGTCGGCGACACCACGGTGAAGGTAATCGGTCACGCACGCTGCAGCGTACTGGTTGTACCGCGGGCCGCAGCGCTCACGGGCCGGCATTTTGTTCTTGCTTCCGACGGCTCGCGCTACGCCGATGCCGCGGCCGCCGCCGCCGGCAGCCTTGCCAGGCACTGCCAGACGCCGGTCACGGTGGTTTCCGTCACCCGGCCGGTCCACAGCGAGGAACGGCGCCGGGAGGCCAGGCATGTGGTGGATCGGGTCGTCGCGTTCCTGAAAAAAGAAGGCGTCACGGCGGAAGGCGCGGTGCCACACGGCCTGCCGGATCAGATGATCGTGCAAACAGCACTCGACAGGCAGGCGGACCTCATCGTGATGGGTAGCCACGGCCGTACCGGCCTCGAGCGCATCCTGCTCGGCAGTATTGTCGAGCGCGTGCTCAACCAGACGCATTGCGCCGTGCTGGTGGTGAAGGCCGCCTGACCCAGGATGGGATTTCATCTGACACTCATGCAGCACGGCTTGGCAATCTAGCCCCCATGAACCAGCATTCGCCTCTTGCGCGCCGCCTCACGCGGTTCCTGCCATTCCTGGCGTGGGCCGGGGAGCTGCGTAACGGAAAAACCCTGCGCGCCGACCTCATCGCCGGCATCACCGTCGCGCTGGTGCTCATTCCGCAGTCCATGGCCTACGCCCAGCTTGCCGGACTGCCTGCCTATTATGGGCTGTATGCGGCCTTCCTGCCGCCGATGGTTGCCGCCTTGTTCGGTTCATCGCGCCAACTGGCCACGGGCCCGGTGGCCGTGGTCTCCCTGCTGACCGCGGCCGCCCTGGAACCCATCGCGGCCAGCGGCAGTCAGGGTTACGTGGCGTACGCCATCTCGCTGTCGCTGATGGTCGGCCTGTTCCAGCTCGGCCTCGGGTTGCTGCGCCTCGGCGTCGTCGTGAACTTCCTGTCACATCCGGTGATCATCGGTTTTACCAATGCCGCCGCCATCATCATCGCCACCTCGCAGCTCGACAAGATTTTTGGCGTGCGCGCCGAAAAGGCGGAACACCACTACGAAACGGTGTGGAACACAATCGTGGCGGCTACCCAGCAGACCCACTGGCCCACGTTCTTCATCGCTGCAAGTGCGTTTACCATCATGACCATGTTGCGGCGCGTCAATCCAAAAATCCCGAACGTGCTCATCGCCGTGGCGATCACGACCACGCTCTCCTGGTTTATCCGCTTCGAACACCTGGAAACCATCCCGCTTGATCAGATCGGCACGGAGTCGGTAAGCGAAGTAGTGCGGGACGAGATCGCACTGAAACAGGAAATTCCGGAAATCGACAAGGCTGTCGCCGCGGCCGAGAAGAATTACAAGAACGCCCTGACGCGCTTTGGCACCGATGACTCGCGCACATTGCTTGGCCAGCATGCCTGGGACACGCTGCGGCTGAAACGCGAACGGCGCATCAAGAGCGTCAAGGCCGATATCGAGGAAATCAAGAAAAACCGCTTCGAATACGTGGCCGGCCCGGGCGAGCAGCCCGGCAAGTTCTATCTGCGCGGCCACACGCCGGAGGGCGCCGCCACCGATGGGCGCCTGTGGCGCATACGCAGCGTGGACGGCGAGAAACTGGTCATGAATGGGGGCGGCAATGTCGTCGGCATGATCCCCCAGGGCCTTCCCCGTTTCACACTGCCAAAGTTCGATCTGGGCGTAATACTGCAACTGCTTTCCGCCGCCATCACGATTTCTCTGCTGGGCTTCATGGAGGCGATATCGATCGCCAAGGCCATGGCCACCAAGACCCGCCAGAAACTCGACGCCAACCAGGAACTGCTCGGCCAGGGGATCAGCAATATCGTCGGCGCGTTCACACAGAGCTACCCGACCTCCGGCTCGTTTTCGCGTTCCGCCGTAAACATCAGCGCCGGCGCCGTCACCGGTTTCTCGTCCGTCGTCACCAGCGCGATTGTCATTGTCGCGCTCCTGTGGCTGACGCCCCTGCTCTACCATCTGCCACAGGCCACACTCGCGGCGGTCATCATGATGGCGGTCGTGGGCCTGATCAACGTCCAGGCCATCAAGCATGCCTGGAAGGCCAACAAGCAGGACGGCATCGTGGCCATTGTGTCCTTCGTGCTGACGCTGGCGTTCGCCCCGCACCTCGACAAGGGCATCCTCATCGGCGCCGGGCTGGCGCTGATTCTTTACCTGTACCGTACCATGCAACCGCGCGTGGCCGTGCTCGCGCGTCATCAGGACGGCACCCTGCGTGACGCCGAGACATTCAGCCTTCAGACCTGCCAGAACATCTCCGTCATCCGCTTCGACGGCTCGCTCTACTTCGCCAACACCAGCTACTTCGAAGACAAGATCCAGGAGCGCGTGGCGATTCGACCCGACCTTAAATACATCATTGTGATAGGGGACGGCATCAACCAGGTCGATGCGACAGGCGAGGAGATGCTGTCGCACCTCGCGGAACGTCTGCACGGCGCCGGTATCGAGCTGCTGTTCACCGGTCTCAAGAAACAGGTCATGGATGTCTTTCTGCGCACGGGGCTGTACAACCGTCTCGGCGCGGAACGCTTCTTCCGCACCGAAGATCTGGCGCTGGATTTCGCGTGGAAGCAACTCGGCAACAATCACGAGGCCGACTGCCCGCTCAACGTGGTCTGTCCGGTAGCACCGGCGAATAGCCGCTAATCGACCTGCGTTCCGCCGTGTTAGAGAGGACGCCGAAATGATGCTAGACTCGCCGCTTCGCATAGCGATGAGGGAATCGGTTCTTGGCTGACATCTCTCTCGGCGTCCTGATCGGCGCCCTGATTTTTCTGGTCTTGCTCTCCGCCTTCTTCTCGGCTGCCGAGATCGCCATGGTGAGCCTCAATCGCCACCGCCTGCGACATCTCGCCGCCTCCGGCCACCGTGGCGCGCGTATCGCGCAGCTCCTGCTGGGCCGTCCCGATCGTCTCATCGGCGCGATCCTGCTCGGCAGCAACTCGGTCAATGCGCTGTTCTCCACGCTCACCACCGTGACCATCATTCGCGTCTGGGGCCAAGAGGAAAGCGCGATCGGTATCGCCACCGTCGTCATCACCCTCGTGATCCTGATTCTCACCGACCTGGCCCCCAAAACGCTCGCGGCCCTGCACCCGGAACGCATCGCCTTTCCCAGCGCCTTCGTGCTGCGGCCGATGTTGTGGCTCATCTACCCCGTGGTGTGGGTCATCAACGGCATGGCCAACGGTCTGCTGCGCCTGGTGGGAGTACGCGTACAGGCCCGATCCGCCGATCAGGTGAGTCCGGAGGAATTGCGCGCCATTATCATGGAAGCCGGGATGCTCATTCCCGAAACCCATCAGGACATGCTGCTCGCCATCCTCGATCTCGAGAAAGTGACCGTTGACGACCTGATGGTGCCACGCGGAAAAATCGAGGGCGTCAACCTGGACGCGGAATGGGACGACATCGTGAAGCAAATCACCGGCAGCCACCACACGCGCCTGCCAGTCTATCGCGGCAGCCTGGACAACGTTACCGGCATCATTCATGTGCGCCGGGTGTTGAATCTGCTGCACGAGGAAAAACTCGATGCCGAGTCGCTGGAGCAGGCTGTCGTCGAATCCTACTTCATCCCTTCCGGCACCACGCTCACCACCCAGCTGCTCAATTTCCGGAAAGTGAAACACCGTATCGGCATGGTGGTGGATGAATACGGCGACATCAAAGGCCTCGTGGCGCTGGATGACATCCTGGAAGAAATCGTCGGTGATTTCTCTGCCCAGACCACAGGCAAGATCGACGACGTCCATCCGCAACCGGATGGCAGCTATCTGGTGCGCGGCAGCGTCAGCCTGCGTGACCTGAACCGCATGCTCGGCTGGAATCTGCCCACCGACGAATCACACACCCTGAATGGCCTTATCGTCGAATACCTGGAAAACCTGCCGGAGCCAGGCACCAGTCTCATGGTCCATGGTTATATGGTGGAGATCCTGCGCACGCGCGGAACCGCCATTGAAGTGGCGCGTGTTCAGCCGGCGCCGGCGGGCGAGGAAAAAACGGAAGTGCCACCCACATCCGTGTAAACAGGGCAATACCTGCGCCTACCTGCGCACGAACACGGTGGCAGAATCCGTACACATTCAGCATGCCGCAAGACGCCGTGCCAGAAATGGAAGTTCTCAGGCAATGCGCCCATTAATGTCCTCCAGCGCTGCCTTCTCGGAGTGAAAAATATTTCCTGGCCCGATTTTATCGAGCAGTCGCGTCTTCTGCATGACATCGCTGACCGTCCCTTTGATGCTGCAAAAGATCAGTGTGATGTCGTTCTGTTTGAGCCTGTCCACCAGATTCTGCAGCATGTCCACGCCTGAAGCATCCAGTCCGTTGATCCCGTTGGCGACCACCAGGATGTATTTGAGATCCGGGTCATGACTGACAAGATACAGCACGGATTCCTCGAAATAGCTGACGTTGGCGAAATAGAGCTGGCCGTCGAAACGTATAGCCGTCACTTTGGGGTGAAATTTCGGCAGGTTAAACCGCTTGGCGTCCCGCAGAAATCCGTCTTTGTCGAGACCCAACATGACAATGTGCGGTTTCATGGTGCGGATGAGGAAAAGCGTCAGGGACAGGAGTATGCCCGTGAGGATGCCGTTCTGAATGTTCGGGGCGAATGCCAGGGTGGCCACGAAAGTGACGATGGCCGCGATACCATCCTGTTTGCTCGCGACCCACGACTCCTTGATGGTACTGAAATTGACCAGGCTGGCGACTGCCATCATGATGATGGCCGCCAACACCGGCTTGGGAAGGTGGTACAACAGCGGTGTGAAGAAAAGCAGCGTCACCAGCACCGCCGCCGCCGAAAAGATCGAGGACATGCCGGTTCGGGCGCCGGCGGCGAGATTAAGCGCGGAGCGGGAGAACGAGCCGCTGACCGGCATCGCGTGGCTGAACGCCGCCGCAACCTTCGCCAGACCCTGACCGATCAACTCCCGGTTCTCATCCCATTGGGTGCGGGTCTTGATGGCGATGATCTTGGCGCTCGACATTGCCTCCATGAAGCTGATCAGGGCGATGACGAAAGCCGTCGGCAGCATGTGGATGCTGGCCTTCCAATCCACCGGCGGTATGCTGATGCCGGGTAGTCCCTGCGGGATCGCGCCGACGACGCGGCCGCCGAGCGCTTCGAAATGGATGGCGTAACTGATGAAAGTGGTCAGGACGACGGTGATGAGCACGCCCGGGAGTTTCGGCGCAAATTTCTTGAGCAGCGCCATCAACGTGAGCGAACCCAAGCCGAAGAACAGTGACTCGACGTGCATGGCGTCGAGGTTTTCGATGACGTGCAGGATGTCGGTCAGAAAATGCTGGCTGTTTTTCAGCGACAGGCCGACCATGGCGGGAAGCTGCGCCAAGCCGATGATGATGGCGGCGGCGCTGATGAAGCCCCGCAGCACCGGGTAGGACAGAAAGTTGAGCAGCACGCCCATGCGCGCCAGACCCAGACCGATCTGGAACAGGCCCGAGAGCAGCGCCATCAGGATGACGTAGGAATAAAACTGATCTGTTCCGTAGGCGGCCAGCGGCATGATGCTCGCGGCGGTGAGCAGCGAGGTCATCGCGACCGGACCAGTGGAGAGAATCAACGACGAACCGAACAGGGCACCGATGATGACGGGGATGAGCGCCGCATACAGACCATAATAAGCAGGCACGCCCGACAATTGCGCATAGGCCAGCGACTGCGGGATGGCAACCAGGGCCACCGTCAACCCCGCGACCAAGTCCGCTTTCAGCGTGTGCCGGTTGACCAAGGATCGCCACTGCAAGAATGGAAAAATACGCGGCCAAACCGCATCCAAATTTCGAAGTGCCGAAAAATTCATTTTCATTATGGTATATGCACTAACAGGTTAACTCTCCAAAGAAACCGATCCGTCTCGCCGCGCTGCGCTGCGCTGCGACAATCAGACCTGACGCGGACTGCGTGGCGCAGCACTGCCTCCGAGAAATGTTTTACCGCTATTAATGCTTCAGCGCCTCCGCACTTTTTCGCCACTGGTCCGCCAGTTTCGGATCAGGGGCCACATCCGGCAGCCCTTTTTCATAGATATGCACGAGGCTTTTCATGGCGAGTCGATGCCCGTTCTTTGCTGCCTCGTTGAACCAATATAAGGCCTTGGCGCTGTCCTGCTTGACGCCCCAAGCGCCGGTCTCGTAACGCAGGCCCAACTGGTACTGCGCTTCCACATTGCCGCTGTGCGCGTGCTTTCGCAGCTCCTCTCCGGACTGCTCATAGGTCTCGAGGCTGTCTCGCCCGACCTCAAACATGAAATCGAGCAGCTTGATGGCATCGGAGTTGCCTTGCGCCGCCGCCCTGTCCAGCAGGTTCTTGCCACGTTCGCTATCCTGGGGGACGCCGTAGCCGATGCGATACATCTTCCCCAGCAGAAATTGAGCCTCGGCGTTTCCCTGATCGGCGGATTTTCCGAGCCAGTGGTCCGCCTGCTTGTAATCGCGGGCGATGCCCTTCCCTTCAAGGTAGGCCCGACCCAGATGAAGCTCAGCGATTTCGTTGCCCTGACGTGCTGACTTTTGCCACCACACGATCGCCTGTGCAAGATCACGCTTGACTCCCTTGCCCTCGGCATAGAACTCGCCGAGCTGGTTTTGGGCATAGGCGTGTCCCTGCGCGGCAGCCTGCCCGATCCAGTATGCGGCCTGCTTGTCGTCCTGAGGCAAGCCATCGCGGCCATCCCGGTACGCCATGCCCAACAGCAGTTGTGCGCTGCGGCTGCCTCGTTCAGCGGCTTTGGCGATGAGGGCGGTTTCCTCGGTAGGGGCAGCGAAAACGTTTGCGTGGACAACGAAGAGACAAAAAACGAGCAGTGTGGCGTGAATGGGTTTCTTCATGCTATTGGCTGATAATCAAGGGCTTTGGCGTGTCATTGATTCGGTGTCGCGCGCCATTATATGCAATTCTCATGTTGCTGTCGTGAATCCTTGGTCATCAGCAACTACGGTTCCGTTCCCCCAATACTTAACAACAGCAGGAACAGTCAGCTTCAGGGGGCCACCCGAAAATTCGGCTGGCCAAAAAGTTGTGAAAGCACCCATTTCCGCGTCATGAAAGTGCGCCGTGCGTGTCCGCTTCTTGAAATTTTCTGCCTATAGTTCTAGCATCACGGACTGATAAAGGTTACCTGAAAACCGGCCATACGGCCGGATTTACGAACAAGCATCGCGGCGCCGCCATAAGGTGCCGTACTGGCGGCTGGAAATACTTTGTCCCCTCTTATCCTTGCCTATCTGGCTTTGGTCAGCGCGCTGGCCTCCGGCATTCTGGCGCTGGGGGCGGATCGCTACCCCAACCTGCTCCGCTACGGTTCCTCCATCCTGCTCGGATTGAGCGGCCTGGCGGCGATAGTCGCCGGCGGCTGGGCCCTGATCGACGAAACACCAACGATAGATCAGCTTGCCCTCGGCCTGCCCTGGCTGAAGTGGCATCTGCGGATCGATCCGCTTTCGGGATTTTTCACCAGTATTGTCGGCCTGCTGGTATTTGCCATCAGCCTTTTCGCACCCGGTTATCTGCGGGAATATACCCGCCACGATCGCAAGCAGTCCCTAGCCGCCCTGGGCCTGTTCACCGGACTTTTCATTTTTGGCATGTACATGGTACTGCTGGCGGACGATGCCTTCGTATTCATGATCTCCTGGGAGTTGATGTCCGTCTCAAGTTACTTCCTCGTCTCCTATCAGCATCTAAACGCCGCCAACCGGCGCGCGGCATTTCTGTACTTGCTGATGGCACACATCGGTGGTCTGGCGATTCTGCTTGGCTTCGGCGTACTCGCCGGCTTTAGTGGCAGCTTTACGTTCGAGGCCATGCGCGCCACGGAGCTTGCGCCGGTCTGGGCCTCCATCGCCTTTGCGCTCGCCTTCTTCGGTTTCGGCATGAAGGCCGGCATGGTGCCCTTGCATGCGTGGCTGCCCGAGGCACACCCGGTGGCACCGTCCCATATTTCCGCACTCATGAGCGGCGTGATGTTGAAAGTCGCGCTCTACGGACTGATCCGCTTCACTTATGATCTGATCGGCGATATCCAGTGGCAATGGGGACTCGTCATGCTCATCATCGGCAGCGCCTCCACCCTGCTCGGCGTGCTGTATGCGCTGCTGCGAAACAACCTCAAGCGTCTGCTCGCCTACAGCTCGATAGAAAATGTCGGCATCATTTTCTCCGGCCTGGGACTATCGATGATCTTCATCGGCACCGACCACGAGGTGCTCGGCGTGCTGGGTCTCATTGCCGCGCTTTACCACATCCTGAGCCATGCCTTGTTCAAGGGCCTGCTGTTCCTCGGCGCGGGTGCGATCGCCCACGCCACGCACGAATACGATCTGAACAACATGGGCGGCCTGATCAAGCGCATGCCCCAGACAGCGGTTTTCTTCCTGATCGGATGCCTCGCCATCTCCGGCCTGCCACCGCTGAACGGTTTTGTCTCCGAATGGCTGACCTTCCAGGCGGCCTTGCAGGCGCCGGCGCTTGAGAGCGGCGTCTTGCGCAGCATCATCCCGGTCTCGGCGGCGGTCCTGGCGTTGTCTGCCGTGCTCGCCGCTACCTGTTTCGTAAAAGTTTATGGCGTCGCGTTTCTGGGCGTGGCGCGCAGCCGGCGCGTATCACATGCGCAGGAAGTCGATATCGGCATGCGCCTCAGCATGGGTCTGTTGGCGGTGCTGTGCGTGCTCTTCGGGATTTTTCCTTCCACCGTCATCAGCCTCATCGACGCCGTCCCGATGATGCTGCTGGGTCAGGGGCCGCCCAGTGCCGCCGTCCACGGTTGGCTTTGGCTCACACCGATATCGCCCAAGGTCGCTTCCTATTCCGCGCCGCTGGTCTTTGTCGCGGTCATCGTGGTCGCCCTGGTGAGTTATGGGCTGCTGCATGCCCGCGCCGTGAAGATCCGCCGCGGCTACCCCTGGGACTGTGGTTTCGGCTCGCTGAACGCACGCATGCAATACACCGGCACCGCCTTTTCCATGCCGATCCAGCGTATCTTCGCGCCGGTCTGGGATCTGAAGGAGGATATCGAAGAAACCAAAAATGCCAAACAGCCCCTGCGCACCGAAGGCATACGCCATCAATTGCAGGCGCTGGATAAATCCTGGTCACGCCTGTATGAACCCATCGGCAATCTGGTGCTGACCACGGCGCGCCAGGTCAGCCGCATCCAGACCGGCAGCATCCACACCTATCTCGCGTACTCCTTTTTCACACTGATCCTGCTGCTGTGGGTGGTGACATGAACACCGTGGCGCTGGAATTCAACCTCGGCTGGCTGATGGCGTTCATCCAGATGCTGCTGTTTGTCGTCATGGCGCCGCTGCTGCTTGGCTGGATCAAACGCGTGAAATGCCACATGCAAAACCGCGCGGCGCCCTCGGTCCTGCAACCGTACCGTGACCTCGCCAAACTGTTGCGCAAACAGACGGTGATCGCCGACCGCGCCTCCTGGATATTCCGGTCCACACCCTACATCGTCTTCGGCACCACCGTGCTCACCGCCGCCATCGTGCCGCTCGTGGCGCTCGATCTGCCGACCGCGGCCATCGCAGACGTGATCGTACTGGTCGGCTTCTTCGCCCTGGCGCGTTTTTTCACGGCGCTCGCCGGGATGGACATCGGTACCGCCTTCGGCGGCATGGGTTCCTCGCGCGAAATGATGATCGGCGCCCTCGCCGAACCTGTCATGCTGATGGCGGTGTTCACGCTCGCGATGTCAGCCTCCACCACCAACCTCTCGGAGGCGGTGACGTACACACTCGAGAGCGGACTGGTCCTGCGATCGTCGTTCATCTTCGCCGCGCTCGGCCTGATGATGGTGGCCGTGGCGGAAGCCGGACGCGTACCGGTGGACAACCCGGCCACGCACCTGGAACTCACCATGGTGCATGAGGCGATGATTCTGGAATACAGCGGCCGTCATCTGGCGCTGATCGAGTGGGCGGGATTCCTGAAGCTCATGATCTACATGGTGCTTATCTCCAACATCTTCTTTCCGTGGGGCATCGCCACCGAACTGACGGCCGAGGCCCTGGCGATCGGCGTGGCCGCCATCGCCGCCAAACTCGCGCTGCTCGGCGTGGTGCTTGTCGTCTGGGAAACCGTCATGGCCAAGATGCGCCTGTTCCGCGTGCCGCAGTTTCTGGGCTTTGCCTTTCTCCTGAGCCTGCTCGGCATGCTCACGCGTGTGGTGCTGGAAACCGGGGGCTGAGATGGAACTGGCGCAATTAAGTCTCTATGACCAGGCGGTGCTGCTCTTTGCCGCCGCCATCCTGTTCACCTCGTTCATCATGCTTGCGCAGGCGCGCATTGTCCCGATGATTCACACCTTTGCCTGGCAAGGTGCGCTGCTGGCCGTGACCACGGCGCTTGTGGCCTATGTCACGGAGCACCCGCATCTTTACATATCGGCCGGCATGACCTTTCTGCTCAAGGCGCTGTTGATCCCGTGGATGCTGCACCGGCTCGCCGTGCGGCTCAAAATCCACCGCGAGATGGAGATCCTCTCCTACCCCTCCATGACCCTGCTCGCCGGCGCCGCCCTGGTTGTCTTCAGCTACTACGTGGCCATTCCCATCGTCCAGCTGTCGGCGCTCCTCACCCGCAACACCATCGCCATCAGCATCGCCGTGGTACTGCTCGGCATGCTGCTCATGATCGTGCGCAACAAGGCGATATCCCAGGTGATCGGATTCATGTCCATCGAAAACGGCTTGTTCTACTCCGCCGTGGTCTCGACCTACGGCATGCCGATGGTGGTGGAACTCGGCATCGCTTTCGACGTACTGGTCGCCGCGATCCTGTTCGGTGTGTTCTTCTTCCAGATGCGCGATTCCATCGACTCGCTCGATGTAGACCGGTTGAACCGCCTGAAAGAGGCGGATGAGTCCGTCCTGCGGTCGCCGGAGAAGCTGCCGTGACAGCACTGTGGCTAACGCTGCTGATTCCGCTGGCCGGCGTCGTGCTGCTGGCCTTCATCGGCCACCATCGCCACGCCGGCTGGGTCAATATCATTTTCTCGGCCCTCTCGCTGATCTCCTCCCTGTGGCTGGCGATTCACGTACTGGCCAACGGACCGCTCCTGTCGCCGAGCCGGATGATGTATATCGACGCCTTCAACGTCTATCTCGTGACCCTGACCGCGCTGGTGGGTCTGACCACGGCCATCTTCTCGCGCCCCTACATGCAGCACGAGGTGGAGGCGCGGAAAATCGGCAAACACCGCATGCGCCTGTATCACTCCATGTATCAGGGCTTCATGTTCGCCATGCAGGCCGCGCTGACAACCAATAACGTCGGTATCCTCTGGGTGGCCATGGAAGGCGCGACCCTCACCACGGTACTGCTCGTTTCGCTCTATCGCACGCCGGAGGCAGTCGAAGCGGCGTGGAAATATTTCATCCTTTGCGGTGTCGGCATCGCCCAGGCGCTCTTCGGCACCGTCCTGCTCTACTTCGCGGCGGCGCGCGTCATTCCCGGAGCCG
>Ga0153916_10001751_pt1 | contig 15754 bp, 15 predicted proteins | sample Opewatmetagenome_FD_109642 | JGI IMG/M metagenome (GOLD analysis project Ga0153916, IMG submission 109642) | Freshwater wetland microbial communities from Ohio, USA - Open water 3 Core 3 Depth 4 metaG | ecosystem: Environmental > Aquatic > Freshwater > Wetlands | place: USA: Ohio, Lake Erie...
ATGCCTGCAACACAGCCACCGACGACGCCATTCACTTTGCCTTGAAAAAGCAGGCCAAATTCATCGTGCTGGTGCCATGCTGCCAGGCCGAAGTGGCGGCCGTGCTCAAGAAAAACAAGGGCCACGCACTCGCCCAAAACGCGCTGACCGAACTGTGGCGCCACCCTTTGCACACGCGGGAATTCGGCAGCCTTGCCACCAACGTATTGCGCTGCCTTCAACTCGAAGCGCACGGCTACCAAGTCAGCGTGACCGAGTTGGTGGGCTGGGAGCACTCGATGAAAAACGAACTCATCATTGCCAGCTACAAAGACCTGCCGCGCAAACGCCCGAGCGAGCGACTGAACGAAGTGCTGCAAATGCTCGGCCTGGAGGAAATGCAGTCACGCTTTTTCACACAGATGTAGCAGCATCGAATTCATGGCCCCCGAGCAAGGGCAGGGTGGATATCACCACCCGACCTTGTACAATGTCGCCGACATCCTAACTACAGAAGCGCCGCCATGATCAAAAAGACAACAACAATATCGGTTTTGCTGGTTTTCCTCGCCTTCTCCGGATGCAGCAGCACGCGTGGCCCGAGTCAGGCATGGATACCGGCCTGGAAGCAGACATCGTCCCTGACCTCGCCGCGTGCCGGCGTTGCGGCGGTAGCGGTGAACGACGTGATTTACGCGATTGGCGGCGTGGACAACGGTCATTTCCTGAACACTACCGAGTATGCGAAGGTGCAGAAAGACGGCGCACTCGGTCCGTGGCAGGCGGGTCCCGTGCTCAACGAAGAGCGCGGCTTTACCGAGGCCGTGGTGCACAACGGCTTCGTATACGTGGTGGGAGGAGGCAACGGGCCGGCCGGCCACCACCTCCTGCGTTCGGTGGAACGCTCGCGCATCTTGCCGGACGGCACGCTGGGGCCGTGGCAAAAGGACAGCGCGATGCAGGTAACGCGGCGCTGTACCAAGCTCATCGCCACAGACAAGAAAATCTATTCGTTCGGCGGCTTCGGCGGCGTGCTGCTGGACTCGGTGGAGAGCGCGGAATTCCGGCCCGACGGCAGTCTCGGCGAATGGAAAGTCGAACCCGAAGTCATGACCATGCAGCGCTATGTCAACGGCGTAAAAAAAATGCACGGCGCCGCTTACATCATCGGCGGCCATGACGCAACCGGGGGCGGCGGCATCACCGCTGTGGAGTGGTCGCGTTTCGACAAGGCCGGCGTGCTGCAGAAATGGAAGGCCACCAGCCCCCTGAAGACCGGACGCTACGCCCTGGGTACGGCCGTATACGGCGATTACCTATACGCAGCAGGGGGCCAGACCGGCGCGGACTATCTGGGCAGTATCGAGAAAACCAAAGTGCGCGCCGACGGCGAACTCGACGCCTGGGAGAGCACTACGCCACTGCCCCAGCCACGTGCGGCCTTTGGCATGATCGTTTACAAGGACAAGGTTTACGTTATAGGCGGCTCCAATCGCGGCGGTACGCTTTACACCGTCGGATACGCGACGCTGAACGATACCGGCGAGATTGGCTTCTGGGGCAGCGCCCAACAAGCAGACACCTACAATGCCCTTGCCGAAGCCGCAAAGGCCAGGAGCGCAGAGCATGTTGTCGAGACCGAGGGTGTCGTGAAAGAAGTAATGCAGACCGGCACTTACACCTATCTGCAGGTGCGAAAGAGCGATGGCAGCACCGAGTGGGTAGCCGGGCCGAAACTGGAAGTTGCCGTCGACAGCCGGGTGCGCTATAGCAGTGGCACCGCGATGTCGAATTTCCACAGCAAGGAACTGAACCGCACCTTCCCATCGGTGCAATTCGTAGGGCAGGTGCAAAAAGTCGAATAGACAGGCTGGCGCACAGCGACCGTTGCCATGGCCGGACGCTGGTTGCGAGATCAAAAGTACGGGAGCTTATCGCGACGGCGCCCTGTATCGATCGTCTGTGCGCGTGTAGAATCGAGCCCTTTTTTCAGGTGCGCACTTATGTGGTTCAGGAACCTCCAAATCTACCGTCTGCGTGACCGCGACGTCACTCCCGCCAAACTCGAAGAAGCGCTGCGCAGCCTGGCCTTCCAGCCCTGCGGCAAGATGGACATGCAAAGCCGCGGCTGGGTCGCCCCCAGGCGCGATGGCGACGCGCTGGTGCATACCCTGGGCAAGCAAGTTTTGATCGCGCTCGCGGTCGAACAGAAGCTGCTGCCGTCGTCGGTCATCAATCAATACGCGGCGGAGCGCGCCGCCGAAATCGAGGAGCAGCAAGGCTATCGCCCTGGACGCAAGCAGCTGCGCGAGATCAAGGAGCGGGTGGCGGAAGAGCTGCTGCCGCGCGCCTTTACCCGCCGCCGCACCACCTATGCGTGGATGGACCCGGTGGGTGGATGGTTCGTGGTGGACGCTGCTAGCACCGCCAAGTCGGACGAACTGCTGGAAGCGCTGCTCAAATGCGTTCCCGATCTATCCCTGGGTTTGCTCAAGACGCAGACTTCGCCGGCATCGGCCATGACGGAATGGCTGGTCGCGGGCGAAGTGCCCGGCAGCTTCAGCATCGACCGCGATTGCGAACTGCTCGCGCCCGGCGAAGACAAGGCCACAGTGCGCTACGTGCGCCATCCCCTGGAAGCCGACGAAATCCGCGGCCACATCGAAGCGGGCAAGCAGGTAACCCGGCTCGCCATGACCTGGGACGACCGCATCTCGTTCGTGCTGCACGAGAACCTGCAGGTCAAACGCTTGGCCTTCCTCGACATCATCAAGGAGCAATCGGAGCAGCAGGCGGAAACCGCCGATGAGCAGTTCGACGCCGACTTTGCCATCATGGCAGGGGAGTTGTCGCGCTTCCTTCCGGCCCTCGTCCAAGCGCTCGGGGGCGAGATGGACGCAAACACCTTCGTCTGAGCCATCACCCCGGCAATGGGGTGATAAGCACCCATATCCTCACGACATTGCAACGGTATGGCCGGGGGCTCGTGTTACGCCATTTGCCTCAGCATTGCCGCCATTCCTGCGCTCGTCGCGATGGTCATTCCTATTCTCCCCACGATGATCATCAATGGCCGCGCATTTTTACACCAGTGTGTTCGACTGCTGTTAGATCCGGAGGCAAGCCACGCGGTCCGGAAGTTCTAAGAAAAATGTTGTAATGTTAAAAATGCCGCCGAGCTCGCTATGCACTTGAGCGAGTTTAGTGCTTCCAAAATATCGGCACTCCGGAATTTGGCGTGGCATCGGTGAGCAGCACAGCCTAGTGGCAATCTGGGCTCCTCCATGAGTCGCTGTTTCGGAGGCACTACACTAAGATGAAACTACTTTTTGTGGTAAGCCGTAGTGCAATCATAGGGCTCGCGCTCAGCCTGCTTTCAAGTTGTGCCGAACTTGAAAAGACGCTGGGTAAAACGACCCCGCTGTCACCGCGCGTTTACGTTGCCAATGAGAGTTCCAATTCGGTTAGCGTGATTGACGCGCTGACGTTCAAGGTGATTGCCACCGTCGACAGCAAAAACTTCGCGACCCATGACCTTGCGTTATCTCGCGACGGAACGCGCTTGTATGCGACCAACCTCGCCTCGGGGCGGCTGTCGGTCATTGATACCAAAGCCCTGGAGACGATTGCCTCTATATACACCGGAAGCCGCTGCCATGTGGTCGCACTCACCCATGACGACCGCTTTGCCTGGGTCGCCAATATTGGCGACGACACGATCTCGATAGTCGACGCGCAGGACTACCGGATCGTCGGTACGATAGCCGTCGGAAGAGGCCCCACCGGCCTGACTTTTTCTCGGGACGGCAGGTTCGCCTATGTCAGCAATCAGGGGGATAGGGCCGTTGCCGTGGTGGACACCGCCTCCTATCGCGTCATCAAGACGATTCCTGTCGGAGCCAACCCGCATTTTCTGACGTTGGGGCCCGATGGGCGTATCTGGGGCGCCAATTCGGGGGGCAACGACATCTACGTGATCGCCCCCGCCACTCAGACAAAGGTTGCAACCCTCGAAGTGGGGCCGAATCCCCAGCAAATCGCTTTCGCTTACAAAGGCATGGTTGGCCCTAACGCCTATGTCACCGTAAGCGGTGCAGATCGTGTCGCCGTGGTCGGCATCAACGACACCAGACTGCACCTGGTGGAGAGCATTCCCGTCGGCGACAAGCCTGACGGCATCCTGGCGAACGCGGAGGGCACCCGCATTTATGTCGGGAACGAGGGCTCCAATGACTTGCGCGTGATCGATACCGGCACCAACGCACTCATCGCCACCACGCCCGTAGGCCGCAAACCCATCAGGGTGGTGATGTCGCGCAACTAGCCAGGCCACACGACATGAGGAGAAAAAAATGACTCATTTAGGCTGCCTCGGTAAGCCTCGAATGAATACTCGGAACAAACCGCATTTTGTCCTGCTCCTGTGGATCCTTTGCGCATCCGTGCCAGCCCTTTCAACGCCTGCTACAGCCCGCGCCGACGGAGCTTCAGTGGGCGTCGCCAAGAATGCCAAAGGCACGCTGGTCGTGGTGAGAGAGGATGGAATCGAGCAGCGCCTGCGGGGAAAGGGAGCGCTGGCGCTTTTTGAGGGGGATGTGCTACGCACGGATGACAAGAGCGGCGCATTGATCGAACTGAGCAGCGGAATTCAGGTGGGGCTTAACCGCAACACCAGCTTCAAGATCGTTTCACGCTGGGAAAAAGAAAACGGGACGACACGCATCCTGCGCCTGAGCCACGGCATGCTATGGGTGAAAACCAGTGGCGGGCCCAAGCAGTTGGAGGTCGAGACGCCCGTAGCCGTTGCAGCAGTCAAAGGGACCGAATTCGTCATTGAAGCCTTGAAGGATGGCAACAGTGTGTTGACGGTCATCGAAGGCCTCGTGGAGTTCGGCACTGCTTTTGGCACCTGTCCAATCCGCACGTCTACCATCAGCTATGCGGTGCAGGGCAGGAAATGCACCAAGCCGGCGGTTGCCGACGTCAGGCCGGCCGCCGCTTGGACCGCGGAGCTGCGAGGAACCGGGGAAGCGGTAGCCGCGCTGCCGCTATTCTGGCCGCCCCCGGATGCTTCAACGCATCAGAAAATCCCGCGCGCACTCCTGGTGCCGCACAATAGCCGGGCACAAACCTGGGAGAGCGTAGCCGCCAGGCTGGAAAAGGCACTGGCCGTGAACGGATATTCCAGCCCTGGATACTATGCGGTTCCCGAAGGATTCGCGTTGATCAGCCAGCTCGAACGCATCAACCCGGATGCCACCCCATCCCCACCCAACGTGCGCTGGAAGATAAAGGTCGATCCGGTCAGCATCGTGCCCTTCAGTCTGGAAGCTTACCTCAAGGCCCTCCTGGGACAGGACGCAGGATTTTTCCGTGTCATCGCTTTTGTGTTCACCCCGGTTCCCATCGTTACCAGCGGCAAAACGACCAGCATAGAAGAGGCAAAGCTCTGGGTAGGCAGCGGCGGTTCGGCGCTTCCCAAAGTCTTGTCGAGACGCGTCTACGGCGAGGATATGGTCGCTACGGCTTTGATATACGAGTTCGAGATTCCCAGCCAGGGGGAGCCTGCCCGGTTGAGAAAACCTTCCGAGCACAATGGGCAGCAACATCTGAAAGCAGCCAGAATCTTGCAAGCGCTCGGAGGCTAGCCATGCTGGTCGCGATGACAACCGCACGGCAAAGACTGGCAGTCGTGTGGTTCAGCGGAGCCGGTTTGACCTTCATCGCTTTGCTCATGCTCGCCACCTTCGGCAACGATGGGCGCGGCCGGGTACTATGGGATTGGTTTCTCCCTGCCGTCACCCCGAACCTCTCGCTCATCGTCGGCGTGATGTTCAATGATCTCAAACGCAAGGTGGCAAAAAGCGAGTCCGTGGATTCGTTCATGTACCGCCTCGCGCTTTGGCTCTCCCTGGTATACCTGTTGCTGCTGTTTATCACGCCGCTGTTGTCGCCCTTCACCGCTGCGCCGCTGGAAGCGGATCTGCAAAATTCGAAATTGCCTTTGTCCCTGGTACAAGCCCTGGCCACCACTGCGCTGGGGGCTTTCTACGTGCAACGCGAATCCAAAGTGGCGCGGGCGGAGTAGGGTGTTTAACTCGAGAGGCGCGCCTGGTCGAGCCACCATGGGTACGAACCCCAGTGTGCGCGTTGTCGATGGATTGCCCAGCCCAATGATAGTAGGATGGCGGACGGGTCGACCAAGATTTCTCGACGAGAAGCTTTCGGGAATGAAGGCATGTACAAGTCTCAACGCGCTGCACAATGGGGAGAAGCATGAGTCTACTGAGTTTCGTATCCAAACAGTTTATCGACGTCATCCAATGGACCGAGGAAGAGCCGAAGGTGCTGGCTTATCGCTACCCGATGGAGGACAAGGAGATTCAGAATGGCGCGCGTTTGGTCGTGCGCGAAACTCAGCAGGCCATGTTCCTGAACGAAGGCAAATTTGCCGACAAGTTTGCCGCCGGCACCTACACCCTGAACACCCCAACGCTTCCCGTGCTGACGTACCTGAAGAATTGGGACAAGTTCTTCGAGTCCCCTTTCAAATCGGACGTGTACTTTTTCAGCCTGCGCGAGCAGCTGGATCAGAAGTGGGGCACGTCGCAGCCGATCACGATACGCGACAAGGAATTTGGCCCTTTGCGCATCCGCGCGCACGGTATCTACTCCTTCAAGATCTCCGACATCGAGCCTTTCTGGACCAAACTGTGCGGTACCGCCGAGAAGTATTCGGTGCAGGACGTAGAAGGGCAATTGCGCTCCGCCATCCTGACGGCGCTGGCGAGCTTTCTGGGCAAAAGCGATATTGCTTTCATAGATATGGCCGGCAACCAGGATCTGTTCTCGCAAAAACTCAAAGAGGCGGTCGCGCCTGCGCTCAAGGAATACGGCCTTCAGCTTGAAAATTTCTACGTGCAGAGCCTGTCGTTGCCGGAGGAATTGCAGGCACATCTGGATCGCGCCAGTTCCATGCGCATCGTGGGCGACCTGCAGAAATACACCCAGTTTCAGGCAGCCGACAGCCTGCAAACGGCGGCGGCCAACCCCGGCGGATTGGCGGGTGCCGGTGTCGGAATGGGCGCCGGCCTGGCGATGGGGCAAATGATGGGGCAGGCCATGGCCGGCGGCGGTGCTGCCGCGCAAGGCGCGCCTGCCGAGGACCCGATCCAGATGATCGAAAAGCTGGGAGAACTGCTCAAGAAGGGCATGCTCACGCAGGCGGAGTTCGATCAGAAAAAAACCGAACTGCTCAACCGCATCAAGTAGCCGCATGAAGAAGTACGATTGCCCATCCTGCGGCGCAGAGATGGTGTTTCACTCCAGCCTGTCGGTCTATGCGGTGTGCCCCTATTGCAGGTCCACGGTCGTGCGGCACGACGTCGACCTCGAAGCCATCGGTACTATGGCAACCCTTCCCGACGACATGAGCCCCTTGCAGATCGGCACCGACGGCTTCTACCGGGGCATCCGCTTCAGTCTGGTCGGACGCATGAAGATCGGCTGGAAGGATGGTTGCTGGAACGAATGGTTCATGGTCGGCGATGACGGCCGCAAGGGCTGGCTTGCGGAAGCCCAAGGATTCTATGCGGTAAGTTTTGAAATCGATGCCGCACTGGACGAAGCCGTCGAACAGCGTATACGAAAACGCGTCGCAGCTTTCCGCGCAGGCGACGGGAAGAAAACTCCCCCGATAGCCCGCGCCGACCTCGGCTCCTATCTCACGCTGGACAAGCAGAAACTCAAAGTCGTCGATATCAAGGATGCCGTGTGCCTGGGCAGCGAAGGCGAGTTGCCCATTGCGGCACCGCGCGGGCGCAGGACCGTGTCGATCGATCTTCTTGGACCGTCCGGCGAATTCGGCTGCGTTGAAGTCCTGAACGACGACATACGGGCTTACCTCGGGCGCTATGTCGACTGGGACGCATTGCATTGCCAGAACCTGAGACCGCTGGAGGGATGGTGACCGACGAGATCGTCTATCCGCTCCACGAGCCCGATCCAATTCCGCCAACGCACCACAAGGGCAGGGCGAAGTCCTTCAAGTGCCCCGCTTGCGGCGGCATCGTGACCATCCGTGCCGTGGGCCACAGCATCAATGCGGTTTGCAGCCATTGCTCTTCGGTCGTCGACGTCGCCAACGACAACTACAGGATCGTCGAAAAGGCGCACAAACTCACGCGCCATACCCTGCTGGAAATCGGAACGAAAGGGGTGCTGTTCGGCGTGACTTGGGAAGTCGTTGGCTACGTCGAAAAGGACGATGGGTCGGCGGCATACCGGTGGGACGAATATTTGCTGTACAACCCCTACCACGGGTTCCGTTTCCTGATGCAGGCGCGCGGCCACTGGAATTTCTTCGAGGTGATCAAACGCGATGTTTCCGGTGTCGTTCTGGAGAATGACGTGCGCCTGGATGAGCGGCCATACACCATTTTTTATCGGGGCGAAGCGGTTGTTCAGTATGTGAAGGGGGAGTTCTACTGGAAGGTCAAGAAAGGGGACCGGGCGCGCGTAGTCGACTACATTGCTCCCCCTTATATGCTGTCGGCGGAAATCAGCGACGATGAGCTCACCCTCGCACAGGGTGTGTATCTCCAGCCCAGCGAGGTCAAGGAAGCCTTCAAGCTGACGGCCGCCATGCCCTATCCCGTCGGGGTCGCCGCCAATCAGCCCTCGCGCTTCCGCGAGAGAATTTCGGGGATATGGTCCATTGCTCTGCTCGGATTGCTGGCCGCCACGCTTATACAGGCAGCGACGTCCATCACGGCGGACAACGCGCACGTATATTCCACGCAATCGCGCATCTATGCGGAGAACTCGTCGCCGGATCTGGCCGCCGACGGCTGCGGCGAAACCGGCAGCGGCTTGCCCGATTGTGACAAAGCAGCCGGCTACGGCAGGAACAAGATGTTCAGTTCGCCCAGCTTTGTCCTGCCCAAGGGATCCAACGTGTTCATCGAGAGCTATTCCCCGGTGCAGAACGACTGGGTGGAGTTGAACCTGTCACTGGTGAACGAGCAAACCAATACGGCGTACAGCCTGTCGCACGGCATCGAATACTATTTTGGCTATGATGCCGACGGCTACTGGAGCGAGGGGAACCAGCGCGTAGACAGCTTCATCTCGGCGGTGCCCAGTGGCACCTATCGACTCCTGGTCGAAGCGGATTCGGGCGCTTTTCAGAAGAGCGGGGCCATAGACTTCGCATTGAATGTCACGCGCGATGTGCCCGCCTGGGGAAACTACTGGATCACATTGCTGTTGCTGTTCGTCTACCCGATCTACGCGGGCATACGGCATATGAGCTTCGAAAACAAACGCTGGTCCGAGAGCGACTATGCGCCGGCCCTGTATCGGACGAGTTGAGGTTGTTCATGCCCAAAATGTTCTTGGCCTATTGCACCATCCTTGTTGCCGCATTGGCCGCGGCAAATTATCAAGGCTACGTTTACACCGGTTTGTTCAGCGGCGAAGGACATGCTGATAGAGCCGCCAACCATTATCACAAGTAGGAGGTTTTCATGGACGGTATTGTCAACATGCACTACGTGATCAACGCGGTAGTCTTTTCAGTTCTCGGTCTTGGGGTGTTTCTCCTCGGCTTTGCATTGCTCGACATCCTTACACCCAAGGTGAGCATCTGGAAGGAACTGATCGAGAAACAAAACATCGCCATGGCCGTATTTCTGGCCGGTGTGATGTTCGGCATTGCCACGATCATTGCCTCGGCAATTCACGGTTAGGGATCTCTCTTGGCATTCCTGCTGCTCGTCTCGGTCTTTGTAATTGCCACTTGTGGACTCGTTTACGAACTCATAGCCGGAACCCTTGCGAGCTACCTGCTGGGCGACTCGGTCACCCAGTTCTCCACCATCATCGGCTGCTATCTCTTCGCCATGGGCATAGGCTCGTGGCTATCCCGGTACGTCAACAGGAACCTGCTGGGGTTTTTCGTCAGGGTTGAAATTCTGGTCGGGGCGGTGGGCGGTAGTTCGGCGGCCGTGCTGTTCCTCATGTTCGAACATGTCCACTCGTTCCGCTTCCTGCTTTATTTCATCGTGACGCTGACCGGCATACTGGTCGGCATTGAAATTCCGCTGTTGCTGCGCATCCTGAAGGACCGGTTCGATTTCAAGGACCTCGTGTCCAAGGTGTTCACCTTCGACTACGCCGGCGCATTGTTCGCCTCGGTGTTGTTTCCGCTGGTGATGGTGCGCTATCTCGGGCTGGTGAAAACCAGCTTTCTGTTCGGCATGATGAACGTTTCGGTGGCGCTCTGGCTCTTGTACGCCATCAAGGAAGGTATCCAGTGGGTGCGCCTGTACAAGATCACCGCCATTTTCGTGTTGGTCACCTTGATGTTCGGGTTTGTTTACTCGGAAAAGATCATGAGCATCGCCGAGAGCGACAGCTATCAGGGCAAGATCATTTTCTCGGAATCCACGCCCTATCAACGGATCGTCCTTACCCGGACCAGCCACGATCTGCGCCTGTTCCTCAATTCGAATCTGCAGTTCAGCTCCGTCGACGAATACCGCTACCATGAAGCCCTGGTGCACCCGGTGTTAGCTGGAATCGCGGCACCCCGGCATGTCCTCGTGATCGGCGGCGGTGACGGATTGGCGGTGCGGGAAATTCTCAAATATCCGAGCATCGAAACCGTCACCCTGGTCGATCTCGACCCGCGCATGACCGAACTCTTCTCGAGCAACGAACTGCTTACCGAATTGAATCAACGCTCGCTACTGTCGCCCAAAGTGATCGTGGTCAATCGCGACGCCTTCGCGTGGCTAAGGGAGGCGGAGCAGGACAAGAAAAATCCGACCTTCGACGCGATCATCATCGACGTGCCGGACCCCTCGAATTATTCCGTGGGCAAGCTGTACTCGTTGACGTTTTTCCGCTTGCTGCACAGCGTGATGAACGAGAACAGCATCGTCGTCGTGCAAAGCACCTCGCCGCTGGTCGCCAGAAAATCCTTCTGGTGCGTCAACAACACGCTGGAAGCCGCCGGTTTCTTGACCACGCCATATCACGCCTACGTCCCTTCGTTCGGCGAATGGGGGTACGTCATCGGGACGCTCAAACCCTACACCCCTCCAAGCCGCTACCCGGATGGCCTGCGCTATCTCAGCTACGAAACAGCGAAGGAAATGTTCCACTTCCCCGCGGACATGGCCAAGGTGAAAACCAAGATTCAGCGCCTGGACGATCAGGTTCTGGTCAGGTATTTCGACGACGAATGGTCGGAATACCTGATCTACTGAGGGTGTGCCCGAGCTATGAAAATCTCTCGACGTGGCTTTGCTCTTGCCGGTATGGCGGCCCTTGCCGCACTCGGTGCAGGAAAGTGGCTGGCGCCGAACCGTTTCAGCAAGCCGATTCCGGGCGAGATATTGGGCGCCTCTTCGCGCCAAGGCCACAAATTGAGGGCCGGCGGTTTTCCCAAGCCGATGCGCACCGTCCAAAAAGACGTGGTCATCGTGGGCGGCGGCATTGCCGGCCTGGCAACCGGCTATCGCCTGGAGAAAGCAGGCGTGCGGAATCTTGCGTTGCTGGAATTGGAGAAGGCACCCGGCGGCAACGCCTCCAGCGGCAAGAACTCGGTATCGGCCTATCCGTGGGGCGCGCACTATGTGCCGTTGGTCACGGACGAATCCACGGCGGTCAAGCAACTGTTCGAAGAGCTGGGGATCATCGTCGGCCACGACTCCAGGGGTTTGCCGATCTACAACGAATATTTCGTCTGTGCCGATCCCCACGAGCGCCTCTACATGTACGGACGATGGCAGGATGGCCTGGTTCCGGCTATCGGCATCACGCCCGAAGAGGAGGCGCAGTACCGGCGCTTTTTTGCGCGGATGGCGGATTTCAAGCAACGCAAAGGTGCCGATGGCAAACGTGCCTTTGCCATTCCCGTCGATCGAAGCTCGCAGGATCCGCAATGGCTGAAGCTGGATGAAATCAGCATGGAGGACTGGCTGAACAGGGAAGAGTTCGACTCGCCCCGGTTGCGCTGGTATGTGAACTATTGCTGCCGAGACGATTTTGGCGCCACCTTTCGCGACACGTCTGCCTGGGCTGGCATCCACTACTTCGCCTCGCGCTCCGGCCAAGCCGCCAATACCGATGCGCAAAATGTGGTGACATGGCCGGAAGGCAACGGCTGGCTGGCGCACAAACTGGCGGAACCTATCGCCGACCGCATCGTGGCCGATGCGCTGGCCTTCAAAGTCACCGAGCGGGGAGGGGAGGTCGCCATCGACTACTGGGATGGCGGCAGCAACCAGTCGGTGCGCATCCTGGCCAAGGCCGTGGTGCTGGCAACGCCGCGGTTCGTGGCTTCCCGCCTGCTGGATTCCGATCGATTTTCCATCTCCGCCGAAGCATTTTCATATTCCCCATGGGCGGTGGCCAACATCACCCTGAGCAAAATGCCCGCCGGCAAAGGGGCTCCGCTCAGTTGGGACAACGTGGTCTACAACAGCACGCTGCTGGGGTACGTGGTAGCCACCCACCAGGTTCCGCAAATGAAACCGGTCGATACGGTGATCACCTATTACTGGCCCCTGAGCCACCTTTCACCGGCCGAATCCAGGCAGGAAGCGCTCGAACGGCCCTATCGGGAATGGCAGCGCATCGTGCTCAAGGAATTGCTCGCCGTGCATCCTGAGTTGGAAGGTTGCATCGAGCGCTTGGACGTCTGGGTATGGGGCCATGCCATGATCCGCCCGACGACGGGATTCATTTGGGGGGCGGCACGCCGGGAGGCTTTACGACAGCGCCCCCCGGTATTTTTCGCCCATTCGGACATGAGCGGCATCTCCATCTTTGAAGAAGCGTACACCCACGGGGTAGCCGCTGCCGACGGCGTGCTCGCGTTCCTGAGGGCGCCGTCATGACCCACAAGCCGCAACCCTGGCTGTTTTCGCCGGCCTTTGATTTCGCCTTCATTTTGTCCCCGGCGATCCTCGTCTCGGCCATCGTTCTGGTATTTCACGACCGCTTCGAGGCGCTGGAAGCCGTTCCGCCATGGCTGTGGCTGCTGCTGGTAGTCGGGGTCGATGTCAGTCACGTCTACAGCACGCTGTTTCGGACCTATCTGGACCGGGACGAGGTGAGGCAACGCCAAGGCCTGTATACGCTGGTGCCGCTGGGCGCCTGGATGGTCGGCTGTCTTTTGTACAGCGTCGACGGAGCCTTGTTCTGGCGCGTGTTGGCCTATCTCGCAGTCTTTCATTTCGTCCGGCAGCAGTATGGGTTCATGATGATCTACGGGCGAGAGGAGCGGGACGCACCAAATTACCACCGGCGTTTGGACAAGGCGGCCATCTACCTGGCTACGCTATATCCGCTGGTCTACTGGCACACCCATCAACGGGCCTTCAACTGGTTTGTCGAAGGCGACTTTCTGCAGGTGGACATGCCGTTCATCGCCAACGTCGTGGGCGGCGCCTACCTTGCCGTGATTGCGGCATACCTGGCCAAGGAAGCCATGCTCTGGCGACGCGCAAAGACGTTCAACCTGCCGCGGAATCTGTTGCTGCTGGGCACGGCCGTTTCCTGGTTCGTCGGCATCGTGGCATTCAACAACGACGTAGCGTTCAGCGCCACCAACATTCTCGCGCATGGCATACCTTATCTCGCCCTCATCTGGGTATTCGCGCGCAATCGACGGGCGCAGGCTTCGGATGGAGAATCGCCCTTCATCGCCCTTTGGGTGCGCGCGCTGTTCACCTGGAAAGCCGCGCCCTTGTACGCCGGCGTGCTTTTCGTCATTGCCTTCGTCGAGGAGGGGGTCTGGGACGGCTTCGTCTGGCGCGACCATGGCGCTCTATTTCACTTTTCCGATGCGTTGCCGCTGATCCAGTCCGAGCACACGCTCGCGTGGCTGGTGCCTTTGCTCGCATTGCCGCAAGCGACCCACTACATACTGGACGCCTTCATCTGGCGGCTCAAATCGAACGACACCCACTGGAAGCAGACCCTGTTCTTTCACGCAGCGAACAAACCATGACCAAATTCGTCGCACCCGGTATACACCTCTTGATCGATTTCTGGGATGCGCAGCACCTCCAGGATATCGCGCACATCGAAACGGCACTGCGGCAAGCCGCAGCCGCATGCGGCGCCACGGTGCTCGGCGTCCATTTGCACTCGTTCGGGGAAGGGGCCGGCATCACCGGCGTCGCGGTCCTCGCGGAATCGCACATCAGCATCCACACATGGCCTGAGATCGACTACGTTGCGTTGGACGTTTTCATGTGCGGCGCCACCGATCCACACAAGGCGGTTCCCGTGCTGCGCGATTGCTTCGAGCCCGCGAAGATGCGTATTACCGAACACCTCCGTGGCGCGACCGCCCGCCAATAAAATTTCGGCCATTGCGTCGGGGAATGGGGGTGAATATTTGCGCGCGATTGTTTGTGGCCGAAGGTGGATAACCCGAGGCGGCGGCTTGTGGCGCATTTTACATAATACACATTATACGAAGTATAATAACACCCCATTTGACCCAATAGCCCGAAAATATCAACGAGGCGTCCTCCCCGTCTTTCTCGCCATTTCGACGAGATCCGCAATATCCGTGTTACCGCCGTCCAAGGCCAAGCTTGCCGCGGTTGCACCCACGTCGTTTTTGGCCTCCGTGTCCGCGTGACCTCCAAGCAAAACCCTGACGGTTTCCAGGTAGCCCCCCTTGGCAGCGAACATCAAGGCCGTAGTACCATTCGCGGTACGCGCATCGACAGCAGCGCCATGCTCGATAAGCAGCCGGACAATGGCAGCATGGCCGTTGAAGGCTGCGTAAATCAGCGGTGTCCACCCCGCGCTTTCGGTTTCCGCACCGCGTGCAAGCAGCGTTGTTACGAGTGAGAGAGAGCCTTGGTACGCCGCCAGCATGAGTGCCGTTTCGCCATAGCGATTGCGGGAGTTTACCTTCGCGCCTGCATTGAGGATGACGTTCGCGACCTCGTCGCTACCCTGCCGGACCGCATTCATGAGGATGCTGTTTCCATCCGGGTCTGCCGTGTTCGGGTCCAACCCTTTGCGCAACAACGCGGCCACTGCGTTGGCGTCGCTCGTCCTGACTGCGTCAAGCAGGTCGTCGAAGGAGCCACCCAAAGCCCCCGTATTGAGGGCAAGAGCTAAAATCAGCGCACTCGTGACGCGACGAAGAAAAGTGGCGTCAATCCAGCCGCAGCCGCAGTCCGTCATAGGCAAGATAGGTGTCGGGAGGGAGTTTTCGGGTCACGTCCGCATATTCCATCTGATGGGTCATGTGTATCAAATAGGTCTGCCTGGCGTTGATCTTCGCTGCATACTCCAGCGACTTGTCGAAATGAATATGAGTCGGATGCGGGTGGTAGTGCAGACAATCCAATAGTAGCGTATCCAAGCCTGAGAGCAAGGAGAGGCTTGATTCTGGTATCTCCGATACATCAGTAATATAAGCCGCGTTGTTAATGCGATACCCTAGGATTGGTAGCTTCCCGTGCATGACGGGGATCGGTGTTACCCGGGCACCCTCGAAATCAAATGGTTCTGCGACAACCGAGGAACTCAATACCGGTTTGTCCCAGTGCTGCCCTGGGGGCGCAAACGCGTAGCTAAATCTTTGCCGAATGCTGTTGATGGTGATGTCGTTGCCGTAGACCGGGATGACCTGCTTTTGCAGGAAGCAGAAATTGCGCAGGTCGTCGATGCCGTTCAGGTGATCCGCATGAGTGTGGGTATACAGCACTCCGTCCACGCGCACGATCTCCTCGCG
>Ga0153916_10001753_pt1 | contig 15746 bp, 16 predicted proteins | sample Opewatmetagenome_FD_109642 | JGI IMG/M metagenome (GOLD analysis project Ga0153916, IMG submission 109642) | Freshwater wetland microbial communities from Ohio, USA - Open water 3 Core 3 Depth 4 metaG | ecosystem: Environmental > Aquatic > Freshwater > Wetlands | place: USA: Ohio, Lake Erie...
CCCGCCATCCCCATGAACATCATCGCCGACTTCGCCGGCGGTGGCATGCACGCCGCGTTCGGCATCCTCGCGGCACTCATGGCGCGCGAGCGCACCGGCCGCGGCCAGTACGTCGACATCGCCATGTCGGACGGCGTGATGTACCTCCTGGCCAGCCTTGTCGGCAACGTGCTGATGGGCGGCCCCTCGCCGACGCGCGGCGGCACCGTGCTCAACGGCTCGGTGCCGCACTACAACGTCTATCAGTGCAAGGACGGCGGCTGGATCAGCCTGGGCAGCCTCGAGCCCCACTTCTTCGTCAACCTCTGCAAGACCATGGGGCGCGAGGACTTCATCCCCCACCAGTACGACCCCGCGAAGCGCGACGAGATCGCCGCCCACTTCCGCTCGCGGTTCGCCACGAAGACGCGCGACGAGTGGTTCGAGATCCTCAAGCAGACCGACATCTGCGCCGGCCCCGTCTACTCACTGGAGGAGGCGTTGCGCGACCCCCACAACCTGGCCCGCGAGATGGTCGTCGAGGTCGAGCACCCCACGCTCGGCAAGGTGAAGCATGTCGGCATCGGCACGAAGCTCTCCGACACGCCCGGCAAGGTGCGCACCACCGCGCCGCTTGCCGGCCAGCACACGGACGACGTGCTGGCGTCGCTCGGCTACGACGCCGCCGCGGTCGCCGCCTTGCGCCAGCGCGGCGTCGTCGCCTGATCGGCCAGGCGCCGCCTGCAACTTTTGCCGAGCCTTGGATCGCCGAATAGATTGCGCGATCCACTCACGCGATACCGGGCATCGGGAACTGGAGAAGAAGGGGCAGAAGGGGCGCAATCTCCGAACGAATGTGCTACCCTGTGACGAATCCGAGATCGCCTCATCAGGGTAGGCGCGAGATGATCCCTTCGGGGGGAATCCATGCCAACGGAAGAGGAGTTCCTAAGGCACGTCGATGAAGGGCTGAAGCGGTGGCGCCCGGTCGGCGCCTGTGAGTTTCACCAGCCCGAGAAGACCCGCTACGTGAAGTTCCCCCCGGCGGCTGAGCAGAGAATCTACATGTTCTTGATCAATGAGGCGGGCTTGACTGACGAGCAAGTGAAACGACGGATACCGCTGCAATGTGTTTCATGCAACTATGCCGTCGCCATTGATCTCTACGATCCCCTGTGCCCGATCGTCTTGCCCTGGAAGGTGGGCGAGGATCTAACCTTCTATCCGGCTGATGATTACGTTCCGGCGGGCGGGCCCTGGGGGGCGACGCCTCGCGGTGCGATTCGACCGACCGATCCGATGCTGCCTTAGACGAAGCACGCTTGGGGGGAGGGGGCGTGGTAGCGCATCCGTTGTTAGGGCCCTGGATCAAAGTCAGGCGGGCACAGACTCACCTCGATTCGCTGTACGGTCAGTATCTGGCCTACGCGACGCTTGAGCCGATCAAGCCGTGGCGACAGTACGATCCCGCCATCGGAAAGCGTCGCTTCGGCTTCTACATCGACCCACCCGTGCCAAACTCGATCGCTCTCACGATCGGAGACGTAGCGCACAACCTTGTTTCCGCACTCGATCACCTCGTCGGACAACTGGTGATCGCGAACGGTCGAAGGGCGACTCGGGATGAGGCATTCCCGATCTACGTGCGCCACATGACGAAGGCCGAGTTTCGTAAGCTAACGAAAAGCCGAATCGGGAATTGCTCTACTGCCGCACAGGATCTGATTGAGGAGTTGCAGCCCTACCACAAGGGTGACGACGCAAGAAAAGATCTGCTGTGGATAATCAAAGAACTTGATCGCCTCGATAAGCACCAGCGAATCAACATCGTTGGCGGATCGTATCGAATGGCAATCAAGTCGGGTACTACCGGTTTCTCCATTGCAGGAATTGACCTCGGGCCAATCATCAGCGGCGAAGAGCGCGGAGTATTCGGCGACTTCGTAGAGATCGGAACGCTCGACGAACACGGCCAGCCCGAAGGCGGGCTTGAGCCTTACGCCGAGTTTAACCTTGCTTTTGGCGACAACGAGGGGCCGTGCCCGCGCGAGAGCGTCGAGATCGTGCAGACAGCATTGGAGCACGTGCGGACGAAGGTATTACCCCGATTCGCGGCCTTGTTCTCGGAACCCTTTGACGGGATCGCGTTTTGGGAGCCTGAAATGCTGCCGGAGAAAGAGGGGTGAGCGATCAATGGACGTATCTCTGACGCTTTCGATCGTGTCGATCATCCTTTCCGTAGTAGCAGTTGTGGTGACTTGGCGGATCGGCGTCATGGCAGAGAAATCGCTAAGGAACGCTACGGCGATAGGCCAATCAGGGGCTAGCCAGATCTTTCGGTATCTGGAACGACGAGATCGCCCTTCCGAGGATGAGGCGCAGGATCTAGGCGCCGACATTTGGACGTGCGCGGCGACACCGGATCCGACCGCCCACGGTAGTGCGGTCACGCTGAGGCTTGAAGTGTTTTCCACGTCGCAGGGCCCGCGCTATTTCGCTCCCGATGAAAGCGGGCACGTCCATTGCACAGTCACTATGCCGTCTGGTACCCGCGCGTTCGCCAACGCTGCACCGCTACGTGATGAAGGTCACCAATGCCTTTGGGAGATCGTCTTTCCGGCCAACTTCCATGACAACCGCAAGGAGCCTTTGGGCGACACAAACACGCCGGGCATCTACTTGGCAGAATGGGACGGACTTCTCGGTAACCAGAAGAGGACGACCATTTTCACCGTCTTACCGCCTCCGCTATCGCCTCGCGATCTCTTGTTGCTCTCGTAGCGGCGCGGACAACAGTCACTTGATCCGCCAGCTTCCCCGTCTCGGCTATGCGGTTCCCCGAGCGATCTCTCTAACGGCTGTCTAACGGACACGCCGATACCGGCGTAGGCGAGATCGCGCCCGGTGCCTCTCCGCAGATTCAACATGGCCCAAAACGAGGCGGTTTCGTTTCCCTGATACGGGCAATAACACTCTGGCAATACATCTCCGATGTTGCCGCCGTAAGCTTCTGGTGAGACTTAGAAAGAGGGTTGGCCCGTTGAACTCATTCCCGCGCATCTCCTTGTCCCGTCCCGCACTTGCCGCCATCGCCGCCCTGGCCGTCGTCGCCGCCGTCGCTGCCGCCTGCGGCGGTTCAAGCTCCGCGTCGACCGCGAAGCCCACGCCGACGAGCGGCAACCCGGCCGCGGCAGGCACGCCCGGACGCGGCTTCGGCAACCGCACGCCGCGGCCCGAGATCCAGACCGCCATCGCCGAGGGCACGACCTTCCCCTTCGGCAACCGCACCCCTGACCCTGCCATCCAGACCGCGATCGCCGAGGGCACGACAGTTCCCTTCGGCGACCGCACCCCGAACCCTGAAATCCAGACCGCGATCGCGGAGGGCACGCCGGCCAGCGCGCTCTTCGGTGGACGCGGCGGCTTCGGCGGCGGGCGGCAGGCCCTGACCGCCGCGGCCACGGTCCTCGGCATCGACGAGACCCAGCTCCGGAACGAGCTCCAGGCCCCCGGCGCGACGCTCGCCAGCGTCGCCGCTGCGCACGGCCAGGACCGCTCGGCGTTCCGGCAGGCGCTCATCGACGCCGTCAAGCAGCGCTTCGCTGCCGCCGTGACCAGCGGCTCAATGACGCAGGATCAGGCAAACCAGGCCGAGAGCGCCTTCGAGTCCGGCCTCGATCGCCTGCTCGACAACCCGGGCGCCACGGACGCTCCTCCCGCGCCGGATTCGACGCCGTAGTAGCCGTCGCGCGCCTCCGCCCGCGGACGCTATGATCCCGGCGGAGGCGCGCCCGTGGACTTCTCCGACGAGCCGCGCGAGACCGACGACGACCGCGACCTCGAGCTGGCGATCGAGAGCGTCGGTGCGCACCCCGAGCCGGACGGCAACCTGCGCGTCCTCATCGCGACGACGCGCGGCGAGATCCGCGCCGTCCTCCACCCCTGTGCCACCGCGCCCGGCGCGGCGATCTACGTCGGCGGCGCCATGGGCGGCTTCGAAGGCCCCGCCAATGATATCTACGGCCGTCTCGCAGACCGCCTGCGCCCGCGGCTCAGCGGCCTCCGCATCCATTACCGCTGGCCCGGCGAGTTCCAGGAGTGCGTGCTCGACGTGCTCGCCGGCGTGTCGCTGCTGCGCGGCTTCGGTGCGACGGGCGGCATCGCGCTCGTCGGCCACTCCTTCGGTGGCGCCGTCGTCATCAAGGCCGGCGAGCTGTCGCCGGCGGTGACCGGCGTTGGGGCGCTGTCGCCGCAGCTCTACGGCACGCGCACCGTCGAGCGCCTCGGCAAGCCGCTCCTGCTCGTCCACGGCATGCGCGACGGCATCCTCGACCACGCCGCCAGCGAGGACATCCACGCCCGCGCCCTCGAGCCGAAGCGCCTCGTCCTCTACGGGGAGGCCGACCACACGCTCACCCAGGCCGCCGCCGACCTCGAGGAGCTGCTAGCCTCCTGGCTCCCCGACGTCGTCGGCGCAACCCCCGCCTTCGGCCTTAACTAGCAGCCGCGGCTCGCGCTTGTTCTTTGTTCTCTCTGTTCTCTGTTCTCTGTTACTTAGGTTCTTGGTTCTGGGTTCTACGCCGCGCGTCCGCTAGCCTGCCTTCGTGACCTCTCCCGTCTCGCTCCCCGTCTCCGCCTCCGGCGCCTCGGCCATCGACGTCGCCTGGACGTGTGCGCGCGCCGCCGGCGACCTCGCGCTCTCGCGCTTCCGCGGCGCCCAGACGATCGACGTCAAGGGCCACCGCAACATCGTCACCGCGACCGACGTCGAGGCGGAGCTGCGCGTCAAGGCGGTGCTGGCCGAAGAGTTCCCTGACCACAAGGTTCTGTCGGAGGAGACCGCCTCCGACACCGATGCGAGCAGCGGCTGGACGTGGGTGATCGACCCCATCGACGGCACGAAGAACTACGCCATCGGCGTCCCGTTCTGGTGTACGAACGTCGCCCTCTGCCTGGACGGCGATCCGGTCGTCGGCCTCACGTACGACGCCGTCCACGGCGAGGGCTTCTGGGCCGTCGCCGGCGGCGGCGCCTTCTGCAACGACGCGCCGATCCGCGCCTCCGACAGGCCCGACGTCTTCTCCTCCGTGATCAGCGTCGACCTCGGCTACGACGACGCGATGGGCGCGAGCCAGCTCGACCTGATGCGCCGCATCTTCCCGAACGTCCAGGGCATCCGCATCACCGGCAGCGCCGCCCTCGGCCTCGCCTACGCCGCGTGCGGGCGCGTCGACCTCTACACGCACATGAACGTCTCGCCTTGGGACGTCGCCGCCGGCATCCTCCTCGTGCGCGAGGCCGGCGGCGCCGCCTCCGACCGCGCGGGCGGCCCGATGCTCATCACCAGTTCGACGTTCGCCGCCGGCGGCCGGCGTGTGCACGCCGACTTCATGACCCGGTATGCTGCGGCGCAGGGCGGGGGAGCACCGGGAGAGTGATCTCATGGCGATCCGCGTCCGCGCGTTGCAGCTCATCGGCCTGACCGCGCCCGTCGTGCTCGTCGCCGCCGCCTGCTTCGGCGGCGGTGGCGGCAGCAAGACGCCCGCGGCCACGCCGACGCCGAACCTGCCCGGCCCCATCGACGCCATCGCCGGCTGGGTGCACCAGAACCGCAACATCGACTTCCTCGGCGACTGTGCCACCGCTAAGCAGGGCATCGACCTCGGCAGGCTGTGCGTCACGCTCGTCGGCACCCGCGGCACGCGTCGCGCCTACAACCTCGGCCCCACGTTCTCCGACCCCACGGCGCTCGCGCTCGTCGAGCAGCGGCCGGACGGCTGGGCCGTCCTCTCCGTCACGAACCGCGACCCCAGCCAGCCGTCCGTGCCGGGCATCGCCTGGCCGCTGCAGGTCGGCGACCAGGTCGTCGTCATCGGCCTCGGCGAGGGCGACTGCCTGCGCATCCGCGAGCAGCCGACGCAGCAGGGCAAGCAGCTCAGCTGCGTCCCCGACGGGACCAAGGCGATCATCCAGGATGGGCCGCAGGACGCCGAGACGTTCACCTGGTGGAAGATCGCAGGCCAGGTCGACACCACCGGCTTCAACGGCTGGGCCGCCGGCGCCTGGCTCCGCCTGCCAGACGCCATCGCCGCCGCCCTCGCCTCACCGACGCCCGCCGGCACACCCGCGCAGTAGCGCGTGACTCGCGTCATCCTGAGCGCCTTGCATGTCACCCTGAGCGGCTCTGCCCGTCACCCTGAGCGGCTCTGCCCGTCACCCTGAGCGACCAGCCTGTCACCCTGAGCGACCAGCCTGTCACCCTGAGCGCAGCGAAGGGTCTTCCCCGATGGAGCGCAGGCGCCTTTCGCTATAATCCGAGCGCTAGCGGCGCGCGCCCCGGGCGGGGGTAACTCAATTGGTAGAGTGCTAGCCTTCCAAGCTGGAAGTTGCGGGTTCGAGTCCCGTCCCCCGCTCCACTCTTCCCTCATCACGAGCCGCTCGGTGCGTCTCTTCCTGAAGAGGTCGACATGGATCGTGACGAACTGATCGCCCGCGCCGACGCCAATTACTACGACGGCTTTCGCCGACTCGCGGCGTCGGCCGACGGCGGCGAGGTCATTGAAGGCGACGGCCTGCTCCTGGTCCGCACCGGCCTGCCCGTCGCCATGTTCAACATCGCCTTCGTCACGCGCCCCCTCGCCGACCCTCGCGCATCGATCGGGCGCGCCATCGCCTACTTCGATGGCTACGGCCTCCCGTTCGTCGTCCGCCTCCGTGCCGGCATCGACGAGGCCACCGAGCGCGCCGCCGGAGCGGCTGGCCTGCCCTACCGCGACACCACGCCCGGCATGACGCTGGCCCCGGTCCGGGCGCTCCCGCCTCCTCTCGACGGCTTGGAGGTCCGCGCCGCCCGCGACCGTGCTGCGCTGCACGACCACCTGAGCGTGCTCGTCGCCTCGTTCGGCATGCCGATGGAGCTGGCGCAGCGGCTGTTGACCGAACGCGTACTCGGGTTGCTCGCTGCGGAGTTCTACGTCGGCTACGTCGATGGCGCGCCCGTCGCGTCCTCCGCGCTAATCGCCACCGACCGCGTCGCCGGCGTGTGGAACGTCGGCTGTCTGCCGTCACACCGCAGGCGCGGCTTCGGCGAGGCGATGACGTGGCACGCCGTCCGGCGCGGCGCCGAGCTCGGCTGCGACATGGCGAACCTGCAGGCGTCGGAGATGGGCCAGCCCGTCTACACCCGCATGGGCTTCGAAGCCGTCGCCGGCTACCGTACCTTCGTCCGCCCCGAGTTCTGAGAGGTTTTCCGGCGGAGGGGCGAGACGGCCCGGTCCGCTCATGAGCTGTGGCCCTCGACCTGCGCGGCTCGTACGGCGAGAATCATCGGCACGAGCGACGACGCTACCTCTCGCCATCCATCAGGCTGGCGCTCGAGGCAAGGTATCGGCGTGAAGTGATGACCGCTGCAGTTACCTGGCGCTCCGTTGGCCTCTCTGCGTTTCGTGCTGGGCTGGCCGCTGCTGTGGCGGCGGCCTCCTTCATCACACTGCGCGAGAGGTATCGCGGCGACTGTCTATTCCTCGATTGGCAGATGTACGCGTTCATGTTGTTCTGCGCGGGAGTCTGCCTGGTCTGTTTCATCTGGCTGGTAACGGAACTCGTCCGTTCAGTCGCGATGGTCGGTGGCGCCCTGGCCGCGTACTCCACGCTCGCTGGGGTCATCATCGGTATCGTGATCTACTCGTGCGTGGCGTCGGTTACCTGGCACCTGAACCCGATGCCACATCCACCCGGCGAGCGTGACACGCGCGGGTTTCTGGCTGCGTTGTGGCCCATAGGGTTGCTCCAAAAGACGGGCAACTTCGAATCTGAGTTCTGTGGCTACTGAGCGTGGTGCCGGACGGCGCCTACCGCCCCACGTACTGCGGCGCCCGCTTCTCTACGAACAGGTCGCATCGATCTCTCCTTCCCTTCAGGGAAGGGGCCGGGGGTTAGGTTCGCCCGCATGGGCATCCAGCTCGTCGCCGGCTATCGCACCTTCACCCGCCCCGAGAACTGACGACTCACTACTATCTACTGACACACTGACACACTGACACACTGACACACTGACACACTGACCCACTGACCCACCGACACACTGACCCACTGAGCCACTCGTCCCCTACCGCCCCACGTACCGCCCCGGCCGCTTCTCCGCGAACGCCCGCATCGCCTCCTCGCTGTCCGCGCGCGCTCGCCGCGTCAGCGCGCCCAGTTGCGACTCGTACCGCGTCGCGTCCTCGAACGACGACTTCAGCGCCCGCCGGATCGCCCGCTTCGACACGCGCACCGCGCTCGGCGGCAGCGCGCAGACCTGCGCCGCGTACGCGCGCGCCTCGTCCAGCAGTCCCTCCGCCGCTATCACGCGGTCGAGCAGGCCGATGCGCAGCGCCTCCTGCGCGTCGACGCGCCGGCTCGTCATCGCCAGGTCCAGCGCCCGGCTCACGCCGACGACGCGCGGCAGCAGGTACGACATGCCGCCTTCCGGCGGCAGGTTGCGCTCTTGGAACACCGTCGTGAACCGTGCCTGCTCGCTGCCGATGCGCACGTCGCAGCACAGCGCCAGCGCGAAGCCCGCGCCGGCGGCGATGCCGTTCACCGCCGCGATCATCGGCTTGTCGATTGAATACAGCGCGTTGCCTTGCCGCGCGATCCAACTCCCCTCATCGAGGAGCTGGTTCAGGTCGGCGTCTGCCGCCTCCGCGCGCGGTCCGCGCCCGACGTCCGCGCCCGAGCAGAACCCCTTGCCTGCTCCCGTCCAGATCGCTGCCCAGACGTCGGGGTCACCCTGGATCTCACTGCAGATGTCGAGGATGTCGCGCGCGTCGTCCTGGTCGATCGCGTTCAGCCGCTCCGGCTTGTTCAACGTGATCGTGGCGACGTGCGCCTCGCGGTCGACCTCGAAGAGTGTGTGCGTGTACGGCATGCGACGCCTCCTTTCGCTGGGAGCCCATCGTACCGCCGACGGTCATATCGGTCGATATGACGTCGATCTCCGCGCCAAAGCGATGGATCGCAGGCGCCCCCGCCTGCGCGTCCCGCGCGCGAAGCGCGACTGACACACTGAAAAACTGACAGACTGGTTTGCTACCGCCGGCCGCTGAGCGCCAGCCTGCGCCGTCGGGGGAATCCCGCCGCCCCGCGCGAGCGTGGTGCCGCCGTCGGCTTCGGTGCCGTCGGCTTGATCAGCTCGCCCTCGGGCGTGATCCGCGGTAGCTGTCTGCCCAGCCCGCGCTCGATCTCGCGCCACTTCGGCAGGTCTGCCGGCCCGAGGATCGTGATCGCCCGGCCCGAGCGCCCCATGCGGCCCGTGCGTCCCACGCGGTGCGTGAACAGCTCGTGCGTCTCCGGCAGCTCGTAGTTGATGACGCGTGTGATGTGCAGCACGTCGAGCCCGCGCGCGGCGACGTTCGTCGCCAGCAGGACTGGCGTCTTGCCGGCGCGGAACTTCTCGATCACGCGGTCGCGCTGCCCCTGGCTCAGGTTGCCCTGCAGCACGTCGACCTGGTAGCCCAGCCGCTCGAGCTTCAGGCCCAGGCTGCGCACGCCGTGCTTCGTCCGGCCGAAGACGAGCGTCGTGCCCTCCGTCGGCTCGTCGAGCAGCCGCAGCAGCACGTTGAGCTTGTCCTCGCGCCACACCTCGTACACCACGTGGTCGATGTCCGGCCCCGGCTCTTCGTCGCCGGGCGCCGTCTCGATCACCACCGGGTCCTTCAGGTACTTCTGCGAGACCTTGTGTACCCACTCCGGCGTCGTCGCCGAGAAGAGCGCGGTCTGCCGCGTGGCGTTCGTCTGCGCCAGGATCCGCTCGACGTCCGGCGCGAAGCCGCGGTCGAGCATTTCGTCTGCCTCGTCCAGCACCAGGTAGGTGACGCCGTCTAGGCGCATCGTGCCGCGGTTCAGGTGGTCCAGCACGCGGCCCGGCGTGCCCACGACGACCTGCGCGCCGGCGTAGATGGCGTCCTGCTGTGGCCCGAACGCACGGCCGCCGAAGATCAGCGTCGAGCGGATGCCGGCGCCCTTCGCCAGCTTCTCGATGACGTCGCCGACCTGCTGGGCCAGTTCGCGCGTCGGCACCAGCACCAGCGCTTGCAGCCACTTGTTGTTCACGTCGATCCGCTCTATGAGCGGGAGGCTGAACGCGAGCGTCTTGCCGGAGCCGGTGTAGGCTTGGCCGATGACGTCGCTGCCGGCCAGCAGGTGGGGGATCGACGCTTCCTGGATATCGGTGGGCGTCTCAATCTGCATTGCTTCGAGCGCCTTCAGGTTGGAAGGCCGAAGCGGGAGTTCACGGAACGATGACAAACGGGTACCTTTCGTCAGAAGATGTCTTCTCGACGACCAGTGCGAATGTCAAAGCCGGGTCAGAGGGGTGCAATCGCAGCGGACGTGTACTGAAGATCTGTGTCTCTATGTAAAGAGTGTACGGCCCGGACACTGCCTCTGGCAAATCAGGGATTGCGTGGACATTCGGGCGAAAACAGCCGTACCCGGACTTCCAGAACTCGGCATCGTGGACCGATCCTGTCATCTTGGGCCAAACCTGTCATCCTGAGCCAAGTCTGTCATTCTGGGCCAGGCCTGTCATCCTGAGCGAAGCGAAGGATCTCGGCTGCGACTGATCCCGCAGGCTCGGCATCACAGGCGGCTGTGACCAACTTGTCATAAGAAGGCGGTGGAGATGAATCTGGAGACGATCGACTACAGCAGCGAGGGCGGCGTCGCCCGCATCACCCTCAACCGGCCCGAGCGGCTGAACGCCATCAACGCGCAGCTCGTCGCCGACCTGCGGACGGCCGTGGCGGTGGCGAACGACGACCCGTCGGTGCGGGCCATGATCCTCAGCGGGGCAGGGCGCGCTTTCTGCGCCGGCTACGACCTCGACTGGGGCACGAAAGCCGAAGATGCCTCCCAGCGGGCGATGTCCGGCCTCTGGGACCCCGTCCGCGACTACCTGGGCATGTCCCGCAACGTGCGCTCGTACATGACGCTGTGGGAGAGCCCGAAGCCGGTCATCGCGCAGGTGCACGGCTGGTGCGTCGGCGGCGGCACCGACCTCGCCCTTTGCAGCGACCTGATCTTCATGGCCGAGGATGCGCAGATCGGCTATCCCCCCGCGCGCGTCTGGGGTGAGCCCACGACGATGATGTGGGTCTACCGCCTCGGCCTCGAGCACGCGAAGCGGCTCATGCTCACTGGCGAATCGCTGTCCGGCGTCGAGGCCGCGCGCTTCGGCCTCGCCTCGCGCGCCGTGCCGGCCGACGCCCTACCGGCCGAGGCGGAGGCGATGGCGCGCAGGCTGGCGACGATCCCGCTCAACCAGCTCGTCATGAGCAAGCTGCTGGTCAACCAGGCGTACGAGAACATGGGTCTGCGCACGACGCAGCTCCTTGGCACCGTCTTCGACGGCATCGCGCGGCACACGCCGGAGGGCATCGCCTGGCGCGACCTCGCGATGAAGGAGGGCTTCCGCGAGGCCGTCCGCCGCCGCGACGCCCCCTTCGGTGACTACGGCGAGCGCCCGCGGTCGCACGGCGAGTGACGCGTGCTTCCCGAAGCGTCCTTCACCTTCACCCATACGTCAACGTCCGCTACCATGACGCGTCCCCCAGGCCGTGAACCGACAGGCTGCACGTGTCGTTCCGCTCCCCGACTTCGCCCCCAACCGCGCCCAACGTCCAGCGCGGTCTGCTCGGCGTTGGCTCCCGCACCTTCTACTCGCTCGGCAAGTACCCCGACTTCCGCGTCCTCTGGGCCGGCACCGTCGGCACGGGGCTCGGCCAGTGGGTGCAGTTCGTCGCCCAGGGCTGGCTGATCTTCGACCTTACGCACTCGCCGTTCCAGGTCGGCGCCGTCGGCTTCACCCGTGGCGTCACCTCGCTCGTCGTGTCCCCCTTCGCCGGCGCCATCACCGACCGCTTCAGCCGCCGTTCGGTGCTGATGGTGATGACCAGCCTGGGCGCGACGACCGCCGTCGCCCTGGCGACCCTCATCATGATGGACAAGATCACCGTCTGGGTGCTCTACCTGACCGCCACGCTCGACGGCCTGGCGGAGAGCGTCAACCAGCCCGCGCGTCAAGTGATGATCTACGACGTCGTAGGCGCCGAAGACCTCCCGAACGCCATCGCCGTCAGTTCGCTCGGCGGCAACACGATGCGCATCGCTGGCCCGGCGATCGGCGGCGGGCTGATCGGCGCCTTCGGCGTGCAGGCGGCGTTCATGGTGCAGGCCGCCGCGTACGTCTTTTCCGTATTCGCGACGTCGCGCATCCGCACGACCGGCCGTCCGGTCAAGCGGGAGGCGGCCTCCGTGCTGCGGAGTGTGGGCCAGGGTCTGACGTACGCGCGCTCCCACCCTGACGTGCGGCTGCTGATCTTTATGGCCGGGCTGCCAAGCCTGCTGGTCTACCCGTACGTGCAGTTCATCCCCGTCTTCGCCGCCGACGTCCTGCACGTCGGCTCCGTCGGCTTCGGCTTTCTTGCGTCGGCCGTCGGGTACGGCTCGATCCTCGGCGCTCTCCTGGCGGCGAACCTGACGGGGCTGAAAAAGCGCGGCCAGATCCTCGTCTGGACGACCTTCATCTACATGGCGTTCGTAACCGCCTTCGCCCTCTCGAATGTGTACGCGCTCTCGTTCACGTTCCTGGTCATCGCCGGCATCGCCAACTCCACCTACCTGATGTTCAACCAGGTGATGATCCAGCTCACCGTCGACGACGCGTACCGCGGCCGCGTGCTCTCGCTCTACGTGATGGTGGGCGGCCTCCAGCCGTTCAGCGCCCTCATCATGGGCGCCCTCATCGACGTCTTCGGCCCGCAGGCGACTGTTGCCTGCTACACGGGTCTGGCGGCGGCGATCGTGCTCGCGATCGGCATCACGAGCCGCCGCCTGCGCCAGATCTGAGAGATCCCGCCGAACGGCCCTGTCTGCGCCTCCGGTGCCCGGTCTACGCTGATCGTGTGCGCAGCGCCGTCCCACATGGAGGTGGTTCACCATGGTAACGATGACTGAAACCCGGGTGGTCCTCGCGCTCAAGCACGCGCAGGCGAACGCGCTCGCGATGTACCTGAATACGAAACGCTATCACTGGTACACCTACGGCCCGCTCTTCCGCGATCTGCACCTCTTCTTCGACGAGATGGCGGCCGACGCCCTGGCCGAGGTGGACCCGCTCGGCGAGCGGCTCCGCATGCTCGGTGCCGAGCCGCTGTCCACGCCCCGCGAGATCGAGGCATGGGCCACCGTCAAGATCGCCGACGGCTTGCAGCCTCCGGCCGAGATGCTCGGCGACGCGCTGGCCAACGAGCGCAAGATCATCGCCGAGATGCGTGACGCCGCGCGCGTCGCCGACGACGAGCGTGATCCCGGCACGAACGACCTGTTCGCCACGTTCGTCCAGACGCACGAGAAGCACGCCTGGTTCGTCGAGGAGTTCCTCCGCAAAGGCGACGGGCTCGTGGTGTGACCCGCGGGCCGGACGGCGTGGATCAAGAGAGGCCCGGAGTCTTCACTCCGGGCCCCTGCATTGCGCGCGTGTCTCGCGGATTACGCGACGAGCCGGACGTTGACGGCGCGGCTGCGCTTCGGGTCGCGCGGGTCCGACTCCTTGTCGAACTCCACGTTCTGTCCCTCGTTCAACTGGTCGAAGATGACGCCCTGCAGCGCCGACGTGTGGAAGAAGATGTCTTCCGTTGCCCCCTCCGGCCGGATGAAGCCGAAGCCGCGGTCGCGGACGAGCCGATTGATCTGTCCCTTTGCCATGTGTCGTTACCTCCTGTCGCCGTGGGGTCGTTCGGTGTGTCCGGCGTGCGGTGCCGGACCGGCCACGACGTTCTGCGCACGAGCATTCAGCCGCGATGAAGCGGCCGCCTCCCGTCCGGTGGAGTCGTCGAGTGCGCCTTTGGATTGTTGCGGCGGCAGGAGACTTCGCGGAGAGGGCTTTTCTTCAAATTAACAGACGCCCGAGGCCGATCGCAAACCCCCTCAGGCGCGCAACGTCACGTCAGCCGCTTCGAGCGTGATCGCCCGCCCGTCCGCCGTCCGCACGATGAGCGCCCCGTCCTCGCCGACGTCCTCCGCCACGCCGTCGGCGGTGCCGCCGTCCCACGCCGCGTGTACTCGCTGCCCGAGCGTCACCAGACGCTCCCGCCAGCGCCCGAACGGTGATTCCCCCGCCTTCGCCGCGCCGTAGATCTGCTCGAAGTGCAGCAGGTACGCCGCGAGCAGCGCCTCCCGGTCGCCGTCGCTGCCCGTCTCGACCTTGATGCTCGTGGCGATGTCGCGGATCTCCGCGTATTGCCGCGGGTCGAAGTTCACGTTGATCCCCGCGCCGACGAGCACGTACGGCCGGTGCGCGTCCGTCACGTCCGACTCGATGAGGATGCCCGCGAGCTTCTTCGTCCCGACGAGCACGTCGTTCGGCCACTTGATGTCCGGCCGGATGCCCGCGACGTCCTGCACCGCGTGGCAGATCGCCAGCGGCGCCATCATCGCTATCTCGCGCAGCAACGACGCCGGCGGCCGCAGCACCAGCGTCGACGCGAGGTTCACCGCCGGCGGCGTCACCCACGACCGGCCGAGCCGTCCGCGCCCCGCCGTCTGCTCGTCAGCGCACGCCACCGTGCCCTCCGCCGCGCCGTGCAGCGCCGCGTCCCGTGCGAGGTCCATCGTGGAGCCGACGCTCGGCTCGAAGATCAGGTTGCGCCCGAAGCTCTGCGTCTTCAGCAGCGCGCGGAAGTGGGTGAGGTCAAATGGCGTGGTCATGTCGCGTCCTGTCTGACTGCGCCGTCCCGCGCGCTCCCAGCGCAGGCGGCCTTCCGACGATGGTAGCACCGTCGCCGCTCGGAACGAACCGCCGGATGTCACGGGACCAGGTTGTCAGTGGTCAGCAATCAGCTATCAGCGGGGAGCGCGCGCCCGGAAGCTGTTCTTGACGGCCCGCGACATACCGACCGGAATTTTTTGCCATAAGCGCGGCATCCCACTTGACCTGTTACCGCCCCCGCGTGGACAATACGGCGCACCCCGACATGGGGGGCTTTGGCGGGGTGGGCTCGTGGACGGAGGCGGGGCCTGAAGCGAGTCCATCCGCTTTTCTCTTTCACCCCTCAGCCTGGCAACGACAATAGCGCCCTCGCAGCGTGGCGGGGAGCGTCCGTGCTGCCGGACGCCACGCTGCGAGGGCACCCGGCACATGGTACGCCCGGTCGGGGCGGATGTGGCGGAAGGTAGACGTCGATCAGATGAAATCAGCGGCCGGCGCCGGCCGGGCGCGCCTGCGGCCGCCGTCAGAGGTACGAAGAAGGGGCGCTCCATCGCGCCCCTTCTCGCCGTAGCTGATGGCTGGCCCCCCTAGCAGGACCCGCTCAAGCACTGTGTGGCGCCGTTGAAGGCGGACACGATGGCGCCGCGGAACGCAACCACCGCGGCGATGACAACCGCGATGGCGATGACGGCCATGATCAGGCCGTACTCCGCCAGCGTCTGGCCTTCGTCGTCCTGGAGCTTCGTCTCGATGCTGCGAAGCGCGACGAGCACGCGTAGCGCTAGATCCCTGAACATGTGCTTCCCCTTTCCGGGTTTCATGCGTTGTCTCGCTCTAAGACTCGGCTGCCGGACAGGGGCCTTAAGGGATTCGCCGCACTTTCTTAGGACTCATTTTGCATGTCGACGATCCGGTCTGCGGCGACGCCGGACCTGGGCGTTGCCATCATCGCCCGAATCTCCATCGCCTACTCAACGATCGTGCTGCTGGCGGCGACGGCTAAGCCGCTGCAAGC
>Ga0153916_10001754_pt1 | contig 15739 bp, 15 predicted proteins | sample Opewatmetagenome_FD_109642 | JGI IMG/M metagenome (GOLD analysis project Ga0153916, IMG submission 109642) | Freshwater wetland microbial communities from Ohio, USA - Open water 3 Core 3 Depth 4 metaG | ecosystem: Environmental > Aquatic > Freshwater > Wetlands | place: USA: Ohio, Lake Erie...
GAAGCGGGCGCGCTGGCGGCCGATGTCAGCGATGCCGCGGCGGGAACGCCGCAGGAGAAGCCGATTTTCGGCGAACCGGGTGCCGAAACCGGGCGCCGCTGGCAACGCAGCCTGGTGACCGCGCTGTTTCCCGCGGATATCGAATTGTCCGCGGTGCTGGCGCAGGCGTTTCAGGCTGCCGGGATCGCAGCGACGACACCGTATCGCGTCGACCGCGTCGATGACCAGGACTGGGTGCGCGTTACGCAAAGCCAGTTCACGCCGCAGCAGATTTCGCAACGGCTGTGGGTCGTGCCGAGCTGGCACACCGCGCCCGACCCGCTGGCGATCAATATCGTGCTCGATCCCGGGCTCGCATTCGGCACCGGCACGCACCCGACGACCCGGCTGTGTCTGCGCTGGCTCGACCGGCATATCCGCGGCGGGGAGTCGGTGATCGATTTCGGCTGCGGCTCGGGCATTCTGGCGATTGCGGCACTGAAGCTGGGTGCTGGCGCGGCATGCGGCGTTGACGTCGACGAGCAGGCGCTGCTTGCGGCGCGGCACAATGCTATGCAAAATCAGGTGGCTGCGGTGTTTTTTGACGCGGCCGACGAGCTTAAGCGCCCGGCGCAGATGGTGGTCGCCAACATACTTGCGAACCCCTTGCGGGTGTTGGCGCCGCTGCTTGCAAAACTCACCGAAAAGCACGGCCGCGTAGTGTTGTCGGGGATACTTGAAGAGCAGGCCGAGGAAGTGCGCGCGGCTTATCGGCCCTGGTTTGCAATGGATACCACTGAGCATGAAGACGGATGGGTTTTGCTGAGCGGAGTGAAAGCGTGAGAGTCAAGGAGATGGCTTCCCTATGAGCATGGTCACGCGGTGTCCCTCCTGCAATACGATGTTCCGCGTTACGCCGCAGCAACTGCAGGCTCAGCAGGGCAAAGTGCGCTGCGGGCGCTGCATGATGGTGTTCGACGGCTTCAAGGGGCTGGCCACGCTGCCGGACCCGGCGCCGGCCGGGTCGCGCGAACCATCGATGATCGACACCGCCGCGCCGCTGCAGGAAGCGGTTGTGGAAGAACCTGCTGTCGCGCCATCCGCAGCAGCCGTGGCGCAGGATCAGCCTGCGGCCGGGCCGGCCGCGGGAAAAGCGCTGCCGTTCGAAATCGAGCTCCCGCCGGCCTTCCCCGAATATACGGTGGAGCCACTTGAGCCGCAAGCTGCCACATCAGAGGCGCAGATGCCGGCAGCTGCTGCGGAGCTTGTTCCTGAAACTACGCCTGAGGTCACGCCGTTTGAAGCGGCGCCACAACCGGTTACAACCGAAGACGAGTTGTTTGGTAAGGAAGTCGGGCCCGAACTGCGGCGCGGCTCGCGGATATGGGGGCTGGGCAGCGTATTGCTGCTTTTCGCGCTGGCCGCGCAGGCAGCATATTTCTATCGCAGCGATCTTGCCGTGAATTATCCCGGGCTCAAGCCGGCGCTCACGCAAATGTGCCAGGCGGTCGGCTGCGGCGTGCCGTTGCCGCAGCGCCCGAAACTAATCAATGTCGAAGCCTCGGACTTGCAGATCATCGATCCCACGCGTCCGAACATGATTCAGCTCACCGCGACGCTGCGCAACCATGCCGGCTACGATCTCGCTTATCCGGCGCTCGATCTGGTGCTGACGAGCAGCAGGGAGCACACGCTGGCGCGCCGCATATTTATGCCCGAAGAATATCTCGATCGCGGCAAGAACGTGAAATCCGGCATTCCCGCCAACGCCGAAATCACGGTCCATCTCGACCTTGATACCGGCAGTCTCGGCGCCGCCGGCTTCCGCCTCGACCTGCTGCCGGCACCGTCGAATTAGCCGCGGCGCGGCGGGCTACGTTTTGTGGAAAGCAATTGACGCCGACGCTTAAAGCAACGCCGCTGAACGCCGTCCATCGTGCGCTGGGCGCGAAAATGGTCGATTTTGCCGGCTGGGAAATGCCGCTGCATTACGGTTCGCAACTCGAGGAGCATCATTGCGTGCGGCGCGCCGCCGGCATGTTCGACGTATCGCACATGTTGGCACTCGATATCCGCGGCGCGGGCGCCCGCGATTTCCTGCGGCTTCTGCTTGCCAACGATGTCGCCAAGCTCAGGCAGCCGGGCAAGGCGCTTTATTCGTGCATGCTGAACGAGTCGGGCGGTGTGCTCGACGACCTCATCGTCTATTTCATGGCCGAGGACTGGTTCAGGCTGGTGGTCAATGCCGGCACCGCAGACAAGGACATGGCGTGGATGGATGCGCAGCGTACGCGGCTCGCGCCGCCGCTCGAACTCAAGCCGCGGCGCGATCTGGCGATCATTGCGGTGCAAGGCCCGCAAGCGCGGGAAAAAACGTGGCGTGCGCTGCCCGGGATTAGCAACGCATCCAGGCCGCTCGTATACTTTCAGGCGGCACTGGTCGGGGACATGATGGTGGCGCGCACCGGCTACACCGGCGAAGACGGCTTTGAGATCATGCTGCCGGCGCAGCGTGCGGAAAGCCTGTGGCGCGCGTTGAACGAGCAGGGTGTTGCGCCGGCGGGGCTGGGCGCGCGCGATACGCTGCGGCTGGAAGCGGGGTTGAATCTTTATGGGCAGGATATGGACGAAAACGTGAGCCCGCTCGAATCCGGACTGGCGTGGACCGTGGACCTGAAAACACCGCGCGATTTCATCGGCAAGACGGTGCTGCTGGCGAAACCGGTGACGCGGCAACTGACCGGCCTGGTCCTGCTCGACAAAGGTATCATGCGTGGTCGTCAGAAAGTGCGTTGTGCCAGCGGCGGCGGAAACATCACCAGCGGTGGTTTTGCGCCGACGCTCAACCAGTCGATTGCACTGGCGCGTGTACCGCAAGGGGTCGCGGCCGGCGAGACGGTCGAAGTCGAAGTGCGTGATAAATGGCTGCGTGCGAAAATGGTCAAGCCGCCGTTCGTGCGCAATGGGAAAATATTGATAAAAACGTGAGCCACAGAGGATTCCTTTCAATACCCTTCTTTTCAATACCCGCTCGACGGGTGCCTTGAGGGGTACTGAAAGGAATCCTCTGTGGCGGAATATTTTAAGAGGTAAGCATGACAACGCCTGACAATCTGAAATACACCAAGAGCCACGAGTGGGTGAAACAGGAGGCCGACGGCACGCTGACCGTGGGCATCACTTTTCACGCCCAGGACATGCTGGGCGACTTGGTGTTCGTCGAGAACCCCGCGGCCGGCCGCAAGGTCAAACAAGGCGAGGAGTGCGGCGTGATCGAGTCGGTGAAAGCCGCCGCCGACATTTACGCTCCCCTCTCGGGCGAGATCGTTGCCGCCAACGGCGAGCTTGCCGATAAGCCGGAGAAAATAAACCAGGACCCGTATGCAGCGTGGATGTTCCGGATCAGACCCAGCAATCCGGCGGAACTGGATGGCCTGCTCGACGCGGCGGCGTACCAGAAAATCGCTGATGCCGACAAACATTAACTGCGTGAGGGGTGAGGCGTAAACCCTGCGCTTGAGCTATCTCCTTACGCCTCACGCCTGACGCGTCACGTATTTATGCCATTCATTCCCCACACCGAAGAAGACATCCGGGCGATGCTGAAGGCGATCGGCGTTTCGTCCATCGATCAGTTGTTCGACGAGATCCCGGCGTCGCTGCGCAGTGGCCGCCTCGAGCGGGTGCCGCCGGCGATGAACGAGATGGAGGTCACGCGGCTCATGTGCGAGCGTGCCGAGCGTGACGGCACTTATCTCAATTTCATCGGCGCGGGCGCTTACGAGCATCATATCCCGGCCGCGGTGTGGCAGATCGCGACGCGCGGTGAATTCTATTCGGCATACACGCCGTATCAGGCCGAGGCCAGCCAGGGCACGCTGCAAGTGCTCTATGAATACCAGTCGATGATGACCTCGCTCACGGCGATGGATGTCACCAACGCCAGTCTCTACGACGGTGCGTCGGCGCTCGCCGAGGCAGTGTTGATGGCGGTGCGCGCACACAAGACGGCAAAGCGCGTGCTGCTGCCGCTGACGGTGCATCCGGTATGGCGCAGAGTGGTCAAGTCCATCGTCCGCAACCAGGGTATAGAGCTGATCGATGTCGCGTACTGCGCCGAGGCCGGCCATATCCTTCCCGACGCGCTGGCGCAATTCAACGGGCAGGATATCGCCGCCCTGGTGGTGCCACAGCCCAATTTTTTCGGCGTGCTGGAGCCGGTCGATGACCTCACCGATTGGGCACACGCCAATAGCATGCTCACGATCGCGGTGGTGAATCCGACCGCGCTGGCAATTCTCAAACCGCCTGGGGAGTGGGGCGCGACCGGCGCCGATATCGCGGTCGGCGATGGCCAGCCGCTGGGCGTGCCGCTATCGAGCGGTGGACCCTATTTCGGGTTCCTGGCCTGTCGCAAGGAACTCGTGCGGCAGATGGCCGGGCGCATCGTCGGCCGCACAACAGACATCGACGGCAAACCCGGCTACACGCTGACGCTGCAGGCACGCGAACAGCATATCCGCCGTTCCAGGGCGACGTCCAACATCTGCACCAATCAGGGGCTGATGGTGACGGCGGCGACGATCCATATGGCGTTGCTCGGTCCGGGCGGTCTCGCCACAGTGGCGCGTGCCTGTCATGCCAACGCGCTTGCACTGTTTGCCAGCCTGACCGCGATCGAAGGCGTGGAGCGTGCGTTCAGCGGGCCGGTATTTCACGAGTTCGTGCTGCGCCTGAAAACCCCACTTGCGCCATTGTTGAAAGCGCTCAAGGCGCAGGGCATACTCGGGGGGCTTAATCTGGCGCAGAGCTATTCCGAGCTTGGCCAGTCGCTGCTCGTTTGCGCGACCGAAACCAAGAATGCGGAGGATCTCAAGCGTTACACGGAGAATATGGCGCGCATCGCGGGCAAGCGTTTCCGCCCCGCCCCGTGCGCCCTCAAACCATCGTCGAATAAAACCTAAGGAGATCAGCATGGCAAACGTCACTCTTGGCGGCAATCCCGTCAGCGTCGCGGGAAACTTCCCGAAAAAAGGCGATATCGCACCGGACTTCAGCCTCACCCCCAAGGATCTCAAGGACGTCGGCCTCAGGGACTTCGCGGGAAAGCGCAAGGTGCTCAACATCGTGCCCAGCCTCGATACGCCGACCTGCGCCAAATCGACGCGCGTGTTCAACGAGAAGGCGGGCAGCATGAACAACGCCGTGGTGCTGGTGATTGCGGCCGATCTGCCGTTCGCGATGGGCCGCTTCTGCGGCGCCGAGGGCCTCAACAACGTCGTCACGCTGTCTACCTTCCGCAACCGCGATTTCCACGGCAAGTACGGCGTCGATATCACCGACGGTCCGCTGAAGGGGTTGACCGCACGCGGCGTGGTAGTGCTCGACGAAAACAATAAGGTGCTGCATGCGGAACTGGTGCCGGAAATCAAAAACGAGCCCAACTACGACGCGGCGCTGGCGGCACTGAAGTGAGAAAGGCATAAGGAGTGAAGGCGGAGGTGTGAGCCCGATGCTGATATTCGAGCTATCCAGGCCCGGCCGGCGCAATCCGGCGCAGGCGCCCGCCGTGCCGGGCGGGGAGAGCGCGATACCACGGCAGTATCTGCGCACGACACCGCCGGTGCTGCCGGAGGTGTCGGAGCTTGACGCAGTGCGCCATTACACTGCACTGTCGCAGAAAAATTATTCCATCGATACGCACTTCTACCCGCTGGGTTCGTGCACCATGAAGTACAACCCGCGGGCCTGCAATCAACTGGCGATGCTGCCGCCGTTTCTCGCGCGTCATCCTGACGCACCTGACGACACCGGCCAGGGTTTTCTCGCCTGCATGTTCGAGCTGCAGGAAATGCTGAAGGACGTGACCGGCATGGCGGCGTTGAGCCTGGCGCCGATGGCGGGGGCGCAGGGCGAGTTCGCCGGTGTGGCGATGATCCGCGCCTATCACGATTCGCGCGGCGATACCGCGCGCAGCGAAATCCTGGTGCCCGACGCGGCGCACGGCACCAATCCGGCGTCGGCAGTGATGTGCGGCCATATCCTGCGCGAGGTTCCCACCGACGGCGACGGCAACATCGATCTCGCGGCACTGAAGGCGGCAGTCGGCCCACAGACGGCGGGGCTGATGCTTACCAACCCGTCGACTCTGGGCGTGTTCGAGAAACATACCCTCGACATCGAAAAAACCGTGCACGATGCCGGCGGACTGCTGTACTACGACGGCGCCAACCTCAATGCCATCCTCGGCAAGGTCAAGCCGGGCGACATGGGTTTCGACGCCATTCACATCAATCTGCACAAAACCTTCTCTACGCCGCACGGCGGCGGCGGCCCCGGTGCCGGGCCTGTGGGCGTGTCGAAGAAGCTGGCGCCGTTCCTGCCGTTGCCGGTGGTGGCAAGCCACAAGGATGAATATCGCTTGCTCGGGGAAAGGGATTTGCCGCTTTCCATCGGGCGCCTGGCGGCGCACATGGGTAATGCCGGTGTGTTGCTGCGCGCTTACGTCTATATGCGGCTGCTGGGCCGGGAAGGCATGCCACGCGTGGCCGAATTTTCCACGCTCAATGCGAATTACCTGATGGTGGAACTCAGGCGCGCGGGCTTCGACATCGCCTTTCCCGCGCGGCGCGCGAGCCACGAGTTCATCGTCACACTGGCAAAACTCAAGGACGAAACCGGCATAACCGCGATGGACGTGGCAAAGCGCCTGCTCGACAAGGGCTTTCATGCGCCGACCACGTACTTTCCAATGCTGGTGCCGGAATGCCTGCTGATCGAGCCCACCGAAACCGAGTCCAAACAGACGCTCGATGCCTTCGTCGCGGCGATGAAGGAAATTCTTGAAGAAGCGCGCCTGCAACCGGACCTTGTGAAAAGCGCGCCACATACGACACCGGTGCGCCGCCTCGACGAGGTAAAGGCTGCGCGCGAGCTCGATCTCGCCTGGAAGCCCGCGGCCTGAGAGAGCGGCGCATCAGGTTTTGCCTTGGCAGTTCGCTCGACCGATATCAAAAATAATAAGTAAAATCAATTACTTATCATCATATCAGGCGGGTGGCGCGGCGATCGCGCTCCAGTCTCATTTTCGCAGCGCGTCGCGGATTTCCCTCAGCAGCACCACTTCTTCCGGCGGCGTGGCCGGGGCGGCAGGCTTTTCCTCCTCCTTGCGCTTGAGTCGGTTGATGGCGCGGATCAGCATGAATACGGCGAAGGCAACGATCAGAAACGAGATCAGGGTGTTGATGAACACGCCGTAATTGAAGGTCACGGCGCCGGCTTTTTGCGCCGCCTCGATGGTGAGATAGGGGGCGGCGATCGGGCCTTCCCTCAGCACCAGAAACAGGTTGGAGAAATCGACCTTACCCAACAGCAGGCCGATCGGCGGCATGATGAGGTCCTTGACCAGCGACTCGACGATCTTGCCGAAGGCGGCGCCGATGATGATGCCGACCGCCATATCGACCACAGTGCCGCGCATGGCGAATTCCTTGAACTCTTTCAGCATGACGGAAGCTCCTGTCGCAAAAAATGAACATGGATTCTGGTTATTTGATGTCGGCCTACTTTCCCGACGCCGTCATTATGCTCCGGGTATGGCGGGTTTCAAAACGCTGCGCTCTGAGGCGTGCATTTGCATCAAAGGGTGCGCAGCCGCAATGCTATAATTCGGCGTCGTTTTTTTCGAGAGTCCCATGCACACGCTGATCTGCGGTTCAATCGCCTACGACACCATCATGGTGTTCCATGACCGATTCAAGAACCATATTCTTCCCGACCAGTTGCACATCCTGAATGTCGCGTTCCTGGTGCCTGACATGCGCCGCGAGTTCGGCGGTTGTGCCGGCAACATCGCCTACACGCTTGAAATGCTGGGCGGCGAGCCGCTCATCATGGCTACCGTCGGCGACGACTATCAGCCCTATGCCTATCGCCTGGATAGGCTGCAGCTCTCGCAGCGACATGTACGCAAGGTCCCCGATACCTTCACGGCGCAGGCTTTCATCACCACCGATCTCGACGACAACCAGATCACGGCCTTCCATCCGGGCGCGATGAATCATTCGCATTTGAACCATGTCCAGGATGCAAAGAATATTGGCCTCGGCATCATCGCTCCGGACGGCAGGGAAGGCATGCTGCAGCACGCGCGTGAGTTTCATGCCGCGGGCATTCCTTTCATCTTCGATCCTGGCCAGGGCCTGCCGATGTTCGACGGTGAAGAGTTGCTCGAGTTCGTGCGCATGGCGGAATACGTGACGGTCAACGACTACGAAGGCCAGTTGCTGCAGGAGCGTACTGGCAAAAAAATCGAGGAACTGGCGAAATTCGTAAAAGCCCTGGTTGTCACATTGGGAGCGCGCGGCTCTGTCATTTACACCGGTGGTCAACAGATCGAGATCCCGTGCGTCAAATCCGAAGACGTGCTTGATCCGACCGGCTGCGGAGATGCCTTCCGCGCCGGGCTGTTGTATGGCATTGGCGCGGGGATGGACTGGGCGCTGACCGGAAGGCTGGCCTCGCTGCTCGGCGCGATCAAGATTGCCAAGCGTGGCGGGCAGAACCACTATTTCACGCGCGACGAGATCGCGCAGCGCTTCAAGGAAAACTTTGGTAACCGTATCTGGTAAGCGGAGATTGATATGAGATCCATTGCATTGCTGGCCGCGGCAGCGGCGGTCGTAACCCTCTTAAGTGCCTGTGCGCCGAGCATGTCGGGCGGCGCCTATACCCGCGACCAGGCCCGGCGCGAGCAAAACGTGCGGCTGGGCGTGGTCGAAAGCGTGCGCCAGGTGCAGATCGAGGGCACGCGCAGCGGCATTGGTCCGGCGGCCGGCGCGATCGTGGGCGGCATCGCCGGCAGCACCGTCGGCCAGGGCAGGGGTGCCGCTGTCGGCACGGTACTGGGGGGCGTCGCCGGCGGCGTCGCCGGCCAGGCTACCGAGCAGGCGGCAACGCGCAAGACCGGTCTGGAAATTACGGTCAAGCTGGACGGCGGCAATCTGGTTGCCATCACCCAGGAAGCGGACGAGCCTTTCAGGCCCGGCGAGAGGGTGCGCATCATCTCCGACGGCGCAACTTCACGCGTTACGCACTGAAGCGTTTTTGCGGTTTGAGGTGCCCGTCTGTAGACGGGCAAGTCTCCGGCCTATAATCGCCGGGATGCCTGCTTCATACCCTGCGTCTGCCCACACAACGTGTGTTACGCGCTTGCTGCGGCTCGCCCGGGTCGGTCTGCATTTGCTGCGGGGCGTGGCCGTCGCGGGACTGTTTTTCCCCTTCGTGTCGCCGGCGCGCCAGCGACACGAAGCCAAACGCTGGTCGGCGCGCCTGCTGCGCATTCTTGCCGTCAGGCTGCGCGTCCACGGCGAGCCGCCGCGGCGCGGTACCCCGCTCATGCTGATCGCCAATCACGTCTCGTGGCTCGACATTTATGCCATCAACGCGGTACTGCCAGTACGGTTTGTCGCCAAGGCCGAGGTGCGCCGCTGGCCGGTAATCGGCTGGTTCAGCGAGAAAGCGGGGACGCTGTTTATCGAGCGTACGCGGCGCCACGACACTGCGCGGCTGAACCGCCTGATGGTGGAAGCGATGCAGGCGGGAGACCCGGTGGCGATTTTTCCAGAAGCCGTGACCAGCGACGGATCGGAAGTGCTCAAATTTCACAGCTCGCTGCTGCAGCCCGCGCTGGACGCGCGCGCCGCGCTTCATCCGGTGGCGATCCGTTATGCCCGCGGCGACGGCACGCCGTGCACCGAGGCGGCCTACGATGGCGACAAATCGTTATGGGATACGCTATTGCTGATGATCACGCAACGCACGATTGACGCGCATGTTTATTTTCTTGCGCCAGTCGCTTATCACGACCATCACCGGCGCGAGCTCGCACAGGCAGCACGCGAGGCTATTCTTCAGACGCTGTTCCCGCCATCTCACGGCAGTCACACTGGAAAATCTGCCGGTCCTCAAGCCGCAACGCGGTAAGCTGCCTGCCCCACACGCAGCCGGTGTCGAGCGCCAGCAGGTCCGGCCGTACGACCAATCCCAGCGCTGCCCAGTGGCCGGTGATGACTGCGGTATCGCGGCTCGCGCGTTCCGGGACGTCGTACCACGGCATGAATCCCGGCGGCATGTTCCCGAGCCCGATTTTGTGGGAAAACTCCATCATGCCGTCAGTTGAGCACAGCCGCAGGCGCGTCATCGCATTGGTGATCACGCGCAGCCGGGCGTGGCCCGAAAGATCGTCGCGCCAGCGGGCCGGTTCGTTGCCATACATGTGGCACAGGAAATCGTAGCAGCCGTCGCCGCGCAGCGTATTCTCGACTTCCCGCCCCAGTGCGAGTGCCTGCGCGATGGTCCATTGCGGCAGCAGGCCGCCATGCACCATCGCGTAGCCATTCGCAGCGTGCATCATGTTGCGATGCCTGAGCCACATCAACAGTTCGTCGCGATCCGGCGCGGCGAGGATTGGGTCGAGCGTGTCGCCGCGATGGGGCTTTCTGACGCCCGCGGCGACAACCAGCAGATGCAGATCATGATTACCGAGGACAGTCACCGCGCACTCGCCGAGGTCTTTGACGAAACGCAGGGCTTGCAACGATTGCGGGCCGCGGTTGACGAGGTCGCCCACGAACCACAGCCGGTCGCGCGCCGGGTCGAAGGCGATGGTGTCGAGCAGGCGCCGCAACTGGTCGTAACAGCCTTGGACGTCGCCGATGGCGTAGGTGGACATTTTCGGGTAAATGGTAAGCGGTGAAGGGTCAGAACGTCGCTTCAGATTGCCGGGCGGGGAAACAAAAAGGGCGCAGACTCTGCTGCGCCCTGCTGTTCACTGTTTGCCGCTCACGGGTTACTTCACCAGGCCAACCAGATAATCAGCAGCAGCTTTGACGTCGGCGTCGCTGAGCGACGTGTTTCCGCCTTTGGGTGGCATTGCGTTCTTGCCCTTGAGCGCACTGGTGTAGAGCGCGTCCATGCCGCTCCTTATGCGCGGTGCCCACGCCGCCTTGTCGCCGGCCTTAGGCGCGCCGGCGACGCCCGCTGCATGACATGCCACGCAAGTGCCCTCATACACGGCTTTGCCTTTGGCCGCATCGCCCTTGGCAGGCGCAGCTGCGGGCGCAGCGGATGCGGCTGCAGGGGCAGCGGCGGTCACGGCCGGCTTGGAAGCAGGCGCCGGTTTCGATTCGGGCTCTTTCCAGTTGGCGCCTGCCTGGTTGGCCATGTACGCCACTGCGCGTGCGAACTCGGTATCGGTCAGATCGGGATTGCCGCCACGCGGGGGCATCTGGCGTACGCCTTTGAGCGCGTCTCCTGTGAGTTCCTCCTGACCTTCCCGGATAAGCTTGCCCCACGCGGCCTTATCGCCGATCTTGGGTGCGTTGAGTGCGCCGGTGGCATGACAGGCCGAGCACACCGCCTCGACCACCTGTTTGCCGCTTTTATCAACTTTCGGCGCGTTGGCCTCCATCACGACCACCTCGCCTACCGGCTTCAGCCGCTTGGCGATGGCTTCGTCGGACATCCCGGGATGGTCCTTGCCAAAATGGCCGCTGCCGGTCACGAGTTGCGTCAGCATGACAATCAGAACGATCGGCACGAGAAATGCCAATACGATCACAATGATCAATTGCTTAGGTGTCTTGATCGGGGAAGAGTGTTCTTCGATTTTAACTTCGCTCATTTATTGTCCTGCGAATAGGAATAAGGCACGAAAGGCGCACATTATAGCGGCAATAGCCACCTCGGTAAAACCTTGATTCGACGGCAGTCCATGCCTGCGGCTGTGATAGAATCAACAGCCTGCGCGCCCGTAGCTCAGCTGGATAGAGTACTGCCCTCCGAAGGCAGGGGTCGCCCGTTCGAATCGGGCCGGGCGCGCCAAATCTGTATCTTGTTTTCCCGCCCTGCCAGCCGATTCAGGGGAGCGCTGGCCATGGATTTGGCGGGGTCGATCGCGGATAATACGGGTTCGACAAGGCATAACAACAACCACTTCCGATGCCCAACTCCAAGCCGTACGACGCGCTCATCGTCGGCGGCGGTCATAATGGCCTCACCTGCGCCTGTTATCTCGCCGGTGCCGGGCTCAAGGTCCGGGTGCTCGAGCGCCGCCCGGTGGTAGGCGGAGCGGCCGTCACGGAGGAGTTTTTTCCGGGCTACCGCAATTCGACTGCAAGCTATACGGTCAGCCTGCTGCATCCCAAAGTGATCCGCGATCTGCGCCTGGCCGAGCATGGCTTGCGCATCATCGAACGCCCGATTTCCAATTTTCTGCCGCTGTCCGATACGCAATATCTCAAAGTCGGCGCTTCGCTCGCGGCGACGCAGGCCGAAGTCGCGCGCTATTCGAAACGCGATGCGGAACGGCTTCCTGATTACCACGCCATGCTGGAACGGGTGGCCGGCGTACTGCGCAGCCTGTTGCTGGAAACGCCGCCCAACGTCGGCGGCGGCCTGCCGGATTTTCTGAGTGCGCTGAAAACCGGCAACCGCCTGCGCAAGCTCGACATGGCGGCGCGCCGCGATCTGCTCGATCTGTTTGCCAAAAGCGCGGGCGATCTGCTCGACAGCTGGTTCGAATCCGATCCGATCAAGGCGGCGTTCGGCTTCGATGCCATCGTCGGCAATTTCGCGAGCCCCTATACGGCGGGCTCGGCCTACGTGCTGCTGCACCACGTGTTCGGCGAAGTGAACGGCAAGCGCGGCGCCTGGGGACATGCGGTGGGCGGCATGGGCGCGATCACGCAGGCGATGGCGCAGGAGGCCCGTAATCTCGGCGTGGAAATCAATACCGATTGCGAAGTGGTCAAGGTGTGCGTGGACGGCCGCGGCACGCAGGGTGTGCAGCTTGCGGACGGACGGGTGATCAATGCGCGCTGCGTGGTGTCCAATGTCAATCCGAAACTGCTTTACCTGAAACTGATCGGGGAGGGTGCGCTCGATGCCGAGTTCGTGCAGCGCATCCGCAACTGGAAGTGCGGTTCGGCGACCTTCCGCATGAACGTGGCGCTCTCCGAGCTGCCGGACTTTTCCTGCATGCCGGGGAAGTCGGTTCAGGACCATCACAAGTCCGGCATCATCATTGCGCCGTCGCTGCGCTACATGGAGCAGGCCTATTTCGATGCGCGTACTTACGGCTGTTCGCGCGCACCGGTTGTGGAGATGCTGATCCCGTCCACCGTCGACGATACGCTGGCGCCGCCGGGCAAACACGTGGCGAGCCTGTTCTGCCAGCATTTCAATCCGGAGCTGCCGAACGGTCTGGACTGGGACGAAATAAAAGAGCCTGCTGCCGATCTCGTGATCGACACCGTCACCCGCTATGCGCCCAACTTCAAGGACAGCGTGCTGGGCCGCAAGGTGCTCTCGCCGCTCGATCTCGAACGCGAGTTCGGGCTGATCGGCGGCGATATTTTTCATGGTGCGCTGACGCTCGACCAGTTGTGGAGTGCACGCCCCGTGCTGGGCCACGCCGATTATCGCGGTCCCGTGAAGGGGCTCTACATGTGCGGTGCCGGCACCCACCCCGGCGGCGGCGTAACCGGCATTCCAGGGCACAACGCAGCCCGGGAAATTATTCGGGATTTAAAACGGGGCAAACTAAACCAGAAGAACAAATGAAACCGCCCACCCCCCCATTCCTGTCACTTCTCCCGGAAGTAGAAGGGACACAATTGCCTCCTCTCTCCCTTTTGAGAGAGAGGCTGGGAGAGAGGGATGGGGAGGTCGGGGGTGAGGGTCCGAACGCTGATGAGAACCAACGAAAACCGCTTCGCACTATACCTGCCGCGTCTGATCCTGTTGGCGCTGGCATTGGCCGCCACAGGCTGCGGCGATACGGCGCCGAAGCTGGCAAAACTCGGCGCCTCGGAAGTCATCGTGGCGTTCGGCGACAGCCTGACTTATGGCACCGGCGCAAAGGAAGACGAAAGCTACCCGGCGGTGCTGGCGCAACTGACTGGACGCAAGGTGATACGCTCCGGCGTGCCGGGCGAAGTGACGGCGCAGAGCTTGAGCCGCCTGCCTGGGGTGTTCGCCGAAAACCAGCCTGACCTGATGATCGTCTGCCTCGGCGGCAACGACATGCTGAGGCGGGTGAGTGAGACCGAGACCAAGGCGAACCTGCGTGCCATCATCAAGACCATCAAGGAGCACGGCATCCGGATAGTGCTGATCGGCGTGCCGCGGCCGGCGCTGCTGGCGGGCCCGCCCGAACTCTACGGCGAGCTCGCCAAGGAGTTCGGGATCCCTTATGAGGGCGGCATCCTCAAGGACGTGCTTTACTCGGCGGACATGAAATCCGATGCCATCCATCCCAATGCCAGAGGCTACCGGCGCATGGCGGAGGCGATTGCCGAGCTGCTGCGCAAGTCGGGAGCACTTTAGATTTCCGGGATGACTTCAACTTCTTCGCAGTCAGCCGTGCGGCTGACGCTCACCATGTGCGTCGCCGAAGTCCTGTCCATGACCGGCTTCGCCGCGTATACCGCGCTTCTGCCGCGAATCCAGAGCGAGTGGGCGCTTTCCAACTCCTCGGCCGGGCTCATCAGCGGCGTCTATTTCGCGGGCTATATGGCCGCGGTGCCGGTACTGACCAGCCTTACCGACCGCATCGATTCGCGCCGCGTCTATCTGTGGGCATGCATGATTTCGAGCATCGGTGCAGTAAGCTTTGCGCTGTTCGCGCAAGGGCTGTGGACCGCGCTGTTTTTCCAGTTCCTGATCGGTTTCGGGCTGGGCGGCACTTACATGCCGGGGCTCAAAAGCCTCACCGATCATCTTGAAGGCAGCGCGCAGTCGCGCGCCACGGCTTTTTACACTGCGAGCTTTGGCATCGGCTCCAGCATCTCGATTGGCCTGTGCGGCAAGCTCGGCGCCGTGTTCGGCTGGCAGTGGGCGTTCGTCTTCGGCACCATCGGGCCGCTGCTTGCGGCGGCGCTGGTGAACATGGCGATGCCGAGAGGCATAACCCATCCTGGGCACATCGCACCGCCGGCGCTGCTCGATTTCCGCCCCGTGCTCAGGAACCGCGAGACGCGCGCTTACATTTTCGGTTATGCGGCCCACAACTACGAGCTGTTCGGCCAGCGTTCCTGGATGGTGGCGTTTTTGGTGTTCTGCGCCTCTCTGCAACCCGCGAATTCGCCTATGCTGTGGAGCGCGGCGACGCTCGCCGCCATCATCAACATGCTGGGCCCGGTGATGAGCGTGTCGGGCAACGAACTGGCGATCCGCTTCGGCCGCCAGCGCGTGATTTTCGCTTTCATGACGTTGTCGGGGCTGATGGCGTGCGTGCTGGGCTTTACCGCCGCGCTGCCATGGATACTGGTGTTCCTGGCCATGTGCCTGCACTACGGCCTGATGCTCGGGGACTCCGCGGCACTGACCTCGGGCGCGATCGCGTCCGCGCCGCCCGGGCTGCGCGGCGCGAGCATGGCGATCTATTCCCTGATCGGGTTCAGCGCCGCGTTTCTGGCGCCGCTGGTATTCGGCGTGGTGCTCGATCTGGCCGGCGGCAACAAGAGCACGCTTGCCTGGGGCCTGGCGTTCGCCAGCATCGGAATTTTCGGGGTGCTGTCGCCGCTGGCGCGTTGGATCTACGGAAAAAAGTCCAGGCCGGCCTAAGTTACCCCCATATCGCGGCACGACCTGAAAACGCTCAGCCGCGTTTGTAGGTGATTTTCCTGGCGCCACTGTCGCAGCTTCCCACGACCTTCTCGTCCTTGACCTGAGTTTTTCTGTTTGGCCGCCTGCAAAA
>Ga0153916_10001755_pt1 | contig 15738 bp, 16 predicted proteins | sample Opewatmetagenome_FD_109642 | JGI IMG/M metagenome (GOLD analysis project Ga0153916, IMG submission 109642) | Freshwater wetland microbial communities from Ohio, USA - Open water 3 Core 3 Depth 4 metaG | ecosystem: Environmental > Aquatic > Freshwater > Wetlands | place: USA: Ohio, Lake Erie...
ACTCTATCAATCCAACGACTTGGCGCAGGTGGATTTCTCCACCTACACCAGCGCCCTCGCAAACTCCCTGTTCCATTCCTACGGCACCGATCGGTCGCGGATCGCGTTGGATATCGGGATGGAGGCACACACGCTGGATATCAACACGGCCATCCCCTGCGGCTTGATCATGAATGAAATGATATCGAATGCGCTTAAGTACGCCTTCCCCGGAGGCCGTGAGGGGACTATTACGGTTAAGATGCGCCGCGAAGGCGAAAAATATCATCTCGACGTGATCGACGACGGTGTGGGCATGCCGCCGCATGGCCAGGGATTTCGGAAGGGGTCCTTGGGCATGCAGCTGATCGACCGGTTGGTCGCGCAAATCAACGGCACCCTCGTGCACGTCGGGCCGCCGGGCACCGCCTATAACATCACCTTTCCGGCGATCGGGACGAACGGCAGGTAGACCATGGCGCAAGCACTCAAGGTTCTTATCGTTGAAGATGAATCGGTCGTCGCCATGGAACTGGAAGACCGGCTCACCCTGATGGGTTACGACGTCGTCGGCGCCTGTGCAAGCGGCGCCGCCGCATTTGAGCGCATCGCCGTGAAGCGGCCCGATATCATATTGATGGATATTCACCTCCAGGGAGAGAAAGACGGCATTGCGGTAGCCACGGAGATCGCCGCGCGCTTCGACATCCCGGTCGTCTATCTGACGGCCCATTCCGATGTCGCCACCCTGCAACGCGCCAAGACGGCCAATTCTTACGGATATCTGCTCAAACCTTTCCGCGCGGAAGAATTGAAAACAACCCTTGAGATGGCAATGTACAGGCATCAGTCCGATGTGCAATTGCGGCGCCAGACCATCGTCGACCCCCTCACCGGCGCCTATAACCGGCGTTTCCTCGACGAGGTCATTCCCAGGGAGTTTTATCAGGCGCAGCGGACCGGCGCGCCGTTATCGGTGGCGATGCTGGATATCGACCGTTTCAAAAAGGTGAACGATGATCATGGCCATGCCGCGGGCGACCAGGTGCTCAAGGCGGTCGCCGTAGAGCTGCTCGGGTCGCTGCGCAGGAGTGATTTGGTATTCCGCTACGGCGGCGAAGAGTTCGCCGTTATCCTGCCCGATACGCCTTTGGGCGGCGCCGTGAGCAAACTCGAGCGTATCTGCGATCAAATCCGCGCGATGGCCATTCCCTGTAGTGATAGCGAGGCTGAGTTGAAGGTGACCTTGTCGGTCGGCGTCGCCGCTATCGCCGATTACGCCCGGAGCGCGGCGGAACTGATGGGTGCGGCGGATGACGCCCTATACCGCGCCAAACAATCCGGACGCGACCGGGTGTGCGCGGCGCGGAAGACTGAATAAATAAACGAGATAGTCCCCCGGCTCTGTCGGGGGACTTCAAAAGGTTTGGCCTATGCGGCAGTTGCTATTTTAGGTTTTATCCCCTCCTCCTGAAGGAGGAGGGGAGATTCGCCTAATAAGCCAACGGCCTTGCCGATGGTAAATTAACGTTCCTTCTCCCGCAGGGAGAGGGGGATAATTCAGAGCTTCTTTAGGTTGGTGAGTGCGACGCCGAGATAAATAGGAATATGGATATTAAGCAAAATAAGATACTCATCGTCGAGGACGAAGCCGTCATCGCCATGGAGCTGGAGGAGCGGCTCGGCCGGATGGGCTATGAGATCACCGGCGTCTGCGCCAGCGGCGATGCCGCTCTCCAGAGCATCGCCGCGCAGCGGCCGGATATCGTGTTGATGGATATTTGCATCCAGGGCGACAAGGACGGCGTCGAAGTCGCCGCTGAAATCGGCGCGCGCTTCGATATCCCCGTCGTCTACGTGACGGCCCATTCCGATGAACTCACCCTGCAGCGTGCCAAGGCCACCGGACCGTTCGGGTCCCTGCTCAAGCCGTTCCGGGAGCTGGACCTGCACGCCGCGGTCGAGATGGCGCTCTATAAGCATGTCATGGAGCAGACCCTGCGCGACAGTGAGGAGCGTTATCGCGCGTTGGCCGAGTCGGCGCGCGACTTCATCTATATCGTGGACAAGAACGGGATCATTCGTTACGTGAATGCCTACGCGGCCGAGCGTCTGCAGTGCGCTCCACAAGACCTGATCGGGAAGAGCTTGGAGGAGTTCTTGCCGCCCGATGTGGCCGCGCTGCGCTTAAGCAACATCCGCAGGGTGCTGGACAGCAAAGAGCCGCTGCATGTGGAAGAGCTCGGTTCCATCGCCGGCGAAGATGTCTGGCTCAGTACCACGCTCGTTCCCCTCATGGACACGAGGGGAACGGCGGTCTCGGTCTTCGGCATCGCGCGCGACATCACCGAGCTGCGCCGGGCCTATGCTAATTTCCGCGAAATCCTGGAGTTCGCGCCCGAGGCGATGGTGGTCATCGACCGGGCAGGCCGCATTCGCCTGGTCAATGCCCAGACCGAAAGAATTTTTGGGTATCAGCGGCATGAACTGATCGATAAACCGATGGATATCCTGCTGCCGGAGAGATATCGCGCGCGACACGGCCAGATGCAGGAGTGATTTTTCCAGGAATCGGCGCCGCGCCTCATGCAGGGCCGCGGTGAGCTGGTGGGGCGCCGCCGGGATGGGAGCGAATTCCCGATTGAGGTGGGTCTCAGTACCTTGAAGACCGCTGAAGGGCTCCTGGCGATGAGCGTTATTCGGGACGTCACCGCGCGCAAACAGGCTGAGGAGGCATTACGCCACAGCGAGGAGTTCCTGAGGCTGTCGCAGGAGATCGGACACATCGGCAGTTGGAACTGGGATATCGTCAACAATACGATCTATTGGTCGGACGAGATGTGCCGCCTGCATGGCCAGGATCCGGCCTCGTTCAAGCCCGACCTTGAGATGGGCCATCGTTGTATCACCCCGCCGACCGGGAGCGCCTCGCCACCGGCATTGAGCGATCACTGGCGACGGATTGGAACGAACCGGGCGAATACCGGGTGCTTTGGCCGGACGGTACGGAAAAGGTTCTTTGGGTGCATTGGCAAGTCTATCGCGATGCGGACGGCAAGCTCATACGCATGATCGGCGTCAATTCCGACATCACCGAACGGAAAGCTCATGCATCCGCGCTGGAATATCAGTCCCTTTACGACGGCTTGACCGGTCTGCCCAATCGCACCCTGGTGCAGGACCGTCTCCGGCAGGCGATTCATGCCGCGGAGCGCGAGCAGCAACCCCTGGCCCTGCTGATCATGGACCTGAATCACTTCAAGGACATCAACGACGCCCTCGGCCATCATTACGGCGATCTGCTATTGCAACAGATCGGGCCGCGGGTGTTGAGCGGCTTGAGGGAGGGCGACACGATCGCACGGCTGGGCGGGGATGAATTTGCGATTTTGTTGCCGGCGACGGACAACGACGGGGCGGCGGTGGCGGCCGAGAAGATATTGGAGGCGCTGGAGCAGCCGTTTGCCGTGGAGGATTTTTTTCTCGATGCCGGGGCCAGCATCGGCATCGCGCTGTATCCCGAGCACGGCAATGATGTCGCTACGCTCATGCGCCGCGCCGATGTAGCGATGTATCAGGCCAAGCGCTCCGGCAACGGCTTCGCCGTTTATGTGTCGGATAAAGACAAACACAATCCGCGCCGCCTGTCATTGATGGGGGAGATGCGCCATGCCATCGCGCGCGATGAACTGGTCTTGTACTATCAGCCGAAGATCAGCCTGAACACCGGCAGCATCATCGGCGTGGAGGCCCTGGTGCGCTGGCGGCATCCGCAACACGGGCTGGTTCCGCCCGATCAATTTATTACGCTCGCGGAACAGACCGGCGTGATCAAGCCGCTCACGCTGTGGGTAGTGGGCGAGGCGCTGCGCCAATGCCGCGTTTGGCAGGAGGCCGGGATCGACCTTCCGGTCGCGGTCAATCTTTCGACGCGCAATCTGCAGGATATGCATCTGCCGGAGCAGATCGACGGGGTGCTGAGGAGCTCCGGCATGACACCGGACAAGCTGGAGATGGAGATCACCGAGAGTGCGATCATGGCCGATCCGGAGCGGGCGATGGAGGTGCTCACGCAATTGCGCGCGATGAACATCCGGTTCGCCATCGATGATTTCGGCACCGGCTATTCGTCCCTGGGTTATCTGAAGAATCTGCCGGTGGGTGCGGTGAAGATCGACAAGTCGTTTGTCCTGGGCATGGCCGCGAATGAGTGTGACGAGGCCATCGTGCGTTCTACGGTGGACCTGGCGCACAACTTGGGTCTGCAGGTCATAGCGGAGGGCGTGGAGAATCAGGAATCATGGCAGCGGCTGGAGGGCATGGGTTGCGATGCCGCGCAGGGCTATTACATGTGCCGCCCCATCCCGGCGGCCGACCTGACTCTTTGGGCGAGGGAATCGCGCTGGGGCTTGTGAATGGAAGCGCCGGAAGCTCGATTGAGCCCGCTTTAAAGACCTAGCCCGCATTTCTTAGCGGTGATCGTCGCGAGGGCGCAGTAGATTGCTGGTGAGAAATGCGGGCTAGGGCGGACTGTAAGAATTAGATAATTTCTAAATGCCTAAAATGCATTGATTATTAATGATATAGCAAACCTTAGCGGAATATTACAAGGTAAGATTACCCATGTAGTCGCCGCCCGCGCATCAGTATCCTAGTTTAAAGGGCATCACGTCTTCTCGTCCCCGCTGTTGCAGGGACAAACCTGGCGCTTCAGCCGTGAAGCCTACGATCATAGTGCAGTAGTTTTCGCGCCCTACATGAGGAGTTGTCGTATGCATAAATTTTGCTATATGTGTCAGGGCAAGATATCTCTCATGGAAGATTACCGCTTCGTCAAGGGCTTGTTCATGCACAGAATGACCTTGTCTCCAAACGGCGAGCGGCGCTATTGCTATGACGAATATAAGAAATATCGGGGCAAGGAAGTGGTCGTGGATTCGATAAGGATGGCAGGTTGGTGAGCTTCAAGAAATAGAAGCGTAGTTTTGAGGGCGATGTGCCCTCTTTTTTTGCAATATCATCCAAGGTAACTGATAAAGGCTCGGATTAATTCTGCGTTGTCATTCCGGCCGGCTGCAAGCGAAGCGCCGTCCTTTCCTGATCCCTATCCTCCTCCGGCCCGGAGGGAAGGGCGAAGCGCAGGGTGCGGTGCTTAGAACCCCTCTCCCTCTGGGATCTCGGTGCCCGTATGGGTAGAGGGGAAGGGGTGAAGGTGCGGGGCTTAAAGTGATGTCCGGCCATCTTGTTAGCGATTCTTAGCATCACACATCGAATTGCAGGCTCGCCAGCCTGGCGTAAAGCCCGCTTTGTTTGCGCAAGTCGGCGGGGGTGCCGGTTTCGACGATGCGTCCCTGTTCCAGGACCACGATGCGGTGGGCCTTCTGCACGGTAGCCAGGCGGTGGGCGATGATGAGGGTGGTGCGTCCCTGCATGGCGGCGTTCAGTCCGTGCTGTACCAGGATTTCGGATTCGGCGTCGAGGGCGCTGGTCGCTTCGTCGAGCAGCAACAGCGGCGCGTCTTTCAAGATGGCGCGGGCGATGGCAACGCGTTGGCGCTGACCGCCGGAGAGGCGGGTGCCGCGCTCGCCCAAGAATGTTTGATAAGCCTCGGGCAGTCGATCGATGAAGCTCTCGACCTGCGCCGCGCGGGCGGCGGCCATGACTTCTTCATCGCTCGCAGTCGGACGGCCGTAGCGGATGTTTTCCATGGCGTTGGCGGAAAAGATCACCGGGTCTTGCGGGACGATGGCGATCTTGTCGCGCAGCGCGTGCAGGGACAGTTCGCGGATATCCCGGCCGTTGAGGCGGATGCAGCCGGCCGACACGTCGTAGAAACGCAGCAAGAGTTGGAAAAGTGTGGTCTTGCCCGCGCCGGACGGCCCGACCAGCGCCACGGTTTCGCCGGGGGCGATGGCCAGAGTGATGTCGTCCAGCGCTACGATTTGCGGCCGCGCCGGGTAACGGAAGCCGACATGCTCGAAGCGGATCTCCGCCTGTTCGGGCCTCGGCAGCGGCCGCGCGACGGCGGGTTCGGCGATGGCGGGTTCGGCGCGCAGCAGTTCCAGCAGGCGTTCGGTGGCCCCGGCGGCGCGCATCACATCGCCCCACACTTCCGCCATGGTGCCCACGCCGCCCGCCACCATGGCGGCGTAGAGGATGAACGAGGCCAGTTGCCCGCCGGTCATGGTGCCGTCGTGCACCTGGCGCGCGCCTACCCACAACACGAAGATGATGGTGCCCAGCACCGCGGTGATCATCAGCGCGGTCAGCGCCGCGCGCACGCGGGTGCGGCGGATCGCGGTGACGAAGCTCGCTTCGGCGCGGGCGGCGAAGCGTTGGGTTTCGCGCTGCTCCTGGGTGTAGGCCTGCACCGTGGGCATGGCGTTGAGTATCTCGCCCGCCAGCGCCGAGGCGTCGGCGATCTTATCCTGGGATTCGCGCGAGAGCTTTTTTACCTTGCGGCCGATGGCGAAGATGGGCAGCGCCAGCAGAGCCATCAGGCCGAAGTTCAGGGAGAACAGATAAAAGCTGGTCACCGCCAGCATGATCATGCCGCCGATGAACTGAAACAGGCTGCGCAGGCCCATGGAGATGGAACTGCCGACCACGGTCTGGATCAGCGTGGTGTCGCCGGTGAGCCGCGACAGCACCTCGCCTGTTTGCAGGGTCTCGAAGAACTGCGGCGACTGCGTCAGTACCCGCGCGTACACCGCGCTGCGCAAATCCGCCGTGACGCGCTCGCCCACCCAGGTCACGGTGTAATAGCGCGCCGATACCGCCAGCGCCCAGAAGCTCGCCAGGCCGGACAGCGCGGCAAAGTGTCCGTTAAGGCTTAAGGCACCCAAGGACCCGCCGCCGGTCCGTTGCCCGAAACCGAAATCGATCAGGTCACGAAACGCCAGCGGCACCACCAGTATGGTGCCGGAGGCGAGGCACAGCAGCACGAAAGCCAGCGCAATCTGCCGGCGATAAGGTCGCAGGAAGGGCCACAATTCCCGCAAGGGGGAGAGGCGTCGCGCGGTTGCTGAGCGGGTGGGGGTGGAGATGGCAGGTCCTTCGGGTGGGTGGGAGGAATTTTAGCATAGGGGTGAGGCAAGATTATTGAGTGCTTTGTGGCGTGAGTGCCTTGTGGCGCACCACCCCGCCCCCTTCGGGGCACCCCTCCTCATTCGAGGCGGGGACAATGTAATCAAGCGTTACGCCGAACTCTTCGTAAAGGGTCTTGCCGGTAAAACTGCGTGAACGCCTCATATACTTTTGGATAGGTCTCATGCAAAACCCGAGGCAGCTCGAAGAAGTTCTCGGTCAGCACCGCAAAAAACTCCGCCGGGTTCTCGGCGGCATAGGGGTCGATGGCGGTCGGATGATGGCGCTCCAGTTGCCGTTGGAGCTCGTCATAGGCCGAGGAGAGGGCCTCGGTCCAGGCCGGGCGCGACATGTCGGCGTGCAGCGGCGGCATGCCGTTGGCGGCGCCGTTCAGCATGTCCAGTTTGTGGGCGAATTCGTGGAGAATGACGTTGGAGCCCGGGCCATAGGTCTGTGCGCCGGGTTGGGCATCATGCCATGACAGGATGACCGGCCCCTGTTGCCACGACTCGCCGTCCAAGGCATGGCGAGTCTCGTGCATCACGCCGGCGTCGTCATATTCCTCATGGGTCGCGATGAAGCTGTCGGAATAGACGATTACTTCGCGCCAGCCGGAAAAATAATCGAGATCGAGGTTCAGGATCAGCAGGCAGGCCTGGGCCGCGATCAGTACCCGCATCTCTTCCGTCACCGTCATGCCTTGCACGCCGACGATAGTCTTGTCATGGAGATAGCGGCTGGCCAGTTCGCGGAGCCGATGGCGCTCTTCGGCATTGAGCGGCGTCAATACGCTGCACCGGGACAGGGCGGCGTCCCACAGGCTCAGCGGGATGAGGTGCTTGCGCAGAAAACGCCGGCGCCACCAGCGCTGAAAGCGGTTCATGCTGATTCATTCCAAGTGTTAAACGGTGCGGCTCCGCTGTGCATGATATTTTTGGTTACTGTAACAGAAACGCTTCCTCGAAGATGCGCCGGTAAAGCGGCGCGTCTTGAGGGCTAGGGCATAACGCGTACGGCATTTGTTGTATGCTAGTGTTGTGAGTCATTCTTGAAGGAAATTTGGATAAAAGCAATTTACCGCGAAGGACGCGAAGGAAATCAAGGTAAATATATCAGTGGAACCCCTTCGCATATCGTTGCGTCCTTCGCGGTAAAGCTTTTAATCGGGAAGCGATCCCAGTTAAGTTTCAAATAGCCTGACTCACTACACTAGTGACGTCAAATAATGCCAGGCAGGCATAGTGAGCTGGGAGAGGAGCCATAGCGATTGCGAAAGGCGCACCTTCTTCAACACATTTATTGAGGCCTGATTTACATCGAGTGACTGACATGGTTGATACTGCGCCTTACGAACGCCTGGGCGGCAAGCCGGCGGTCCGCAAGTTGGTGGATCGGTTTTATGATCTGATGGATACGCTGCCGGATGCAAAGCACATACGTGCCTTGCATCCCGCGGATCTGGCGGATTCGCGCGACAAGTTGTTCAAGTTTCTGTCGGGCTGGCTGGGCGGCCCGCAGCTATATATAGAAGAGTACGGCCATCCGCGCCTGCGGGCGCGGCATCTGCCCTTTCCCATCGGCGGGGCGGAGCGGGACGCATGGTTGCTGTGCATGGCGCAGGCATTAGCGGAGACGGACATGGAGGAGCCGCTCCGTAGTCAGCTGCTGCAATCGTTGCGGCAGACGGCGGATCACATGCGCAATCGCTGACGGTGCCATGCCTGCTTCACATTCGCTATTTTTGATCGAGCATGTCGAACTGCTGCGCCGCAGTTACCGGCGGTGGACCGGCGCCGATCTGTTGGCGCAGGAGCTCGGTCCGGCCGACGCGGTGCGCGCACTCGACGGCGCGCCATTCGCGGTGGTGTCGCACGGCACGCAGCCCGATCCGGTCTTTAATTACGGCAACCGCCTGGCGCTGCGGCTGTTCGAGATGGAATGGGAAGAATTCACCGCGCTGCCCTCGCGGCTGTCCGCGGAACCCGTCAATCAAGAAGAGCGGCAACGATTGCTGGCCCAAGTCGGCGCCCACGGCCATTCCGATAACTATTCCGGCATTCGCATCTCCAAAACCGGCCGGCGCTTCACGATCCGCAACGCCGCGGTGTGGAGCCTCATCGACGACCAGGGCCGTTATCGCGGTCAAGCCGCCCTCATCCGCGAATGGCGTGCGCTGCCGTAATGTGCGCCTGCGCGTCTGAAACGCGTTCTTCCCGAAGACAGCCGGGATTTGTGCAGCTACGTTCGTAACGGGTGTAAACGACGAAACCCGTCCTTTTGAAGTCGATGTGTTGTTTTGTGGCCGATCTCTCTTGGGGCAAGCCATGTTTGCGCCAGGCCTGCATGTCGCCTTCCAGATGCAAAATCTTAGCGAACCCCGCCTGCTTCAGGATGCCCTCGGCGATCGCGGCGCGCCGTCCGCTTTCGCAGTAGACCACCAATTCATTGTTCATGTTGGCGCGGAGCTCATTCAGCCGCTTGTCCAATTCGCTGTGGGGGATGTTGATGGCCCTGGGTATGTGGCCGGAGGCGAACTCGTCCGGTTTTCTCACATCCAGCACCACAGGCGCTGTGTCGGTGCCGATGCGCTTTAAGAGCTGCTGCTGGGTGATGTCGGCGGCGGAGACAGCACTGTTGGCTGACAATTGCACAAGTAACGCAAAGACGAAGATTATAGGTCCTGCAACGGCGGTGCGAGCTGCATTCATAAATCATCCTCCATGATGGTTCGGCTGTGAATAATGGTGATCCACACAGGCAGCCGTTGCAAGCATATCTTAAGCGTAATATGGAATAATATCTCGAAGATGGCGCAAGATCACGCTATTTAATCCAGCCGATCTCATGGGCGGTCTTGGCGCCGACGACGGCATCAACGAGGCGGCCGGGAATTTCGGCGCGGTTGTTTGCGAGCGGAATCCTGCCCGCCATAATTTCCGCCTTGCGCTGCGGCAATACCGGCCGCAAATCCGGTTCCGCATAACCATCCGGGTAGCTGGGTTGGTTGGTGTGCAGATCATATTTGTCCGTCGCGCCGAGGGTGTGCAGCAATTCGTGCAGCATCACCATATTGTTTTGTTCCGCCATCTGATTCGAGGCGAAGAGTTTGATCACCCCGATCATGCCTTTCTCCAGTCCGGTGGAGTGCTCCAAAACAGAATGGGTTGCAGGATCGTAGTACAGGGTAAACGCCCGTACTTCAGGAGCAGGCCCTGGGTAGTGATCCACCTCGTGGGCCCATAAGCGAAGCTTCAGACTCCACCACATGATCTCGAACATATTGCCGCCCCTGGGCGGCTGGGGCGGGGTTTCTGCAATGGGATTGGCCAGTGCGATAGTGATGGGTTCGTTGAGGGCTACGCCGTAGCGCCCGGCCTCTGATTTTACCAATTGCTCTATGTCGTCAAACTGCGCCTCATTAAGCGTGGCGATGTATTGCGCCGCCGCCGCGCTGCCGTCGCCGTTGATCGGGTACACCGCGATGCGCAGCGGATGATCCCAACTTGTCGTGCGCAGCTTGGTGAGCCAAGCATCCGCGCCCACCCATATCAAGATCACCGTCAATACGAATACCCGGATGGCTTTAAAGCGGCGGCCTGACTTGCTCTTGACGGCGGAGTTATTGGCCGCGTCGCCGGCGGCGGCGATGGTCGGCGGTGCCTTTATGATTTTCGCGTAGGCGACCCCGCAACTCGGACACTGCCACAAGGGCGCCGTGTCGTCTTGTCGGCGGAGGTAATGACACTTGGGGCATTCTTCGACGGGTTGATTGCTGTTCAATGTTGCGCCTGGCATGAGTGGATTTTATGTGCCCATTGGATGACCATGCACCCTTTGGTGCTAGCGGTTCCTTGCCTGAAAAGCATAAGCGATTTGAACCGCGCGCTATCAGGGTTATCCAGCGCAATGTCTTGGCCGGGTGGTGGCGATGGCAGGAGCTTGTTGGGGGGACGGTCCGCGCTGGTCGGGTGGTCGGGAATGGGGGGCGATCGCCGGGACCAGGTTCATCTGGGCAGGGTAGTTGGCGCCGGGCTTGCCTCATCCTCACGATGACACTATGTCCGTCTTTTGCAAATGGGGCGGTAGGGCCTGTGCGGGGGGAAGGGGGACGGTGCTACACTACAGCGATTTTTCATGCCTTAGGGATCGACATGGCAGGGCACAGTAAATGGGCCAACATCCAGCACCGCAAGGGCGCGCAAGACGCCAAGCGCGGCAAGCTTTTCACCAAGTTGATTCGTGAGATTACCGTGGCCTCCCGCACGGGAGGCGGCGATGCCTCTTGCAACCCGCGCCTGCGCACGGCCGTCGACAAGGCGTTGACGGCGAACATGACCCGGGACACCATCGAGCGCGCCATCAAGCGCGGCTCCGGTGATTTGGAAGGCCAGAACTACGAAGAGATACGTTACGAGGGTTATGCCCCCGGCGGGGTGGCGGTGATGGTGGATTGCATGACCGATAACCGCAACCGCACGGTGGGCGATGTGCGCCACGCCTTTACCAAATGCGGCGGCAATCTGGGCACCGACGGCTCGGTGGCTTATCTCTTCACCAAGTCCGGGGTCATCAGTTATCCCAAGGGCGGAGACGAAAATCGGATCATGGAAGTGGCCCTTGAGGCCGGTGCCGACGATGTGGTGAGCCATGAAGACGGCGCCATCGACGTGCTGACTGCGCCGGAGCGCTTTGAGGCCGTGAAAGAGGCCATGACCGCGGCGGGGCTGGAACCGGGCGGCGCCGAGGTAACGATGCGCGCCGCCATCGATGTGGCATTGCACGCCGAGGAGGCGGGTAAGATGCTCAAGCTCTTGGAGATGCTGGAGGATCTCGACGATGTCCAGAATGTGTATTCTAATGCGGATATCTCTGAGGAAGTGCTGGCGAAACTATGAATAAAGTGGCGAGTAGCGAGTATCGAGTGGCGAGTAAAGGCAAAAGAATGCCGTGTTCTTTCCTCACTACTCGCTACTCGCTACTCGATACTGCTCATTTATGACCCGCATCTTAGGAATCGACCCCGGCTCCCGCATAACCGGTTATGGGGTGATCGAGGTGCAAGGCCGCCGCACGGTGTATCTGGCCAGCGGCTGTGTGCGGGTGGATGACGAGAATTTTCCGGAGCGCTTGCGCACCATCTTTGAAGGGGTGGGCGAGGTGGTGGCAAGATACCAGCCCACCGAGATCGCCATTGAGAAGGTCTTCGTGCAGCGCAATGTGGATTCGGCCCTCAAGCTGGGTCAGGCGCGGGGGGCGGCGATCTGCGCGGTGGTCAGTCGCTCCCTGCCCGTCGCCGAATATTCACCGGCCCAGATCAAACAGGCGCTGGTGGGGCGGGGCGCCGCGGCCAAGGAGCAAGTGCAGCACATGGTGAAGACCTTATTACAACTTATTGAAACGCCTCCCGCCGATGCCGCCGATGCCTTGGCCTGCGCCCTCTGTCACAGCCACATCCGGCAGACCTTGAATGCCTTGCCCATCGCGGTGCGCGGCATGCGCGGGGGACGCTGGCGATGATCGGGCGGCTGCGCGGCACCTTGTTATGGAAGCAGGCGCCCCATGTGCTGGTGGACGTGCAGGGGGTGGGCTATGAGGTCGAGGTGCCCTTTACCACCTTTTTCAAACTGCCGGCGGTGGGGCAGGAGGCGCTGCTGCATACCCATCTCATCGTGCGGGAGGACGCCCATTCCCTCTACGGCTTCGCCACGGAAGGGGAGCGCGCCCTGTTCCGCGATTTGATCAAGGTCAACGGAGTTGGTCCGAAGTTGGCGGCGGCCATCTTGTCGGGCATTGCCGTGGACGACTTCGTGCGCTGCGTGCACGACAACGACGTGGCGCGGCTGGTCAAGCTGCCGGGCGTGGGCAAGAAGACCGCGGAGCGCCTGGTGATGGAGATGCGCGACCGGCTTGATGCCAAGACCAGCGCGACACCGGCATTCAAAACGGATGCGCCGCCGCTGCCCGTGGAATCCAATGCGGTGAACGACGCCATCAGCGCCATGGTGGCCTTGGGATATAAACCGCCCGAGGCCAGCCGCATGATATTGCGCGTGAACGGCGAGGGCTTGGCTTGCGAAGAGCTCATCCGCCGCGCCTTGCAAACGGGATCAAAGGTTTGAAGGCAAAAGTTGCACCTCATTCTGGCTAAGGGCATCATCTCACCATGATTCAGACCGATCGCATCACCTCCGCCGCCGATCGTCCCGAGGACGAGGTCATCGACCGCGCCATCCGTCCCAAGACCTTGGCGGATTATGTGGGGCAGCCGGCGGTGCGCGAGCAGATGGAGATATTCATCCACGCCGCCAAGCGCCGCAGCGAGGCCCTGGACCACACCCTGATCTTCGGTCCGCCCGGCCTGGGCAAGACCACCTTGGCGCATATCATCGCCAATGAACTGGGCGTGAATCTGCGCCACACCGCCGGGCCGGTGCTGGAGCGGGCCGGCGACCTGGCGGCGATCCTCACCAACCTGGAGGCGCGCGACGTGCTGTTCGTGGACGAGATACACCGCCTGAGCCCGGTGATCGAGGAGATACTCTATCCCGCCATGGAGGATTATCAGCTCGATATCATGATCGGCGAGGGGCCGGCGGCGCGTTCCATCAAATTGGATCTGCCGCCTTTCACGCTGGTGGGGGCGACTACCCGCGCCGGGCTGTTGACCTCGCCCCTGCGCGACCGCTTCGGCATCGTGCAGCGCCTGGAGTTTTACGGCCTCGAGGATTTGATCACCATCGTGCAGCGCTCCGCCGCCATCCTGGGCTTGAGCATCGAGCGCGAGGGGGCGACGGAGATCGCGCGCCGCTCGCGGGGCACGCCGCGCATCGCCAACCGTCTGCTGCGCCGGGTGCGCGATTACGCCGAGGTGAAGGCGGACGGGCGCATCAGCGGCACGGTGGCGGATCGGGCCTTGGACCTGCTGGACGTGGACAACCAGGGTTTCGACATGATGGACCGCAAGCTGTTGCTGGCCATCATCGAGAAATTCGACGGCGGTCCCGTGGGCATCGACAGCATCAGCGCCGCCATCGGCGAGGAGCGCGGCACCATCGAGGATGTCTTGGAGCCCTTCTTGATCCAGCAGGGATTCCTCATGCGCACCTCCCGCGGCCGCGTGGCGACGCGTCACGCCTATGCCCATTTCGGTGTGGCGCCGCCGCCGTCGCTGGAACGCGAGGCGCTGGGCAGTCTCAGTCTCTTTGAAGACGGTTAGTCATTAAGCTCTCAACGCGGGATTTGCGTTAGAATACCCGACCAAGATGTAGCCTTGGCGTCGGGTTCACTGCGCATTGCTATATCAAATTACTCGGCAAACGACGGAATGTAGCAATGTTTGCATGGCCGGTGCGCGTTTATTATGAAGATACGGACAACGGAGGCGTGGTCTACTACGCCAATTATCTCAAGTTTATGGAGCGTGCGCGCACGGAGTGGTTGCGCAGCCTGGGTGTGGAGCAGGATGAACTCAGGGAACATGACGGTGTCATATTCGCGGTGCGATCGGTAACCGTGGATTATTTGCAGCCGGCGCGCTTCAACGACGTGTTGTGGGTGACGGCCGCGATCGAGGAGCAGGGGCGCGCCAGCCTGGTGTTTACGCAATACGTGGTGCGCGTTGCCGGCGATCGCCGCCATGGTGCGGCAGGGCGCCTCGCTCAAGAGGACTATGAACGGCTCATCGGAGACAAGGCCGCAATGTTGTGTACCGGACAAGCCAAGATCGCCTGTTTAGATTCAAACACCCTGCGGCCCTGTCCCATTCCTTCCCATCTATTCGCGGAGCTTTCCCGTGGCGGCTGATTTGTCGATTATTCAATTGGTGTTGCATGCCAGCGTACTGGTGCAGCTGGTAATGGCCCTGTTGATGGGGCTGTCGGTGATGTCGTGGTTCGTGATCTTTCGCAAACGTCAGGTCATGATCGCGGCGCGGGCCGCCGCAAAGCAGTTCGAATCGCGCTTTTGGTCCGGCGGCGATCTTTCCCATCTCTATAAGGAAATCTCGCAGCGCGGCGACCGGATCAGGGGCATGGAGACCATCTTCCATGCCGGCTTCAAGGAATTTGCGCGGCTGCGCCAGCAAGGCGGTATGGATTCGCGCGATTTGATGGAAGGTGTGCAGCGCGCCATGCGCGTGGCATTGAGCCGGGAAACGGAAGCCTTGGAACATCACCTGCCCTTTCTGGCGACCGTGGGATCCACCAGTCCCTATGTCGGCCTGTTCGGCACGGTGTGGGGCATCATGAATTCGTTTCATGCCCTCGGCAACGTCAATCAGGCCACCTTGGCCATGGTGGCGCCGGGGATTTCCGAGGCGCTGATCGCCACCGCCATGGGTTTGTTCGCCGCCATCCCCGCGGTGATCGCCTATAACCGCTATTCCACCGAGACGGATCGCCTGGTAAATCGTTACGACAATTTTTCGGAAGAGTTCTCTTCGGTGCTGCAGAGACAGGCCCACAGCTAGAGCACCTGACAAAATGACCGTGCCGGCTTCAATACTCGAGCCCCTCCCATGCCCTCCCCCTGCCAGGGGGAGGGGTGGGGTGGGGGTGAATGCGGGATATAGCCCACGGGTTCGTTATTTCGTTAGAGGTTCCGAAGCTTCATAGTTTCAAGGAGAATCGCCATGGCGGGTCGTCGCGTTGGTAAACGTTTGATGGGCGAGATCAA
>Ga0153916_10001756_pt1 | contig 15732 bp, 15 predicted proteins | sample Opewatmetagenome_FD_109642 | JGI IMG/M metagenome (GOLD analysis project Ga0153916, IMG submission 109642) | Freshwater wetland microbial communities from Ohio, USA - Open water 3 Core 3 Depth 4 metaG | ecosystem: Environmental > Aquatic > Freshwater > Wetlands | place: USA: Ohio, Lake Erie...
GAAACGGGCCGGTGTCGCTGACAAGAGGTAAGAAATGCCCCAATTCCAGCTCGATAATTTCCTGCCCCAACTGGCGTGGCTCGCCCTGTTTTTCATCATCCTCTATTTCGGGGTGGTGAAGCTTACTCTGCCCAAGGTCGGGCGGGTGATCGACGAGCGCGAACAGACCGTGGATAGCGATCTGTCGACCGCGGAAGCGGCTCGGGCGGATGCCGAGCGCATCCGCGCCGAATATGCCGAAGGCATCGCCCAGGCCCAGGCCCAGGCGCAGGGGCAGGTCACCGAGGCCAAGGCCAAGGTCGGCAAGAAAATCGAAAAGAAGCTCGCCAAGGTCAATGCCGAGCTGGATGAGAAGCTGGTGGCGGCTCAGGCCGCGATCGCGGCGTCGCGCGACAGCGCGATGGCCGAGGTCGAGCGGATTGCTGGCGAGGCCGCGGCCGAGATCGTCGAGCGGCTGACCGGCGCCAAGCCCACCGAGGCGGATCTCGCCAAGGCGCTTGCCGCGGCCACCGGCCGGGCGGCTTAAGGAGAGAACGGATGGCAGAGACAGTTCACTCCGGCGCGGCCGCGCACACCGAGGTGGCCGAACATCACGGTCCGACCAACCTGGGGCTTAATGCCGAAGGCTGGGTCTATGTCGGCCTCACCATCTTCCTCCTGCTGGCGATCTTCGTCGGCAAGGCGCCGAAGAAGATCGCCGCGATCCTCGATCAGCGGATCGCCGACACAAGGCGTCAGCTCGATGAGGCCAAGGCGATCCGCGCCGAGGCCGAAGCCCTGCTGGCCGAGGCGAAGGCGACGCGGAAGGCCGCATCCGGCGATGCCGAGAACATCGTGAAGCACGCCGAGGCCGAAGCCGTGGCGCTGGTCAAGAAGGCCGAGGCCGACGCCGATGCGCTGGTCAAGCGCCGCCGTCAGATGGCCGACGACAAGATCGCCGCCGCCGAGCGCCAGGCGGTCGAGGGCGTGCGCCAGGCCGCCGCCGATGCCGCCACCAGGACAGCGCGCACGGTGATCGCCTCGAAGCTCACCGCCGCCAAGGGCAAGGCCCTGGTCGATCAGGCGATCGAGGATCTCGACAAGCGCCTGCACTGATCCGGTCCCCCGGGTCAGGCCGCGGCGCTTGGCCGCTCCCGTCGTCGAACCGGGACGCGAGCGGCGATGCGAAGGAACGCTATTGAACGCAAATTGGTTGATCCGGCGGATGCGGCAAGCCGATATGCCAGCGGTGGAGGCCCTGCTCGACCGCGCCTTCGGGGCGGACCGCCACGGCCGCACCGCCTATCTTCTGCGCCACGGTACCACGGCGATTCCCGGCCTCTGCTTCGTCGCCGAACGCCAGGGGGAAGTGCTCGGCTCGCTGCAATGCTGGCCGGTCGAAGTCCGCGATGATCAGGGCGCGTCGCCGCTGGTCCTGCTCGGCCCGGTCGGCGTCGAGCCGAGCCATCAGGGCGAGGGCATCGGCAAGGCGCTGATGCGGGCCGCGCTCGACGCCGCCGACCGCATCGACGCGCCGCCCCTGCTGCTGATCGGCGACGAGCCTTATTATGGACGCTTCGGCTTTCACGCCGCGCCGACCCAGGGCTGGGACCTGCCGGGGCCGTTCGAGCGTCACCGGCTGCTGGTGCGGATGCGTGCCGGGGATCGCCTGCCGCGCACCGGCAGCGTCGGCCCGCGCCAGACGGCGACAGCCTGATCCGCTATTACCGGTTGCGCAGCGCGCGGATCGTCAGGCTGTGGGCGATGCGCTCCACCGGCAGGATCATCTCGATCAGCGCGGTGCGGTTGGCGGCCAGCGCCTTGTCGAGCGCCGGGCCGATCTCGCCGCTGGTCTCCACCCTTATGCCGATCGCGCCATAGGCGCGGGCGAGCGCGGCGAAATCGGGATTGTGGAGCTGGGTGCCCGATACCCGGCTCGGATATTCGCGCTCCTGATGCATGCGGATCGTGCCATAGCTGGCGTTGTTGACCACCACGATCAGCAGCCTGGCCTTGTGCCGCATCGCCGTCGCCAGCTCCTGCCCGTTCATCAGGAAGCAGCCGTCTCCGGCCAGCGCCACGACCTGCCGGTCGGGATGGCGGAGCTTCGCGGCCACCGCCGCGGGCAGGCCATAGCCCATCGCCCCCGCGGTCGGCGCCAGCTGGCACACCGGCCCCGAATAATGCCAGTGGCGGTGCCACCAGCCTGAAAAATTGCCGGCGCCGTTGCAGATGATGCTGTCGGCGGGGAGCCGTTCGCGCATCGCCTCCACCATCAGCCCGATGTCCAGCGTCTCGCCGGTCGGCTGCACCTGCCGCCAGGCCTCGAATTCGGCGCGCGCGGCGGCATGGTGTGTCTGCTCGCGGGGAGAAGGCGTCATCGCCGCCGCGCTTTCCGCGAACGCGGTCATCCCGGCGCAGATCGCGAGATCGGCGGCATAGACGCGGTTCAGTTCCTCGGGATCGGGATGGACGTGGATCAGCGTCTGCCCCGGATGTGTGGGCGCGATCAGCGTATAGCCGTCGGTCGTCGCCTCGCCCATGCGCGGGCCCGCGATCAGCAGCAGGTCGGCCGCCTTGATCCGCTTCACCAGCGCCGGATTGGGGCCATAGCCGAGATTGCCGATATAGGAAGGATCGCCGTTGGGCAGCGCGTCCTGCCGCCGGAAGGCGACCGCGGTCGGCAGCGCCCAGTTGCCGGCGAAGCGGCTCCAGGCCGCCGCCGTTGCCGCGTTCCAGCCCGCGCCGCCGACGATGGCGAGCGGCGCCTTGGCCGAGGCGAGCAGGCCGGCCAGCTTCGCCATCTCTGCCGGGTCGGCGGCCTGCACCGGGGCCTCGACGCGCGGCGGCGCCGTCACCTGCACCATGTCCTTCAGCATGTCCTCGGGCAGCGCCAGCACCACCGGGCCGGGCCGGCCGGACATCGCGGTCGCATAGGCGCGGCGGATATATTCGGGGATGCGCGCGGCGTTGTCGATTCGCGCCGCCCATTTGGCGACGGGCCCGAACATCGCCGGGAAGTCGATCTCCTGGAAGGCCTCGCGGTCGGTGTCGCCGCGGCTGATGTCGCCGACGAACAGGATCATCGGCGTTGAATCCTGCATCGCGACATGCACGCCGATCGAGGCGTTGGTCGCGCCGGGACCGCGCGTCACGAAGCAGATGCCGGGCCGGCCGGTCAGCTTGCCGTCGGCTTCGGCCATGAAGGCCGCGCCGCCTTCCTGGCGGCAGACGACCAGATCGATGGCGGGCGTGTCGTGCAGCGCGTCGAGCACCGCCAGATAGCTTTCGCCGGGAACGCAGAAGATGCGGTTGCAGCCTTGCGCGACAAGCGCGTCGACGAGGACGCGGCCACCGGTACGGGAGTTGTTCATGCCTATCTTGTAGCGGGCAAAAACAAGGGCCGGAAGGGGATGTCCCTCCCGGCCCTCTGCCGTAGCGTTAGATGCGTTGATCGCGGCCCCCGCCCGGTGTGGGCCAGGGCCGTAATCCAGGTCAGAGCGCGATGATCACCGTCTTCATCTCGGTGAAGGCCAGCACGCCCTCGATGCCCTGTTCGCGGCCGATGCCCGACTGCTTGAAGCCGCCGAACGGCAGCGCCGGGTCGATCGTCGAATGGCAATTGCCCCACACCGTGCCGGCTTTGATCTTGGCGGCCAGCTTGTGCATCGTGCTGAGGTCGCGCGTCCACACCGAGGCGGCAAGGCCGAATTCGGTGTCGTTGGCCTGACGCGCCACCTCATCGAGATCGTCGAAGCGGGTCGCGCAGACCACCGGGCCGAAGATTTCCTCGCGCATCACCTTCATGTCGGGGTTCACGTTGGCGATCACCGTCGGCTTGACGAAATAGCCCTCGCCGGGGCCGGCTTCGCCGCCGGCGACGATCGACGCGCCCTGGCTCTTGGCCGAGGCGATGTAGCTCATCACCCGTTCCTGCTGCTCGGCGGAAACCAGCGGGCCCATCTGCGTGCTTGGCGCCAGCGACGGGCCGATCTGCAACGCGTCGGCAGCCTTGGCGACGCCCTCCACCAGCTCGTCGAAAATGTCCTTGTGGGCATAGAGCCGCGATCCGGCGACGCAGACCTGTCCGGCGTTGAAGAAGATCGCGTTGGCCGCGCCGCCGGTGGCCATGCCAAGGTCGACGTCCGGCATCATGATCACCGGCGATTTGCCGCCCAGCTCCAGCGTCACGCGCTTCAGCGTATCGGCGGCGGCGCGGGTGATGATCTTGCCGACATTGGTCGATCCGGTGAAGGCGATCTTGTCGATGTCCTTGTGGCGGACCATCTGGTCGCCCGCGGTCTCGCCCATGCCGGTGATGATGTTGACGACGCCGGCGGGGAAGCCGGCTTCCACCACCAGCTCGCCGAGGCGCATTGCGGTCAGCGAGGTCTGCTCGGCGGGCTTCAGCACCACGGTGCAGCCCGCGACCAGCGCCGGTGTGATCTTGTTGACCGCCATCAGCAGCGGGAAGTTCCACGGCGAAATGAGGCCGGCGACACCGATCGGCTCGCGGCGGACATAGGAATGGAACGCGCCCGTCGGATGGCTGCTCGGGTCGATGTGGCTGCCGCTGACTTTGGTGGTCCAGCCCGCCATGTAGCGGATCATCTCGATCGCGCCGGGCACGTCGACGACGCTGGCCATGAACTTGGTCTTGCCGTTGTTGATCGCTTCCAGCTCGGCGATTTCATCGGCATTGGCTTCCAGAAGATCGGCGAGCTTGTGGATCATGCGCTCACGCGCCGCCGGCGGCAGGCTGGTCCAGCGGCCGTCGTCGAAGGCGCGGCGGGCTGCGGCGACAGCGCGGTTCACATCCTCTTCGGATGCGTCGATCAGCGAATAGATTTCCTTGCCGGTCGAAGGATCGAAGGTCGCGATGCGCTTGTTGGTGGTCGAATCGACCCATTTGCCGTCGATCAGCAGCTTCGGCTCACGCTTCAGAAATTCTCTGATTTTCGACGAATATTCGGGTTGGGCGGTAATCACGCTCATGCATCCACTCCTTGGTGCTTCGGGAACAACTTTAACGTTGGTTACTACATCAAATCAGATCGCTTCGCCAACAGCGCGGGCGCGCGAAATCAGCGTTTCTTCGTCGCGGCCGATCATGCGGATGCCGATCAGGCAGGCGATCCAGATCAGCGGGGCGAACAGGAAAACCGAAAGGATCGAGCGGCCGAGATCGCCGGTCGCGTCGCTCACCAGTCCGACGAGATAGGGGCCGGTGCCCATGCCGAAAATGTTGATCACCAGCATGACCAGCGCCGTCGTCGTGCCGCGCATGCGGGGCAGCACCAGGTCTTGCGCCGTCGCCATCACACAGGGCAGCCAGGGGGTGAGCAGCAGGCTCAACGCCAGGAACCAGAAGGACCAGCCCTCGATCGTCTCGGCCGTGAAGGTCATCCACGCGAGCGGCACCGGCAGCACGGTTGCCGCCAGCACCACCCACAGCCGGCCGGAAGGATGAAGCCGCCGCGCGCGGTCCGCGATCCAGCCGCCGGCGAGCGTGCCGATGACCCCGGCGGTCATCCCGGCGGTGGCGATGCGCAGGCCGATCTCGGACAGGGAAGCCTGGTATTTCGTGACCGCGAACGGCGCGATCCAGGCCATCACGCCATAAATGATGACGTTGTTCAGCGCCGCGATCGCCAGGATCGAAATGAAGGTCGGGCTGCCCCACATCACCTTTGCTGCCGGCCCGTCGCTCAGTCGTTGCGCCTGAATCCAGCTCAACAGCGCGAAGGTGCCGAAGCCGACGACCGCCCACTGGATGATGTGGCTGGACAGAGCGCCCCCGCCGAAGCGGGCGCTGACCGCGATCAGCAGCGCCACGCCGGTGATGGTCGCGCCGAGCAGCATGAGGTTGCGGCGCACCGCGCTGGCAGGGGCCCCAAGCCGGCGCAGATGGATCAGGGAAAGGCCGGGCAGCAGCGGCAGCAGCTCGCTCATGGCGCGGACGAACGGGCGGGGTTCGCTGGGGCTGGCGATGCCGTCGGCCAGCCCGCGCGGCGGATCGCGCATCAGGCTGACGAGCAGCGCGAGCAACAGGCCGGGCAGCGATGCGACGATGAAGGCCGCCTGCCAGCCGACGAGGCCGAACCAGCCATGCCCGCCCGGGAACGCCGCGTTCCAGCGATCGACGACGATCCCGCCCAGCGCCGAGGACATCGCGATGCCGATCACCGCGGCGAGCGCCGAGATCGCGAACACCGTTCCGCGCAGGCCGGGCGGGAAGACATCGCCGATCAACGAGGAGGAGGCGGGGGCCGATCCCGCTTCGCCGATCGCCACCGCGGTGCGCGCGAGGCCGAGCGAGGCGAAGCCGGTGGCGAAGGCGCAGGCGGCGGTCGCCAGCGACCAGGAGACGAGAGAAAGCGCGACCTGCCGGATGCGGACCCAGTCGTCCGCCAGCCGGCCGAGCGGCAGCGAGAACAGCGAATTGAAGATCGCGAAGAAGGTGCCGTAGAGCAGCCCGATCTGGCTGTCGTTGAGGCCGAGGTCGCGTTTGATGTCGACCGCGAGGATGGTGATGATCTGGCGGTCGAGCAGGCTCACCGCCGAGGTGAGGGTCAGAAGGACCAGCAGATACCAGCTTCGCCCGCCGCCCACCCGCCAAGTGCCATTGGCCGGGTTGGGAGCGGCGGGCGCATGCATCAGATCGCCTCTCCCGCCGCGCGGGCGCGCTCAATGATCGATGCCTCGTCGCGTTGCAGGTGGCGCATCGCCACCAGGATCGCGATCCACACGATCACCGAGAAGCCGTAACCGGTCAGGATCGCGCGGGCGAGGCTGCCGGTCACGTCGCTGATCGTGCCGACCAGATAGGGGCCGGTGCCCATGCCGACGATGGTGATTCCGAGATACATGATCGCGGTCGCGGTGCCGCGCATCCGTGGCAGCACCAGATCGTGCAGCGTCGCCGTGCAGCAGGGGAACCAGCCGGTGAGGATGACGCTCGACATCAGGAACCACAGGATGAAGCCGTCCAGCGTCGTCTGGCTCAGCGTCACGAAGGCCATCGGGAAGGGGATGCTGGTGGTGATGAGCAGCACCCACAGCCGGCCATTGGGATGGCGGCGCCGCGCCCAATCGCCAAGGATGCCGCCGAGGATGGTGCCGCCGCCGCCGGCGACCGCCGCGGCGAAGCCGAGCTTGATGCCCACTTCCGACATCGAGGCGGAGAAGCTCTGCACCGCATAGGGCGCCGCCCAGGCCGAATAGCCATAGTTCAAAAGCAGGTTGAACGAGGCGATGACCAGCATCGCGATGAACGCCGGGCTCGACCACATCACCGCCGCGGCCGCGGGGTCGCGGAAGCGCTGCGCCTGGATCCACGAGAAGGCGGCATAGCCGCCGAAGCCGACGATCGACCACTGGATCAGGTGGCTGGTGATCGGCACGCCCAGGAGGACGGTGTAGATCTTCAGCTTCTCCGCCGGGATCGCGGCGTGGAAGGCGGTGGTGATCGCGGCGACGAAGGCGATCGCGATCGCGAGGAAACCGAGGTTGCGCCGCCAGTCCCCGGCCTTCGCGCCGATGCGGCGGAGGTTGAGGAAGGAAAGCGGCGGCACCAGCGCCATCAGCTCCGCGCCGGCGCGGGTGAAGGGCTTGGGCTCGCCGGCCTGGATCAGCCCGTCGGAGACGCCGCGCCGCGGCTCGCGGACCAGCGCGATCAGCAGCGCGAGCAGGAAGCCGGGCAGCGCCGCGGCGATGAACGCCGCCTGCCAGCCGACCAGCCCGAACCAGCCATGCCCGCCCGGAAAGGCCGCGTTCCAGGCATCGACGACGATGCCGCCGAGCGCGATCGACAGGCCGACCCCGATCGCCGAGGACGAGCCATAAATCGCGAACACCGTCGCGCGCTTGGCCTTGGGGAACAGGTCGGCGAGCAGCGAATAGGCGGCCGGGCCGGCGCCGGCCTCGCCGATCGCCACGCCCACCCGCCAGGCCGACATCGATCCGAAGCCGGTGGCGAAGGCGCAGCCGATCGTCGCCAGCGACCAGCCGGAAAGCGCGATCGCCACCTGGCGGGTGCGCACCCAGCCGTCGGCGAGCCGCCCGAGCGGGATCGAGAACAGCGCGTAGAAGATCGCGAAGAAGGTGCCGTAAACGAGGCCGATCTCGCTGTCGTTGAGCCCGAGGTCGCGCTTGATGTCGACCGCGAGGATGGTGATGATCTGCCGGTCGAGCAGGCTCACCGCCGTGATCATCGTCAGCAGGATCAGCGTATACCAGCTGCGCGGACCGCCCAGCTTCGCCTGGGCGTCAGCCAGCTCGGCTGCGGTCATGGCGGGCGGCGTCACGCTGGCCATCAGAGGTTGAACACCCGCTCGGCGTTGGTCTGGAAGAAGGCGCGCTTGTCCTCGAGGCTGAGGCTCATCGCGTCCAGCGTCTCAACCTCGCCCGGCTCGTACTGATAGGGATAGTCCATCGCGTACATGATCCGGTCCATGCCGAGCGTGCCCTTGCAGAACTGGATCGCCGGCTCCCACGCCATGCCCGAGAAGGTGACGAAGACGTTGCGCTTGAGATAGCCCGAGATCGGCAGCTCCAGCGGCTTCAGGAATTCGTAGCGGTTCGAACGGACGCCGGCGAGGTGCATGTAATCGAGCCGGTACGACCAGTAGGGCAGCGCCTCGCCGCCATGGCCGACGATCAGCTTGAGCTTCGGGAAGCGGTCGAACAGCCCCATCACGATCAGGCGTAAGAGGTGCAGGCCGGTGTCGACGCCGAAGCCGAACACCGCGCCGTCGAGCCCGCGTTCGAGAAACGGCGCGATCAGCCCCTTCGAGGGGCCCTGCGGGTGGAGGTAGACCGGCGTGTCCAGCGCCTCGGCCGCCTCGAAGATCGGCCAGAATTTCTGGTCGTCGGTATATTCGCCGTTGACGTGGCCGTTGAGGATCACCGCCTTGAAACCGAGCTTCGCCCCGCGCTCGATCTCCCTCGCCGACCATGCGGGGTCGGCGGGTGCGATCGCGGTCATGCCGATGAAGCGGTCGGGATGGCGGGCGCAGGCCTCGGCGAGCTTGTCGTTGGCGTCGGTGGTGAGCGCCTTGGCCTCGTCGGCCTCGAACACATGGGAGCCGGGCGCGGTCAGCGCGATGATCGCCTTGTCGACGCCGGCCGCATCCATGTCGGCGAGGCGGAGATCGCCCAGCGACAGCAATCCGTCGCGGATCTTATGCCCGCGCGCCGAGGGCGACTTGGCATAGAAGCCCCAGAGGCTCTGGAAGCCGGGATCGTCGACACCCTCGGCGATCAGCCGTTCATAGGCGGCGAGCACTTCCGGCGTGATGAAGGCTTCTTCGGTGGCGATGCGGAGATAGCCCTGGGCACCGCCGGTCTTGGGTTCGGTCATGCTGTTTCGTTTCTTCTTCTGGGTCGTGCCGTCATCCCGGTTGCTGCCGGAATGACGGCATTCAGTCTCAGCCCTGGTGGATCGCCTTGATCACGGTGCAGGCTTCCAGGCCCTCCGGCCCGTCTTCCGAACCGTGGCCCGAATCCTTCACCCCGCCGAACGGCGCGTCGGCGCCGCCGATCATCGTGGTGTTGATCCCCACCATGCCGCTTTCGATGGCGTCGCCCAGCAGCATCGCGCGGCGGCCGTTTTCGGTGAAGCAGTAGGCGGCAAGGCCATAGGGCAGGCGGTTGGCCTGCTCGATCGCCTCGTCGAAATCCTTGAACGGCCGCATCAGCGCGATCGGGCCGAACGGCTCCTCGTTCATCACCCGCGCTTCCAGCGGCACGTCCGCCAGCACCGTCGGGCGGTAGAAGAAGCCCTGATTGCCGACGCGCTCGCCGCCGGTCAGCAGCTTGGCGCCGACCTTCTGGGCGTCGTCGACGAACCGCTCGATCGCTTCGGGGCGGCGCGGATTGGCCATCGGCCCCATCTGCGAGCTGGCGTCGAGGCCGTTGCCGATCGCTATCTTCTCGGCGCGCGCGGCGAACTCCTGCACAAAGCGGTCGTAAATGCCTTCCTGGACATAGAAGCGCGTCGGCGACACGCAGACCTGGCCGGCGTTGCGGAACTTGTGCGGCACCAGCATATCGAGCGTGCGGTCGAAATCGGCATCGTCGAACACCAGCACCGGGCCGTGGCCGCCCAGCTCCATGGTCGTGCGCTTCATGCCGTCGGCGGCCAGCTTCATCAGATGCTTGCCGACCGGAACCGATCCGGTGAAGCTGATCTTGCGGATCACCGGCGAGGCGATCAGGTGGCGCGACACCGTGTCCGGCACGCCGAACACGCAGCTCGCCACTTCCTTCGGCAGCCCGGCGTCGAGCAGGCAGCGCAGCACTTCCAGCGCCGAACCCGGCGCTTCTTCCGGCGGCTTCATGATGATCGAGCATCCCGCGCCGATCGCCGCGCCCAGCTTGCGGGCGGGGTTGCCGATCGGGAAGTTCCAGGGGCTGAACGCCGCCACCGGGCCCACCGGCTCGCGCACCACCAGCGAACGGAAGCCGGGCTGGCGGACGAGCACGCGGCCATAGAGGCGCTTGCCCTCCTCGGCGTAGAAATCGAACAAAGCGGCGGCCATGTAGAGCTCGCCGATCGCCTCGGGCAGGGTCTTGCCTTCCTCCATCGTCGCGATGCGGCCGATGTGCTCCTTGCGCTCGCGCAGCAGCGCCGCCGCGCCGCGCAGCACGGCGCAGCGCTCGTCGGCGGATTTGGCGCGCCAGATGCGATAGCCCTTCGCGGCCGTCGCCAGCGCGCGGTCGAGATCGTCGGCGGTCGCCAGCGGCAGTTCGCCCAGAACCTCGCCTGTCGCGGGGTTGACGACCTTGTGGGTGTCGCGCCCTTCCGCGCCGACCCACTCGCCGTCGATAAAGAGCTTCAGATCGCAATCATATCCGCTAGCCACGCGCTTTCTCCTCGCACACCCTTGACTTGACGTTCACGTAAAGTAACTCTGCCGAACAAACCCGTTTCATGGAGGGCATAATGACGTTGGACGACATGACAACCAAATTGAGGGAAGCCAATGTCGTCATTCCGGGAAAAAGGCTGAAACTCGATCATGGTCCTGTCGGCGTCATCATGCTCGATGGGATCGCGGGCACCGTCACCAATGACAATGGCGACGCCGACACCACCATTGCCGTCAGTTGGGACGATTGGCTGGCGATGACCAAGGGCGAGCTCGATCCGATGACCGCCTATATGTCGGGCAAGCTCCGCATCCAGGGCGACATGGGCCTCGCCATGCAGATGCAGGGCATGCTCTCCAAGCTGAAAGACTGATTCCTCTTTTCCATGACTGAAACTTGAAAAGCGCCCGCGCCTCTGGACGGCACGGGCGCTTTTTCATGGCGCGAACCTAGGACGGCATCTTGCCCGTCACCGGGTGCGGATAATGGGTCGGGACGATCTGCTGCTGCGGCCAGACCGGCCGTTTTTTTGGCAGGATATAGTCCGGCCCGATCGGGTTCTCGGGATAGCAGACGGTCGCCGGCTGGAGGTGCGACTCCTGATAGGCCCAGCCATGCTCGTAATCCGACTGCCATTGCAGCATATAATCGAGCCGCTTGATCTTCCAGATCCCGTCCTCGCAGACATAGTCGTTCTCGTAGATGCCGGCTTCCCAGAACTGGCTGGGAACCTGGTCCTTCCTGGCGTAGCTGTCGTGCGGACCGCCCGGAAGGATGGCGCGGAACCGGCCCTTCGCCGTCTTCAGGTCGTCTGAAACGGTGATGATCGGCTGCATCTGGATATGGTCCAGAAGGAAGCCGTCGACCGGGCCGTTCTTGCCGCCGGTGAACAGCTCGCGGAACCAGGTGCAGTAAAGGCGCGCGACGCCTTCATGGCCCTTGTACACGCCCGAGAGGAAGGTGACTTCCCCATCCTTCGAAAAAAGCTGCACCACCTCATCGTACATGCATTTGTCGATGTAATAGCCATAGCTGTAGTGCAGGTTCTTGATCGCGTTGATCGCTTCAAGCTTGGCGGCGCGATGCTCGAGCTTGTCGACAAGCGCCGTCAGTTTGGTTTCGTCGGTCATGCCGTCTCTCCCCTTCAGGCGTAGGTGTGCGGCTTGTGCGTGACCGGGTGATCGTAATGGAACTCCACCACCTTGTGGGTCGGCCACAGGAAGGCTTCGATGAGCGCGTCCGGGCCCAGCGGATCTTCGGGGAAGGTCTTGGCGAAGAACGGCACGAAATTGGGCGGGGTGTGGGCCCAGCCCTGCTCGTAGATCGCGTGCCAGAAGGGGCGGTAGTCGAGGATCTGGATCTTCCAGACGCCGTCCTCCTTCACATAGGTGTTCTCGTAGAGGCCGCCTTCCCACCATTGTTGCAGCGGAACCTTGCCGCGCGTCGCCTCATGGGTGCCGGCCTGCATGAAGCAGCGGAACCGGCCATGGGCGGTCTTGCCGTCCTTGGAGACGGTGATGATGTCCTGGGCCTGCATGTGGTCGAGCAGGAAGCCGTCGACCGGGCCGTTCTTGCCGCCGGTGAACTGCTTCTGGAAGCGGTCGATATACAGCCGCTTGGCGCCCGCCTTGCCTTTGAACACGCCGCCGTGGAAGCGCACTTCACTGTCTTCGGAGAACAGGTCCACCGTCTCGTTGTACATGCATTTGTCGATGTAATAGCCATAGGCGAAATGCAGTTTGCGGATCGCGTCGACGTCTTCCAGCGTCGTGATCCGGTGCTCCAGGTCTTCGACGCGGGCGGCAAGATCGGTGGTCATGCTTAATCCTCTCATTTGTTACCAAGTCAGCTAAACGCGAAGCCGGTGGCGAAGCAAGTCCCTTTCAGGAAGGTCGCGCGTTGACCTCAAGGGAGCGGCTAGCCTATCTGGCGCCGAGTCAAACGGGGTGTGGCCACGTGAAGAAACTATATCCGAATGCGGAAGCGGCGCTGGAAGGTCTGCTGTTCGACGGCATGACCATCGTCTCCGGCGGTTTTGGGCTGTGCGGTATTCCCGAACGGCTGATCGATGCGATCCAGAAGGCCGGCACCAGGGATCTGGTCTGCGTGTCGAACAATGCCGGCATCGACAATGAAGGGCTCGGCAAGCTGCTGCGCACCCGCCAGGTCAAGAAGATGATCAGCTCCTATGTCGGCGAGAACAAGGAGTTCGAGCGGCAATATCTCTCGGGCGAGCTTGAGGTCGAGTTCAGCCCGCAGGGCACGCTCGCCGAGCGCATCCGCGCTGGCGGCGCGGGAATCCCCGGCTTCTACACCAAAACCGGCGTCGGCACGCTGGTCGCCGAGGGCAAGGAGCACAAGGAGTTCGACGGCGAGACCTACATCCTCGAACGCGGCATCGTCGGCGACATCGCTGTCATCAAGGGCTGGAAGGCCGACGAGGCGGGCAATCTCGTGTTCCGCAAGACCGCCCGCAACTTCAACCAGCCGGCCGCGGCCTCGGGCAAGGTGACCATCGCCGAGGTGGAAGAGATCGTGCCGGTCGGCAGCCTCGATCCCGACTGCATCCATGTGCCGGGCATCTACATCCAGCGCCTCATTTGCGGCGCGCCTTACGACAAGAAAATCGAGTTTAGGACCACGCGTCCGAGGGAGGCCGCATAATGGCTTGGGATCGTGATCAGATGGCGGCGCGCGCCGCCCGCGAATTGCAGGACGGCTTTTACGTCAATCTCGGCATCGGCATCCCCACGCTGGTGGCGAATCACATTCCGGAAGGCGTCGATGTGACGCTGCAGTCGGAAAACGGCATGCTCGGCATCGGGCCGTTCCCTTATGACGACGAGGTCGATCCCGATCTCATCAATGCCGGCAAGCAGACGATCAGCGAACTGCCGTCCTCCTCCTATTTCTCGTCGGCGGACAGCTTCGCGATGATTCGCGGCGGCCATATCGATCTGACAGTGCTCGGCGCGATGGAGGTCTCCGAAAAGGGCGACATCGCCAACTGGATGATCCCCGGCAAGATGATCAAGGGCATGGGCGGCGCGATGGATCTCGTCGCCGGCGTCAAGAAGATCATCGTCGTGATGGAGCACAGCTCGAAGAACGGCGATGCGAAGTTCCGGCCCGAATGCGATCTGCCGCTCACCGGCAAGAACGTCGTCGACATGATCATCACCGATCTCGCCGTGTTCCAGCGTCCCGATCATCAGAGCCCGTTCAAGCTGATCGAACTCGCGCCCGGCGTCACGGCCGAGGAAGTGGCGGCCAAGACGACGGCGCACTACGTCCAGTGATCAGGCTGCTCGCGGCAGCAGCAGGACAATGCGAAAGCCGGGGGCGGCAGTAGGAAGGAAGTTGACCTGCTCATATGCGAGCGGTCCATCTTCCGGATGAAGGAACCGGCGCTCGCCGCCCTCGGGGTCCAGGACGTGCTGTTCGTCCCACCAGGCTGCGAAGGCAGGGCTTCCGGCGCGCAGCTCCGCAATCAGAGTGCGACCGGCATCGTCCTCATGCTGGCGGGCGAAGTCGGCCCGGCATTCGGCGACGAGCCGGCGGGCACGGTCCTCCCAATTCACGATGAAACCGGGCGCTGCGGGATCGAGAAAGACATAGCGCAGCAGATTGGGATCAGGCGCGCTCAGCCAGTCCCGGAAAAGCCGGGCGGCCGGCGGGTTCCAGCCGCGCGCATTCCAGCGCCGGTCAAGGATATAGGCGGGGGCCGTCATCGTCATCACGCTTGCGCGGAGGCTGGCGAGCCGGTCCTCGCCGCCGCCTGCGGCCCCAGCAAGCGGATCGTGCCGGTCGGCAAGCGTGAACAGATGGGCGCGCTCCGCAGCGGTAAGGCGAAGCGCGCGGGCGATCCTGTCCAGCGCTGAAATGGAGGCGGCCACTTCGCGGCCCTGCTCGATACGAACGTACCAGGTGGCGCTGATACCCGCCAATTGAGCCACTTCTTCGCGGCGCAGCCCCGGCGTGCGACGGCGACCACCAGCCGGCAGGCCGACATGTTCGGGCGCCAACCGCGCACGGTGCGCGCGCAGGAAGGCTCCAAGACGTTCGCGTCGAGTGTCGGAATCGATCATAGCCGGATTTATACTAGGATAAAGTCGGATATTGTACCAGTCTTTCTTCGGGTGCACCGTTTTGCCAGGGCTACGAATACTCTATGGAATCGTCATGACTGGACCCCGCACCCTGTATGAGAAGATCTGGGACGATCATGTCGTCGAGCGCCGGGACGACGGCACCTGCCTGATCTTCATCGACCGCCACCTCATCCACGAGGTCACCAGCCCGCAGGCGTTCGAGGGGCTGCGTCTCGCCGGTCGGCGGCTGCGCCGGCCCGATCTGACGCTCGCTGTGCCCGATCATAATCTGCCGACCACGCCGCGCATCCGGAACGGTATCCCGGTGCCGGTGGCCGATCCCGAATCGGCCGAGCAGCTCCGCATGCTCGAGCGGAATGTCGCCGAGTTCGGCGTCGAATATATCGACGATCTCGCCGCCGAGCAGGGCATCGTCCATGTCGTCGGACCGGAACAGGGCTTCACCCTGCCGGGCACGACCCTGGTCTGCGGCGACAGCCACACCGCCGCGCACGGCGCCTTGGGGGCGCTCGCCTTCGGCATCGGCACGTCGGAGGTCGAGCATGTGTTCGCGACCCAGACTTTGCTCTTGAAGCAGTCGAAGACCATGGAAGTGCGGGTCGATGGCACGCTCGGTTTCGGCGTTGGCCCCAAGGATGTCATCCTGGCCATCATCGGCCGCATCGGCGCGGCGGGCGGCACAGGCTATGTCATTGAATATACGGGCTCCGTAATTCGCGACATGAGCATCGAGGGACGGCTCACCGTCTGCAACATGTCGATCGAGGGC
>Ga0153916_10001757_pt1 | contig 15731 bp, 18 predicted proteins | sample Opewatmetagenome_FD_109642 | JGI IMG/M metagenome (GOLD analysis project Ga0153916, IMG submission 109642) | Freshwater wetland microbial communities from Ohio, USA - Open water 3 Core 3 Depth 4 metaG | ecosystem: Environmental > Aquatic > Freshwater > Wetlands | place: USA: Ohio, Lake Erie...
AAGGCTTGCCGGAAAGCATCGTGGTGCTGCGCCATGCGTTGAAAGCCGCGCTGCTGCCGGTAGTGACGGTGGTCGGGCTGCAACTGGGTTCGCTGCTGGCCGGTGCGGTAATCACGGAGACGATATTCGGCTGGGAAGGCGTGGGGCGCCTGCTGGTGGAATCCATCGAAAAACGCGATTATCCGGTGACGCAAGCCTGCGTGCTGGTGATTGCATTGACTTATGTGCTGGTAAACCTGGCGACCGATCTGGCGTATTCCCGGCTTGACCCGCGCGTGCGGTTTGAAGCTGCAAATTAGCCGCAGATGAAAATACTGGGGATTCGATATCCATTCGCCGTCCTGCTGTTCTGGGTCGTTGCTGCGTTGGCTGCGCCATTCTCGGGTCTTGCGCCAGACGATATCCATCTGGATAAAATCCTCGCCGGGCCGAACTTAGGCGCATGGCTGGGCTACGACGATCTCGGTCGCGATATCCTGGCACGATTGCTGGGCGGTGCACGCGTATCGCTGGCCGTGGCGGCGGCGGTGACGCTGGCGACCTTCACTTTCGGTACCTCGCTTGGCCTTGTCGCCGGGTATTTCGGCGGCTGGCTGGATCGTGTGTTGATGCAAATTACCGACGTGTTTCTGGCCTTTCCAGGCATCCTGCTGGCCATCGCCTTCGCTGCGGTACTCGGCCCCGGCATTGGCAACCTGATACTGGCGCTGTGCCTGACCTCATGGGTGGGCTACGCGCGGCTGACGAGGGCGCAGGCACTGTCACTGCGCAGTCGCCAGCATGTACTGGCTGCACAAACGCTGGGTGCGACAACTTCCCGCATCCTGCTGCGACACATGCTGCCTTTACTGGCTGCGCCGCTGCTGGTGGAAGCGACTTTCAGCATCGCCAGCCTGATTATCGCCGAAGCCAGCCTGTCTTTTCTCGGCCTCGGCATCCAGCCGCCGCACGCTTCCTGGGGTTCGATGCTGCGCGATGGCACGCGTTATCTGCTGGTGGCGCCGCATTATGTGCTGGTGGTGGGCGCCAGTTTGATGTCGCTGGTGTTGGCGGTGAACATAATGGGCGATACACTGCGCGACACTCTGGATGTGAAAAGGTAATAAGGCATGCAAAACACTTCGCTCGGGAATGCTGCGTTGCAAATCCAGCCTGAAATCCTCATTTACCTTCAAGCAAACTCCGGTTTTCGTCTGAATTTGCGCCTTGCCTGCCCGTCGCTCGGGTGTTTTGCATAAGATTAAAGGGATACACCATGTCGCTCGGCCCCATCATGCTCGATGTCGAGGGCACCGAACTCAATGCGGATGATATCCGTCGCTTGCAGCACCCGCTGGTGGGCGGGGTAATCCTGTTCGCGCGCAATTACCAGTCGCCGGCACAACTGAAGGCGCTTACTTCGGCCATTCACGAGGTGCGTCAGCCGCCGCTGCTGATTGCGGTGGATCATGAAGGCGGGCGTGTGCAGCGTTTCCGCGACGGTTTTACCCGCATCCCGGCCATGCGTGAGCTGGGCAAAATCTGGGACAAAAATCCCAAACGTGCCCGCCAGCTGGCCGAGGAGGCTGGCTGGGTGCTGGCCGCCGAATTGCGGGCGCATGGCGTGGATTTCAGCTTTACGCCGGTTCTTGATATCGATTTCGGTAGCAGTGGCGTGATCGGCGACCGTGCCTTTCACCGCAGGACGGAAGCCATCGCCGACTTGGCGCATGCCTTGATGGTAGGGTTGAAGCATGGCGGCATGGCAGCAGTAGGTAAGCATTTCCCCGGCCATGGGTATGTTGCTGCCGATTCACATACCGAAATCCCGGTGGACGAGCGCCTGTACAGCAAAATCGAAGAGGAAGACCTTGAGCCCTTCCGCCGCATGATCGATTTTGGCATGGTGGCCGTGATGCCAGCGCATGTGATCTACCCCAAGGTGGATAAAAAGCCGGCGGGCTTTTCCAGAATCTGGCTGCAACAGGTATTGCGCAAGCACTTGGGTTTTCAGGGCATGATTTTCAGCGATGACCTTGCCATGGAAGGTGCGACCGTCGCGGGCGGTGTCACCGAGCGGGCGCTGGCGGCGCTGGATGCAGGCTGCGATATGGTGCTGGTGTGCAACCGGCCTGATCTGGCAGACGAGTTGCTGGAAACTTTGCAATGGAAGATGCCGGCTCTCGGTATGGCGCGCCTGGCTCGTATGCATGGCAAACCGCATCCGCCCACCATGGCGGCGCTGCACGAGGATCCGGAGTTCGTAAGGGCCGTGCATCAGGTGGCGTCTATCGGTATTGTCGAAGGAGATCTGCAACTGGGTCAAGTGTAGGGGAATTGCTTGATTTTGCTAATGTTGCGGGGTATATTGATTTTCAAGTCATCGGACCGAGGAGGTCATGATCATGGACATCAGTGGCGCACAACTTACTTCTGCAGCCATCAGTGCCTTCAATGCGCAGTTGCAGGTTGCCTCTCAACAGACCCAGCAGGCTGCAACGCCAGCCCCAGCCCAGCCCAGTACTGAAGTCACCTTAAGCCGCGACTCCCTGGAAAGTGCATCGCACAACGGGGGGGTCGCGTCGGCTCAAAATCCTCCGAACAACCCTGCAGTGACAGCGCCTGGTTCTTCAAACCAGACCACGCCCGAGGCTCGTTCTTCGCAAGACGGAACGACGGAGGGTGGGGTGGTATCGACGCGTGAGGTCGAATCGCGCCGGCAAGCGAATCAGGCAGCCCAGTCTCAGACCACTACCAGCACCTATACCGCGAGTGTTGCCGCTCAAAGCTATTACAGCGTTTCCAATTTCTAGTATATTTGCCGTCCGGCGGGGGAACTCGCTGTACACGCGTGCGTCAAATCTCTGTCTTTAATTTTTTGAAGGAAACAAGCAAGCCATGTCTGACTATCAACTAACTTCATCGACCAGTACCGTTGCTTTTGGCACTCACAAGGTTCTGCGCAACACATACATGCTGCTCGGGCTGTCAATGCTCCCCACGGTGGTGGGTGCATTCATCGGCATGAGCACAAACTTTTCCTTCATGGCGCAACATCCCATCATGGCCATGCTTGGCATGCTGGCTGTGATGTTCGGGTTGTTCATGGGAATTTCCGCCAATCGCAACTCGACACTGGGCGTGGTGCTGCTGTTGGCGCTGACCGGTTTCATGGGATTAATGCTGGGCCCCATTCTGCAAGTTGCGCTGCATCTGAAAAACGGCGGCCAGATTGTTGGCCTCGCTGCGGGTGGTGCTGGCATCATTTTCATGAGCCTGGCCGGTATCGCCACAGTGAGCAAGAAAGATTTCAGCTTTCTGGGCAATTTTCTGTTCATCGGGCTGATTCTGTTGGTGATCGCTTCGCTGGCCAATCTGTTCTTCCAGGTACCGGCCATGGCGCTGGCGTTTTCCGGAGTGGCAGTGCTGATCTTCTCCGGTTACATTCTGTATGACGTCAGCCGTATCGTGCAGGGTGGGGAAACTAATTATGTGATGGCAACGCTGGCGCTTTACCTGGATATTTACAATCTGTTCATCAATCTGCTGAGTTTGCTGATGGCGTTGCTTGGAGAGCGTGATTGAGTTGAGCGTTTGCGCGGAGTCTCGCGGATGAAAATGCAAAGCGGGCTACACGAAAGTGAGCCCGCTTTTTTATTGTGGTTTCATGATGGTTTCCCTTGCAGCGGCAGCCCATTTTGCTACCTTTTTACTTTACAATAGCAAGGCTGCGCAATGGTAATTGCGCCTAACTTTTGAAATGACATGGCCGAGGCATCCGGACAATCTCTGACAGCGCTGATGCGCGGATTCAACGACCTTCCCCCAGGACGTAAACTCGGCCTGATGGTGGCTCTGGCGGCGGTGATCGCCATTGTCGTCGGTTCCTGGATCTGGGCGCAGACACCGGATTACCGCATTCTCTTCAGCAACCTTTCCGACCGCGATGGCGGTACAGTGGTCGAATCCCTGCAAAAGCTGAACATCCCCTTCAAGATGGCGGAAGGCGGGGGTGCCATCATGGTGCCATCCGGCATGGTATACGAGGCCCGTCTCAAGCTGGCATCGCAGGGTTTACCAAAAGGCGGCGCGGTGGGTTTCGATCTGATGGATAACATGAAGATCGGAGTCACGCAGTTTCAGGAGAGCGTTGCCTATCAGCGCGCACTGGAAGGTGAAATTACCCGTACCATCGAAGCCGTTTCCGCTGTGCAGGGTGCGCGCGTACACCTCGCCATCCCCAAGGAAACAGTGTTTGTGCGCGAGCAACAAAAGCCTTCCGCCTCCATTCTGATCAATCTCTACCCCGGGCGCACGCTGGATAAAGCCCAGGTTGAAGGCATTGTCCATCTGGTGGCGAGCAGCGTGCCGGATATGCCGCCCGCCAATGTCACCATTATTGACCAGAACAGCAAGCTGCTGACATCCGCCAACAAGCAGAATGCAACGGGGCTGGACTCCAGCCAGCTTGAATATTTGGGTGAGGTCGAGCAAACCTATATCCGGCGTATCGAGGATATTCTGGTGCCTATTACAGGTCCGAACAACGTGCGCGCGCAAGTGACGGCGGATCTTGATTTCTCCATGAATGAGCAGACTGCCGAGACCTACAAGCCGAATCCGACTCCAGATAAGAGTGCGGTGCGCAGTTCGCAGACTTCCGAGACGATGGGTGAGGGTGGTGCAGGGGCAGCGGGCGTCCCGGGGGCGCTGTCCAATCAGCCGCCAGGTGCCGCAACTGCACCGATTAATGCACCGGGGGGTAAGCCAGGCGCGGGTGGCGCGGCAGCCGCCAGTGCCGGGGGGGCTATCCACAAGGAAGCCACCACCAATTTTGAGGTCGACAAGACCATCAGTCACGTTCGCAATTCGATGGGCAGCGTGAAACGACTCTCCGTGGCCGTGGTGGTAAACAATAAGGGCGAAAAGGACAAAAAAGGCAAGATGAGTTACCGTGCCTTGACCAAAGAAGAACTGATGCAGATTTATAATCTGGCACGTGAGGCCATGGGTTTCAATCAGGCGCGTGGGGATACATTGAATGTGGTTAATGCGCCATTCAACCTAGCCGAAGAGGAGCCGGTGGCTGCTGCGCCGATATGGAAAGATCCGGCCATGGTTTCGCTGGTCAAAGAACTGGTGAAGTACCTCGTCATCGCCGGCATTTTAATGTTTCTGGTGATGGGTGTGATACGCCCTGCCTTGAGTGAGTTGGCTGCAGCGGGCGAGGCGCATCGCATCGCGGTCAGCAGAGCTGAGGTTGAGATGGCTGCCGGGCGTGGAGGGGAGGGCGCGCAGATTGGCGGCGCGAAGCGCGCGACCAGTTATGAGGATGATATGCAGATGGTCAAGGAGGTGGCCAAGCAGGATCCCAAGATTGTTGCTAACGTGGTAAAAGACTGGGTGAACAAGGGATGAGCGAAAACGGCATCCGCAAGAGCGCGATTCTGCTCATGAGCCTCGGTGAGGAAGAAGCCGCCGGCGTGCTCAAATATCTGGGACCCAAAGAGGTGCAAAAGATTGGCGCGGCCATGGCCTCTTTGGCAAACGTCACGCACGAAGATATCCAGACCACGGTGCGCGAGTTTCGCACTGAGACCGAAGAGCGTACTACGCTGGGCATGGCGGCAGATGATTATATCCGGTCGGTGTTAACCAAGGCGCTGGGCAACGACAAGGCGGCCAACCTGATTGAACGTATTCTGCATGGAGGCGATACCAGCGGCATTGAGGGTCTGAAGTGGATGGACGCAGCCACTGTGGCGGAGTTGATCAAGAATGAGCATCCACAGATAATCGCTACCATTCTGGTGCATCTTGAATTCGACCAGGCCAGTGAGATTCTTACTCATTTCGTTGAACGCCTTCGTAACGATGTTATGGTACGTATTGCCACGCTGGATGGCATCCAGCCGCACGCGCTACGCGAACTCAACGATGTATTGACCAAGCTGCTTTCTGGTAGCGACCATATGAAGAAGACCGCTATGGGCGGGGTCAAGGCCGCAGCGGAAATTCTCAACTTGATGGGCACCGCGGTTGAGAGCGGTGTGATCGGCAACATCAAAGAATTTGACGCCGAACTGGCACAGAAAATTCAGGATGAGATGTTTGTATTCGAGGATATGATAGATGTCGACGACCGTGGGATTCAGCTCCTGTTGCGCGAAATACAGTCAGAGTCGCTCATTATTGCACTCAAAGGGGCGACGCCGGAGTTGCGCGAAAAAATCTTCAAGAACATGTCGCAGCGTGCGGCGGAAATGCTGCGCGATGATCTTGAAGCCAAAGGGCCGGTGCGTCTTTCCGAAGTTGAAGCCGAGCAGAAAGAAATTCTCAAGGTGGTTCGCCGTCTGGCCGACGAAGGGCAGATTATGCTGGGCGGCAAGGGTGAAGAGGCGTACATATGATTTTATTTCCTGTTACATATAACTGAATAGGCTTCAAATGGCCGGAAATTTCACTCCAAGCGAGAATCTGCAGGATTTCATGCGCTGGGAGCCTGCGGATCTGGAGGGCCATGCCCATCAGAAAGTTAAATTAACTGCTGAAGAATTAGAGCGTATTCAGCAGGAAGCATACCGCGAAGGGCATGAAGCGGGGATGACTGCAGGCTACCAGAGTGGACAGGCCAAAGCGAGTGCCGAAGCAGAACGTTTGCACGAGTTGGTGACTGCTATTGAAGCCACACTGAAAGATATGGAGCAGGAGCTGGCTCATGAGCTGCTTGCCCTCTCGCTTGATATCGCCAAGCAGATGCTGCGTCAAGCGCTTAAAGTAAAGCCTGAACTTTTGTTGCCGGTGGTCAGAAGCGCGATGGAAAGCCTGCCCCAGAATGCGCAGCACCCTCACCTTCATTTGCATCCGGAAGATGCTGCACTGGTTCGAGAAATGTTGAGTGACGAACTTCCCACTGCCGGCTGGAAAATAGTGGAAGACCCGCGCATAGCGCGTGGTGGTTGCCTGATTGAAACGTCCACAGCCGAAGTGGATGCCACCCTGCCGAGCCGCTGGCACCGTCTTGCTGCTGCCTTGGGTCAGGATAGCTCCTGGTTGGACAATATTGAATAATATCAGCAGATCAATTCAAACCATGGGGCACCCGGAGGACTCAACGATGGTGAATGTTTCAATGTTATTTTCTCGATGTTCCCTGTGTCCTTCGTGGTTAGCTGCTTTTTAGCACACCTTGACTCTCCCTATTCTGGAAAACTGCCGAAGCCTGATCGGTGAATGCCGTGAAGCGTTGCCGCGTGTGTCGCCGTGGATGGTTACCGGCCGCCTTACGCGAGTGACTGGACTGGTGATGGAAGCAGTTGGCATCAAGGCTTCGGTCGGCAGCATTTGCCAAGTATCACTGCCATACGGGCAGTCGGTGGATGCGGAAGTGGTCGGATTTTCCGGTGAGCGATTATTACTAATGCCGTCCACGGATGTCTACGGCGTCCATCCTGGTGCGCGCGTGGCTCTACTGGAGTCAGAACCGCAGCGTTCTCAGCAGGGGCATGTGTTACATCTACTGCGTCGCCGTACGGAAGACCGTGTCAAACAGGTCCCGGTCGGCCCGGAATTGCTGGGCCGTGTGGTGGATGGTAGTGGTCGTCCGCTGGATCAGCTTGGCCCACTTCATTTGAGTGACCGCGCGCCGCTGCAAAGCCGCCCGGTCAACCCGCTCAACCGTGCACCCATTAACCAGACGCTGGACGTTGGTGTACGCGCCATTAATGCCTTGCTGCCGGTCGGGCGTGGTCAGCGCATGGGGTTGTTCGCAGGTTCCGGCGTGGGCAAAAGCGTACTGTTGGGCATGATGGCACGCTACACCAACGCCGACATTACCGTGGTAGGTTTGATCGGCGAACGGGGGCGCGAGGTCAAGGAATTTATTGAGCAAATCCTGGGTGAAGAAGGCATGGCGCGGTCTGTAGTAGTCGCTGCGCCCGCTGATACGCCGCCCCTGTCACGCCTGCATGGCGCGGCCTATGCTACCGCTATCGCAGAATATTTCCGCGATCAGGGAAAAAATGTACTGCTAATCATGGATTCACTCACTCGCTATGCGCAGGCACAGCGCGAAATTGCTTTGGCCGTGGGTGAGCCACCAGCCACGCGCGGTTATCCGCCTTCTGTGTTCGCCAAATTGCCGCAACTGGCTGAGCGTGCCGGCAATGGCAGCATCGGGGGCGGCTCCATTACCGCTTTCTATACTATCCTGGTCGAAGGTGATGATCAGATGGATCCCATTGCTGATGCAGCACGCGCCATTCTTGATGGGCATATTATCCTGTCGCGCTTGCTGGCAGATTCCGGCCATTATCCGGCAATCGACATTGAAGGTTCGATCAGCCGCGTCATGCCTGCGCTGTTATCGCAAGAGGAACTTGATCTGGTGCGCCGCTTCAAACAGCTGTATTCCCGCTTTCAGCGAAGTCGCGATCTCATCAGTGTTGGCGCCTACGTTCGGGGCAGCGATCCCGAGATCGATGAAGCGATTGCCATGTATCCTCGTCTGGAAGCGTTTTTGCGCCAAGGCATCTCGGAGCGTTTTGATGTGATCCATAGTCGTGACCAACTCGCTGCGTTGCTGAACGATGGCATACCCGAGGCAGCGACGTAATGGCAGCCTTCCGTTTGCAGCCTCTAATCGAGTTTGCTGAAGAGCGCAGCAAGTCGGCAGCGCGAGAGTTGCAGCGTATGCGCGAGCAGTGGACGCAAGCGGAGGACAAACTGCGTCAACTGGAAGTTTATCTTGCCGATTACCGTTCCCGCCTGGCGGGTAACGCCGTCGACGGCATGGTTGTGAATGTCATGCTGGATTTTCAGCGCTTTATAGCCAAGCTTGAATTGGCCATCAGTGCACAATCGGAAGAGGTGGTGCGCTGTCGGCAACGTTGGGAAGTGGCGCAGCAGATATGGCAGGAGCGCGAGCGCGAGGTCAAGGCCTACTATGTGCTGCGAACGCGGCATCAGCTCGAGGAGCAACGTGCTGAAAATAGGCGCGACCAGCGGCAACAGGACGAGTCTGCCCAGAACATTGCCCGAAGGCGTGCGGCTGAGGAGATTCCACCGCAGAAGTAGTTGTGGCATGCCGCTTGCTTTTAGTCGGGTAGGCAACCCGTTTTAGCAAGGTCAACATGGAAAATATGACTGTTTCAACTCAGCTCGTTTCGCAGGCCGCGAATGCGTCTCCCGTTGACGCATCCGCTGCGGTTGCTTCTTCGGGTGTCGCAACACACTCCACTTCGGGTGGCCTCTTTGGCACTCTGCTGGCCCGGCGGATCGCACTTGTTTTGACGCAGGATGGGCAGGCGCAGGGTGAGCTGCCCATTGACCTTACACGGAAAGGTACCGCGAAGGATGCGTTGCCGGAGGTGGTGCCGCCGCAGGATACTGGATTGTTGATTGGAATGATGCCTTATCCAGCATTCACGGAATTGGCGTCGATATCGGCATCGGTACCGGCTTCAGCATCGGAACTCCCGGTCCCAGCTTTGACATCGGAACTTTCGGGTCCAGCTTTGACATCGGAACTTTCGGGTCCAGTTTTAGCATCGAAACTCCCAGTACCGGCCTTAGCATCGGAACTCCCGGCCCTAGCTCTGGCATCGGAACTTCCGGGTCCGATATTGCTCCCGGCGCAAAAAGCTGTGGCTGCCAATTTGAAAAGTACGGAAAATCCCCGGCCAGCCCCACGGGGCGCTCTGCCGGCCAATATCACCATGGCCACGAGCGGCAAGGATTTGCCGGTTGGCGATGCCAAGGCACTTGATTTTGCCGCTATTGAAAACCTGAAGACGCGGTCGGAGTCTCCCAGCGCACCATCAATCCCGATGCAGACAACCCAGCCGCATTTTAGCGAGGGACTCGTCGAGAAAAAGGCTGAACCATCCCTGCAAGACTTTACGGCGCCTCAACCCGGTTTGATGTCCTCCCCTCAAATTCAGGGCGGCATGATGCCCGCCGACAGAATATCAGGCGTTGTGCCGCCAGAGTTGATTGTTCCGCAGCGGGTGGGTTCAGAAAACTGGGGTTCCGGACTGGGGGATAAGGTGGTCTGGATGGTAGGGAACCAGACGCGGAGTGCTGAAATCCATCTCAATCCTCCGACTTTGGGGCCGCTGGAAGTGCGCGTGAGCATTTCCGATGGTCAGGCCAACCTGTCATTCATGACGCAGCATGCCTCTGTGCGTGAGGCGATCGAAGCCGCGACACCCCGGTTGCGCGAAATGCTGGGAGACACCGGCATTAGCACGGGAAGCGTGTCGGTTAATGTGGGATCTTTTGCACAGCAGCAAGCGCCTTCGCGCCAGCCCGAACAGAGTCATGGTGCATCATGGCGGTCAGATTTAGCCGATATGGCGCCTGCGAATGAGGTCGTGACGACCTTCGTTCAACCGCTACACGGTCGAGGTCTCGTTGATTTCTTCGCATAGTTGTTATTTCTTCGGTGTCGCCATCGGCGGGCACTTGCTCCAAGACGCTTACGTAGCGTCTTTCTTTTTATTTCAATGAGTTACATACTTAGCTTGGCTGATCCTCGCCAAAGACTCGCGACTTAATCGCTCATCCACCTGATAAATAGCATAAAAAAGATAGTCAAACCACTTGTTTTTTATATGAATTAAGTTTATAAACCTTAGCAGATAGTCGATGGTGGGGTGCTCTCGCCCGCAATATGTTTGTTTTTTTGAGCTAACGGAGTCGAGCATGGCTACAGATGAAAATGCCGCTACAGATGAAAATGCCGCTACAGCAGCGCCGGCACCAAAAAAAAAGAAATTGATCATCATCATTATTGCTGTTGTGATCGCGATAGTTATAGGCGGTAGCGCTGCTCTTGTGCTGCTGGGTGGCAAAAAGAAGCATGGGAAAGCAGATGATGCCTCCGAAGACGCTCAAGCTGCGACAGTCGTTGTGCCTTTCGAGGAAAAATTTACTGTCAATCTGCGTTCTGAGGATGGCAGTAACCATTTCATGCAAGTGCCTAAAGTCGAACTGGAAGTGGCGGATGAGAAGGTCGCCAAGGAAATTGAAGCAAAAAAATCCAAGGTCAGTGATCGAATAAGCAGTACGCTACGCGGCAAAACAATGAAGGAAATGCTGGAGCCGGGTAGCGATATCAAGCTCAAAGAAGAGTTGCGGAACGTGATTAATGAAACTCTCGGGATCAGGGACGCCAAAAAAGGGGTAAAGGAGGTCATTTTGCCGGCCTCTTTCATCGTGCAGTAATGTAATAAGGTTGAGCTTAAATATCTACCAGACGTAAAAATGTCCGACGATATACTGTCACAGGAAGAAGTTGACGCCCTACTGAAGGGGGTCACCGGAGAACCCGAAGCTGAAGAAAGCGCGGTGGAGGAGACTGGTGGTCCGAAGTCTTATAACCTTGCCAGCCAGGACAAGATCGTCCGTGGGCGTATGCCCACCATGGAGGTTATCAATGAGCGCTTTGCCCGCAACTTCCGGCTGGGGTTGTTCAATTTTACCCGCCGTACCGCAGAGATATCCGTCGGCCCGGTCAAGCTGATGAAGTACGCGGAGTTCGTGCGCAATCTGGTGGTGCCCACCAATCTCAATATGGTGCACATCAAACCGCTGCGTGGCACCGCGCTACTGATTTTTGATCCCAACTTTGTGTTCCTCGTCGTCGATAATCTGTTTGGTGGCGATGGGCGCTATCATATGCGCGTCGAGGGGCGGGAGTTCACGCCGACCGAACAACGCATCATCCAGAACCTGCTGGATGTTGCGATGCAGGAGTTGAAGAAAGCCTGGGATCCGGTCTTTTTGGTCGAGTTTGAGTATATCCGCTCCGAGATGAATACCCAGTTTGCCAATATTGCCACACCGAGCGAAGTCGTGGTGACCACTACCTTCAATATTGAGCTGGGTTCTGTGAGCGGCGATTTCCACGTGTGTATTCCCTATGCTATGATTGAACCGATTCGTGACCTGCTCTACGAGAGCATGCAAGGAGACCGCATGGAGGTTGATGAGCGCTGGGTTAATTTTCTTTCCAATCAGGTGCAATCTACCGAAGTCAAGCTGATCGCGAATTTGAGTCAGACTGAACTGACTGTGCGAGAACTGCTCGGAATGAAAGTAGGGGATGTGATTTCGCTGAATATTCCGGAATCCATTACCGCCAACGTGGAAGGTGTTCCGGTATTGGAATGTGGTTATGGCGTGCATAACGGCCAGTATGCGCTCAAAGTCAAGCGTTTCCTGACACCGGATGACTCAGTAACAGGGTAGCCAGATGGCTGAAGAAGAGGCAAGCGCAGCACCGGAGGGATCCGGTGAGGCAGCACCAGAGTCCGGTGAGGTAGTGGCGGAGTCCGGTGAGAACGAACAGTTCACCGCCGACGATTGGGCTGCCGCCATGGCCGAACAGGCCACTGCCGAGGCAGAAACAACGCCGGCTGTTGCTGTTGAGCAGCCAGTGGCTGCCGCCGCGTTCAGCAACATCAGTGCGGAGCCTGGCCTTCCCCCTGAGGCAGCCAGGAATCTTGAGCTGGTAATGGATATTCCGGTGCAGATGACGGTTGAGCTTGGCCGCACCCGTATGCCCATTCGAAATTTGCTGCAGCTGGCTCAGGGTTCGGTGGTTGAACTTAACGAGTTGGCCGGTGAGCCGCTTGATGTGTTCGTCAATGGATGCTTGGTGGCACAAGGTGAAGTTGTCGTCGTCAACGAAAAGTTCGGCATCCGCCTCACTGATATCGTCACCCCCTCCGAGCGACTAAAAAAAATAAGATGACCTCGGCGTTGGCTTGGGGTTGCCGCGCTTCCGCCGCGGTGTCGATTTTCCTGTTCTCATGCACGCTCGTCATGGCTGCCGATCCGGTGGCTTCGCCTATTACTGCTGCTCCGTTAGCCGGCGCCCTGCAAATGCTGCTTGGTTTGGGGGTGGTGCTTGCTGCCATTGCGGGTACGGCCTGGCTGCTCCGGCGCCTGGCTCCAGGACAGGCCGGAAGTACAGGAGATTTGCGCGTGGTTGCAGCGGTTGCAGTGGGCCCCAAGGAGCGTGTAGTACTGGTGGATATCGGTGAAGTCCGACTGGTGCTCGGCGTTGCTCCGGGCCAGGTTACTCGTCTGCTTGAGATGCCACGCCCGGAGGATACTGATCTCTCGCAGAGCGGGCCAATCGTTATTCCCTTTGTAGACAAGTTGAAAGCGCTGATCGCCGCACGCGGGGCGGCTAAATGAAGCGGACCCAATGGCTGTGGTTGGCTGTAGGTATGGCTTTGCCTGCACTGGCGTTAGCCGAACAGGGCATCCCGGCTTTTAGCAGTACGCCGGGGCCGGGCGGCGGCATCAGTTACTCCCTTTCCTTGCAAACGCTGATTCTGCTCACAGCGCTGACCTTTTTGCCAGCGGTGTTGCTGATGATGACAGCTTTCACCCGCATCGTCATCGTACTGGCGCTGTTGCGGCAGGCTATCGGCACTCTACAGTCGCCACCCAATCAGGTGTTGGTCGGGCTATCGTTGTTTCTTACTTTTTTTGTCATGGCGCCGGTGTTCGACAAGATCTATGTCGAAGCCTATCAGCCTTATGTGGCAGACAAGGTTAGCCTGATGCAAGCCCTGGAGAAGGGATCTGAACCGCTCAAGGAGTTCATGCTGCGCCAGACGCGCAAGGATGATCTGGCGTTGTTCGTCAAAATTTCCAAGAGTCCGCCACTCGATGGGCCGGAAGCCGTGCCACTGAAAATTCTGGTGCCAGCATATGTGATCTCGGAGCTCAAAACGGCATTCCAGATCGGTTTTGTGATTTTCATTCCATTTCTCATTATCGATCTGGTCGTGGCGAGCGTGCTGATGTCCATGGGCATGATGATGCTCTCGCCGGTCACGATTTCCTTTCCGTTCAAGTTGATGTTGTTCGTGCTGGTGGACGGCTGGAGCTTGATTATTGGCTCGCTTGTGCAAAGTTTTTACGTATGATGACGCCTGATACCGTCCTTACTATTGTCGAGCAGGCGCTCGAGATGGGCGTGTTACTTTCGGCGCCCATGCTACTTTCTGCGTTGGCAACCGGCCTGTTGGTCAGCCTGTTTCAGGCAGCTACTCAGATCAACGAAATGACACTGTCCTTTATCCCCAAACTGCTGGTACTGGTGCTGGTACTGGTGGTGGCGGGCCCGTGGATGATTAACCTGATGGTGGATTACATGCGCCGCCTGTTTACCAGCATTCCAGGATTGATTGGCTGAGGTCGCTGCACGCGATGCTGACCGTCACTTCCTTTCAGCTTAACGCCTGGCTGGCAGCGTTTTTCTGGCCATTTTTCCGGATTCTGGCAATGGTCGCCTCTGCGCCGTTGCTTGGCGCGCGCGGTGTTCCTGCCAGCCTTAAGGTTTCTCTGGCATTCCTGCTGACTGTAGTAGTGGCGCCCCTATTGCCATCCATGCCAAATGTGGATCCTGCTTCCGCCCCTGGGATGTTAGTGCTGATCCAGCAGTTGATGATTGGCTACAGTATGGGATTGATCATGCGGCTGGCATTCACTGCGGTGGAAATGGCTGGTCACGTCATTGGCCTGCAGATGGGGCTAGGTTTCGCAACTTTCTTCGACCCGCAAAATTCCTCTCAGGTCCCGATTATGGGGCAATTGCTCAGTGTGATGGGCATGTTGCTGTTTCTGGCATTTAATGGTCATTTGATGATGATTGCGGCCTTGGTTGAAAGTTTTAATACGCTTCCGGTTGGTTTTTTCGAGGCAACAATGAGCTGGAAAACATTAGCGCTGGAGGGCAGCAATATTTTTAGCTGGGGTCTATTGTTGTCATTGCCCGTACTGGCGGCGCTGATGATGGCCAACGTTGCGCTTGCCGTATTGACGCGTGCTGCGCCCCAGCTCAATATCTTCGTCGTGGGCTTTCCGATCACACTGGCAGCAGGCTTTATTGTGCTGGCACTTTCGTTGCCCTACTTTTTGCCGCTGTTTAGCGGAATGGTGGAGCATTCCGTGCAATTAATATTGAAGCTCGCCACGCCATGACAACGCAGGATCGCGAACAGAAGGCACTTGATGCCTACCTCAAGTTGATGCAGGGCAAGGGCGCCGATGCGGATAATCTGGCGCACCGACGCGCCTTGCTGGAGAAACTGCTGCCAGCACTGATTGCGCAGCCGGTGGAAGGCTGGCTCTATCGTGATGCAGTGGATGAATCCTTGACGCAGATCGACCGAAACGATTGGCCTTTCTTCCTGTTGCTTTCGCGTGAATATTTCTACTTCTGGGCGGATGATTTCAAGGCGATTGCCGCGCTGCATGCCAGTGGTGGTTTCGAGGTCGAGCCGCCCATGCCAGCCCAGTCCGAGGAGAAGCTCAAACAACTCTGGAAGCGGCTGGATACGGAAAAGTTCAGTGTCGCGGAAATGTGGCCGCTCAAAGCCTACATGGCAGCGCTACGCGAGGAAGGTGCTGATAAATCTGTGGTGGAGACTCGCCAGAAACTGGTGAAACTACTGCTGATACAACTGCGTGAAGTGGAGGAAAAACACGGTAAGATTTACCGAGCGGTAGTCGAATCCATGCTGCCGTTGTTTGTCATGAAAGAAACCCGCTATCTGTTTTTGGCAGTGGTGCGCGAGTTTTTCTATTTCTGGATGGGTGACCCGGACGCCGCCAGCCATATTATGCTGGAACAGCCTGTGGTTTAGAGTCTATTTCACTAGTCAGTCTTCCAGCTTAATCTGAACCAGCGCTTTTTCGATGCGGGCGCAAAGGATTTTGAGAATTTTGAT
>Ga0153916_10001758_pt1 | contig 15723 bp, 10 predicted proteins | sample Opewatmetagenome_FD_109642 | JGI IMG/M metagenome (GOLD analysis project Ga0153916, IMG submission 109642) | Freshwater wetland microbial communities from Ohio, USA - Open water 3 Core 3 Depth 4 metaG | ecosystem: Environmental > Aquatic > Freshwater > Wetlands | place: USA: Ohio, Lake Erie...
CCCCAGGACCCGGAGAATGTCTGGCAAGTTTCCCAGGGGACGCGCTTGCCGTTCACCGTCAGCCATTCCTGGGGCCTGAGCTGTTCGGGAGTCCTGTAGTCCCACCCTCCGGGGACATCGAGGAGGTCGAGGCGCTGGTCGACGGTGATCCGGGGTTGGAGCTCGCGGATCATTTTGAGAAGTTTTGCCGACTGCCAGTCGTTCCGGCCTTTGCCGTTTTCGCCGGGAAAAGAGAAATCCATGAACAGGCAGTCGATCTGTCCATATTCCGTCAGGAGCTCACGGACCTGGTTGTGCAGGTATTCGGCGTATTCGCGGATGTCCCGGTTAGCCGCTTTCTTCTTGAATTCTAGGTTGTTGAACATTGGGTGATTCCTGTCGACAGGGTACTCGGGGTGATGCCAGTCGAGGAGCGAATGATAGAACCCGACCCGGAGCCCCTCGGCCCGGAAGGCCTCGAGCATCGGTTTGATGAGATCCTTGCCGCCTGGCGTCTTGGTCGCCTTGTAATCGGTATACTTTGAATCCCACAGACAGAAACCTTCGTGGTGCTTCGTCGTGATGACGAAATATTTCATCCCGGCGGCTTTGGCCAGACGCGCCCATTCCTTGGGATTGTAAAGGTCCGGATTAAAGTGATCGAAGTACTTTTGATAGTCCTCTTCGGTGATCGCCTCGTGCTTCTTGACCCACTCGTGCCGGGCCGGCAGGGCATAGAGGCCCCAGTGGATGAACATGCCGAACCGGGCTTCGGTCCACCACTTCATCCGGGCTTCGCGCTGGGCCTCGGTTTCCTGATTCGGGATCGCTTTCGCCGGCAGGACGAGCGAAAAAACGAGCAATAAAAGGGAGGCGGCGGCCATTCTCATCGGCAGACTCCTTTCCGGGGGATTTTTTGGATGTGACGGCATTGGAGCAGGTTTATATCATAGGCTCTGACTGACTGTCAAAATAGGCTCGGGAGAGTCCCTCAGAAAGACGCGAATTTTCCCCCGCGAGAAAAATTTGCTCCGACCTCTTCCGGAGACGCCTACCTTCTTGTTAGCCCCCATTGATTCCCCAAGGGGGGAAGGGGGGTTTAATATGTTCAAGCAAAATTCTTGATGGGTGTCTCCGGCATAGTAGTGCGGAGGGCTTTCTGAGGCACTCCCCCTCGCCTTGGTTTTCAGAGGATCTTGATCGGCGGATTCATAAGGCGAGCTTAAACAAGCCGAAGGAGGCGAGGGTTGGGTTCGAGCGCGATTTGACGACGGTTAAACGCACTCTATCAGCCGTCGTCTCCGGAAATCGCAGCAGGCGTTTATGGCCGATAGTCGTCCCCTTGGCGAACGGTCGCCAGGCCTTCCCGTCCCAGGACTCGATGGTGAATTCTTCGACCCGTTGCCCGACGCGAATTTCCTCCTGGAGCATGGCCACATCGAAGGTCTTCTTTTCAGGCAGCGAAAACTCCAAGGTGGCCGAGCCGATATCCTCCGGGGTTGTCCAGTATGTCTCTTTGTCTTTGTCCAGGATGAATTGTACCGCGTGGCCGCTATTTTCGCTGGAGGCTTCGACTTTCGCCTGCTCCACCAGATTCGTCTGGAACGTCCTATCCAGTAACTCCCGCATCCCCATCAGGCTCCGGGTGTCATGCTCGTGGATAAGCCCGCGCTTATCCGGCGGGACATTGAGAAGTAGTACACCATTGCGGCCGACTGAGCTGAAGTAGATATCAACTAATTTCTCGGGCGTCTTGACTTCTTCGTCCTGGCTGGCGTGATAAAACCAGCCCGGCCGGATGGAGACGTCGGTTTCGGCCGGATACCAGGCGAGAGCGCGCGCAGCGGCGATCTTTTCGCGGCTTCCCAGGTCCTTCCCCGTCATATCCCCCGGGACGAAAAGCTCATCCAGGGATGCGTTCGGAGAGGCCAACGCTTCTTTCATAGGGACGGGGACAACGCTCCACTCCGTCTCTCTTCCGTATCCCGTTTCCGTGCCCACCCAGCGCAGGTCCGGCCCCATCCCGAAAATCACCGCCTTGGGCTGGCACTCCCGGACAACCCGGTAATAGGCAGGCCAGTCGTATTCCTGCCGCTTCCCGTTCGGGCCTTCGCCGCAGGCTCCGTCAAACCAGACTTCGCCGATCTCTCCGTAGTTTGTCAGCAGTTCGCGAAGCTGGCTGCGGAAATGCTCGTTATAAGCAGGTGAATCGCCGTAGCTCGGCTCGTGGCGGTCCCAGGGAGAGAGGTAGATCCCGAGCTTCAACCCGGCCTCTCGGCAGGCGTCAGCCACTTCCCTGACCACATCGCCCTTCCCTTGACGCCAGGGGCTCGTCTTGACGCTGTGCTCCGTATACTCGCTCGGCCAGAGACAGAATCCGTCATGATGCTTGGCCGTGACGATGACCATCTTCATCCCGGCGTCCTTGAGCACTCGGATCCACTGGCGGGCGTCGAAACCGATTGGGTTGAAGAGAGAAGGACTCTCTGTGCCCTCGCCCCATTCCCGGTCAGCAAACGTGTTCATGCCGAAATGGACGAAGGCGACAAACTCCATCTCCTGCCAGGCGAATTGATACGGCGAGGGAATGATGTCGGCCGCTGTGGACACGATCGTCTCGACACTTTCTCCCGGCTTGAATAAAACGAAATTGGACTTCTGAACAGGAGAGGTCGTCTCTCCCGATGGGGAATGGGTTCGGCGACAAGATAGACACAACAGGGCCGCAAACCCGAGAAGGGTTATCGCTCCCGCCCTCTTTGCCCTCAACATGCCTTCTCCCCTTTCCCAAAGACCTTCTGCCGTTCCCAACCTCCGGTGTTCAAAAGCGGCTGTTGCGGTCATCTGCCGCCGCCCATTGGAAGGCCTCCTCACTGCTTCGGCCAAAGCTTGAATGTCTCGATGGCGTGGTGCCCCAGCCGGAGCTTAACACTTCTGGTGCGGAAGGCGAGGAGACTCCCTTCCTCCTCTATGATGTTGACGTGCTCGACCTTGGCCAGCGCGAAGGCCGAGGCCAGATCGACTTCGCTGTCCTTTCCTTCGATGTCATAGAGACGGACGATAACCGAATCATCGTCCTCGCCCTTCTTGATCGTGCTCACCAAGACGTTCGGGGCCGAGGTCCCGAAAAAGGCCTTCTCTTCCGGGAGGCTGGCGCCAGTGCCCGGCTGCACGCCCACCACTGGGAAAAGCGGCGTGTTGGCCTGAATGCCCGAACGGAAGCCGTTTGTCCAGCCGGGATCGTGCGAGGTGAGGGTGAAACGATAGTGATGGTCGCCCTCCTGAAGGTACCAATTCCCTTCGCCATGGCAACTGCGCCGCGACGCCAGCAGGACGGCCTGAAGCACTGGGTACCTCGCCGGTTCGGTAGTCGGGTCCCAGTAATCGTTAACGGCGACGCTCGTGCTCATGGTCAGCCCGAATTCCTTCCCGCTGACGCTCAGGAAATTCTGAACCTCTCGCGGCCGGATCTCCGAGCACGGCTCGTCGTAGTTCAGATCGCCGTACGCCGGTCCTCCGGTGCCGGGGAGCTCGCTCCGGCCGTCCTCGACGACTCCCATGGGTACATCATAAGCCACTTGACCGCTCTCCGCGTTAACCGGCAAGGCCAAGCGGAACTCCCGGTATGGAGTCCCGTCCCAATCGAGGAGAGAAACCTCGCAGTCGATCCTCTTAATCGGGTTGTAGATGATTATTTTTTCCTCGACTGTGCAGTTGGAGAGCTTTTCCTGGAGACGAAAAACGGCCTTGAAAGGTCCGGATTCGAACGTGTCGTGCTGCCAGGAAGCGCTGTGGCGGCCGAGCCGGTCAAAGCCCTCCATCGTCGGCTGCTGAACCCGCCCGAATTCCCCGGCCCCGTTTCCCACCGATTGCATGGCAAAAACCTCGAAACCCAGGAACTTATCCGTATTCAGCAGATCGACCTTGGACCCCTTGTCAAAGATGCGGCGCAGGCCCCCGGGGGCGAACTCGACTTCGTAGAACTCGTTTTCGTAATGGCCCGCCGTTGGAGAGGAGCGGGAGAAAGAGGCGACGCCGGTCTCGCTCCTTGTCAGGTAGAACGACTTGTATCCGAGTCCGGGAACGTCCACCGCGATGAATTCGAGGCGGGTTACGCCCGCCTGGCGCGGCGAGAGCGGTGGCAGGACCTGCGACGGCATCAGATTGCCAGCGGCATCCTTGATCTGCCAATCCTGACGGGAGGAGGCGATGGAAATGACGACCGGGTCGGTCCGTTGCCAGGACAGTCCGTTAAAAATCATTATCGGCGTCCCCTTGGAAGGGACTGTCTCCACGCGCCCCGCGATCCCCAGGAGAGCGCTGTTGAGCATTTCTTGTCCCCGGTCCCGGGCGAACTCGTATTTCTTCCGGAACAGCCGGTCGGTGATCTGTCCTTCCTTGCCGCCCCAGCCGTGATCCGGGTAGATGGCCGCCTTCCAGGCATCTTCCATCTCCCGAGACGGATATTCCGCCATGTTTCCTTTGAGTAGGGAGGCCACAGTGCTGAAGATCTCGGCGGCCGGCAGGAGCATGCCTGCCTCACGTTGGGCGGAGATGGCCCAATGGTGGGTCGGACCGTGGATGTAGAGCCAGAGGTTGGGCCGTTCACCCAAAACGGAGCTGAGACTCGGATTGGACTTGGCCAAGGACTCGAAAAAGCGGGCAGCCGACGAGTAATGCATCCCGGACGCCGGAGACGCATCCTTGGCTCGATGCCGGCTGTTCCAGAGGTTGATCAGCGGGTTGAAGTCTGTGGGCTGGGAGAAGTCCACTGAGTGGAGAAGGGGGAATTCGGGTGGGATTCGGTGCTCCCGATAATAGGGTTCCCAGGCGGCCAGTTTGCGTTCCAGGAGCTTGGCTCCCTCCTCGGGCGGCGCGCCCAGGATAGCTGAAGCGTTGGAATAGTGGCCCGGCGTATAAGCGAACACGGAAGAACCGTCCGGGCTCTGCCAGCGGTAGAATCCTTCATGGTACCGGCTGATAACCATATAGGGGATGCCGGCTTTGCTCAAGATCTGCTGCATCTGGAGGGAACGTCCGGGGACGTCGGGGTTAAAATAGACCCGGGCATCGCAGCCGGGGAAGTTCTTCTTCAGCCATTTCCGTCCGAAGTAAGTCTCGCGAACGAGCTGTTCTCCGCTGAGCAAGGACTCGTACGGCTGATTGAAGGTCGCCCCCCATTCCATCCGCCCCTCCCGGGTAAATCGCATTATGTCGTCTCGGCGCTCAGGGTGCCTTTCGATGTACTCCATGAGGTTGAGCATGTTTTCCATGACGAAGCAGTACTCGGGATTTTGAGTCATCATCGCCAGCGCGGGTGTGATGCAGTGGGTATCGCGGTACTCCGTACAAGCCTCGGGGCTGTTCATCCAGGCGATGTCCTGGTGGCTCGAGGAGAGGAGGTGAAGCGTCCAGCCGGCCAGGGGCGCGGGCTTCAAGTCGGGCGGCTCGGCCTTCTGCCTTTCGCCGGGCATGGCGAGCGTCGCTCCGAGAAGGGTCAAAACGAGCGCCAGTTGCAGCCGTATCTTCCTCATGGCTTTTCCTCCTTGAGTCGGCAAGCGCGGGAGTGAGATCATCGGTCCAGAATGGAAAGATCCGGGACGAGTAGCCGCCGCATCTCGGGCCGGTTCATGTTCTCGGGCGTCGCTAAAACCACACCCGTATCGATCCGGGTTTCATAAGGCTCTCCCCGGAGGTAGGCGACGGCCGTCTTAACACTTTCATAGCCCATCCGGACCGGGTCCTGGAGAACAAGCCCTCTCAGCTCGTTTTTCTCCAGCGCCTCGATGAGTTTCTGGGAAGAATCGAACCCGATGTGGATCACTTTTCCGGCGAGCCCGTGGTCCTGGAGAGCGCGCAGGCAGCCGAAGGTGGTCGACTCGTTGGGCGTGAAAATCGCTTCGACGTCATGGAAGCGGGCCAGAAGATTCTCCGTCGTCTGGTAGGCGGTCTCCGTTGTGATCCCGGCATACTGGTTGTCGGAGAGGATGCTGATCGAGGGGAATTGAGAACGGATGGTCTGCAGGAAGCCCTCCTCCCGCTGCCGGTTTCCCTCCACGCCTTCGATAATCCGGATGAGGATCAACTTCCCTTTGCCCCCCATGAGCGCGCCGATGCGCTCCGCGGCCAGGACGCCGCCCTTCCAGTTGTCCGTAGAGACATAGGCGATATAATCATCGCCCTTCAGGGAGGTGTTGAAGATGACCGTCGGGATGCCCCGAGCTTCGGCCTCGGCGACCGGCGGCATGAGCGCCCGGTCGTCGAGCGGCGTCAAGATGAGCGCGTCAACCCCCTTGTCCATCATCGTCTCGACGATCTGGATCTGCTCGTTGCGGTCGTCCTCTTTGAGCGGCCCTTTCCAGATGATCTCCACCCCGAGCTCGTCCGCCGCCTTCTTGGCCCCGGCGTGAATGGCCTTCCAGAACTCGTGGGTTGTCCCCATGGGGATGACGGCCAGCCGGAGGGTTTTTGAACCTGCCGCCCCTTTTCTTTCACCCTCTTGGCAGTCTGTCAGGACAGCCAATATCGACAAGACCAAGATAGGCAGGGCCAGGCTCGCGCCCTTTTTGGATTTTTTCATGATGAAGGCTGCCAACATATCATGAAAACCGGCGGGAATTCAAACCGGGCGGCCCTTCCCGTATTCGCGGAAGGCTTCGTACATCGCCCGGATGTTCTCGAGCGGTACGTCGGGTCCGACTTCGCCGCAGCCGATGAGGCCGCCCTGCGTCGTGCCGCAGGATTCAAAGGTCCTTTGGACTTCTTCCTTGACTTCGGCCGCCGAGCCGAAGGGGAGGACGCGCTGGCGGTCGATGTCCGTCCGGAAAGCCACGCGGCCGCGGGCGTTTCGAGAGATCCAGTCATGGCCGACGACAGCGATTTGGATGTTGATCACGTCTACGCCGATCTCGATGAGGTCGCCGATGATCTCGTTCGCGTATCCGTCTGAGTGGAACCAGACATCCATGCCCGCCGCACGCGCGCGTTCAAACATAGCGGCGTAACGGGGCTTGAAGATCCGCCTCCAGGCCTCCGGCCGGATGAGCAGACTGCGCTGGCCCCCCCAATCGTCGCCGAAATGGAGGCCGTCGTATTCGAGCGCCGCCCACTTGTCGATCCAACGGAGGTCGAAAGCCAGCAGGTCGTCGAGGAAACGATAGAAGGCCGTTGACTCCGCGGCCACATCCATCATGAAGTTCTCCATGCCGCGGAGCTGCTGGAGCTGTTCGAAATAGGTGAACCAGCCTCCCCGTGCGTACCAGCGCTCGTCGAACCCGCACATGTGGCCGCTGTATTGCCGTCCCGCGGGCGGTCCGGCCGGAAAATCCTCCGGCCATCGGTACTCCGCGTACCGGTTCAAGTCCTTGATGGGCCAGTCCACGGGAATGCCGCAGATGCCCGCCCATTCCACCCGCCAGAGCGTGCCGAAGTCATCCCGGTTCAGGCCTTTTCTATATTGAGGCGGGAACCGTTCGACGGGCAGGTCGGACATGTAATCCCAGCCGAAATCCTCCCTGTATTCGGTCAGGATCTCGGCAAGGGTTTGTCCGTACTTGAGTTGGGCGGCAGGCAGCACGGCATGGGAGATGGGAACCCGGTCGGGATTCTGGAAGCGGACCGCGCGGCGAACTCGCTCCCGGGAGTTCATCTCGGCGCCATTTCCTTTATTTCTTCTGCAGCTTTTTGAGCTGCTCTGTGGCCGTATCGACGGCCTTCCGAATCTCGGCGTTGTCGGGGTCGAACTGCAGCAGGCCCTGCCAGATGGCGATGGCCTCCTTTAGGTTCCCCTTCCTATACTGGTCCAGGCCTTCCCTCGTGAGTTGGGTGCGGCAGTGCTTCAGGCCCTCGCCCGCGCCATCCCCGGAGAAGGAGAGGGACAAACCGGACTGCTGGGCCAGCGGGTAATCTCTCCACAGGACGCTGTAGCCTTTGCCGGCGGCGACGAAATCTTTTCTGGCCAGAGCCTTATCGGCCAAACCTTTAAGTTCTTCCATAATCCTCCGCAGGGCGGCGGATTGAGCCGGACTCCGGAGGACTTCTTGAGATAGGCCCTTGAAGCCGTCCAGCGCTTTCAGATAGTCGCCCTCAGCAAGAGACTGGCGCGCCCGCCGCTCGCTCAGGTGCTCTTGGCATTCCAGGATGCGTCGTCTCAGGAGCTCCGGCCCGAACGACAACGACTCCTCGAATCCACTGAAACGGGGGATATTCGCCAGGAGCAGGGAGTAGGTTTTTTCGGCGGCGGCATAATCCTTATCTTCGAACCACTCATCGGCCCGGGCCTTCGTTTTTTCGACGGCCCTTGCATACTCTCTCAGCACAGCTCTGTCGCCAGGATAGGTCTCGGCGATCGTTGCATAGGAGACCAGGGCTCCCTGGAAATCGCCGGCGGCGAGTCTTTGTTCGGCCTGCGCCATGTCCGGGCCAAGGCCGGGCCTTTTGGGAGGACCGCAGGCTAAAAGAAGGAGCGAGCTCGCGGTGGCGAGCAGGAGCGCTTTGAAGAGGCCTTTTCTCATCGGCTATTCCCCGGGTTTGAGTGCGGAACCGGCTGTCTTCCGCTTCAACAGGTTGACAAACCGGGCCGACAATTCGGGATCGAACTGCATTCCGGCCAACCCCGCAATCTCGGCCTGGGCTTGCTCATCGCTGAGAGCCTTGCGATAAGGCCTGTCTGAGGTCACTGCGTCGTACATATCGGCCAGCGAGATTATAGCTGCGGCCAGCGGAATCTTTTTGCCGCTGAGTCCGTCTGGATAGCCCATACCATCATAGCGTTCGTGGTGATGCCTCACGGCTGGAATATATTTCAGTAAAGACCGCGCATTGGACAGGATCTCGGCGCCGTACTCGGGGTGTCTCATCATCTCTCGCCGCTCGGGTGTGTCGAGCTTGTCCTTCTTGAGGAGTATGGAATCGGGAACCTTGATCTTGCCGACGTCATGGAATAGGCAGGCGATCTCGAGCTCTTCGAGCTGGGCCGGGTCGAGGCCGAGGTCCCGGCCGAGGGTCAGCGAGAACTGGGCGACCCGCGTCGAATGACCCAGGGTATAAGTGTCCCGGGCGTCGATGGCTGCGGCCAGCACCCGGACCGTCGAGATATAGGCCTCTTCCAGGTCTTGGGCGTATCGGCTCAGGGAATCCTTCTGGCTGGTGATAAGCGCCGTCATATCGTTGAAACTCTCGGTCAGTCGGCCGAGTTCATCTTGAGAATATACGCGCAATGGCCGCCCTCGCTTGCCACCCTTGAGCTCGGCTACGCCGGCCGAAAGCTCCCGTACGGGCTTGGTCAGGAACGAAGTCACCAGAATGCTGCCGGCCATCCCAACGAGGAGAAGAAGGCCGAAGACCGCGAGGATTTTCCCCCTCGCTTCATTTTGGGCTTCGATCATGATGGCCTTGTTGACGGACAGGACGACTGAACCGAGGGGTTTTTCCATGAAAATGATGGGGGTCCGGACCTCGATCAACCCGCGGACCGGGCCCGGGATCTCGCTGACCGTCGTCCCGTCCTCCGCCTGTTCCAGCAGTCTGCCGGCCGCCGGACGGAACGGCTCGCCCGCTTTCTTTATATCGCTGTGCACCAGGATTTCACCCTCCAGGCTGATGATGGCCATGTACACGATATCGGGGCTGGACGCCTTGATTTTGTAAACGATGTTGTCGAGCCCGAGAAGATCTTGGGAAATCAGGGCGTAGCCGGCCGTGGAAGCGGCCCCCCGGCAGAGGGTTTCGGATCGCTTGATGACCTCGTTGAGGATGCGCCGGTTCAAAATGCGCAGGGTGATAAGAGAAAAGGCGATGGTGGAAAGGATGAGTAGGAGGACGACAAACAGGGAGGCCTTAACCCGGATCTTTTTAAACGGTGCGAGGATGTTTACTTTGGTCATCCCGGCTCGGTAGGGACACTGAATTGAGTCGTTGATTCAGGACAGAAACTGCAATCGTATCAGAGAAACCGGCAGATTTCAAGGTGGTCAGGATGAGCTAGCAGATCAGGCGGAGGGCCCGGGGGACGGCACGGATCAGGACCTTTTTAAAAAACACCGGCGTCCCGCTTCCTCCGATGATTTCGCCGTCAGCTTGGACTTCGAATTCCTGCTCCGCCGCTATTTCGTACACCGGCCCGCGCAGGAATTCGACCTCCGGAGCGCCGACGTGTCTTCCTTTGCGGGCCAGGAAGGCCAGCTGAGCCAGGCGGAGGAACGAGCATCTCCCAATCAGGCAGCCGTCCAGCCGGCCGTCGTCCGGCCGGGCCGCCGGGTTGAGCGTCTTCCCGCTCGCCCAGAAACGGATGTTGCTGAAATTGGCCACGACATAAGAGCCGTCTTTTTTCTGCTCGCCCGCCCGCACGCTCAGAGAAAGAGGGACCTCCTTTCTTCGATAAGAACGAATAATACCAAGGGTTCCTGCCAGGCCCTGGAAGGAGGCCAGGCGAGGCCTTCTTTCGGAGATCTCTTGAACGTACCTGTTGACATAGACGCCCAGACCGACATTGGCCTGTCCGATGAAGTACTTGAGAATTTCTCCGTCGTGTTCGACGGCCCCCAGGTCGATTGACCTCTTCCGCCTCCTCTTCAAAGCCTGACAAGCTTTTCCCAGGCTGTGGAGGCCGAATTCTCTGGCTACGTCATTGGAGGAGCCGAGAGCGATCAGGCCGAAATCCACCTCGGCCTCGGACCGGACGATCTCCTCGATCATGATCTGAAAAGTTGAATCTCCCCCCGCTCCCGCCACCGCCCGGTGCCGGCCGGCGCACTCCCGAGTCAAGGCTCTGAGGTTTTCTTCGCTGGCGGTGACGATTAGTTCAAAGGGGACCTGCCACGTTTTAAGAAGACGCTCCAGCCGGCCCTTACTTTTAAGGGCCTTCCCTTTTCCCGCCGACGGGTTGAAGAGGATGATGATTTTGTCTTCTGGCACGGTCAAGGAATAAGTCCTACACTTCCTGTAGCCGCACGGTCAGGGTCCGCTTCCGGCCTGCCCTGATGACCTCCACCCGGACCTCATCGCCGACGTTATATCGTTCGAGGATTTTATAGAGGTCATTCGAGGTCTTTATGCTTTGGCCATCTATGCTGATTATGATATCGCCCAGGACGACGTTGCGGTCCCGGTCATAGCGGGTCGGCATCATCCCGGCTTTGGCCGCCGCGCCCTGGCGGTCCATATCGAGGATCAGGACGCCCTCATCGATCCCGACCTGCCTGGCGACCGAATCCTCCACCACCTGGATTCCGAGTCCCGGCTGGATGACCTTTCCGAAAGCAATGAGCTGAGGGACGATCCTATTCACGGTGTCGATGGGGACGGCAAACCCGACGCCGGCAGAGGCTCCGGACGGGCTGTAGATAGCCGTGTTAACGCCGATCGAGCGGCCGGCGCTGTCCAGCAGGGGCCCTCCTGAATTCCCGGGATTGATGGCCGCATCAGTCTGGATGACGCCCTGGATCGGCCGGCGGGTTAGGGATTCGATCTCCCGGCCCAAGGCGCTGATGATTCCCGTGGTCAGAGTCTGGTCGAGCCCGAAGGGATTGCCTATGGCGTAGACGGACTGTCCGACTTTTAGGTCGGAGGACGTCCCGATGCGGATCGGCGGAAGCTTGTCCTTGGGCGCTCTGATCTTGAGAACGGCGAGGTCTTTGTCCGGTGCCGTGCCGACCAACTCGGCTTTGAATATGGACCGGTCAGCGAGAGTCACCTGGACATCCTGAGCCTCGTAGATGACATGAAAATTGGTCACGATATGTCCGGCGTCGTCCCAGACAAAGCCCGAGCCCGTTCCCTGGGGGACCTCGGTAACCTTCAAGGTGAAAAAGTCCGTCCTGGACACCAGGGTGGTGATGAAGACAACCGAGGCCCTGGCCTCTTCAAAAACGGCAATGGCTCTCTGCTCCTCAGGGAGCAGCGGTCCCCGGGTGGCCACCGGCCGCGTCGGTGCGGCCCCACGCTGAGATTGACTAGCCAGGTAAGAAGGGGCGACCAGGAACAAAAGAGAGGCCAGAATCGAAGAGAAAGCCATTCGTTTTCTCATGGTCATCGGGCACCTCACTCTGATCCTATGTTTGTTTGGGAGGGAGCATAGATCTCCTCGTCAGTATATGTGTCCTCCCTGAGGAGAGTCAAGGAAGTGCGCCCCGCCCCTAGGAGATTTGCCTCCGGACGATTCTTATGTAAAATAAGTAGCTCACCGATGAGCTTTCAGCAAAAACCATCGAGGCGGCTGATACTTCAGCTACTTATATCGCTGTGCGTCGCTTTTCTTTTCTGTCTTCAACTGCGCCATTTCACTTTCCTCTCCTTCCCTCGGCAGATCACAGTTCTCAAGGGCGACAGGGAAAGCCGAACTCCGGGTGTTCATGTCGAGTTTGCGGCAGAGGAAGGGATTGCGGGAAACATCTGGGTGCTCGAAGCCGAGTTTTTCCAGCGGATCGACGATCGGCCGGGCTTCGGAGTTTCGTTAAACCAAACGGCTTTGCCGCAGGCAAGAATAAGGGGAAAGACGCTTTGGGCGGAATTCCCGGCCTCGCTGTTGAGGGATGGGAGGAACGTCCTGGGAATAAGTGCTGCTAAAGGCCTCGCCTACCGGCGGCTGAGGATCAAGAATATCCACGGATATTCCCGGGGTTTGATCTCGGCGGTAGCCTTTTATCACTCCAACCTTTACCCGGAGGCCCGGCTGTGGCCAAGGGCCCTCTTGGGGAATATGTTCCTGGCGTTGTTTTTCATCCTTTCATTCGCCCTGGATTTCCTTCCGGCAAGGGCCGTTTCCTTTCCCCGCACTCCGCTCATGAATTGGAGGATGGTGAGGTTTCTCGTTCCGGTCTTCTTTTTGGTTCTGATCATCCTACCCGTTGTCTCCAAATATACTGTCTGGCTGGAGCTGCGATCTGTACTCATTCTCGTTTTCCTGTTTTATGTTCCCATTTATTTATCAAAACTAGAGATCCTCATCAGCAGGTTTCAAAAATCGGGCGCCTCTTTGTTTCGCTTTCGGTTCGACCCGGCAGCGAAGCCGGAGGGCTCGGATTTTCCTTCCCAGGGTAGGGAAGACTTGGCGTCGATCGCACTCATCCTCTGTTTTGCTTTTTTGACCATTTTGTATCCGGGCCCGACCCACAGGTTCGGAGACGGCATAGAATATTGTGCCATGCTTGTCAGCTGGTCAGAGAATCTCAGTCCGCGCATCACCGCGGACAGTCTGGAAAAAACGGGGAGGCTATTGGACCTGGGTTCTTTTTCTGAGGAGGGGGGTGCGTTCAGCCAGTGGAAGAAGAGATTCCCCGCTCTGATCAGGAACGATAACGAGATGGACCTCCCGCATTTCTGGCTTTACTCGCTGGCCGCGGCCATCTTCTACTGGCCTGTCCGCCTACTGTCCTTGGATATCGGTATGAGTTTTATGCTTCTCCATCTTGGCCTGCTGCTGGCCGTTTTTTTCCTTATCAGGAGAAAACTGGGATCGGGGGCTGGGCTTGCTCTGATGCTGGTGATTTTTTTAACCCCGTTGTTCTGGTTCATCAACAAGACCCAGATCGAATTCACCACCGTTATTCTGGCCATTCTAGGGGTGGCGTTTTTCGTGAGCGAAAACCTTGCCGCTTCGGGCTTCGTCTTTGCCTTGGCCTCCACCCAGAATCCCCCTTTTGCCCTCCTCTCTGCGCTCGTTTTTATTTTCGGTTTCGTCAAGAATAAATGGACGGTGATCAGCGACGGCCGTCTCCTCTGGCTGGGGGCGTTCTTGTTGGCCATCCTTCAACCGGCCTACTACTATTTAAGTCTAGGGATCATCAATCCCGTGGTCGCATCAGGGGGAGCGACGTTCAAGCAGGGGATCGTTTCCCCCAAACGGATGTTCAGCTTTATCATCGACCCCGACATCGGACTCCTGGCCAATTGGCCCGTCGCCCTTCTCTTGCTCATTGCGCTCTTCGTCTTGGCCGTGAGAAGGCAGTTGACCGTTCAAATCCGGACTTGGGTCTTTTCGTTCCTCTCCGTCGCCGTCCTGATGTGGAGCCAATCGAGGACCACGAATTTCAACCACGGCGGGACATACAACATCTCTCGGTACGCGGTGTGGTATCTCGGATTTTTCTTCCTCGCCATTTGGCAAGTTTATCTGGCCTCTTTCCGAATGGCCCGCCGTACGAGACGCGCCCTGGCCGGGGCGGGCCTAGCGGTCGGGTTGCTCGTCATGGCCCAATACTGGCCTGAACGGACCGAGCAGTATTTGAGGCCGACGAGAATCTCCCGCTTTCTCTACGATCATGTCCCGAAAATCTATGGCCCGGTGCCGGAGGTTTTCATTGAACGATCCCGAGGCGTCGAGGGAGAACCTCCTCCTGAGGTCTGGGCGGTCAGTAATGCGTCCGGGAACAAGATCCTGATAATGGGCGATCGCTTGGGTGCCATCCGGAAGGACCCGATTCCGCCCATCGATACGAATCTTTCCTTGGATCGGACTCTCGTCTATCGTGAGGCCAAGAAGCTAAAGGCTAAGAATGGAAGGAAGGTCTATTTCTACATTGACGGGAAAGGCCGGGAACTTATCACCCGGCCGGACAAAATGCGGTAATTGCGCAGAGGAGGTGAATCTATGCCCTCGAGGCTGGAACAATTCCGTCTTTATCGAGAAAAGATGAACGAAAAGATCCTGTCTGGTGAGCACTTGGGGATCAAGCGTTTCTTTAGCCTGGATACGGCCGCCTACCGGGACGGGGCCCTGCCCGGGAAGACGAAAGAGCTGCTGGGACTCGTCGCCTCGGCGGTACTCCGCTGTAACGACTGCATTGACTACCATCTAGTCCAATGTGCGGCCGCGGGGTATAGCGACGAGGAGCTCCATGACGCCCTCAACATCGCCCTGATCGTGGGCGGGAGCATCGTCATCCCTCATCTGCGACATGCCTACGAGACAATCGACCTGCTGAGAAAAAGATAAGATCTCCGCCCCCGGCTTGCGTTTATAAGAGAATGACTTAGAATAAGGGCTCAAACCGACGGCCTTTTACCCAAGGAGATTGTGAGATGAGACAACGCTTCCTGATCATAGTCGGCTTTTTTGTGGCGCTCTCGATAACGGTTTCGGCCCTCCCTACCGTCCGCGCTCAAGACGGCTCCGGCCGCCAGACGCTCACGGTTTTCAATATCAAGGACTTCGGAGCCAGCGGCATCAAGACCGACAATGCTCGTGAAGCCATCCAGAGGGCAGTGGACGCCTGTGATGAAGCCGGTGGAGGGATGGTCTACCTTCCTCCCGGCGAGTACACTTCCGGGGCCATCCACCTCCGCAGCCATGTGCGCTTCTTCATCGAGTCGGGGGCGACGCTCTTCGCCTCGCGGGAGAAACAGGACTACGACAAGGAGGCACTTTTCTACGGCGAGGACCTCATTAACATCACAATCGAAGGGAGGGGATTGGTAGACGGCCAGTCCGAGTACGAGTGGCGCCTCAACGACCTCGACGACCGCTTCATACGCGACAACCAGCTGCTGATGGAGGCGGCCGGCAAGCCGCTCCTTCGGTCGTTCCCGAAGCCAAACGCCCTGCCTAAAATGGTCCTTCTGCTGCGCTGCCGGGATGTCCGCATATCCGGCCTCAGTTTCATGCACTCGCCGAGCTGGACGATTCATCCCTACGGCTGTGAGCGCATGGTCATCGACGGGGTCTACATCTACAGCAGTTTGAAGGAAGCGGTTTGGGCCGACGGAATCGACCCCGACGGCTGTAAGGACATGAGGATTTCAAACTGC
>Ga0153916_10001760_pt1 | contig 15716 bp, 10 predicted proteins | sample Opewatmetagenome_FD_109642 | JGI IMG/M metagenome (GOLD analysis project Ga0153916, IMG submission 109642) | Freshwater wetland microbial communities from Ohio, USA - Open water 3 Core 3 Depth 4 metaG | ecosystem: Environmental > Aquatic > Freshwater > Wetlands | place: USA: Ohio, Lake Erie...
CTTCCCATAAAACGCCTTGGTCAGGGGCCGCTGGAATCTCTCAAAATCCTCTCGTAGCCTGTTTCGTATTTCGGTGGGGATCGGCCCATACAGATTCGCCGTCATAAAGGACCAGACACCGAGTTGCATGGGGTGGCGGAAATAGGCGGCTTCCGGTCCGGCGAAGAGGCTGTCGGGATGGGCAAAGAACCCGAGAATGCTTCGCGTCGTCACGAGCGTCGGGGTCATCCACACCCCCTGCTCCGCCATCCTGGAGGCGAAATAGTCAATTCGCTCTGCGTCGTACTCGCCGTTGGCGTGTTTCGCTACCTCTTCAGAATGCGCGATGAGCTTCTGCCCGGCATTTAGGACGTATTCTACGGACAAAGACATCGGAATGTGCCCGATCACATCCATCTTCAGCTCCTCGGCCGTGGAGACAATCGCGTCGTATGATTCCTTGCTTAGGAACGAATAGACTTTGATCTTGTCGTAGCCTTCGTCCTTCGCCCGCCGAACGGCCTCGCTGGCCTCCGTCGCCGAAGCTACCCAAGTGCTCAGGGGAGGTGGCCAAGCTTTCTTCGGACCATCGATCATCCGAGCCAGGATCAGCCGAGGACCGAGCAGTTCGCCTCGGTCGATCCGCTCTCGCAGGGTGATCTCCTCCGGTGTCGCCGAGAGCGCCTGAATCGTCGTCACTCCATTGGCGACGTAGGGAAAGAGGAAGCTCTCGAAGGGAATATCCTTGCTTGCCGACTGCGCTTCGGGCCGCAACATGATGTTCCATGCCTCACCCAACAAATGAACATGCATGTCACAGAGTGCCGGGAGCAGATACCGTCCTCTCGCGTCGACGCGGAACGCCCCAATGGGCACCTTCACCGCTGAGGCGGGACCGATTTCGACGATCTTGCCATTATTGGTAACCACCGTATAGTCGCGAAGGACACGCTCCACATCCATCGGAATGACTGTTGCGTGGAGAAATGCCGTGAGGTTTGTTCCAGACGACGGGTTTTGAGACCTCGACGTTGGGGCAGACACACAAGATCCCCAGAAGAAGCCAAGAACGAGAAGAAGAGAACTTCGGAGTATTGCCATCTTTTTGGCCGCCTCCATCGTCAGCATCGATTTTGCCCTCCCCACGAAATGTTTATCAGCACCGCATGAGTCTGTGTTTGTAGAGTTGTCCATTGAACGCTCAGCGCAGCAACGCCGGCGCAATCTCCTCTGAGGGATGAAGCGCGGCGGCGCAGTTCCCACAGAACCTGGTATCCGATGGATTTTCAAAATAGCACTTCGGGCATTTCATTTTGAGCCCTGTTCATAACTACCACAATGTGGTATAATCCTATCACCCTGACCGAAGGGTGTCAATACAGCAAAGAATGGTCAAATAAATAAAAAAACTTAAGGAGAGGAAATGAAAAAACTTCTTTTGATGGTTCTTTTCATTGCGTCAATCACATTCTTATCCCACGCCCAGGGGCAATGGGAGATCGGTGGACACTACTCTAGCTGGAGCTCAGGTTTTGTTGTCGCCAGCCCGGGGGATTATGCAGCTGATGCCTTCGATGAATACGATGGCCCTATCAGTTTCGACTTCGATGGTCATAACTTCGGTTTTGGACTCAGGTTTTTCCCGGCTGGAAAACAGGGTTCCTTCTCTATTGGCCTTTCCTACGAGCGCAATTACTTCAATGCAGACCTTAGCGGTTCTTACACCGAAACAGTACAGGGTGGAACTGTCACCAAGACAGGCAGCGGACGAATGGAATCAACTCCACATTCTTTCAATCTGGATTTCCGTTGGGAGATAATTCCTCGTTCCAGGGTGCACCCGTATATAGGAATTGGTTTTGGAGCTGGACCTCTAGATGGAGACATAACCTTTACCACGGTCACTGAAACCAACCAAGGTGGCTCCGTCACCACTAGAACAGTGACCGAAGAATTGACGCTCAAGGACGCTATCAAAAAAATCGAGGAGAAACAGGGCAAAGATTTATACCCGATCAATTTTTTCCCAATATTCCACTTAAACCTCGGCCTCCGTGGAGAAATTGTTGACGGCGTCTACCTGCTGGGTGAAGTTGCACTCTACGATGGAACCATCGTAAGAGGAGGTCTGGCCTACAGATTTTAACGGATGCGCTTCTTCGGTAAAGGCGGCCGGGCGGATCCTGGCCGCGGACTCCAGGTCGGGAATCGCTCGGGAATAATCGCCCTTCTGGAAGCCGACAAATCTCTCGCGCTTGATCGAACCTATTATTACGGCCATTTCGTGATATTTCCCCTGTAGAATAGCCTATGTGTATTTAAGATCCGGGAATCGAAGGAAAGCCCGGGAAGAAGCTTTTAACCGGACTCTATGGCTCATAGGGGAAGGTCTGAATTGAGTTGACACCATTGTTTTTTCTTTGCTAATCTTTAGTCAAAGCTAGTAAGAGGGATGCCAAAAGGACATGAAATGCCCAAAGTGTCAGCTTGATAATGTTCCCGACTCGAAGTTCTGCAAGGAATGCGGAACCCAGCTTCATTTCGGAAAAGAGGTTTTTTTCTTAAAGACGCTAACGCTCGGGACTCCATTCAAAGTCCTAGACAAGGGAAGCATCTTTGCCGGGAAGTATAAGATCATCGGGGAAATCGGCCGCGGGGGAATGGGCGTTGTTCTAAGAGCCGAAGACACCAAGCTTAAGCGGACGGTAGCGCTGAAGTTCCTCCCGCCTGAGATGAGTCGCTATCCCGAAGCCGAGGAGAGGTTTATCCGCGAAGCCCAGGCAGCGGCGGCCCTAGATCACCGCAATATCTGCACGATTTATGAAGCCGAGGAGTTCGAGGGTCAGGCGTATATCGCGATGGCTTATGTCGAAGGACAGAGTCTAAGAGACAGGATCGCCAAAGGCCCTCTCCGTGCCGATGAAGCGATCGAGATCGCGGCGCAGGTCGCCGAAGGCCTGGAGGAAGCCCACGAGAAAGGGATCATTCACCGCGACATCAAGAGCGCGAACATCATGCTGACCGAGAAGGGCCAGCCGAAAATCATGGATTTCGGGTTGGCCAAGGTCATCGGTGAGTCGCTGATCACCAAAGAGGCCAAGACGATGGGCACCGTGGCCTACATGTCGCCGGAACAGGCAAAAGGAGAAACGGTCGACCTGCGCTCGGACATATGGTCTTTGGGAGTCGTGCTCTATGAAATGCTATCGGGCCAACTCCCGTTCGGCGGAGAACGCGAGTCATCCATACTGTATTCGATCGTCCATGAGGAACCGAAGGCGCTCAAGGGGCTGAAGGGCGAGCTGGCCCCGGAGGTGCAGAAGGTCATCAATCGGGCCTTGAAGAAGAACCCCAGCTCCCGATATCAGAAAGCCGCCGAGATGGCGGAGGACCTGAGAAAATACCAGGAAATGGCAATAGCCGCTGAGGCCGGAGTGTTCAATTTGCGTTCTCTCTTGCGCCGCCTCCGGCAGCCGAAAATCGCCGTTCCCATTGTCCTGGCAATTGCCGCCATCGCTGTCCTTTCCATCTGGTTCTTCAACCGGCAGGCCAAGGTCCGTTGGGCCAGAGAGGTGGCGCTCCCCGAGATCGAGCGACTGGCCACGGATTTGTGGGGCGATTACCCCGCCGCCTATAGGCTCGCCGAGCAAGCGGAAGAGAGCATTCCCCGCGATCCCAAGCTGGCCGAGATGTTTTCAAAATGCTCCTTGAGGATCAACATCAAGACGGAACCTGCCGGCGCGAAGATCTTCATGAAGGAATACAAGGACCCGGAAGGCGAGTGGACGTACCTGGGAGATTCGCCGCTGGAAAAGATCAGGCTCCCCGTCGGAGTCTTCCGTTGGAAGATTGAAAAGGAGGGCTATGAAACCGTCCTGGCGGCCGCGTCCACATGGGACATCGACATCTCCTCCGTGACTCAGTTCCTGCCCAACGATCTGGTCAGGGTGCTGGACAAAAAGGGAAGCATCCCTGAGGGCATGGTGCGGGTGGCAGGGGCGGAGACGGCGGTTGGGAAGATCGGGGATTTCTACATCGATAAATACGAAGTTTCTAACGCTCAATACCGGAATTTCATCAACGCCGGCGGATACCGGGACAAGAAATTCTGGAAGGAGAGAATAATCAAGGAAGGGAAAGAGTTGACCTGGGAGGAAGCGGTTAAGGAATTCGTCGACCAGACCGGTCTCCCCGGCCCGGCTGGATGGCGAGCCGGGGATTTTCCCGAAGGCCAAGCCGATTATCCCGTTTCGGGGATCAGTTGGTACGAGGCCGCCGCCTACGCAGAATTCGCAGGCAAAAAACTGCCGACAGGATATCATTGGGGGATAGCCAGGGGAGAGGACACGACCTTGATCAAATGGCCTCAACTCGGGGGCTATGGCCTCTTTGCCCCGTTCAGCAATTTCAGAGGCAAAGGTCCTGTCCCCGTCGGCAGCCTTCCCGGCATGACATCCTATGGAGCATTTGACATGGCGGGGAATGTTAGAGAATGGTGCTTTAACGAAATCCAGAAGGGGCGATTGATCAGGGGCGGCGGCTGGGACGACAACACCTATATGTTCAGCGATCTGAGCCAGGCTCCCCCCACGGACCGCTCCGCGAAGAACGGATTCCGCTGCGCGTTGTACCCCGACCTGCCGGAGATGCCCGCAGCCGCTTTTCAGACGATGCTGTTGCCTGCAGTCAAGGATTACTACAAGGAAAAACCCGTCGCGGAGTCTGTCTTTCAGGCCTACAAAGGGCTTTATTCCTACGACAAGACCGACCTCAAGGCCCGCGTAGAATCGAGGCAAGAGAATCCCGCCGGTTGGGTCCATGAGGTCATCAGCCTTGATGCCGCCTACGGCGGCGAGCGTGTTCCGGCCCACCTCTTCCTGCCGACGGCAGGGACGCCCCCTTATCAGACCGTCATCTATTTTCCCGGCGCGGCTGCTATATTTACGAGGTCGAGCCGGGACCTGGAAAGTTATTACGAATTTACGGTCTTCGTCTCTTTCCTGGTCAAGAACGGCCGGGCCGCCCTCTTCCCGGTCTATAAGGGCACTTTCGAACGGATCGATGAAAACACAATAGCCTCTCTTATCAACAACGTGGATTCCTTTCAAAACGCGGAACTGACCATCCAGATAGTGAAAGATCTCAGAAGATGTATTGACTACCTGGAGGAACGGCCGGAGATCGACAGCCAAAAGATCGCTTATGAGGGAATGAGTTGGGGCGGAGCGGCCGGAGCCATCATTCCGGCCATAGAGGAGCGCATAAAAGCCAGCGTCTTATTGGGAGGACACTTCGAAGGCACGGGGCGTCCTGAGGTCAGAGAGATCAACTATGTCGGGCGGGTGAAAACACCAACCCTGATGTTGAACGGGAAATACGACACGATCTATCCCCTCGAAAGCGCGATCAAACCCATGTTTGACTTATTGGGGACGCCGGCAGAACACAAGCGGCTGATTCTATACGACACCGACCACATCCCGCCCATAAACGAGATGATCAGGGAAACCCTGGCTTGGCTGGACAAGTACCTCGGGCCGGTAAACAAATGACGACTTCAAGCTGAGCATGCCAGGAAGCGGCTGGGTAATTTCTTCAACGTCTCCAACCAAAGCCAAGACTTTGTTTGTCATTGTCCATATCCCTTTTTTCTTTTCGTCCTAATGCCCGGCCCTATCGTCAATTTGGGATATCCCACCAAGGTAAGCTGCCCGAGCTATTATAAATGCCTCCCGAAACGGCAATTGCCATCGCGACAAAGACAGCCACCGGGGGGGCGACAAAGACCAAAAGATTTGCCCAGGTATTGAATTTCCGGATCCAAACAAAATCAACGTCTGCTAAGGGAATAGCACCTGGGAAATAAGCGTTGAAAGTCACACGAGAATCGCTCTGCATTATGTAATCCGTCGTCGTATACAGCACCCCGTCTATTGTCATAATTTTCGCGCCAGGACCTGCTGTCATGCCGAGCGGATGCTTGATTTTAGATTTTTCAAGTGTGAAGTTTTTGACGAACCTTGTGCCAACGACCGAATCCCCTTGTATTTTCGCGGCAGGATGCTTACTAAATTCAACTTTTTCTCCAGAATGAACCTGAACGGCGCAAATCTTGACACTTTCTATTTTGTCAGGTTTCACGGAAACGATAGGCGTTTTCTTCCAGTTATAAATACATGAGCAGGAAAAGACAAGAAAACACGCCAGGGTTACCAACGCGAATGTCTTTTTCATGTTCGGTCTCCCTTTTTCTTTTCATCCCAATAATTAACTAGCGTAACTGCCAGAGCAAGTTGTTAAGAAGCTGTTAAGAGAGTGCAAAGAATCGGATAATAATCTCGTTGCCTCAACAAAATTGGGATCATTTGTCATCCCATGGTCCGCTCGGCCGGCACAGCCAAAAAGGAGATTCTTATACCTACCATAAAAGCGAATAATAGGTAATGCCTCTCCTCGCCGCAGCCGATCTCGGATTCAAAAAAACCGCTTGACAGTAGGCCTCTAGATTATTGTAAGATATCCATGTCGACGGGTCCTCGTTTTTGGGGATTCCATGAAGACAAAAGGGGTAGTGGTCCTAATCTCCGTGGTCCTCTGCCTATCTTCGGGCTTGAAGAGCTCAGGTCAGGAACCCTCGGCCGCCTCCGGATACACACTCCATTCTGTAGCCCCACATTTAGCCTACAGCGAAATACTGGTCTATCTGCAAGACGGTTCTTCTTTCTCCGGCTTTCTCGCCGCCGTTGAGCCCGACGCCCTCATCGTGCGTAAAGATGGACAAGATATCATCGTGCCCCGGCAGGCCCTGAGAAAGATCCTTCTTAAGACCGATCCCAACCTCAACCGGAATATGCTCTACGGAATGGCCGCCGGGATTTATGTCGGGAACATCTTGCTTCTCCATGATACCTATGAGCCGTTTGCTTTCGCAGAGAAGATCGAAGACGAAGACATCTGGTGGGGTCTCCTATTTGAGTCCATGTTCGCGGCCGGTGGCATTGGCCTCGGGTATCTGGCCACATTGCTCGAAACTGGGGAAAAAAGCTTTGAATTCGGCACGAATGAACAGGCGAAAGCCGCCACTTGGGACAAATTTCGAGTTTTTACAGCCGGAGTCCCTCAGCCTGCGAAAATACATTTTTCAATCCACGGAGGATCCGTTTTTGGCGACTTCTCTTCCAGCTATGATGATTTCTTCGGGCAGGCAGGCTATCAATCTTATGCCGGCGCCAGCCGATTCAACCTGATGCGAAGAGTCCAGCTCACCTATTCGCCAATACCGCCTCTGGAATTCGGCCTGGCCTATCTTTCCGCTTCGGAACCGAGCTCGTCTTATTACTTCTACAGCGACGACGGCGTAACTAGCGTACACTCAAGTTTTTCGTCGAATTACTCCCAGACTGGCCTTTACCTGGTCGGAGCCCTTCGACCCTTCAACAATCCAATAGCGAGCGGAAATATCGGCTTGGCTATCGGCGCGGCGAGGGCGCAGTTCGAATTTACGGGTTACCTGGACATTTCGGAATATATGCTTGACCCGGTTACCCAGGCCTTCTGGACCTATGCAACGACGAAGAGCGCAGAACTAACCTATAAAAATACTAAAACCTTCTTCAGCGGGTTTGTTTTTGCGGAAGTCAGCTTCCGTCTTTACCAGAATCTTCATCTAGGGATTTCTGCCGACTATATGCTGAAGCGTACAGAAGAGATTCCGCCTTTCGTAGACTTCGGCATTCCTGCCAGAGAAGTCCGGCTGGGAAACGCCAGTATCGGATTTACGATGGAATGGCATTTCTAATATGAACGAGAGGCTTGATGTTATGAGGAAAAGAGTTGTGGCTGTTGCCACAATTTGTTTCATGGTTGTTTTCGATTTTTCCTGCATGATGTATTCCGTCAAAAAGGAGAGCCCCGAGAAAGCGGCCCTTCGCCGAGGCTCTCAGAATGAAGTCGCGGCGGTCATGAAAAAATCGAAGGAGTACATTGAATTCTCTGTTAGCCAGCGCGGGCGGATAGTCGGAGATCACATCGTCGGGCTGGCCAGGCTAAAGATCAAGAAGGAGCTAGAAATTCCTCGGAGTCAGGTTTTACGAATTGAAAAAACGGGGGAAAATATCGAAGAGGTTTTTACCATAGACGGGAAAAGGTATCGGCTGCTGAGAGTTGTGGAGAGCGAAAACAAATTCATCGGGGAAATGGACACGGACGTCTATCAGGAAACTTCCGTTTCGATGGCGCTATCCGATATCGAGATGGTCTGGTTTCGGGCGATCGATCCGCTCCGGACTTTTCTGGTGAATCTCGGCCTACTGGGAGCGGCGGCGGGCATCGTTTTCGGAGGACTCATCATTATCGTTGTCGCCTCCGGCGGATTTGACTAAGTCCGGTCTAATCTAGGGACACCATATCAATTTCCGAATTTTGTTCGCCGGCCAAACAGGCATATTGATAATCCCTCCGCCTGCAATCTAGCTTGGCGCGACTCCGGACCGCCGCTATTCTCCGGGCGACCGGAGCAAATTTCCTCGAGTCAAAAATCCCAGAAACCCTTCCACATAACAGCTCTCCTCCTTCTTCTAGAGCACAGTGATCTTGAACCGGCAGCGTTTGCCACCCATGAGCGCACGCGCCGGCCTTCCCGAGCGATTTCGAGAAGACTCATGCCGGGGTCATCGCCGCCATTCAGACCTTCGGCGCCCGGATCAACTTTCACCCCCACCTTCATTTCCTGGTGACCGAGGGAGGAGTGGATGAGGCTGGGGAGTTCCATAAGGTCCCCCGCATTGATGACACCCGACTGGCTGAGCTTTTTGCCCGGGAGGTTCTTGCCTCAGTTGTCCACAAGGAACTCCTGAGTCCGGAATGGGCCGAACGCCTTCTCTCCTGGCGGCATACGGGGTTCAATGTTCATAGCCGGGTCCGGGCCAAGACAAAGAGAGAGGCCGAGCGGGTAGGAAAGTATATATCTGTCCTGACTTTTTTAACCGGGAGGAGAGGTCGGGGTAATTTCAGGCGCTCTTGAGCGCCTCGGTGGCTTTTTGGCCTGCCCTGGCAATTCCCAACGGCATTTGACATCTCTTCGACCCGAGATTTATACTCACTGAGGATGACCGAAGGGGAAAAGCGTTAGGCTTCAGAGGGAAAGATCATGGGCATCAGGTGCCCGCGCTGCCAGGCCGAGAATCCGTCCGACTCCAAGTATTGCAAGGAGTGTGCGACGGCCCTGACCTCCCCTGCGGACGTCTCCGCATTTCCAACCCAGACCATCGAGGCTCACCGCCAGGACCTGACGACGGGGACGGTCTTCGCCGGCCGCTACCAGGTCGTCGAAGAGCTCGGTGGCGGAGGGATGGGCAAAGTCTACCGGGCGCACGATACGAAGGTCGGCGAAGAGATCGCCATCAAGCTCATCAAGCCGGAGATCGCGGCCGACAAGGCCACCATCGAACGCTTCAAGAATGAGCTCAAGATCGCCCGCAAGATCGTCCACAAGAGCGTCGGCCGGGTCTACGACTTGAACGAGGAGCGGGGCACGTTCTACTTCACCATGGAGTACGTCCGGGGCGAAGACCTGAAGGCCTTCATCCGGAGCTCGGGCCAGATGGCCGTCGGCACGTCTCTCCGGGTCGCCCGCCAGGTCGCCGAGGGGCTGGCCGAGGCCCACGAGCTGGGCATCGTCCACCGCGACCTCAAGCCCTCGAACATCATGATCGACCGCGCAGGCAACGCCCGGATTATGGATTTCGGGATCGCCCGTCTCGCCGGGGCCACGGGGATGACCGGCGGGAACGTCATGATCGGGACGCCCGAATACATGTCGCCCGAGCAGGTCGAGGGCAAAGAGGCCGGCCCGGCGAGCGACATCTACTCCCTGGGCATCGTCCTTTTCGAGATGCTGACCGGCCGCCTGCCCTTCGAGGGCGAAACCGCGCTGAGTGTGGCCGTCAAACAAAAAAGCGAAGCACCGCCCGACCCCAGAACGCTCAATCCCCAGATCCCGGAGGACGTGAACCGCATCATCCTCAAGTGCCTGGAAAAATCAAAGGAGAAAAGATACCAGAGCGCGGCGGGGTTTCTGGCCGACCTGGCCGGCATCGAAAAGTCACTTCCAACTACACCCCATCCCTTGCCCGTCCGCAAGACGCTGACCTCCAAGGAGATCACCGTCCGGCTTCCGTCCAAGAGAGTTTGGATCCCGGTCGCCGCGGTTCTGGTGGCGCTCCTGGCGTTCGCCATCTGGCAGTTCATCCCGGAGGGAGAAGGGGCCAAGCGCACCGTGGCCGTCATCGGTTTCAAGAACCAGACCGGGGAGGCCGATCTCGACTACCTCCGCGAGGCGATCCCGCACCTCCTCATCACGAGCCTCGGGGAATCGAAGCGCCTGAAAGTCACGTCCTGGGAGCGGATGAAGGACCTCCTCCGTAATTCGGGCCGGGACGCGGCCGCCGTCTTCGACGAGGAGGCGGGCTTCGACGCCTGCCGCAGGGAGGGCATCGAAGCGATCATCCTGGGGAGCTTCGTCAAGGCGGGCGAGACGTTCGCGACGGACGTCCAGGTCCTGGACGCTTCGAGCAAGCACATCCTGAAGAGCGCCTCGGCCAAGGGCGACGGGGTCGACAGCATCCTCAAGTCCCAGATCGACGAGATCAGCCGGACGATCCGCCGCGGCATCGCCCTCCCGCCGCTCAAGATTGAGACGCCCGGCCCGAAGATCGCGGACCTCACCACGAGCTCCATGGAGGCTTATAATTATTATCTGCGGGCCCGAGGGGCTTACGAAAATTTCTTTTATGCGGAGGCCAGGGGTCTCGCGGAGAAAGCCGTCGCCGTCGACCCCGAGTTCGCTATCGCTTATTACCTCCTATCCGAGGCGGACGGACAGCTCTACGATTATCCTGCCCGCAATGACGCCCTGGAGAAGGCCAAGACCAATTCCGCCAGGGCAACGGAAAGGGAACGACTTTTTATAGAGTCCAGATATGCCTCGATCATCGAACGGGACCGGGAAAAGCGGATCCGGCTCTTGGAGGAGCTCGTCGAAAAGTATCCGGAGGACAAGCAGGCCCACTCCGAACTCGGCATGGTTTACTCGGGTTATGGCCACAGTCAGGAGGCCATCTCGGAATACGAAAAGGCCATCGCCATCGACCCGAGGTTCGGCTATGCCATCAATCAGGTCGGCTACGAATATGCGATGATGGGAGATTTCGCCAAGGCGGTCCAGCGCTTCGAGCGCTACGCCGAGCTGAATCCCGGCCTTCCCAACCCCATCGATTCCATCGCCGAGATGAACATGTTTATGGGAAAGCTGGACGAGGCCGTGGCGAAATACCACGAGGCCCTCGCCATGAAGCCGGACTTTTATCAGTCGTGCGGCGGGCTGGCCTACGCTTACGCGCTCAAGGAGGATTACGCGGAAACCGAGCGCTGGGTCGGCGAGTTCGTCAAGAGAGCGCCGACGCCGCAGGCCAAGTCGGAAGGGCGTGCCCTCAGGAATTTCTACGATTCTCTTCTCGGCCGACTGGACCGGTCCGTGGCGGGCTATCTCGCCATTCTCGAGGAACTGGAAAAATACCGGGCGGAATCGCTTATCCCCTACACGCACCTTCATCTGGGATACGTCTATATCGAGAGGGGAGAACTCGATAAGGCTCGGCAGGGTCTCCGGATCTGGATGGACTATGTCGAAAAGAGGAATCCTTCATATCTGAGCTATAACAAGGCTTATTATCAATTTGTCCTCGGCTTGATCGAACTCAAGCAGGGCCGGCTCGACGCGGCGAAGGCCTGCTTGGCCGAACTTGAAGGTCTTCTCCCGGGCGTGGATCCGGAGGACCGGAAGTATTTCGCTTTTTACGGCCCGCTCCTCGAAGCCGAAGTCGCCCTGGCCGGGAATTCGGCGGACCTAGCCGTTCGGGCCGGCGAGAAAATTGAGTTCCGGGTTCTGCGGAGCGTGAACATCGGCACCATGTTGACCTATAACCTCCCGTTAATTAAGGACGTGCTGGCCCGGGCTTATTGGAAGAAGGGGGACCTCGATAAGGCCGTCGCGGTTTATGAGCGGCTGACGACCATCGACCCGAAGGATAAGCTTCGCGCCCTCATCCATCCGCTCTACCACTACCGGTTCGGCCGTGTGCTGGAGGAGAAGGGCGAGAGGGACAGGGCCCGCCTCGAGTACGATAAGTTCCTCAAGTGCTGGGCGGACGCCGACCCGCGCTTTGTCGAGCTCAAGGATGCCCGGGCCCGCCTGGCCCGGCTAAAAGGAAGGTGATAGGGTTCCGACGTGACCGTCAAGTGCCCGAAATGTTCCGCTGAAAACCCTGATACAAAACAGTTCTGCGGGGATTGCGGCACGCAGCTTGTTCCCTCGTCCAGGGAGATCCATCCTCCGGCTACGGAAACGTTTCGAGCACCTGTTCCCGAACTGACCATGGGGTCCACCCTGGCTGGTCGATATCAGATCATCGAAGAGCTGGGTAAAGGGGGGATGGGGGTCGTCTACAAGGCCGAGGACACCCGGCTCAAGCGCACCGTAGCCCTGAAGTTCCTGCCCGAAGAGCTCTCTCGGGACCGGCATGCGCTGGAGCGTTTTGAGCGGGAGGCGCAGGCGGCCTCGGCCCTTAATCATCCGCACATCTGCACGATTTATGACATTGACGATTACGAGGGGCAGCACTTCATCGCCATGGAGCTGCTCGAGGGCCAGACGCTGAAGCACCGTATCCTCGAGAAGCGGATGGGCGTGGACGAAATCCTCACTATGGCGCTCGAGGTGGCCGACGGTCTCGAGGCCGCCCACGCTAAAGGGATCATCCACAGGGACATCAAGCCGGCCAATATCTTCGTCACCCGGCGGGGACAGGCCAAGATCCTGGATTTCGGACTGGCCAAGCTGGCGCCGGAACAACGTGCTATTGCCGAAACCCTCACGGCCCAGGAGCCATTGACCAGCCCCGGCATGGCCGCCGGGACGGTGGCGTACATGTCGCCGGAACAGGCTTTAGGGAAGGCGCTGGATCCTCGGACGGACCTATTCTCGCTGGGAGTGGTGCTCTATGAGATGACGACAGGCAACCTGCCCTTCCGGGGAGACACGTCGGTGGCGGTGTTCAACGCCATCCTGAACGCAGCGCCCGCGGCGCCGATCCGCATCAATCCGGATGTGCCCGACGCCCTGGAGCGGATCATCAAGAAGGCGCTCGAGAAGGACCGCGCGGTCCGCTACCAATCGGCCAGGGACCTGCTGGTCGACCTGACGCGATTAAAGCGCGAGCGCGAGTCCGGACGCGAGATCGCGGCTCCCGGCGTCGCGGCAGCCTCGCGCATCCCGTCGCTGGCAGTACTGCCGTTCACGAACATGAGCGCGGACAAGGAGAACGAGTATTGCTGCGACGGCCTGAGCGAAGAGCTCATCAACGCCTTGAGCAATATCCGTGATTTGAGGGTTGTCGCCCGGACGTCGGCCTTCGCCTTCAAAGGAAAAGAGATCGACATCCGCGAAGTGGGAGAAAAACTGAACGTGGGCGCGATTTTGGAAGGGAGCGTGAGAAAATCCGGACAGCGATTGCGCATTACCGCCCAGCTCATCAATGTCGAGGACGGTTACCATATATGGTCCGGCCAATTCGACAGGGAAATGAAGGATATCTTCGATATTCAGGAAGAGATGTCGCTGACTATCGTGGATCACCTGAAACTCAAACTGTTGAGAGACGAGAAGAAGAAGCTCCTCAAGCACTCCACGGAAGATCCCGAAGCTTATCGTCTCTATTTGCTGGCTCGCTATTTCTTTTACAAAGCCTCTTCCGAAGAGGATTTTCGGAAAGTCATTGGCTACTTCGAACAGGCCATCGCCCGGGATCCCCGATATGCCCAGGCCTATGCGGGGAAGGCCACGGTTTATTGTCTGTTCTTCTTGTCAGGCTATCTCGCTCCCACGGAGTTCTATCCAAAAGCCTCAGAGGCGGCCCTGAAGGCCCTTGAGATCGATGAGGAACTCGGGGACGCCCACGCCTCGCTCGGCACTCTCAAGTGGCTCTACGATTGGGATTTTAGCGGTGCCGAGAACGAATTCAAGCGCGCCCTTTCCCTGAATCCTGGCAGCCCGGACGCCTATGTCCCTTACTCCATGTTCTTGACCCAAGCGGGAAGATTCGACGAAGCCATCGCGGGTTTCAAGCGGACCGTCGAACTCGATCCGGCCACGCCCGCAAACTATGCGCTTCTGGGGATGTGGGGCTATTATTTTGCGGCCCGCTATGATGAAGCCATTGAACAGATCCAGAAGGCGCTGGACATGGAGCCCAGCCTTCTCTGGGGGGAGATGTTCTTGGCCGCGGTTTATGCCTCCAAGGGAATGCATGAAGAGGCCGTCGCCCTGGCCGACAAAGTGATATCCGTTCCCCAAAACCGCGATAATGTCCAGTCGCTTTCGGTCTTGGGATGGGTCTATGCGGCCTCAGGAAAACAGGAGAAAGCCCGGGACCTGTTGAACCGCATGCTGGAATTGAGGGCGAAACGCTATGTCGATGCCTACCTTATAGCGGACTCCTATGCCGGCTTGGAAGAAAAGGACAAAGCCTTCGAATGGCTGGACAAGGCCCACGAGGAACGCGCCGCTCAATTCGTCTTTATCAAGATCGATCCCTGGATGGAAAATCTGCGTTCTGATCCGAGGTACTGGGAACTGCTCAGAAGAACGGGTTTCGAGATATAGACGCTATTCCCCTCGAACCCCTTGCCAAAGCACCTATTCGATTGGGCGATTTGCGAGCGCTAGACCGCCGCCCGCTAGCGGACGATCTTGAAGTTAAATAACGGAATCTGAAGCGCCCCCCACAGCCGCAGCCACAACGGGAGGACCATCTCCGCGCCGCGCGCCGTGGTGATATCGCCGAGGTCGATGACCTTCTCCCAGCCGTACCATTCCTTGAGATACTGGATGACCCTCGCCTTTGCGGCGGCGCCATTGCCGCTGACGAAGGCATGATGGTCGCCGCCCGCGAGCCGGTGCGGGTCGACCTGGATGAGCGCGTTCGTGGTGTTCAGAGTCTTGACCACTTTCGTCCCCGGGAGCGCCCGCTGGATCTGCTCGGCAAGGGAGTCCGTGTTTGAAACGAAAAGTGAAGGCGGCATTCCCTTGGAGAAGTCGAGCGGGTTCGTGATGTCCATTAAGATCTTGCCGTCGAGGCTGGACGCTATCTTCTTGAGCACTTCGACCGCTGCCTGGCCGTGAAGGGCGTTGATAACGACGTCGCCGTGAGCCGCGGCCTCGGCGAAAGTGACGAGCTTTATGCCGGAGTGCTCTCTTAGCCAACCGCTGAATGGAGGATTGCCCATGGCATCCGGCTTGTCCACCGCGAGAGTTCTGGCCACATCCCGTGTCCCGCACCGGGCCTGGTGCCCTAACGCCGAGAGTTTTGCGGCGTGGGAACGCCCCACGATGCCGGTGCCCAGTATGCCGATATTCATGCGACTTCTCCTTTCCCCCATTTGGATCGTAGACCTCGACCGGCCGGATGTCACGGAAAGAACCCTGCTTAGGCTTTTCTTTTCAGCCAGTTTTCCCTGGTGCCGAACTTCGTCCGGATGGTCACGCCCCAGCCGAGGACGCTCAAGCAGAACGAGAAAAAGAAACCCAGGATGGGGATGAACTTGAGAAAGCTGATGACAACGAGCCCGATGACGACCGCGGCGGCCGGCGCCAGGCTCCGGCGGTTGAACGACCTTCCAAG
>Ga0153916_10001761_pt1 | contig 15716 bp, 14 predicted proteins | sample Opewatmetagenome_FD_109642 | JGI IMG/M metagenome (GOLD analysis project Ga0153916, IMG submission 109642) | Freshwater wetland microbial communities from Ohio, USA - Open water 3 Core 3 Depth 4 metaG | ecosystem: Environmental > Aquatic > Freshwater > Wetlands | place: USA: Ohio, Lake Erie...
ATATAAACCTTGTAAGGCCGTTTGGCCGCGCCCACACGTCTTGCCCAGGTTAACGGGATGGTAACGGTTCCCTTCGATTTTGATAGCCCGTCCCTGCATGGTGCGAACAACCATGCCACATCCTGCCGGACACTCACGGCAAGCAGTCGCATAATACGTGCTTTGACCATTGTAGGTGTATTCCGGCATTTTAACATATGGCTCACGCACGACATAGCGCGAAGCCGGTCCACAGCCGGTCAGCACGGCGGTCGTGGCAACCCCTGCACCGATTAATTTAAGAAAGTCGCGTCTGGAAATCTGGTCGCTCATCCAATCTCCTCGCTACATTTTTAATGATGGCAGGTTACACAATCCGTTAATTTAATTAATTTTTCCGGATCAAGCGCGGCGCGCTGGCGGTGGCAACCCAGGCACCAACCCATGTTCATACCTTTTTGGGGCTCAGCGACGGTCATCCTGGAAATTTCTCCATGGCAAGTCTCGCAGTTCAACCCGGCGGCAATATGGGGACGGTGGTTAAAATGGACAAAATCGGGTTGGATGGCGACTGGCACCCACGGGATCGGTTGGTTTTTGGTCACATAGTCAGCCAATTTTTGCAGCTCGCTTGTTTTGATGGGGAGCTGCTGGTGGCATCCCCAACACTTACTGCTGGTCGGAAGCCCGGCGGAAGCCTGCCGCCACGCACCAGGATGACAAAAGAGACACTGCACACCGAATTCTATATGCAACTTGTGGACAAATTGGATCGGCTGCCGGGGGGATTGCTGGGTGGTCCAAACCCCATAAGCAGCACCACTCAACAACAGCACCAATATAATGCCAATGCCCACCAGGAAGAACGGCTTTTTCACCAGTTGCATGGCTTTCTCGATCAGATTCAAGCGCTTGATTCTTTCCAGCATGGATGCTCCTATTCCTTACGTCTGCGTAGGACCGTGATAACCAGGAAACCTGCCAGGATAAAACCGAAGGTGAAGAGCAGAGCATAACCAATTACCCCAACAAAAGCACCCAAACCAGTCAGGATACCCGTAAAAAGGTTGGTAGCTGGACCACCGGGAAGTTTGGTGGGGGTTACTTCGGGTCGGGTGGTTGGTTCGACGACAGGAATCTCGCCCCCGGTGGGGAGAGTCTGGGCGTAAGCCAGGATGTCGCGACCATCTTCAGGAGTCCAACCCAGGTTAAATCCAACTGGCATCGTCGTACCCGCTGTGCCGAAGCGAGTGCGATGCAAGAAACGCCATGGGTCGCGGTTTGCCAACGTGCCCAGGTACTCATTTACGCCCTCGCTGTGGAAAATGATGGTTTTTCCGTCTTCCCCATGGCAGGTTGAACAGGTTTGTTGGAATAACTGCCCTCCGTGAGTCTCATTTCCACCAATAACTTTAAGTGATATACCGTCAATATAGGCCGCGTCGTCTATCAAGCCATATTTCAGGAATACTGCCAACTGGCTCAATGAGGCTTCAGGTATATATGGAGAGAAATCATGAGCAGGATCTTTCGCCCCTTTAAGATGAGCAACGATTTCCTCCTCACTCATTTGCCCAACTAATTTCATAATATTCGGAAAACCAGTAAAGTGAGATCCAGACCCATAAGCCCCTTCAAGACCCTTGTAATCCCAGCCATGACACTCCACACAACGCCAGGTATCGGGTCCGGAGCGTGTGTTTGTGCTTTGACGGCTCCAGATGAGCATATCATTGGCCGGGGGATTGACCTTCAACGCCGCATACCATTTATCATAAAGGAGAGCCCCATTGACGATGTCTTCACCTGAGGGAGATACTCCTTGCGCCCGGGAGTGGGTAACGAATGACAGAATCGTCCCTAATAAAAATAGACTAAAAAGCAGGTAGAATTTTACGGATGATTTCATAAAGACACCTCTATTTCCCTGCCATCCTAACTTACCCAATATGGAAATTATACATCAAGTGCAAAGAATGCTAAAATAGTATCAAGACTGTCTCGTGATATACTTATTCAGCCGGTTTGCACTCTCGAATAATAAAAAACAGAATCAACATGACTTGCCCATTTGGTTTTTTTTCCTTAGCTCTCTTCTCTGGAGGGAATTAAAAAGATGAAGCATTTCGTTGTCGTTGCCATTCTGGTTATTGCCAGTACATTTGCCGTCCACACCGGCTTAGATCGCCTGGGATTACTCCCGGTACAGGCCAGTTCGCAAGCCGTGGCAGTAGACCATCTATTCGCCCTTCAGATATGGTTGATTTCATCCTTGTTTTCGCTGATCGTCGTCACCCTACTCTACAGCCTGGTGGTCTTTCACCGTAAGAAGGGTGAAGTAGGCGATGGGGCATATTTCGTAGGGAATAGCAAGCTCGAGGTCCTGTGGACCCTGGTTCCGCTGTTTGCGGTACTCTATCTGGCCTACCTGGGCGCACAGTCACTAGGAGAAACCAGGCAGATCGACCCCTCTGCCATGCAAATCAAAGTTATTGCCGGGCAATGGTACTGGCAGTTCCAGTATCCAGATTATAATATCGCCTCGACCGAGCTATATTTACCGGTCGATCGTCAAGTCGACTTTCAAATGACCAGCAAGGATGTGATCCACTCGTTTTGGGTGCCTGAATTCCGCATTAAGCAGGATATCCTCCCGGGTCAGACCACCGAATTGCGCATCACTCCCACTCTCATCGGTAATTACAAGGTGCTCTGCGCCGAGCTGTGCGGGGCCTCTCACGCTTATATGGAAGGGGCTGTTTACGTGGTCTCCCAACAAGATTTTGATGCCTGGGTTGCCAAACAACAGTCTTCAGTCTCGGTAGATCCTGTTCTACGCGGGGAACAGCTGGTAAAACAATACGGCTGTGGTGCCTGCCATTCAATCGATGGGATCCAAAAAACAGGTCCCACCTGGAAAGGGTTATACGAATCGGAGGTACTCTTAGCTGATGGCAGTAAGGTAACCGCGGATCAAATCTATTTAACCGAGTCTATCGTTAATCCAAATGCCAAAATTGCGGCAGGTTTCCCCGCGAATGTAATGCCATCATTTGCAGATGTCTTAGACCAAACCGCGGTCAATTCCATTGTTGCCTATATCGAAAGCCTGAAATAAGGAAACTGTCTGACATACTGGAGGGTAGATGAAGAAACTCCTCTCTCTTGGCCTGGTGCGCGGGTTGATTTGGGAAGTGTTTGGCACCGCTCTTGGAATGGGCATTGTGACCGGCGTGCGTGCGCTGATGGGTTTACCCCCCTGGAAAGAGGAACCGGCTGTAGTTTTTGGGGCACTCCTGGGCGCACTCCTGTTCTTATATGGTGTTGGCGTGCTGGATGACTGGCAGAAATGGGCACGCGGTGAGGAAACGCACGAACCCGTTGATGAATCCCACCTCGGGTGGAGGCGGTATTATAGCGTCTCACTAGATCACAAGGTGATTGGCATCCAGTACCTGGTGCTGGCGCTGATACTGATGAGTGTTGGGGGTGTATTCGCTCTCATCTTCCGGGCAGAACTGACCGAAACTGGCATGCAATTCCTTACACCCATCGAATACAACACGCTGATGTCCCTGCATGGAATGGTGATGATCGTTTCTATATTGCTGGGCGTCGCTGCCTTCATGAATTATCTCATCCCCTTGCTGATCGGGGCGAACGACATGGCTTTCCCCCGTTTGAATGCTTTCTCCTTCTGGATCGCCGTCCCGGCAGGGATCATCTTACTCTCCAGCATGCTATTGGGTGGCTTAGACACCGGCTGGACCGCGTACCCACCCCTCTCAGTGCGCGCTCCCATGGGAATTCAAATGTTCTTATTGGGAGTCTCTTTAGCTGGCTTCTCCTCTATTTTGGGAGGGCTTAATATTATCACGACGATCATCCGTCTCCGCACGAAGGGCATGACCCCCTTCCGCATGCCCATCTTCGTTTGGGGTGCGCTAGCCACCTCATTGATGACACTGACGGCTACCCAGCTGATCGGCCTGTCCTTCCAATTGGTCATGTTCGAACGCCTATTCGGCATGGGGTTTTTTGACCCGGCTAAGGGCGGTAACCCGATCCTGTTCCAACACCTGTTCTGGTTCTATTCGCACCCGGCAGTATATGTATTCGTCCTGCCCGGATTGGGGATGATCAGCGAGCTTTTACCCGTTTTCGTTCGCAAGCCCCTGTTCGGTTACCGTTGGGTGGCAATGTCCTCGCTGGGCATCGCCCTGGTCGGTTTCCTCGTCTGGGGGCACCACATGTACGCGTCAGGCATGGCAGAATACCTCAGGGTGCCATTCATGTACAGCACACTGCTGGTGGCAGTGCCAACCGGAGTAAAGTTCTTCTCCTGGGTTGGGACTATCTGGCGCGGTAAAATTTCTTTCCCCGCGCCGATGATGTTTCTACTGGCAGGAATCGTGGTGTTCTTACTGGGTGGTCTTTCAGGCCCTCCTAATGCAACTGTATCAACAGACCTGCACTTACATGATACTTACTACATTGTGGGTCACTTCCATGACACGATGTTTGGTGGTTATATCTTTCCATTCTTCGCGGCTTTTTATTATTGGTTCCCAAAGATGACTGGTCGCCGGTTGAATGAAAAATTGGGCATGTTGCACTTTTGGCTGATGACCCCCGCTTTCTTTGTCCTATCCCTATCGATGATGCGCATAGGTCTGTTAGGCATGCGCCGGCGTATTATGGATTACGATCCGGCTATGGGATTCCAACCCTACCACCTGGCGATGACTATCGCAGCGTTTCTGATCGCATTGGGGATACTGGTGTTCTTTATCAACCTGATCTGGAGCGCCAGAAAGGGCGAGATAGCAAAGGGCAACATCTGGAACTCACGCTCACCCGAATGGCAGGTTCCTTCACCTATGCCCATGCATAACTATGATAAACCCTTCGAGGTAGTTGGCGAACCCTATGATTACGGTCTGCCCGGATCGACCTATGTAAAATTCCAGGAGGGTGAATAACATGGTCCACACCAACAAGTCATCAGCTCTACGCCTGGGTGGGCTGGTCTTCGGTTTATTGGCGGTCTTAACCGCCATTGAGTTCACGTTTGCGCTGTTATTAAATTTATGGGGAGTACTGATTCTGATTGCATTGGTCAAAGCCGGGTTAGTGGGGTACTACTATATGCATATCTCCAGGTTGTTCGAAGCCGACACAGACTTAAACCATGAGTCATATGCCTATAAACTAGTAACCAATCGCCTGGGCTTATGGCTATTCTTGGTTTCGGATGCTTTTATCTTCGGGGGATTGCTGATCTCACGTATCAACCTGCTAGGCCTCACCCGACCAGATCTAAATCAGTTGCTTGGTTTGGGAGTAACCTCGGTCCTTTTGTGTTCCTCGTTCTTCGCTAACCGGGCGGAAGTCTCTATGTCACATGGGGATCGCAAGCAATTTCTAATCAGTATTGGCACCACTATAGGTCTGGGCATCCTGTTCCTGGTCGGCGTGTTAGGGGTGGAATGGCGAATCGCTCCGTTTGGACCTGCTGACGGCGTGGCCGGCGCGGTCTTCTACTCCATGACCGGCTTCCACGCCTTCCACGTATTCACTGGCGTCGTCTTCCTAACAATCGTCCTGCGAAACGGATTACGCGGCCGGTATTCCGTCGAAAAACACTGGGCAGTCGAAGCCTCCGCCGTCTACTGGCATTTTGTTGATGTTGTGTGGCTTTTCTTCTACCCAGCCTTATATCTAATTGGTAATGTACGATGAGGCAAGAAAATGGAAAAGAAATTCATTCGGGTAGCTCTCATCTCCCTGGCAGCGATCATATTGGTCGCGGCTGTCGCGGAGTATCTACAACGAACAAACCAGACCTTCCGCGGCTCCCGGATCAATCCTCCAGCCACCACGTACGACTTTACCCTGACTGACCAGGCAGGTAAGTCAACAAGTTTAACTGATTTCAAAGGCAAATATGTATTACTTTTCTTCGGTTATACCAACTGCCCAAATGAATGCCCAGCAACCATGGCAATTCTGAAGCAGGTGCGCATTGATTTAGGCAGTCAGGCAGACAAAGTACAGGTGATCATGATATCCACTGATCCAGCGCGCGATACACCTGAGCAAATGTCTACTTTTGTAAGCAAATTTGATCCAACCTTCGTAGGCTTAACTGGCACAACGGTCGAATTACAGAAGGTCTGGCAAGAATATGGCGTCACTGTACTTAGTAGCGGTGAGACGCACTCCTTGTACGTCTACTTGATCGACCCCGACGGAAAAATGCGCTTAACCTATTCTGCGATCCAGTCACCAGACGATATCGTGGCTGATTTACACTTGCTGCTGAAATAGATAACAAACCTGTGCGCAATACAATTATCACCCGCATACTGGTTTCTTTGATCATAGGAATCGTCATTTCTGGTTTGGTCAGCGAATTGTCGTTCCGCTTATTAAAAAACACCACCAGCCGACCGCCAAAGACGATCGAGCTGGTCATCCCGGCCGGGACGGCGCAAAAGGTGGCCCAGGGCGAAAGCGTCATACCCGGAAATATGACCTTCGTGGTGGGCGATACGTTGCTGGTAAAAAACGAGGACCAGGTTGCTCATACCCTGGGTCCGTTATACATCCCAGCCGGCTCATCAGCCAACCTCACCTTGAACCAACCAGAAAACCTGGCATACACCTGCTCCTTCCAGCCCACGCGCTATATAGGTCTGGATGTGCAGGAAGCGTTGACCTTAACCACGCGCATCAAAGGTATCTTGCTGGCAGGCGTGCCGATGGGAATATTATTGGGGCTTTACAGCCTGGTGGCCTGGCCGTTAAAACCGAAAAATGCTTAGGTTAATGTTCTCACGGCGCTGGTGGTGGACAACCCTTATAGTCCTGGCAGCGATCGCTGTGATGGTGCGTTTAGGCTTCTGGCAGTTGGATCGCCTGGCGCAACGCAAGTCTGCCAACACCCACCTCCGGTCTATGCAGGCTGCACCGGTTCTCTCCTTGTCGGAGGATGCGCTTTCACAAGACTTAACCAGCATGGAGTACCGAGGGGTGACGGCCACAGGGTGGTATGATTTTGATTACCAGGTCGCGATCCGAAACCAGGTCTGGACTCAGTCATGGGGTGACGACCCCGGGTACGCTTTATTAACACCCCTGATCCTCGATAATGGACAGGGAATCCTGGTCGAGCGCGGCTGGATCCCTGCCGAAAATACCACCCCGGAGACCTGGCAGCAGTTTGACGAGGCAGGAATTATCTCGGTAAAAGGGATCATCCGGCTACCGATGGAAAAACCGGAGATGGGCAGTGTAAAAGATCCCACTCTTGCCCCTGGGCAGATCAGACTGGATTTCTGGAACCTGGTCAATATCGAAAGGCTTCAAAAGCAAATCCCCTACCCGCTCTTGCCGGTTTATATACAACAGTCCCCAGAAACCTCTCAAGCCTCCATGCTGAACCGCTCTATCCCTGTGCCAGACCTGAGCGATGGTCCGCACCTGGGCTTTGCCTTGATGTGGTTTTTCTTCGCCACGCTCGTATTATTTGGATATCCAGTTTACCTGCGCAAGCAGGAAAGGTAAATCATGCCCGACCAAAGCGCTTTATGGCAATTAGACAAAGAAATACTGATCGAATTACTCGAAGACCAGGCCAAAAACTGGCTAGCCCACGATGGTTTATGGTTCCAGGCAGTCGAAGAGCATTTTGGCATGGCAGCGGCGATCCAACTGGATACCGAGGCCTGGATCCAGTTTACACAGATTGAAGCCAAGCGAATTATGCAACACCTGAGAATCCAGCCAAACGGGGGTATCCAGGTATTGATGAAAGCTCTCCAATACCGGTTGTATGCCCGTATAAACGAGCAGACGCTTATCCAGATTGACGAACGGACTCTCCGTTTTGAGATGAATGATTGCCGGGTGCAATCAGCGCGCAAACGCAAGGGCTTACCCGAGTTTCCGTGTAAAAATGTGGGCGTCGCTGAGTATGCCTATTTTGCTCATACCATTGATCCACGCTTCCGAACCCGGGTGATCGCTTGCCCTCCCGATCTGCACCCAACGGGGTTTTACTGTGCGTGGTTATTCACATTGGAAAACGAGCCGATCCCCGAAGAAGACCTTCTCCGCCTCGAAGGCTAGGATTCCAGCGGATAATACAACCTATCCGTGTACTCTTTCAGCATCCGCCGAATACTAAACCGAGGGGTAATTGTACGGATAGATTCTTTCATTAAAGCGATCCACTCACCAGGTAGCCCATCCGCAGAACGTTGGTGGTAATAGAGCGGGATAATCTCTTTTTCGAGAATCTGGTATAAACTTTCGGCATGAGCCTGATCCTGTAGGTCGTAGTTATCATACTCTTTCTCATCGCCGATCGCCCACCCGTTACGCCCGTTGTATCCTTCCCGCCACCAACCATCCAGGACCGAGAAATTCAAAACCCCATTCATGGCAGCTTTTTGCCCGGACGTTCCAGAGGCTTCATTAGGACGGCGCGGGGTATTCAGCCAGACATCAACCCCCTGGATCAGATAGCGTGCCAGGTTCATATCATAATCTTCCAGGAAGACCATACGACCCCCATTTTCAGCCTTTTTAACAGCGCGGTAGACTTCCTGGATGAGAAGTTTTCCGGGCTCATCAGAGGGATGAGCTTTCCCAGCGAAAATGATCTGAACCGGCATGTCAGGTCGGTTAATGATACTTAACAGACGGTTCAAATCTTTCAAAATCAGGTTGGCGCGCTTATAGGTAGCAAAGCGACGGGCAAACCCAATCGTTAGTATATATGGATCCAGCAAGGCTCCTGCTGCAATAACCTGGACAGGATGAACCCCATTGAAAAACCATTGCCGGCGCGCCTGTTCTCGCATATAAGCGACCAGCTTACGTTTCAAGTGTTTCCGGACTGCCCATAACTCGGTATCGGGGAGGTCTTCAAGCTTATCCCAAACCGCAGGGTCATCCACACGCTCCATCCAATTACGATCAAGGTAACGATCGTATAAAACTAATAACCGGCGCGCCAGCCAGGTGCCTGTATGCACCCCATTGGTGATGTGGGTAATCGGTATTTGATCTACGCTGCGATCTGGCCACAAGAAGCTCCACATTTTACGAGCAACCTGACCATGCAACTCGGAGACAGCATTTCGGTGATCCGACAACTGGACCGCCAAGATCGGCATACTAAAAGTCTCCCCCCAGGTTTGTGGGTGACGGGCGAGATCGATAAATTTCTCGCGATCCAATCCTAGCTGAGGCCAATAGTTCGAGAAATATTTATCGATCAGCCACAATGGAAATTCATCACTGCCGGCTGGGACAGAGGTGTGAGTAGTGAATACAGTGCTCTTCCGGATAATCTCCGCGGCTTCATCGAACGAACGCTCTGCCTCCACTAATTCCCGGGCGCGTTCTAAGACCATAAAAGCTGAATGACCCTCATTCATATGCCACACACTCGGGTTATAGCCCAATACTCTCAAAGCGCGAACGCCACCGATTCCCAGGACGATCTCCTGCGAGATACGCGATTCGAGATCGCTGGTATATAATCGGGCAGTCAACTCACGATCGCTGGGGGAATTTCCTTCCACATCGGTATCCAGTAGATACAGTGGCACGCGTCCAACTTTTATTTCCCAAAAACGAGCCAAAACCTCCCGCCCGGGCAAATCGACTGAAATTGTGATCGGTTTACCCGCCATATCCAGGATGGGAAGCACAGGCATTTCCTCGAACTGGAGACGAATATTGCGCGCCTCCTGCCAGCCATCTTCGGAGATGTGTTGAGAGAAATAACCGAGGATGTACAGGAAACCCACCGCGACCAATGGCAAACCCATATCGCTGGCTCCTTTCAGATGATCTCCCGAAAGGACACCCAGACCCCCGGCATAAATCGGAATGGTCTCATGTAATCCAAACTCAGTCGAAAAATAGGCAATTGGAGAATTTTCTTTATCCGGATGATTCCTCAGTAACCAGGTATCTTTAGCCCCCATATATTGGTCAAAGGCCCGCATGATCCGGTCGTAATATTCCAGGGCGTAACGATCTTGGGTGATCGAATTCAAACGTGCCTGGCTGACCTGCCTTAAGAAACGGATGGGATTATGGTAGGTACGTTCCCATAAGACTGAATCGATCCGTTGAAATAAGCGTTGAGCTTCAGGGGTCCACGTCCACCACAAGTTATAAGCCAGCTTCCCCAAGCGGTTGATGCGGCGGGGCAGCTTAAAGTGATTGGGTATTTCAGCACGAAAATAATCGATCATAATCAAAACTTTCTATTTATGTAGGGTTAGCGTGCTAATCTTACCACGCCCAAGATATCTCGTCTAATACGTTATAAAAGGTGGAATTGCTCGGCAGCCTCAGCGGGCTTTGCCTGACCAAGAACCACAGCTTTTAACCCACGTAAGAATTGAGCCGGGTTACGCGCCTGGATAACATTCCGCCCGAAAACAATCCCGCGCGCCCCTGCTTTCACCGCCTTATCAGCCAACACCAAAGCGTCTAATTCCCGCGGAAGCTTCTCAGCCCCCAACGCAAAGATTGGGATCGGCGTGCCTTCGATTACCTCATTAAACCGTTCACCAGTATAAAAAGTTTTAATGGCATCAACGCCTAATTCACAAATAATGCGACAGGCTTTTTTGATGTAATCATGGAACTCGTCAGGCCTGCTTCGCAACCCGCCAACAGGGAAGACCTCACCGATCAATGGAATGCCTAATTCATATGCCTCTTGAACAGACTGAGCGAAAACTTCCACATTACGGGCATCCTGGCTTTCACTCCCGGTCTTGAGGACCAGGCCTGCCAGGACGACCTCTGCCCCAGCCCGAATGGCATCGCGGACAGATACCGCTTTAGCAATATTCGCCTCCTGATAGTTCCATGGCTCACAGTGGATCGTATTCCAGTTCAAACGTGAGATAATAACGGGGCTATTACACCCATGGAATAGATTACCAGAAAAGCGGATCATATATGGCGCCAGGAGGACACCATTGGCTTCTTTCAACCTTTCTGCAGCCTTTGTAAAATCAACCAGGCCTTCGGTCGGGCCAAAGGTTTGCCCATGATCGATAGCTACGACTACGGCATTTTTCCCTTCCGGGAACAACTTACCCAAGCGAATCTCTCTACCATCCATGAACATTCCTCCAATTCAGGGATCAAGCTAACTGGACTACCTGGTTTATTCGTTGCGACTCCAACGCGCCAGTAAACAACTCGTGACTTGCGGCTGTTTCTTCCGGGGTTACGCAAGAGAAAAACTGTTTCATGCCTGGACCGTGGGTTATCTCATCACAGAAGGCTGCCCACATCTGCAGGATGGCATCTGAGAAGCCAAACTCAAAAATCCCGCCAGTGATGGTCTCATAAGCTGATCGATACGGGATATCCACCACCCGCCATTCTTGAGCCCCACCAGGAGTATAAGGAAGCGATAACAACTGCTTAGGGTTCCGGGTAGTAAATTCTGCCGATAACCTGGTGCCCTGGATACGGATAAACCAGGTATTGGCATGCCCTGGAGCGATCCGTTTGAACGACAAGAACATGGGAAATTGTTGATCCAGGGTGGCGACCTCACAAGCTAATACGGCGTTATCCCACGTCTCACAGGGGACACGCCGTCCCTCTTTATCAGGACGTTCCTTGACAATCTTGGAGAGAAAAGCCTTCAGACTAGCAGGTTTCCAGCCAAATCGTAACGGGATATGCACCACGTGCATCCCCAGGTCTCCCATACAGCCATACTCCCCATTCGTGGAAATTTGCCGTTTCCAGTTGATAGATTTATTGGGGTCTAAATCGCTACTATGCCAGAAGCCGGCCTCAACCTCAATGATTTGCCCAAAACGCTGCTCACGGATCCATTGGACAATCTGGTAAGCCCCCGGGAAAAAAGGGAACTGCGATGAGCATCGCACCAACACACCCGGGTTTTGCTTAACCGCCTCCAGGATAGCCCGGTTAGCAGGCAGATCGATCCCAAACGGCTTTTCTCCCAACAGGTGCTTGCCAGCCTTGATGGTATCGATATAAATCTGTTTATGCAGGTTATGGGGAACAGCGCAATAGATCGCCTCGATCGTTTTATCCGCCAATAGCTCATGGTAATCAACAGTTGCCAAACGTAGACCAGGAACATTAGCTGTAAACCAACCAACAGCTTCCCCGTTCAAATCACACGCGGCCACGATCCGCGGGACAAAATCGAGGTTTACCAGGTGGCACCAGCGCGCGGCTGCGCTGGCAAACTCGCGTCCCATCAACCCACAACCAATCACCCCAAAACGAATCTCCCGTTGTGCCATACTAATACCCCAACTCCTTTTGGGCTTCGTAGATGCTCTCCTCAATGATTGCTAACCCTTTAAGGGCAACATCGTCGTCCATAATCAACGGTGGTGACATGCGGAGAATATGCCCCGCCGGGATCCAGGCTAAGCCTTTTTGGAAAGCCTTTTGATAAACGAGCCTGCCAGCTTCCTCAAACGTCTCTTTGGTAGCCTTATCTTTTACCAACTCAATTCCCAACAAGCAACCTTTTCCACGCACCTCGCCAATGATCGGGTATTTTGGTTCCATTTCTTTCATGCGTTTCATCAGGACCTGGCCGAGATGCTCAGCCCGTCCGCAAAGGTTTTCACTTTCAATTACCTCTATGCTGGCAAGGGCTGCTGCACAGGCCATTGGGTTACCCCCATACGAAGTGCTGGCGCTGATCTTTTCGATCACGTCCTTATAACGCTCCCCAACCAACATGGCAGTGACCGGAAAGCCGTTCCCGAAACCCTTGCCAATGGTCATCACATCCGGCACAGTATTCCAGTGTTCCATGGCAAACATCCGCCCTGTGCGCGCCATGCAGGTAAGTACTTCATCAGCCATCATGAGTATCCCAAGCTCGTCGCACAAAGCCCGGATTTTTTGGATCCAGCCATCTGGGGGGACCACACTCCCCGCCCAACCCTGGATCGGCTCGAAAACGATCCCGGCTACACGCCCGGAAGTTTCTTCTTTGATGATCGTATGGATGTAATCAACACACAGGAGGTTGCATTCGGGATAATGCTGTTTAAAGGCGCAGCGGTAGCAATTTCCACGCGGCACCAGGAAAAAGCCCGGGGCGCGGAGCCCCTGGCTGGTGTCCATCTGCGCCAAACCTACAGCTCCCATGGTTTTTCCGTGGAAATCGCGGTGGAATGAGATAAACTCGAATTTGCCTGTAGCAGCCCGCATTAACCGCAGACCTGCCTCGACGGCGGTAGTGCCCGAGTCATACAATTGCATACCGCTTAATTTCTTCATACCTTCCCCGGGTGCAATCTCGGCAAGCTTCTCAAGCAATTTCATCTTGATCGGGGTTGTGAAATCATGGCAATTCATCAACTGACCGGCAGCCTTTTGCACTGCCTCACTGACCTTAGGATGGCAGTGACCCAATCCGGTCACGTAGATGCCTGAGGAAAAATCGATGTAAACATTACCGTCCACGTCGGTAAGCGTAACTCCATGCCCCGATTCAAATACAACTGGGAATAATCGCACCTGAGAGGAATAACCTTTCATGAATTTACTGGCTCGACCATGCATCTCTTTTGAGCGTGAACCAGGAGGTGTCACTTTGATACTCGGCAAGGAATTGACGTTCTCTTTCGCCCAATTTGGATCGTACATTAAATGCCTCCTAAAGGGATGTGAGGGTAAAAATACAGTCAGGCGGGATATGGGCAGCAATGCCAGTGAAAGGATAATTCATATTTGTCACAGGTACCTTCCCAATCATGAAACAGTCCTCGACCTCACTGGTGCGGAAATAACTTGCTTTTCCCTTCCTCAATTCTTCGGGGAATCCATCCAATTGGATATCCAAATAATAGTGATTGGTCGACAAGTTCATCCCCACCAGGGTTATCTGTGTGCGATCCGGGTTAGCAAATGCCACGAGGCGGATATCGGGTGATTTGATATCTACTCCCAACCTGGTAAACCCAGGTGGTACGAACCGAAAGACCTGCTTGCAAGCATAATAACGCTTCTTAGGAGTGAATACATTCAAACCCGTCCGCAACAACCCATAGATTGTCCAGGCTTCGTTATGATCGTGATAGTTATCAAAGGCGTCCCATACCAGAGAGGCATTGAAACCCGCCGAGAGCTGATCGAGCAAGCGGGAAACCATTACCCAGGCTATGTACCATTCCATGTCACCCGTCTGGTCTAAATCGCCGAACTCGCCCATCCATAACCGACGATCGGCATAATGGCTGTCTCTGATCATGTCAGTCACATTCCTATACACTTCGGGAGGATAATCAGCGTAGTCATGCATTGAAAAGACACCGATCCGATGCGCCAGCTTTCTACTCGCCAATAACTCTCTCAGGTAATAAGTGTCAAAAGCAGCCTGCTCCGCTACCACCAGCTGGATATCCTCCAATCCCTTCTGGTTAAGCTTGGCATCCAAGACCTCGCAGATTTTCACAAATTCGGTAGGTGTGACACTCGGACCTTCCGGACTACCAATATCAGTCTCGTTCAGGGGACCAAAGTAACGGAACTTGAGATTCTCCTTCGTTTTAGCCCACTCCACCATAGAAGCCAGCATCTCACAAAAAGCTTCGTGGTCTACTAAAGACTTCCGGTCTGGGCCCAGCATCCACTTGGGTACATCTCCACTGGCGGTCAGGTATGGTTCGATGTTCTTGGAGTTTAAATAACGCATCAACCCCCACCCATCCTGAAATATTTCACCCTGGTAAAGGGATGCCAGGTTTTCAGGGGTGAGTGAAGAGGATCCAACACTGCCATCCGGATCGATCCAATTAGACTTTCCCCAGATGTCGACCCGGTAAATCGTAGCACCCAGGTCATCCAGTAATAAATCCATGGCGGGTATCAATTGCCCTTTTTTCCAGTACTTAGAATTGATGTTTACGCCAAACCCATCAATCGTTTGAAAGGTTTGGTTACCATTTACTTGAGCTTTCAACATCTTGCCTGGGTGAGACATAGTGAAACACTCCTTTCATTGGGTTAAATCTATCTCTAAACGGCTATTAAATTCGGGTATTTTCACACGCTTGGGTGAAATGTTTCCATCTGTTTCGAAAAACAATTGAATAGATAAAGGCACATCCGCATTTCCCGTAAAGCAAGCCCGCACCAGTTTGGTCTGTAAATCATAACAACATGATTCAAAGTGCGCTGTTCGGGCTGCGCGTACATACCGGATCCCTTCATCCAGAGTCACATAGATGGGGTCATCACTGGCAATCGCCGTCGAAATACCCTGGATTATCTTTTCCCAGTTTTCTGGACGGATCTTATATATATAGTCCGTCTCGTGGGTGAACAACACTGGAAGAGCCATACTATCCAGAGCACGCCGAATTTGACGCACACCTCGCCCGATGGTGCCCGGCACGTCGTTATCGGGCGCCCATTCGTAACCCGCATCGTCGCGAATCTCTGTCACACAATTGAAGAATTGGTATCCAAAACAATTCATAAAATCGGCATAATAAACCGGCCGGTTCCCCAGCTTCCCGGAAAAAGGGAAACAAGTGCCCGGCAATTCGTGCTTACGAAATGGACCACCTTTCCACCACGGAACGCGATCCGTTAAGGGGGCATCAAAATCCTGGACCTTGGCGATAAAATCGGCTCCCCAACGCCTCTGGACGTGCTCAACCAGGTTTGAACCCATTTCATAC
>Ga0153916_10001762_pt1 | contig 15709 bp, 10 predicted proteins | sample Opewatmetagenome_FD_109642 | JGI IMG/M metagenome (GOLD analysis project Ga0153916, IMG submission 109642) | Freshwater wetland microbial communities from Ohio, USA - Open water 3 Core 3 Depth 4 metaG | ecosystem: Environmental > Aquatic > Freshwater > Wetlands | place: USA: Ohio, Lake Erie...
AGCGCCCGCCCGATATAGTCATGCCCGTCGAAGCTCGGGCCCTTGAGAGCGACGAAGAGATCGCCCGGCTCGACCGTGCGGCTGTCGATGGAAATGCCGGTCGCGGCCCAGGCCGCGGAGCCTTCGAGCTTGCCCGCGCAGGCCGCGGCCGCTTCGGCGGTCGTCCAGAGGACCGGCTTTGTGGCGGTCATGCGCCACCGCCGATGCTGCGGCCGCCGAGTGCCAGCGCTGCGGCGCGCGCCACTTCGGCATCGTCGAAAGGATGCGTGACCGAGCCGACGATCTGGCCGGTCTCATGGCCCTTGCCGGCGATCACCAGGAGATCGCCGGCCTCGAGTTCGGCGATGGCGGTGCGAATGGCCAATGCCCGGTCGCCGATCTCGCGGGCGCCGGGAGCGCCTGCCATGATGGCGGCGCGGATCGCGGCCGGATCCTCGCTGCGCGGATTGTCGTCGGTCACGATGACCACATCTGCCAGTTCCGAGGCGATGGCGCCCATCACGGGCCGCTTGGCGCGATCGCGATCGCCGCCGCAGCCGAACACCACCACCAGCCGGTTGCGGGCCAGCGGACGAAGTTCGTTGAGGATCGTGCGCAGCGCTTCGGGCTTGTGCGAATAGTCCACCAGGATGGTGGCGCCGCTGGGATGGCGCGCCACCAGCTCGATGCGCCCATGGACGCCGCTGAGCTGGGCGAGCTCGGCGGTCGCGCGCGCGGGATCGGCACCGCTGCCGATGACGAGGCCGAGCGCGGTCAGCGCATTGTAAGCTTGGAATCCGCCGGCCACCGGGAACAGCAGTTCCGTGCGCCGGCCGAACACCTCGAGGACGAGGCGCTGTCCCTCCGGCAGGAGGGTGCGGTCGACCAGGGTCAGATCCTTGCCGGCCTTGCCAAAGGCGATGGTCGCGACGCCGCGCTGCTTGCAGATCGCCAGCAAGGGCTCGAACTGATCGCTGTCGGCATTGAGCACGGCCGTGCCGGAATCGGGCAGCAGCTGCTCGAACAGGCGCGCCTTGGCGCGGAAATAGCGCGCCATGGTGCCGTGATAGTCGAGATGCTCATGGGTGAGGTTGGTGAAGGCCGCGGCTTTGAGTTTCACCCCGTCGAGCCGGTACTGGTCGAGACCATGGCTCGAAGCCTCGATCGCCAGATGATCGATGCCGCCCTGGGCCAATTCGGCCAGGAGGCGATGCAGCTCGATCGGATCGGGCGTGGTCAAGGCGCCGGGATGGTCATGGCCGGGGGCGACGACGCCGAGCGTGCCGAGGCTGCCGGCGCGAAAACCCAGGAGCGTCCAGAGCTGGCGCGTGAAATGCGCGGTCGAGGTCTTGCCGCTGGTGCCGGTGACGGCCGCGATGGTCTTGGGCTGCTTGCGATAGAAGCGGGCGGCCATGAGCGCGAGGCGCCGGCGCGGATTGTCGTCGAGGATGACGGGCGTGCGGCCGATCTCGGGCGGCAGCTCGGTGTCGAGCGGCGCCAGGATGGCGTTGGCGCCGCGCTTCAGCGCGTCGATGATGTAGGCACGGCCGTCGGCGCGCGCGCCCGGCAGAGCGGCGAACAGGTAGCCCGGCTCGACGCGACGCGAGTCCGCGCTCAAGCCTTTGATCTCGATTTCCGCCGCCGTCGCCGCCACGTCCGTCTTCCGTTCCTCCAGGAGGTCTTTGAGCCGCACCGGCCCTCTCCGTCGCCCTATTCCGTGCCGCGCGCCGAGACGAGCAGCGCGGTCGCGGAAGGCGTTTCGTTCTGATCCTGCGGCGGGATGCCGAGGAGCGGCGCCATGCGCTGGACGATGCGCCCAACCGCCGGTGCCGCGACCCAGCCGCCGGTCGCGTAGCCATAGGAGCTCGCATTGGGCTTGGGGTCGTCGACCATCGCCAGCACTACATAGCGCGGCGCGTTGATCGGGAACACGCCCACGAAAGACGCCATGCGCGCATTGGCGACATAGCCGTGGCTGCCGAGCTTGTCGGCGGTCCCAGTCTTGCCGCCGACGAGATAGCCGGGCACATCGGCCTTCTTGCCGGTGCCGCGCTCGACCACGAGACGCAGGAGCTGGCGGATCTCGGCCGAGGTCTCGGCCTTGATCACGCGCTGGCCGTCGCTCACCTGGTCGGGGGTTCGATGGATCAAGGTCGCCGGCCGCATGATACCGCCATTGACCATCGCGGCGATACCGCTCGCCAGATGCAGCGCGCTGACGGCGATGCCGTGGCCATAGGCGATCGTCATGGTGTTGATCGGGCGCCAGTCGGCCGGGTACATCGGCGCGCCGGCTTCAGGGATCTCGATCGAGGCCCGCCGCAGCATGCCGATGCTGTCCATGAATTTGCGCTGGCGCTCGGTGCCGATGCGCTGCGCGATCAACGCGGAGCCGATGTTCGAGGAATACATGATGACTTCGGAGACCGTCAGCGGACGGTTCTCCGGATGGAAGTCGGAGATGGTGAAGCCGGCGACCCGCAAAGGGTGGCTCGCATCGACGCTGTCATTGATGCCGATCACGCCGGAATCGAGCGCGGCCGCCGTGTTGAACACCTTGAAGGTGGAGCCCATCTCGTAGACGCCCAGCGTCGCGCGGTTGAAGCGCTGGTCGGGCGTCGCGGTGCCCGCATCGACGGGATCGAAATCGGGCAGCGACACCATGGCGAGGATTTCGCCGGTGTTGACGTCCATCACCATGCCGGCGCCGCCGATGGCCGAAAAATCGTCGATCGCGCGCTGCAGCTCGTCATGAAGGATGTGCTGGACCCGGAGATCGAGCGAAAGCTGGACCGGCTGGCCGCTCTTCAGCACGTCGTCGAAGGACTGCTCGATGCCGGCGAGGCCCCGATTGTCCACATCGGTGAAGCCGACGACATGGGCGGTCAGGGAGGACTGCGGATAAACGCGCCGTTCCTCGCTCTGGAAGGCGAGGCCGGGAATGCCGAGCCGGTTCACCGCATATTGCTGGCGCGGCGTCAGATCGCGCTTGATCCAGACGAAGCGGCTATGGGCGGAGAGCTTGGCCGTCAGCTCGGCGGTGCTGAGCTCGGGCAGGATCTCGGCCAGCTTCGCCGCCGTGTCGGCGGGATCGCCGATCTGCTGCGGATCGGCATAGAGCGAGGCGGTGGCAAGGCTCGTCGCCAACAACACGCCGTTGCGATCGAGGATGTCGGCCCTGGCGACGGCCAGATCGCGGCTCGGCGTCTGGGCGCTCTCGCGTTCGCCGCCGCCGTCCCACACCCCGACTTCGAGCAGCCGCAGGCTGATGGCAAGGAAGGCGACCAGGAACAATCCGCCGCCGAAGATCAGGCGCAGATAGCCGGTCTCGAGCACGCGCTTGCGCTCGCCGTCGAGCGCATGCAGGTCCTCGAAGCGCGGCGGCCGCGGATCGGCGAGCTGGGGTCCGTGAGGATGACGCGAGGGCCGCGGCTTCATTGCTGCTCCTCCGCGGTGGTCGCGGCGATCAGGGCGCCCAGCGGATCGTCCGAGGGCGAGACCAGCGGTCCGGTCGCGGCGCGTGTCGCGGCCGCGGCCTCGGCGGAGATGTCTTCGCTGCCCGAGGTCGGATCGACGGGAGCGGCAGGCTTGGTCGCTGTGGGCTTGGCCGCGACTTCGACGACGTCATTGCGCTCTGCCAACTCGTGATCGGATTCGAAGCTCACCGGTACGAACTCGGTCGGCGCCAGCGACGCGAAGGCCGGCATGGCCGGCGCTCCCATATCGAGATCGGCCACGCTCGCCGACCATTCAAGGCCGCTGGCGATGCTCGCGGCGTCGCTGGCGGGCGGCTTGGGCTGGAATTGCGGCGAAGGCAGCGCCACATCGAGGCGCTGCGGCAATTCCGCCAGATTCTCCATCTGCTTGGCCGAGACCGGCGCCAGGCCCAGATGGCGGCGATTGAGATCGGAGAGCCGGCCGGGCTCGTTCAGATAGCTCCATTCCGCCTTGAGCACGCGGATCTGGTCCTGCGCGCGCTGGATGTCGCGGTTGGTCTGGCCGAGCTGATGCTCCAGCTCCTGCACGGCGAATTTGATCTGGAACATGCAGAAGCCGGCGGCGATCACCAAAACGAGCCAGACCGGCAGGGACAGACGGTTCATCGGTCAGTCCTCCTCGGCCGCGCCGCCGGTATCGCCCCAGGCGGGGGCGGCGGTGCGCTCGGCCGCGCGCAGGCGCGCCGAACGGGCGCGCGGATTGCGATCGGTTTCGGCCTTGCTGGGCTTCACCAGCTCGGGCGAGAGGGTGCGGAAGCTGGGCGCATGCAAGGGCGCCGGCCCCTGCGGCAGATGACGCGAACTCTGGGGCGTACGGCCGGCCCGTTCGCGCAAGAACCGCTTCACTTCGCGATCCTCGAGCGAATGGAAGGAGACGACGGCGAGCCGGCCAGCCGCCTGGAGGAGCGCTTCGGCGGAGACGAGGCCGCGGCGGATTTCGCCCAGCTCGTCATTCACGGCGATGCGCAAGGCCTGGAAGGTACGGGTGGCGGGATCGATGCCGTCATGGGCGCGGGGACCCGCGGCACGGCGCACGATCTCGGCCAATGCGAGGGTGCGCGTGATCGGCGTCTGACGGCGCGCGGCGGCGATGGCGCGCGCGATCGCACGGGCGCGGCGCTCCTCGCCATAGCGGAAGATGAGATCGGCGAGATCCGACTCTTCCATCCCGTTGACGAGATCGGCCGCGGTCGGACCGTCGCGGCCCATGCGCATATCGAGCGGACCGTCGAAGCGGAAGGAGAAGCCGCGCTCCGGCTGGTCGATCTGCATCGAAGAGACGCCGAAATCGAAGGCGATGCCATCGGCCTGCTTGAAGCCGCGTGCGCTCAGGAGTTCGCGCATCTCGCCGAAGCGGCCCTGCACTGCATGAAGCCGGCCCGGAAAATCCTGCGCCAGCGCCTGCGCGCCCGCGATCGCATCGGGATCGCGATCGATGGCCCAGACCGTGCAATCAGCGGCCGACAGAATGGCGCGGCTGTAGCCGCCGGCGCCGAAGGTGCCGTCGATATAAATGCCGCCATCCTTGGGCGCCAAGGCCGCGAGCACTTCATCGAGCATCACGGGCACATGCGCCTGCGCGCCGGACGCCGTCGCTTCGGTCTTGTTGCGGCGCTTCCCGGTCATGGCTGACCGTCCGGCCGCGCGCTGCGCAAGGTGCGGCCCTTTTCGAGCGCGCGCTTGCGCGCCTCGATCTTGTAGCGCTCGAGCGCCTTGGGTTCCCAGATCTCGAAATGCTCGCCGCGACCGACGAAGGCCGCGACGTCGCTGATATTGGCTTCCTTCGCGAGTTCTTCGGGCAGCTGCACGCGGCCTTCGCCATCGAAGGCGAGCTGCTTGGCGCTGGAAAAGAGCGCCATGGTCAGATCGTCATGCTCTTCCGAGAAGAGATCGGAATTGCTGCTGAGCCGCGCCTTGATCCCTTCCATCCAGTCGATGCCGGCGCACTGCACCGCTTTGAACCTGAAGGAGGGCAGAGCGACGATGCCGTGAAAGGCCTGGCCGGTGAGTGCAGCACGGAAGGGCGCCGGAACCGACACCCGGCCCTTGCGGTCGATCCTGTTCACGAAGGTGTCGATGAACAGCGCCATCGGCCTTCCGTTTCCTTGCCCCTTCGCTGCGGCCGCCCGTTCTCCAAAACCCGACCCTGAACAGGCTTCATGGGCGCCACTTGGGCACCCGACCGGCATTTATGGGATATCATGGGATACTATGGGCGTCAATGGGAATAGGCAGTAAAAATCTGGCTTTTCGAGGCATTTACGGGGCGTTAACCACGCTTCCTCGGGCCTCCTCAAAGCAGAGAAACGGGCGCCCAAGACGAATCCTTGTCCGTCATTGAGGCAGGTTTGTGTTCTTTATTTGTTCTGATGGTGAATACTTGTGGCGGAACCGCGCGGCAAGAGGCCGCCGTCGGGCCACAAAGCTGCCGGTCTTGAGGTAATGCCAGACGGCCGATAAGCCGGGTTCTGTGCACGGGGCGGACTGGCGAACCAGTGCCCCGGCGATGGCCATTCATCTGGGACGTTCGTTGCCGAACGCCTCGCGCGACCGACCCGGACAGCGGCTCGAAAACCGCCCGGCCCAAGATTTCCCGAAGGAAATCAGGGGCCTGCTGTCCCTACTTGGTCTTGCTCCCGGTGGGGTTTGCCCTGCCACGCCCGTTGCCGGGCATGCGGTGCGCTCTTACCGCACCATTTCACCCTTACCGTCCCCGTTGCCGGGTCCGGCGGTATGTTTCTGTGGCACTGTCCCTAGGGTTGCCCCCGCCGGGTGTTACCCGGCACCGTGTTTCCGTGGAGCCCGGACTTTCCTCCCCCACGCCGATCGTTGCCGACCGGCGGAAGGCGGCCACCTGGCCGTCTGGCTATGCAGAGGTAGGCATTGGCACCGCGAAGGTCAACTGATCTGGTCGAGAAGATCGGCAAGAATGCCGGCGCTTTCGGGATCGGGCACGCCATCGCAGCGCGAGGGGCGGAAATGGCGCTGAAAGGCGATCAGCACAGCCTTGGTCGCTTCGTCGGGTTGGCCATGATCCGGCACCTCGTAGCCGAAGCGGCCGAGGCCGGCTTGGAATTCGGCGACCGACCAGGATCTGGGCTTTGCCGTCGCGCGCGGCCAGAGACCGATGCCGTGCTGGGCGAGGCCGGCCCAGTCGAACAACTCGCCCGGATCCGCTTTCCGCTGCGGGGCCACGTCGGAATGGCCGAGCACACGCGCCGCGGGGATCGGATGACGCGCAAGGATCTCCCGTGCCAGCGCTTCAAGGCTGTCCATCTGCGCCAGCGGAAACGGGCGGTAGCCGAATTCATGGCCGGGATTGACCAGCTCGATGCCGATGGAGCGGGCATTGATGTCACGCGTTCCGGCCCAATAGCTGACGCCCGCATGCCAGGCGCGCCGCTCCTCGGGCACCAGGCGCCAGGCCGTTCCGTCCTCTTCGATCAGATAATGCGCGCTCACTTTCGCGGTCGGATCGACCAGCCGATCGATCGCCGCCTGCGCACCCTGCATGCCGGTGTAATGCAGCAGCAGGATATCGACCGGCTGCCCGGGCGGGCGGGCATCGTGATTGGGCGACAGGATTTCGTGCAGCTCGAGCTTTGCCACTACTGCCCGCCCTTGGTCACGGCCTCCACCAGCGCCGGCCGGCGGATCACGCAGATCGCCACACCGGCCAGCGTGGCGGCACCCCCGATCACCATGAACCAGGTCAAGGGCTCATCCAGGAACAGGATCCCCGAGAGCACGCCGAACAGAGGGATCAGCAGGGTAAAGGGCATCACCTGATTGACCGGGAAGTTCCGCATCATCCGATACCAGACACCATAGCCCACCAGCGTGACCAGCAGGCTCTGGAAGGCCAGCACGCCCCAGACGCCCCAATGGTCCCAGGGAACGGTCTCGAGCGGATTGCCATCGACCAGGAAGGCCACAATCATGAGTTGAGGGAAGGCCAGAACCGCGATCCAGCCATTGAGCGCCATGACGTCGATGGCGTCTCCCAGCTTCTTGATCTGGATATTGGCGAAGGACCAGACGCAAGCCGCGGCGATGACGAGGCCGAGCGGCAGATAGCCGCCCTCGAAGCGCGGCTCGCCGGCGATAAGCGCGACGCCGGCAAACGCGATCGCCATGCCGAGCATGCGCCGCCAGCCGATCCGGTCCTTGAAGAAGATGGCGGCGAGCAGTGCTGCGAAGGGTACCTGGAGCTGCACCGCGATCGCCGCGGTCGAAGCATCGACATGCCTCATGCCGGTGAACATCAGGCTGAAATGCAAGATGCCCAAGGTCACCGACAGCGCGACCAGCTCCCGCCAGCGCGGCGGCGGCTTGATGAAGGGCAGCAGCATCAAGGCCACGACGAGAAAGCGCAGCGCCACGAAGGTGAAAGGCGGCATCAGCCCGAGCCCCCACTTCACCACCACGAAATTGAACCCCCAGATCATCATGACGAGGAGGATCAGCGCCAGATGACGGGGTTTCACGCCGGCCTCCGCCGGCGCGCGGCGCCGGTCGGGCGCGCGTCACCCTCTCTTGTGCCGATCACGGTACCGAGAGGAGGCCGCACCATCGGAACGCCGGCGCGATCAGGCAATGCCGCGCTCCCGGGCGATCTTGTCATAGGCGGCATTGATGCGCGCCATTTTCTCAGTCGCCAGATCGACGAACTCCTGCGGCAAACCCTTGGCGATCAGCCTGTCGGGATGGGTCTCGCGAATGAGCCGCCGCCAAGCCATCTTGATCTCGGCATCGCTGGAGCCCCGCGTGACGCCCAGCAGCGTATAGGGGTCGGATTCATCCGGACCCAGATGCGAATGACGGATCCGTTCGAAATCCGCCTCGCCGAAACCGAAGATCTGCGCCACCCGCTTAAGGTAATTCAGTTCTTCGGCGCCGACCTCGCCGTCCGCTTTGGCGATATGGAACAAACCGTCGATCAGTTCCTCGAGCACCCGCGACTTTCGCGGGAACATCTTGGCGATCTGCCGGGCATAGGGCTCGAAGCCTTGGGCGTCCTTGCGCGCCTGGTCGAAGAAGCGTCCCACATTCTTCAGTTCGTGCGGCGGAACCCGGAACACTTCCTTGAAGGCAGCGACCTCCTCGCGCGTAACCCGGCCGTCGGCCTTCGCCATCTTGGCGCCCAGCACGATGACGCCGATGGTGAAGGCGATCTGACGCGTGGCCGCCCGCTCGTCGCCGGGCGGCGGGCCGGCGTCCGGGCCGTCCTGCTGCAGATTGGCATCGGTCAGCATGTCGACGGCATGGCCGGCGACCGCGCCGGCCAGCGCGCCGACCGGACCGCCCAGCGCGAAACCGGCGGCTCCGCCGAGGATCTTGCCCCAGATGCTCATGGTCTAATGCGATTGTCGGGGAAACAGGGGTGGCAGCGGCTCAAGGAACGGGTGGTTCCTTAACGCGGGAGAATCATCCTGTAGCTTACCGAAAGCGCCGACCCGGAGCCAGCCTCGCTCAAGAGACAGTAAAGGGATCAAAGGGTTGCGAACTATCCTCCTGGCTTGGAGCGAGTCGGCGCGCGATGCCAGAATGAGACTGACGACCCGGCCCCTCAGCGAACCTCGCCCAAGAGCCGGATCAAACGAGGATCCGTAACCGTCCATGACAGCGACCCAGCGGCCCATGACAGCGAGCGAAAAGGCGCTCGCCTGCCATCGCGCGGGCGATCGGGCGGGGGCCGAGGCCGCGTACCGTGAAGCCTTGGCCGCCAATCCGGACGATCTGCCCGCGCTGGGCGGCCTGGGCGTTCTGTTGGTCCAATCCGGAAGGCATCAGGAGGCGGTCGCGCCCTTGGAGCGCGCCGTCGCCCTGGCGCCTGCCGAGGCTCAAGGCCAGGTCAATCTCGGCAGCGCCTATGCGAGCGCTGGACGGTTGCCCGAGGCGATCACGGCCTTCCGCCGTGCGCTGGCGCGCTCGCCGGATGATCTCCATGCGTGGCGCAATCTGTCGGCGGCCCTGCTGCGAACGGGTGAGCTCGACGAAGCCGCCGCCGCCATCGATCGGTTGATCAAGCTGGCGCCCGGCCAGAGCGAGCCGCGCCGCCTCGCCGCCGATCTTGCGATGCGCCGCAATCGGCCCGCCGACGCCGCCCGGATCTATCGCGGACTGGTCGCTCGCGAGCCCGGCAATGCGCGCTTCGAGGCGGGCTTGGCCCGAGCGCTCGCCGGCCAGGGCGAGTTTGCTGCAGCCCTGGTGCATTGGCGCAAACTGACGGCGTTGCTGCCGGATCGCGCCGAATATTGGAATCAGCTCGGCACATGTTGCCGGGCGATCGGCGACAGCGAGGGGGCGATCGCCGCACAGCACCGGGCCGTCGCGCTCAATCCGGAACGCGCCGCCTTTCATGCCAATCTGGGCGCGGCGCTCTACGACCAGGGCAAGATCAAGGAGGCGATGGCGTCCTTCCGTCGCGCGGTCGAACTCGATCGGTCGAACGCGCTGGCCTGGCGCAATTTCGGCAGCGCGCTTGAAATGTTGGGCCGCAACGCGGAAGCGGCCAAGGCCTATCGCGAAGCGTTCGCGCTGGAGCCGACGGATGCCAGCGGTCAGGCGCTGCTGCTGCGCCAGCTGTTGCAGCAATGCGATTGGGCTGGTGCAGGGCCATTGCTGGCGCGCGTCGCCGCCGACACGAAGGCTGCGCTGGCGGAAGGCAGGAAACCCGAAGAAACGCCGCTCGCCCATTTGTCGCGATCGAGCGACGAAGCCGAAAACCTGGCAGTCGCCAGGGCCTGGGTCAAACAGATGCTGGTGCGCGTACCCGGGCCGCGCGTGACGCGACCCGAGAGCGATCTCGATCCCGATCGGCGGCTCAAGATCGGCTACTACACCAGCGACATGCATGACCATCCGGTGGCGCATCTGACCCTCGGCTTGTTCGAGCGTCACGACCGCAGCGCGGTCGAGGTCTCGATTTTTTCGCATGGTCGCGCCGATACGAGCCCCTGGCGGCGGCGGGCCGAGGCGGCGGCAGATCGTTTTTTCGATTTGCACGGGCTGGGCCATCGCGCAATGGCGGAGCGCATCGCGGCCGTCGGCATCGATATCCTGATCGACCTCAATGGCCATTCCGGCAGCGCGAAGATGGAAGCCCTCGCGCTGCGGCCCGCGCCGATCCAGGCGCTCTGGTTGGGCTATCCCGGCAGCTCCGGCGCCGACTTCATCGACTACGTGATCTCCGACCTCGTCGCCACGCCGCCGGAGGCCGCGGCCGATTACAGCGAGGCTCTGCTCTGGCTGGCGCATGTGTTCCAGCCCAATGACGACCGTCAGGAAATCGCCGCCGAGGCGACGACGCGGGCGCGATGGGGCCTGCCGGCCGACGGCGTGGTGTTCGCCTCTTTCAATCAGGGCTTCAAGATCGAGCCGGCCAGCTTCGCCTTGTGGATGGAGCTGCTGCGCGAATTGCCTCGATCGGTCTTATGGCTGCGCAGCCCGAGCGCCGAGATGCTGGCCAATTTGCGCCGCGAGGCCGTTGCCTATGGCGTCGGTCAGGAGCGGTTGGTCTTCGCGGACAGGCCCGACAAGCCGGTTCATCTCCAGCGGCTGTCGCTCGCCGATATCGCCCTCGATACCTGGACCTACAACGGTCACACCACGACCAGCGACGCGCTCTGGGCCGGCGTGCCGGTGATCGCACTCGAAGGCGGGCATTATGCGAGCCGGGTGTCGGCCAGCGTGCTGCGGGCGGTCGGCCTGCCGGAGCTGATCGCGCGAAGCCCCGCCGAATATCGCGCCCTGGCGCTGCGCTATGCGCGCGATCCGGCGGCTCGCGCCGCCCTCAAGGCCAGGCTCGCGGCGAACCGGCGCGTCATGCCGCTGTTCGATACCGCGCGCTTTGCCCGCAATCTCGAAGCGGGTTACCGCGCGATCTGGCGTCGATATGTCCGCCAGGCGCCACCTGCGTCGATCCGGATCGTCGAACATTCCGGAGCCGAGGCAACGGTGATCGCCGCGGCCATGGGCGAGGCCGAGGCCCATCGCCGCGCCGGCGATCGCACCAAGGCGATCGCCGCCTATCGCCGTGCCCTGGCGCTCGATCCGGGCTATGTCGAGGGTCATCTTCATCTGGCCAACCTGTTGCGAGCCGAGGGTGCGACGGCCGAGGCCGCGGATCGCTATCGCGAGGCCGTGGCGCTGGATCCGACTTTGGTCGAGGGCTGGGGCGGGCTTGCCGCGATCCTGGCCAGCGGCGGCCCGCTGGCCAAGCATCTCGATCGTTGCCGACGCCTGGCCGCAACACCGGTGGGGCCCGGCGCGCCATGAGCAGCAGTCCGGTCGAGCCGAAGGCCTTCAGGACATGGAAAGGGTTGCGATGACGCTCGAAGACCGAGAGCCCGAGGCGTCGGACGCGGTCGAGCGCGAGCAGCGCGAGCGCGCCTTGCGCGAGGCCGTGTTGGCCGACCCGCGCAATGTCGACGCGTTGATCGAGCTGGCGATGCTCTGCTTCGAGACGGCGCGGCGTCACGAGGCGGTCGGCTTCTTCGAGCAGGCCGTGGCTCTGGCGCCGCGCGATGCGATTCTGCGCTGCAATCTCGGCAATGCGCTAGCGGCCACCGGTCGCCCCGAGGCGGCGTTGCTGCATTTCCAGGAGGCGATTCTCGGCGATCCGCGATTGGCCTCGGCGCATTACCAGTACGGCAATGCGCTGCGCGATCTCGGCCGCGATCGCGAGGCCGCGGCGGCCTATGGGCTCGCGATCGGCCTCGATCCCCGGCTCGCTTCGGCCGAACGGCAATTGGCTCTCTTGCTGCGCCGGTTGGGCCGGGGCGAGGAGGCCGCTTCGGCCTATCGCAGGGCGCTGGCGGTCGAGCCGGATCGACCCGTCGTCCATTTCAATCTCGGCAATCTGTTGCGCGAGCAGGGCCATCTCGAGGAAGCGGCGGCAAGCTATCGCGCCGCATTGCGGCTCAGGCCCGGATTTGCGGGCGCGGCCTGCAATCTCGGCAATGTCTGCCTGGTCCAAGGCCGGCTTGCGGAGGCCGAAGCCCATTACAAGAGAGCGCTCGCCGCCGATCCTCAGCTCGTGGAAGCGGCGCGCAATCTGACGCAGGTGCTGGAGTTGCAGGGCAAGATCGGACCCGCGATCAGTGCCGGCGAGACGTTGGTGGCATTGGCCGAGAACGAAGTCCCTGCCTGGGTCCGGCTTGGTCGCCTCTATCATCGTCACGGCAAACCGATCCAGGCTTTGGCCGCGCTGCGCCGCGCCTTGACGCTGGCGCCCGCCGATCTGGCCGCGCTGCTGGCTTTGATCCCGGTGCTCGGCGCCCTCGATCGGTCCGAAGAGGCGATTGCCGCAGGCCGCCGGGCGCTCACGATCGACCCGAACTGCGGCGCCGCCGCGAGCGCGCTGTTGTCGCTGCTGCGTCGCGCCTGCCGCTGGCGCGAGGCGGAAGCGCTGGCTTCGCGCGTCGAAAGTCTGACCGACACGGCGCTGGCGGCGGGCGCCGTGCCCGATCAAACGCCGGCGGAATTTCTTCTCGCCTCGATGGATGGTCCCAGGCTGCGCCGCATCGCCCAGGCCTGGAGCCGCGCCTCATCTTCGATCCCGGGAAAACCCGGCACCGCGGGATTGCGGCGGCGGCCGCTCGACCACAAGACCGATCGTCCTTTGCGGATCGGTTATCTGGTGGCCTCCGCAAGCCGCGACCTTCCCCTGATCGCGGATCTGATCCGGCGCCACGATTCGTCGCGGATCGAGGCCATCATTTTCATCCATGGCGAGAGCGGCGCCGAACCGACCGAGCCCGATCTTGCTTCGATGACGGAAGCTTGCGTCGATCTCGCCGCGCTGCGAACCGACACCGCGGCCCAGCGCATCGCCGACGAGGCCATCGATATCCTGGTCCTGCCCGATGCCACCCCGGGCGGCGCGGCCATGGCGATCGCGGCGCGCCGGCCCGCCGTGCTGCAGCTGGCTTGGCCCGGTTTTCCCGGAACCAGCGGGGCCGATTTCATCGATTATGTGCTGGCCGACGCGGTCGTGGCGCCACCCCAGCAGGCGGCCTATTGGACCGAGGCGATCTGCCGCCTGCCGGATGTGTATCGTCCCTTGGCTGTCGGCGAGACCAGAGCGGGCGAGGCACCGGATCGGGAAGGCGAAGGTCTGCCCGCGAACCGTCCGATCCTGGCGGCCCTGCATCGACCCGAGCGGATCGAGCCCGCCATGTTCCGGCTCTGGATGGAGCTGCTGGGGGATCTGCCGGAGGCGGTGCTATGGCTTTCGGCCGCCGAACCCCTGATGGTGGTCGAACTGAAGCGGCAGGCGGCCGAACGTGGGGTCGAGCCGCAGCGCCTGCGCTTTGCCGTGACGCGACCGCCTCTCGCGCATCGCCAACGTCTGGCGCTGGCCGATCTGGTTCTCGATAGCTTTCCCGCGAATGACATCGCGGCGACCGAGGATGCGCTCGCCATGGCCGTGCCGGTGGTCACGCTGCGCGGTCGCCATTTCGCCAGCCGCTGCTCTGCCAGCCTTCTGGCCGGAGCGGGAATGTCCGAGCTGATCGCCGACGATCTCGAAGCTTATCGACGCATCGTGTTGGGGCTGGCCCGCGATCCCTCCTTGTTGGCGGCGACCCGGTCGCGGCTGGTTGAGGCGAGATCGCGATCGCCGTTGTTCGACCTGACCCGCTTCGTGCGCCATCTGGAACAGGCCTATGGCCGGATGTGGCGTCAATGCCTGGCCGGACGTGCTCCCGAGGCGATCGAGATCGGGCCATCGGCCGAGGTCGGCGCATGAGCGAGGCGGGAAGGACGGCAAGCCCGGCGGGCGCCGCGCTCGCCGCCTATCTCGGCGGCGATCGCGCCTTGGCCGAACGGCTCTATGGCGAAGCCCTGGCGCAGAACGCGAATGATGCGACGGCTCTGCAGGGGTTGGGCGTCCTGCGTTTCGAGCAGGGACGAAAGCAGGAAGCCGTCGAGCTGCTGGGTGCGGCCGCGAGGCTGGCGCCCGACAATGCCGGCATCCGGCGTAACCATGCCGCGGCACTTGCGGTGTGCGGGCGCTTTGCGGAAGCGGCGACGGCGTATCGGGCCGCACTCGAGATCGAACCTGCGGCCGCTGCCGATTGGGGACGGCTCGGCAGCGTTCTCGCCGAGCTGAACCGGAACGAGGAAGCGATCGCGGCTTACGAGGCCGCGCTCGCACGCCTTCCCACGGACGCGGCGGATCGTCCCGCTCTGTACCGCCGCTTGGGGCGTGTCCAGCGCAGCGCCGGCCAGACCGAAGCCGCCATCAGGTCCTGGCGCGCGGCGTTGGCCCTGGCGCCCGGGCACGCCGGCGTCGCCTTCAATCTCGGCAATGCGCTCAAGGCGCTCGGGCGTAACGCCGAAGCGGAGGCCGCCTATCGACAGGCCCTGGCGATCGAGCCCGGCCTGCTGCGCGCCCAGGTGAATCTGGGCGCGGTCTTGCGTGACGAAGGCCGCCTCGAAGAGGCCGAAGCCGCTTTTCGTGCGGGGTTGGCCACGGATCCCGCCTCGCCCGATGCGAGGCGGAATCTCGCGATCGTGTTGCATGATCTCAATCGCAGCGAAGAAGCGCTGCTCGAGCTCGAGCCTCTGCTCGCGGCCGGCGCCAATGACCGCGAGACGCTCGATATCGCCACCTCGTTGTTCCAGGCCCTGCATCGCCCGGCCGAGGCGCTGGCGATCGCGGAGCGCCTGCTCGCCATCGATCCCGGCGACGGGCGTGCGCTCGGCGGGCGTGCGCTGGCGCTGCTCGGGCTCCAACGCATGGACGAAGCACTGGCGGCGGCCCATGCCGCCAAGGCGGCGGCACAAGATGACGCCGACTCGCTCAACAATGCCGGCGTGGTCTTGCGAACCCTGGGCGCGGTCGATGCCGCCATCGATTGTTTTCGCCGGGCCATCGCGCTCAAACCGGATTTTGCGGACGCGCATTCCAGCCTCGGGGTCGCGCTGCTCACGAAAGGGGCCCTCAGGGAGGGCTGGGCCGAATATGAATGGCGGTGGCAGACACGCGATTTCCGGCGCGGGCTCCGGCGCTACGAGACGAAGCGGTGGCGGGGCGATGCTCGCCCGGACGCAACCCTGCTGGTCTATGCGGAGCAGGGTTTCGGCGACACGCTGCAATTCGCGCGCTTGTTGGCGCCGGCCGCCGCGCGCGTGGGCAAGCTGCTGTTCGAGACGCAGCCGGAACTGGCGCGTGTCATGCGCGGTCTTCCCGGTGCCGAACAGGTTCTTGCGCGCGGCGGGCCAAC
>Ga0153916_10001763_pt1 | contig 15704 bp, 11 predicted proteins | sample Opewatmetagenome_FD_109642 | JGI IMG/M metagenome (GOLD analysis project Ga0153916, IMG submission 109642) | Freshwater wetland microbial communities from Ohio, USA - Open water 3 Core 3 Depth 4 metaG | ecosystem: Environmental > Aquatic > Freshwater > Wetlands | place: USA: Ohio, Lake Erie...
AAATTTCAGGGCAGAGACCCTGGATCAAAGAAGCTTCGCCATCATTAATTCATCGTAATAAACGTCGTTGTAATAATTGCTCTTCGGGTCGGTACCGTAAACCTTAAACCCGTTCCGTGTATAACAACGGATGGCAGATAGATTGGTGGTTATGACGCCAAGCTTTACTACCACTATTCCGTGAGCACGCGCCCATGTGGCGCATTTATCGATGATTGCTTCTGCGATGTGCAAACCGCGCCAATCAGGCTTGACAAATACACCCCATAAAACACCGCTGTGACGGGTTTTAGGCCAGTGACCTCGCCCAAGGCCAGCCATCCCTATGAGCTGACCAATGTAATCTGCGATACAGATCACCGTGGACTCATTCCTGGCATAATCCGCGATGCGCTCTGCCCATACATCTGCTCCCTCCGCTTCGGTCATTGCGACATCGGCTGCAAATGCTTCGGGATGCATGGAAAGCGCCTCCAATCGTAGCTCACGCAGTAATAAACCATCCTCCGGAGTTGCTTTGCGGATGGTGATATCACCTTTGGGTGTGGATAAAAGTTGCACCATTTTTATTCTCATCCAACGTGTTTATTGAGGCCATCATCCCGAGACCCAATATTACTCTAAACTCCTCACCGCCTCCATCACCCTCTCGTCGCTATCTGCCTTCAACCTGCTGGGCATACGATAGAAATATGGCGATATATCCACTTCGTAACCGCCCAATATATGCTCGCTCGCAGTGGGTAGGTAGCCAATACAGCCATTGCTTACGCTCGCAAACAAGGTAGGATTGGTTGTTGAGGTTCGCTTTATCGTCATGCCGATTTCGGTAAATACTTCCGCTCCCAAGGCAAATAAAGCCAGATCTCCAACACGGATGTGGGTTAGCACCACGGGTACTGACCAAAACCCTTCCCGTGCAACGATAAGCGTCTTCCAGGGGTAACGGTAATTGAGCACTGGATCGACCATGAAGCGTGGTACATGTGACATCCTGGCAAGCACGGCGCGATAGGTTGGAGGGGGTTCGGTTCCATTTACCTCCGCCTCCAGGGGCAACCAGACCTGCTGCTCATGAAAGCTAACGGCCTCACCCTGAACCGGTGCGAGCTGTGGTAATAAATTTAGTACCTGGCTAGCTACGCGTGTTCCGATTTTATTCACCGCCTCAAAATCATCCGTGCCCCAATCATGGTCCGGATTCAGGTCCCCGGTTGCTCCCTGTAGATACATAGTAGCGGACCCACTTTCCTGTTCCACGATTCGCCTCATTTCACCTATCCAATCCGCTGAGACAAGCATATTTTTAGGTCCCAACACCGTTCCATGGCATTGGTAGTTCACCAAGGTGATGATTGGGTTGCCATCCGCTGATTGTGCTTTCAGAATTGTTATTGTGCGGTCAATTGGGCCTTTTGGGTTGACCCCAATCTCGATATGCCCATCCGGCTTGCGTTCCCGTCGGTTAACCGCAATGTCCGCTTCCCCTTGAGCCCAAGAGAAATATGCGGGCTGCAGGTTTCCAATGGATTCTTTTACAGCTTTGACGACCTGCGTGACCAGATAGTTGATATAATCTCGGTTTTTGCGGGAAGAACGCTGTCCTGCGTATGTGATGGGGCCGGAATGAGTATGTGAGCAGCAGATGACCACATTCGAGCCGGTCTGTGCTTGTATAAGCGCCACCGTGTGCTCGTTGATCGCCAGCAGATCGCAGGCGACGATCACTGCCCGGTGCAATCCATCATCCAGAGCAAGGGCAGTGGCGGTGAGATCATCATGTATACCTAGGTTGCCTTTGCTCCGGTCACCATACCCGATCAGGTAGATTCCCTTGGGAGGAGAGATGATCTTGCGTGCTACACCAGCAGATAGGGTCATTCAAAACCTCCGACCTTATTACCAACGTTTTTAAGGAATAAAGATCACCACTAGGGACACATTGGACACTACGGATTATATATATAAATCACAACCTATGGATAGTATCGTATTAGTGCTTGTAAGTGAAGGAATATGGGAATATTAATTTATCACATATTTATCCCTGGGATTTATTTATGTTCTTGAGTCCTTTCCTGGTAAAAACTATTTTTCATCTTCTATTTATTAATGTCTATCTGTGTTCATCTGTGGCGAAATTATATATCAGCGTTTATCAGCGTTTATCTGCGGTAAAAATGCTGAATTTTATGCATTTATCTGTATTCATTCGTGGTTTCAGTTAATATCATCCCCAGGTTTTCCCGTGTCTGCTCTGGGGTGTCACCGAGCTTATATCCAATAAATGCCAGAGCGCCTAGCAGGCTGCAGGCGCCAGCCACCACCCACGCCACCCTTATCCCAAGCGGATTGGTAGCTGTATAACCGAAGTGGCTCAGAATGAATGGCAATATCAATGCTGCCATGGAGGGTCCGATGCCCGCTGCGAGTGAGAATGTGCCATAATAGATTGCCTCACGCCTGGCGTGGGTGGTCATCTCGTCGTAATCAACGACCGACCCCATCATGGCATATGCCAAAATGAAATACCCTCCCAATACAGGCCCCACCAGCCCAACGGTGATGTACGCCTGGATCAGCTTGTTGACGCCTGGGATGAGACCGACGAAGGCATTCAAGGCAATTATGAAACCCATCAGCACCATGGATATCATCAGCAACTTTCGGTGAGGGTGCCTGTGAGCAAGCCAGTTCCACAGGGGTGCAGAGAGGATCATTAGCAGAACCAGCAATCCCTGAAACGTTCCCACCTCTGCCTCCGAGCGACCCAACACGGTGGTGATGAAATACGGCAGAATGGCTGTCGTCATGGCATATGCAGCATGCACGATTAGCACTGAGACGAACATGTACATGAACTGTCGGTTTCTGAAGGTAGCTTTTATCCCGGCGATCACTGGCATCGGATCACCGATGGGTCGCGTGGTCTCCCGGATTCCCAACAACGCCAACCAGATCGTACCCAATCCCACCACTGCCACAATCCCAGCCATGGCAATCGGTCCTATGGATGAGAACAGCGGGGCAGCTACCAGCGCTCCCACCATTACGCCCAGTATCCCCAAGATGCTTTTCCAGGTGCTAAGCTTGACCAAGTCTTTTGGATTTTGTGCCATCTCAGGCATGGTACCATCGTAGGGGATTCCTACCAACGAGTAGGCCGTATAAAACAAGGTGATAATGATGAAGAAATAAATTGCGTTGATCGCGACAGACTCCCCACCCGGCGGTGTGAAGATAAAAATCAACAGAATGGCTGTAATTGGAGTGGCAAAAAAGATGAATGGGCGCCTCCTGCCCCAACGTGAGCGGGTGATGTCGGAGAAGTGCCCAATAAAAGGGTCAATGATTGCGTCCCACAGTGAAGTGATAGTCATCAACAAGCCTACCAGAGTGATGGGCAGGTAGATATGTCGTCCAGAATCGGGCGGGGGTGAGTAGAAATACAGTAGCCAGGTACTCACGCTGATTGCCATTATGTTCAGCCCGGCGGATGCGGTGGAATACAGCAGGGTGCGTTTCATCGTTAGTGGAGTGTCCATGTCATATCCCATTTCCCTTTATTTGATTTTTTCAAGTGCAATGGAATCAGTATTTTCCACACAAAGACTATATGCTCTATGCTGAACAAGTATTACTAAAATTAAAATAAATAAACGAACCTAAGTCTTTTGCTGCAGTGCAGCCGCTTCCCAACATGCCTCGAAATCATCCTCCACCAACTTAACCAGATCAGGGTCGATTCGGTGCTGTGATACGCGATGTTCGAGTGAGTCGAATACCGCATCTGGATCTTTGGCAGGGCGGTATGGTCGTTCCTGTGTCATTGCTTGGAAAATATCAGCAATCGCGATGATGCGAGCCGGTATTTCCAGATCGGCTTCGGTCAAATGAAACGGATAACCGTCCCCAATGAGTGTCTCATGGTGATAAGCTCCCCAGCGAGAGATGTCTTCAAATCCCTTCACATGGTGCAGGATCTGATAGCTTTCAAAGCTGTGTCCAAGCATTACCGCTTTCTCCGAAAAACTCAGCGATGCAGGCTTTTCTAATATGCTATCCGGGACGCGCATTTTACCAATATCATGCAACAACCCGGCAATCTCGATCTGCCAGCATACATCCGTCTCGAATCCCGCCTTCTCTGCCAGGTGCGCGGAGAATCGGGCGACACCCTGTGAGTGACACGCAGTGTAATGGCTTTTGGTATCAACGATTTCAGCTGCCAGCTCAGCTACATAGCGTAAGCGACCTGTGCTGACCATCGGGTGAGGGTCGGCAAGCTCCTGTTCAGTCATATATTGGCTTAGGTGCTGTGGTTGCATGCTCAGCCAGAAACTCTCAGTACGTGAAGCTGCCAGAAAAGCCTCCAGCAACTTGGGACTGAACCAGCTGCCTTTATAATGGACGAGCGTATCACGCACCGAGTTCCGCACCGATAGCCAGGGCTTGCTGGCAGATTGCTGCATCAATGCATCAGCACGATCGCATAAATGGATCAGATTTCCAAGCATGGCCACCCAATCTGAGAAGCTTGGGTCCAGTTCTTGCCAATGGGTATGATGAAGGAGAATGATGGGAGATAAGTGCCGGAATAAGGGTTGAGCCTCTAAAAGTGTACTACCCCGAGCACAGTGTTCAGGAGCGCCTGACCAATCCATCTCCTTGATAATATGATTGTGAACGCTCGTACTGGAAACACCACAATCATGCAGTAAAGCCGCTTGGTAGAGCTTTTCCATCTGGCTATGATTAAAGCCAAATGTACGCCCAGTCTCAAGGCACATATACGCCACACGCTTGCTGTGATGTAGGTCGTTCACCCCCACCAGGTCAAGCATATCAGACAGCATATGAACGAGCTGAGTTAGGTTAATTACTTTCATGGGATTATTGGTTATTATATCAGCACGGGAAGGGATCGATGAGCCGTTTGTCAGGTCATTCACGGTTATCATCTTTTCTTCTGTTAGTATAACCTTTTTGATCTCTTGCATATAATCTTTAATACAGATACAATCGCTCCAATTCGATGAGGTAGATGAGACTTTTTTGTGCCTATATATGACCATTTAGTCTTCTGTTCTGTGATTAATGTCTTTTCATTTTCATCAGGGTCCATTTATGATTAGTCTAAATGCAATCACAATTAGGTGATTTCTATGTTTACTCAAATTCGCAAAGTCTCCCAAATTATCACCCCCATCCGTGTGGTTGAGGGTGCCGGTGTGCTGCTTAAGCGCTCCATCGCTACGCGCACATTGGACTATTTCGACCCGTTCCTGTTGCTGGACCACTTTGGCTCTGATAACCCCGACGATTACCTGGCAGGTTTCCCCATGCACCCGCACCGAGGTATTGAAACCGTCACCTACATGCTGGCAGGGAGGGTCAACCACAAGGATAGTCTGGGTAACTCCGGCACCATTGGGGCGGGTGACTTGCAGTGGATGACTGCCGGGCGTGGCATCATGCACGAGGAGATGCCTAAACCTCATGAGGGCAAGATGGAAGGCTTCCAATTGTGGGTGAATCTGCCTGCAAAATTGAAAATGACTATCCCTCGCTACCAGGATATCGCCTCCAAAGATATACCAATGGTGGAGCTACCTGACGGGGTGAAAATCCGCTTGATCGCAGGCCATCTGGGAGTGACTCCCGGAGCTGTGACCGATATCTATGCCGATCCGACCTACCTGGATGTGACCCTGCCAGCTAATACAAAATTCAGCCTCCCCACCCCTGCAGGGCACTCCGCCTTGGCTTATCTGTTCCGTGGCATGGGTTCATTCGACGAGCAAGAAAACACCGCAACAGCACCCCAGCTGGTGATCTTTGATCCCGGTGATGCGGTAAGTATTCAGTCTTCGGAACAGGGAGCCCGCTTTCTGTTTGTGTCCGCCCTGCCTCTGGGTGAACCCATCGCACGCTATGGTCCCTTTGTGATGAACACGCGGGCGGAGATCGAGCAGACGCTGGTGGAATTAAGGAATGGGACGTTTATCAAAAGCACTAGTTAGCAATTAGTCCTTAGCCGTGAGCAAGGAACGTAATTCGTTGAATGTTGTACTTTGAGAAATGACCATAAACTATCTATTGCTTTCCATTTCTGAATGCTGCAAGCTATCAGCTGATCACTGGAGATTAAATGGATAATTCACACAGTCACGATATGCATGAACACCATCATCATATGGAAGAGATGGGGAATCAAGAGCAGTCCATGGAACACCATGTTAATGCTGCCTCAGGTGATGAAAAAGCCCAGGTGGAACAAGCCACGCATGCAGAGCATGCTGGTCATGAAGGACATGCAGATTATAAGGAACATGGCCCTCAAATGGATCATGCTGGTCATGAGGGTCATGACGTTAGTGAAGACCACGCCGGTCACGAAGCTCATGTGGATCACACCGGTCATGAGAAGATGTTCCGTCAGAAGTTTTGGGTCTCTTTGCTGCTTTCTATCCCTGTGTTGATATTCAGTTCATCTATTCAAGGCTGGCTGGGCTATAGTATTCAGCCATTTCCTGGCAGCCTTTGGATCACACCTGTTTTTGCCGTAATCGTTTTCCTGTATGGTGGGGTTCCCTTCCTGAGAATGGCTATCCCTGAGCTCAAGCAGCGCCAACCAGGTATGATGACCCTGATTTCATTAGCAATCAGTGTAGCTTTCATTTATAGCGTAGCAGCTCTGTTCCTTCCCAATAGCATGACCTTCTTCTGGGAGTTAGTCACCCTGATCGATATTATGCTGCTCGGTCATTGGATCGAGATGCGTAGCGTGCGCCAGGCATCCGGTGCTTTGCAGGAGCTGGCCAAGCTCATGCCCGATACCGCTGAGCGCGTTCGTGAAGATGGTAGTGTTGAAACTGTGCGCCTCAGTCTGCTCAGGAATGATGATATGGTGCTGATCCGCCCCGGAGCGAGTATCCCGGCTGATGGTGAGGTGGTACAGGGCGAATCAGATGTCAATGAAGCCATGATCACCGGTGAATCTCTGCCGGTAAAGAAAGCTGTCGGGGCGAAGGTGATCGCTGGTACGATCAACGGAGACGGTAGCTTGCATGTCAAAGTGACCGCCACAGGGGAGATGACTGCCCTGGCAGGGATCATGCGCCTGGTCGAACAAGCGCAGCAGAGCAAATCCAACACTCAGATCCTGGCTGATAAAGCTGCCGGCTGGTTATTTTACATCGCCTTGGGGGTGGCTGCCATCACCGCCGTTGCCTGGACCATCGCGGTTGGCTTCAACGTAGATGTAATTGCGCGCGTAGCTACTGTGCTGGTGATTGCCTGCCCGCACGCATTGGGACTTGCCGTACCGTTGGTCGTTGCTATTACAACTTCAATAGGAGCTCGGAATGGCATCCTGGTGCGCGACCGCCTTGCGCTTGAGAGATCTCGCCTGATCAACATTGTTGTATTTGATAAAACCGGTACACTCACCGAAGGTGAGTTTGGTGTAGTCGGGTTGCAGGCTGATCCTTCATGGACAGAAGATGACGCTTTAGCGTTGGCCGCCGCCATCGAAGGCGACTCAGAGCACACAATCGCCCGAGGGATGCGTAAATCGGCTACGGAACACCACCTCGCTCTACCCAACATTACGGGTTTCGAAGCAATTAAAGGTAGAGGTGCACATGCCCGCTTGAATGGGGAGGATGTCTATGTGGGTGGTCCGCGCCTGTTGGAAATGTTAAAAATCAAACTGCCTGATGAGCTCGATCGGTTTTCCAATCAGGCTGACCAAAAAGGGCAGAGTGTTGTGCATCTGATTAAAGGAAATCAAGCGGTTGCTTCCTTTGCCATGGCGGACGTCATCCGGCCAGAGAGCAAACGGGCGATCGACAGGTTGCACCAGATGGGGGTGGAAGTAGCCATGTTAACGGGTGATAGCAGCGCTGTAGCCAAAGCCGTTGCAGACGAGCTTGGCATTGACACATACTTTGCTGAAGTGTTACCTGAGCATAAAGATCAGAAGGTGGCTGAGCTACAGAGACAGGGTAAGCGGGTTGCCATGGTTGGGGATGGAGTGAATGATGCCCCAGCTTTGGTTCGTGCCGATGTGGGTATTGCTATCGGCAGTGGCACGGATGTGGCGATCGAATCAGCTGGCATCATCCTGGTGAAGAACAATCCTCTGGATGTGGTCAAGATTTTTGACCTGAGTCGTGCCAGCTACCGCAAGATGGTCGAAAACCTGGTATGGGCTGCCGGATATAACATCTTTGCTTTACCCCTTGCAGCAGGGGTGCTAGCCCCGGTTGGAATTGTATTATCCCCAGCGGTGGGGGCTTTGCTCATGTCGATCAGCACCGTGATTGTAGCCATCAATGCTCAATTGCTGCGTGGGCAGAGATTAGCTGTTAGTGATTAGTTCTAGTAATGGTCAAAGATAGTTACAGAAGACGTGTGGATTTTAGCCTTTTGATGGATATGTTCAACTCGCTGCTCACCTTGGCGAGGTTCGCTAAAAAATAGTGAATTTTATCTTTGTTATGATCAATATCATCAGTATTAGGACAGGCGCGTGTGATGTTCTCTCTATCCACTTGCTTTCGATATCGGGTCGATCACGCGCGTACTTTGCCTGACGATAAGTTGAGGCATCAAAACCCGCTGATGGGTGGATGCTTCTTGGTTATTGATGAGTTCCACCAGATAATGAATACTTTCGGCACCCAAGGCATCATAATCTTGCTTGATGGTGGTCAACGGAGGCATATAGTATGCTGACTCTGGGGCATCATCGAAACCAACGATAGAGATATCCTCAGGGATGTGCAATCCACGCTCATTTAAAGCTAAGATCGCACCCAGAGCTAAATAGTCGTTGGATATAATCAGCCCGGTAAAGTTTGTGTTGCGATCGAGAAGCTGATTGGCAGCTTGGTAACCATCATGGGGCATCCATTCGGCTGCTTCAACAATATAGGCAGGAGAGATCCCCCAGGTATTCAAAGTATCCAAAAAGGCAGTGTGGCGGCTTAACGCTTCATGATAAATAAGGGGCGCACAAATCTCAGCGATCTGTCGATGGCCCAGATCGAGCATGTGTTGTGTAGCAAGTTGGCTGCCGTAATATTGATCGATCACTACCGATGGAGCAGTTGAGCCACGTTGATTTCGGATTTGGATGATGGGGATAGGCGGTGGATCAGTGGTGATTTTCTCCAGCAGTTTACTTTCCACCGGAGCAGTAAGGATAGCTCCATCGCATAACCCACTATTGAGATGGGCGTACAAGCGGTCCTCTTCTTCGGGGCTATCCTTCGGGATATCAGTGAACATCAGGCTGTAACCAAGTTCTACCGAAGCGCGTCCCATAGCTACGATCAGTTCGCGCGGAATGAAAGTCTCTACTCCAAAAGTGATCACTTCCAGAATAGACGAGCGATGCGTCTTCAAGCTTCGAGCGTGTTGATTGGGATGATATCCAAGGTCCTTTATCGCTTGTAATACGAGACGTCGCGTTTTCGTTGACACTTCTGGGCTATTATTTATAACCCTGGAGACAGTCTGGTAAGAAATCCCGCATTTTTTTGCCACATCGAGTATGGTTACTTTAGGATTGTTTTCAGGGCTCATCATCCCGATTCCCTCAAATATTTATCGTGAACGTTCACAAATACTATACCATTAATTCTCCTCGGATTGCAACTGTTTTGGAGACAATTTGTCGATAAAATGAATAATAGATTGTCTTTGGTAAAAGATACTTGACTTTTTATGAAAATTATGCTATTTTATCTGTGAACGTTCACATTTTAGAAAAAAAAATAATCCAAGCCAAGACGGGATATGAAAAATTCTATGGAGGGCATGCCTTGTTGTTTTCCTGCTAACAATTCATTTTCGTCGCCGGTGCCCATCAGGAAATTGCCTTAGTCGGCGTAGTAAAATTACTCAATCTAAGGTTAGTCGTTATCGGAGGCAGTGCATCACCATTCGATAACTTACTCCTTGACCCGATCAGAAAAAGATTGATAAAAAAACATTAATTCCTCGAGAAAGATATTTGTATCAAATTAGCAATACATATAAGAAGTTAATTCAGCATTGCAATAGTGATGTGAGTAATCAATCTTCGACGTTTCAATGAGTAGATGTATAATATTAGATGAAAGGAGGATTAAATTAAATTCATAAATTAAATCGCCCATCTGAAACGAATTCAATAAAAAATATATATCAAGTATAAAAAAATACTTAGAGGAGAATAAATATGATTAAGAAATTTTGGAGTTGGCTGACATTGGTATTAATTGTCACCATGGTATTGTCAGCATGTGGGACAGCAACAACAGTAGCGCCAGTAGTAACCACAGCACCTGTTGCGACCACAGAACCTACCACACCACCCGTGGTTGAACCCACACCAACAGTGGTGCCTACCAAAGTGCCTCCAACACCGACTTTGGCACCTGTAGCAACCTTGAGAATCTGGGCTGACGACACCCGCACCCCGATCCTGCAGGGACTTGCAGAAAAATTTCTCGCCGACTACAACGTAGCCTTGGTCGTCGAGGACCTTGGCGTCGTTCAAGACATCCGAGCACAGGTAATTATCGCCGTGCCGGCCGGTGAAGGCCCCGACATCTACATCGGTGTGCATGACTGGTTAGGCGCACTGGTAGCCAGTGGCTTGGTAGCTCCTCTCGACTTAGGAGATAAAGCAAGCTCCTTCGTCAAGTCGACTTTGGATGCTTTCACCTATACCGACGGTAAGCTCTATGGTGTGCCCTACGCCACTGAGAACCTCGGATTCTTCTACAATACCGACTTGGTTAAAACGCCTCCTACCACTTGGGATCAGGTGTTGGAGATCGGCCGTACCCTGAAAGCAGAAGGCAAGGTGGATTTCGCGATCGCCGTTGCCGGCGACCCAGGCTATAACTCATTCCCGATGCAGTCTGCCTTTGGTGGCTATGTTTTTGGCCGGGATGCGAATGGCGCTTGGAATCCTAAAGATATCGGTCTCGGCAGCGAAGGTGAGATTAAAGCCATCACTTGGATGAGAGGCGCTGTTGAAGAAGGCCTGATGCCCGAAACCACCGACTACGACACTAATCACGCCTTATTCGAGACTGGTAAGATGCCATTCTTGATGGCCGGTCCATGGGCACTCGACCGCATTCGCGCTTCCGGTGTGCCTTATGCAATAGCCTCTGCTTTCCCCGACAACGGAGCTCCGTTATTGGGAGTGCAAGGTTTCATGGTCAATCCCTTCAGTGAGAATGTCCTCCTGGCGCAAACATTCCTGACAGACTATATCGCCACCGACGAAGTGATGAAAACACTCTACGAGACCGGGAACCGTCCATCAGCATTCCAGTCTGTACTAGACATCACAGCAGATCCTGACCTGAAGGCTATGGGACAATCGGGCGTCAACGCCGTCCCAATGCCTAATATCCCTGAGATGGGTTCTGTGTGGGGTGCATGGAACGCTGGCATCACCATCGCAATCACCGGTCAGGAGACGCCTGAGAAGGCCATGACGGATGCAACAACGCAGATCGGTGACTTAATCGTTGGCGCGTTGGTCGGTATGGTCAACCTGCCTGGTAGCTACCAGGCCAAGGCTGGGTGCGGCGCGGATTGGGATCCTGCCTGCGAGAAAACCGCCATGACGAAAGATGCTAGTGGGAAGTATCTACTGACCGTGCAACTCCCCAAAGGAGAATATGAGTATAAAGTTGCATTAGACGGTAAATGGGACGTGAACTACGGCTCGGATGGTGCGTTGAATGGGCCTAACTACAAGCTAAGCCTGACTGCTGACGGCACTGTCACCTTTGCCTACGATCCAACAACATTTATGGTAACCACTGTTATTGAATAGCTAGCTAATATGGAATGAAGGCCGAGGTACCCTCGGCCTTCATTATTTCCTCTATCGCCCCTTAAATCCGAGGAGGTCAAAACATGGATTCCCATGCGAACCCGAACACCCTCAAGACCAAGGCCTCATTTTCGAAATCTGCGATCCCTCGCATCATAAGCTTCGCGCTTCTAATTGCGGTAGATGCGACAGTCATCTGGTTCCTAAGGAGATTGATCACTTTCGGGTATCTACCATTGGCTGTCGCTATTTTCATTATTACTTTCATCGTGAATTTCGTAATTTTACGTCGGCAGGCATATCCAGTCCGGTGGATGATTCTTGGGTTGGTGTTCATGGCACTATTTACGATCTACCCGATCATCTTCACAATCTGGGTTTCTTTTACAAACTATGGTGAAGGCCATCTAATTACCAAAGAACAAGCCATGGCTCAGCTTATGAAAGAGACTTATCTCCCCACGACCGGGAAAGCATATTCTTGGACCGCCTTCAAGTCCCCCGACGGAAAATATGCCCTGTGGCTCATGGATGCGCAGGGGAATGGGTACCTGGCTAAACCCGGTGAACCACTGACTCAACCCAAGGCAGGTGAGATGGGCATCGGTGAGCTCGATGCCAAAGGTATACCTGTGACAATCGAAGGCTACCAGAGGTTGAACGCGATCGCGGCTGCCACGGACAAGAACATTACGCAAGTCCTGTTTGGCGAGCAGGGAAAAACCATCCAGGTCCGATCCCCAAAGGAAGCAGCCGAGTTGTTGCCCCTTTACGTTTATGACCCCGCGCGAGATGCTATGATCAGCCAGGAAACGGGGATTGTGTATCAAAACATCCGGGGCTTGTTCAGTTCACCGGATGGCACTGTACTCAGACCTGGCTTTGTCGCACCCGTTAAGGTCTCGAATTTCAAGGAATTCTTCACCAGCCCTGCCCTGCGTGGTCCTCTGGTCCGGATCATCCTATGGAACTTCGGCTTTGCCCTCTTCAGTCTGTTGCTGAACTTTGCCTTGGGGTTAGCCATTGCTATCCTATTCAACGATCCTTCTTTCCCTTTCAAGAAACTTATCCGTTCCCTCTTGATCGTTCCTTATACTGTCCCTGCGCTGATTACCATTCTGATCTGGCGTGGTATGCTATATCCGCCAACGGGGGTGATTCATCGCTTAATCCTGGGAGTGCTGGGGTGGGCACCGGGTTGGTTCACCAATGAGTGGTGGGCTAAAGTTGCCATTCTCCTTGTTAACCTCTGGCTGAGCTATCCATACTTCATGCTGATTTGTAGTGGTTCGCTACAATCTATCTCTCAGGATTACTATGATGCAGCCCAGGTGGATGGTGCCAGCCCATGGCAGCAATTTAGAAAGATTACCTTGCCCTTACTGTTGGTGGCGGTGGGTCCGTTGTTGGTGGCATCCTTCACGTTTAATTTCAACAACTTCAATCTGATCTACATCTTCAACGCCGGTGGTCCGCCTATGTCAGGGACGCCCACTCCTGCCGGGCATACGGATATCTTGATTAGCTATGTGTACAACCTCGCCTTTTCCGCCAGCCGTGGGGTTAATTATGGTTTTGCCGCAGCCATCACTATCGTCATCTTCTTAATCGTCGGTGCCATCACGCTCTTCCAGTTCCGCTATACCCGCATGTGGGAGGAGGTCAGCGAGAATGTCTAATCCATCTTCCATTCAACGGTTCCGTTCTTCGATCAAGGTACAACGTACTTCCGGCATCGCCATACGACTGGTTATTGCGGTGCTCCTGATCATCTTCTCAGTCTTCCCGATCATATGGATGATCTCTGCCTCCGTAAATCCAACCGGTACTCTGGCCACCCAAACACTGATCCCAAAGAACGCGGGATTCGGCAACTACCGTGAATTGCTGTCTTCGGTAGAATTCCCCTTCTGGAGATGGCTGGGGAACTCCATCAAGATCTCCTCGATAACCTCGGTGATATCTCTTTCGATCACCACGATCGCTGCGTATGCCTTCTCGCGCTTTCGTTTCCGGGGTCGTGTAACAATGCTTAAAGGCATCTTACTGATCAACGTATTCCCAGGCCTGCTGGCTTTGGTCGCCACATTCCTGATGATCTCGCAGATCGGCGATATTATTCCCTCTCTTGGCTTGAACACTCATACTGGCCTGATCCTGGTGTACCTGGGTGGAGCTATGGGGGTCAACATTTGGCTGATGAAAGGTTTTCTCGATACAGTGCCACGCGATATCGACGAGTCAGCCATGGTGGAAGGAGCTTCCAACTGGCAAATCTTCACTCGACTGATCCTGCCATTATTGCGCCCAATCCTGGTCGTCATCGCCATCCTCAATTACATTTCCACCTATGGTGAGTTCGTCCTGGCGCGAGTACTCCTTAAAAGTACCGAGCAGTATACCCTGATGGTGGGCTTACAGAGGTTTGCCGGTGCACAGTTCGGGCAACGCTGGGGGGTGTTCGCGGCAGGCGCGTTAATTGGTGCGATACCGATCATGATCATCTACTATGCCCTTCAAGATCAGATCGTGGGTGGCTTAACCCAGGGTGCGGTGAAAGGATAAGCCCACAAAGCTAGAATATATTCTATAGAGCGTTTGTATAGGGGCTGGATGCTACAGCCCCTTCCTGTTTCAGGTAGGTAAGGATGTTTCTTAATCCACCCCAACAACGAAGGATTTAGTTTCCCCGAATTACTTTTCGACTTTTTTTACTGATGCAAAATACTTAGGATGTATCGAGACAAGCTTAAGATGCACTCCAGGCAATTATAAATAAGCAAGAAGGCTAATCGATGTTGTTTCTAAAAAAAATTCAATTGTGGATAACACTAATCATCATTTTGTCGATAATGAGTATTGTCATCGGGTGCACCTCGCCAAACCCCCAGATGACACCCACTAAAATTGAGCCAACAGCAATAACAACCCTCCTAAGCTCAAATCTAGACAATCCGACTTTAATGCCAAGCCCAAAGATCACCAGTCCAGATATTGAACCTACAAGCACTGGAATCCCAACTGAGGTGATTCCGAGCCCGATTGCGGAACCAGTCACCCTAATCAACCCTGGATTCGAGAAGCAGGAACCTGACGGAGCACCTACAGGATGGAATACCACCGGTTCGAAAGAAGCCGTCATGATCGAAGTTAGAGGTCATTCCGGTGATTTCCGCCTGACCCATAGAGCGACTGGTACGTATCAAGTGGAAACCTGGCAAGCCATATCCGGACTATCAAATGGGTGGTACACCCTGCGCGCCTGGGTTCGTTCTAGTGGTGGACAAAATGCGGTCTATATAGCTCTCACTTGCATGAATGAGGAAAAGCGGGTATATGTGCCTACTACCACACCAGGATATCGTTGGATACAGATTTCTGTTTCAAATCAGGTCACCAACGGTCAGTGCACCATCAGCCTATATTCGGATGGGAATTCTGACACTTGGGCAAGCTTTGACGACCTTGAATTGATTCCCGGTCGGTCCACGCTTTCTATTCTTGGCGCAGACATATCGAGTTTGAAGAAATCCGAGGATATGGGAGGGGTTTACAGATATCCTGATGGAACGCAGGCTGACGCTTTACAAATACTCAAAGATAATGGCTTGAATTATGCCCGATTGAGGGTTTGGGTGGATCCCATCGATGGGTATCATGGAAAAGCAGAAATATTAGCCATGGCAGTAAGGCTAAAAAATCTGGATATTAAGTTACTGGTGGACTTTCACTATTCAGACAATTGGGCTGATCCCGGCAAGCAGATCAAACCGGCATCCTGGAAAGATCTCGATTTTGAGCAGCTCAAAAAAGCTGTCTATGACCATACATATGATGTCTGTCATAGTCTGGT